>Ga0157378_10000065_pt1 | contig 93440 bp, 89 predicted proteins | sample M65metaG_FD_115309 | JGI IMG/M metagenome (GOLD analysis project Ga0157378, IMG submission 115309) | Miscanthus rhizosphere microbial communities from Kellogg Biological Station, Michigan, USA - M6-5 metaG | ecosystem: Host-associated > Plants > Roots > Rhizosphere > Soil | place: USA: Michigan...
AGTGTCACCCATGTAGCCGGTACATTGTGTAACCCATGTGTCCGGGCTGGACCCTGGGAGGATGGAGCCGACGATCGGACTTGAACCGATGACCTGCCGGTTGCGGTTCAAATAGCTAAAAGGCTCGGTTTTCAGTGGTTTCCCTGCAGTTGAATTGATCTGTAATGAGCTCTTTTTATCGTGTTTGTTACCAAATTTGTTACCAAATCCCGGACCATGGCTCTGCAAATCAGCTTTCTCCTGAACCGTCTGGAGGCCGCGTCGCCGCACAGCGAACCTCTCATTGGCAGTGCGCTGTGAACGCCGCGGAACCAGAGGGGCCATAGGCGGTGCCCGTCACATCACCGTTGTTGTTAATGCCATCGAGGGTTGAATATGGGAAGTTTGGCACCTGGACGGGTTTTAATACGCCATTGTTGTAAACGAATCCGGAGGTATTAAAGGAGGCGCCCACGCTATTGAGATTGAAGGTCCCGACAATCACCCCAAAACTATTGATGTCGTTCGGGAACGTGCCGTTACCATTGGCGTCAATGATCTTGACAGAGCCGTTTGCTAGTCTGAAACCGTGAAACGGGGTTAAGGGGTCTTGGTTATACCATCCAACGATAGTGCCTCGGTCGCTGATGCTACTGGGGTGTATAGAGAGCGGTTGGCTGATACCCGGTAGTTGCAGCAGGTTAGTGAACACACCATTCTTCAGTTCAAATCCGGTGTAGGAAAAGCTAAAGCCACCGCAACATGCCCAAATTCCCACCATCGAGCCCCAGCGATTGATGCCCAGAAGCATGGTGTCGGTTGGGGGGGCGGAGAACCCGTTGTCGGGGAAGTCCACGGTCGTCGTGTTCGAGCCCGAGACAACTAAACCATGGATGTGGGGGTTGGTATCTGAGCTATCCATGTACCAGCCCACAGTGACGCCCAGTGCGTTGCGCCGGGTGAAATGCGTCTGGCTTGCCTTGGTGGTGAACACAAATTGACTATTGGGAGTCATGTACGTTTTGAAAGCTCCGTTTGAGTAACGGACGAACCCAAGGCTGGTTTGGGGCAGCGAGTTGCGCTGCTGGCCGGAGCCGGTCGGGCTTTGAATGTCGCCGACCACGGTTCCATACTGATTGATTCCGTGAGGATGAGTGTCTACCGATATGTTAAAGAACTTCCAGTTGGTGCAAGTTGCTGTTTGGATTTGGGGATAACACAGTGCGGAAGAAGAAAACAGAAGCAGGAACACGGAAAAGAGAGGCATTCGAGAAGGCATAGCGCACCTCAGTTCCCACAGAGATGCTGTCCCAAGTTGGCCGGTTGTCCCGCTTGAGTATGCTGCCGATTTCGCCCCGTCATTGGATATTCAGCGGTTTCCTTACTGATTGGTTTGTGATGGGCTTTGCCGCGTTGGTTCTATGTCTTCTGTCGAGATTACGCCAGCAAGCCGACCTTACAATTGCGATTGCTCTTTTGGCGCTAAACCAACCCGGCAAAAAATGCGGATCGAATCCGCCATCAAGCCAATCGGAGCACGTTGGTGGCTCATGCAAGAGACCAATGGGTTTTGGCTCTTGTTTCTGAGGGAAATCGCAATCCAGTCGATTAGAACAAAAATCCGCCGCTTGTCTGGCATTTCGTTCTGGTTGGTGACATGGGGTAAGGGAGCCGGGTTTTGAAAAAGCCCGCTGACCGTGCGAATCAGCGGGCTGGCTCACTGCTTCATCAAAGGGGCTTACAAAAACCAGAGTACCTTTTACGAAAAAGGCGGGGAATACAGTTAATTATGTATGGTGTCGAACGTTCGTTCCTTAGAGTAATGTTAAGCGGAAAGGAGGTATTAAGGCTCCCAACTCCCACCGTTTCCCGCCCTCATCAACAGTGAAATACAAAGCTGAACTAGAAGAGATTCTCACCTCCGAGCTGTGCAAACAGCAACAGGGGATTTCGCGAGTCGGTGTTTCAGTGGACGGACAATTCGCGATCTATAACGTTGGTGACTGCTATACACTGCGAAGGCTTTCCCCCGCCGCAAAAGCGTTTCTCGACCACAGAGATGCTGACCTTCTGCGCGAAGGCCGTTTGTTCCTATAAAGTGTGAGGCAAATCAAGGCCCGGCGAATGTCGCCTTCGTGGACCTCTGAGAAAATAGTCTCCCGCAGAAGCATTATGCAGACCGGCGACTTCTCGATACGACCCTGCGTACCCGAGACTTTGGCTTCACGACGGCAACCGCAGGTTCTGTCAATGCCTGTGCCAGCGTTCCCGGCTTCCGAATCTCCACCTCCGGTTCCGTGGTGACATAGGTCTTCTCAGTGACAACTTCGGTCGTCGGCTTGGGAACTTCTACAACAACAATTTTGCGTTTATTTTTCTTAGTGGCCATTTCGCGTCTCCCGTTTTAAGAGAAGGAGAAGCGACGAAATGGGTTGCTCTGGCGTACCGTTTTCGCCGAGATTCTAGACGATGGACACAAGGTAATACAGGCTATTCCGGATTGCGGTAACTTAGCTCAGCAGCTACCCTGCCGCATGCACCCAAAACAGAACGTGCAACCTGTCGATGGTCGTTGGCTCACCATTGAAGAAGTACGCATCGTCAGCGATCTGCGAATAATGCACGCTAAAGTCGACGAACTGTACCAGCTCGTGATGGCGCTTAAACGGCGACATAGTGAAGCTGCAATCGTGAAGTACGCTGACCAGCCCATCCTTACTGAAGACATTCAAAAGGTTGATGAAATTTATCTTTGGTTCGTTCGGGTGAAAGAGACCAGCATCGCACAAAGGCCCTAGAGCTGGGAATGGCTCCGTTCTGCTTGTCGCGGATCACCCACCAATGAGCGCACGAGTTCAAGGAGCCGTTCCGGTTCACCGCTGGTGATGTTGTGGTCCGCGTAATCACATTTTCCGCCAATTCGGCTCGTCAGGAATATGATCGGCACTTTGTCGGTCGTGGTCCGAATGTACTTCGCAATTTGCTCACAATTGAGTTCTGAATCATCGACGAGTACCGCCATCGAGATATTGGGAAAAAGGTGAAAAAGGTCGAGAGTCTCGCGATTTGAATGCGCGGTAAGAACGTTATATTTGGCGGTCTCAAGCACTAACTTCCGAATCGAAAGAGCTTGGACCGGCTCGGGTTCAGCTACTAGCAACGTGGGGCGAGCCATGTAAACTTGGATGAGTGATTGCGGGTTCGCTTCACCGCCTCCGGGCAGAATAGATACGAATTTCGGATTCTAGAAGCTCTCGATTTCCCTTGTCACTCACGCAACGACACCGAGCATATTCTCTTCAAAAATTCGGAAGCGGAGATTGGACAATACATTAGCTCGGCTTTTACGATTGCCTGCTCCGTTTCAGCTACTGCGCCCGGCGCGGGATCCGTACGCGTCAAGTAGACCCCTGCTTCGTGCACTCCGCCCGCGCCGTTGACCAATCGCCTTTATTGATGTCCTCTCGAAAGAATTGATGTCCGAAAGCTACAGCTACCAACGTCTAACTTTTTCGCTGAGCATGAAAAATCCCACCCCACGAGTTAAAGATGGTGCGGCCCGCGTCGATGCCGGACGACTACAGTGGCACCGAGTACCCGGTTATCGAAATCCTCCACAATTTGTGGCATTGTCTCTGAGGCTTCCCCAATCTAGGGAACAATGAACCATGAACCAACACGAACTCGGGTGGGACGCAGCAAAACAAGAATGGTTCTGTATCAGATGCCTTCGCTCATCAGATCACAGCACAAAAGAAGACGCGGAACGTGAACTCAGCCAATTTGAGTGCTCGCCGCCGAAAGCGCCTTGGACTCCCTGACCGGTGTCACGTCGTCTTGCGAGTGCGCTGGCGGCCAGCGCGCTATCCGCGAGTGAACCCCACTTGTCTATCTTAGCGGCAAAAGCATGCACTTCGTCCGATTCTGGCAGAATGGAATGCAGGTGGAAAAATAGGGGCCAGCCTGAGGAGACCTGAACTGGCCCTTCGGAGAAGCGACTCAGACTGTCGAACGCCTTCCCCCAGAAGGCGCTAGGTTCACCCTAAGCTTGTATCCATGCAGCGGTCAATTCCCCAAACGGTGTAGCCAAGTGAGGCGGAAGTACATCAGCGCAGCGTGAGGAAGAGAGTTTAAATACGTTGGGATTGAAACGGCTAAAGGTGATTTCTTCCGGGATCCGAAACCGATCTAGGCCGTTAATGAGCATTATCGGCGATTAACACCGGAAAGGTTGGCCTTCCCCCATAATGATAGGGCCGAATCTCATGAAGCGATTCATCGGAATTACTGCCTTGGGCGGTGCATTGTTATTATTCTTCGCTTTCGGAATAAGGTCCTTCTTCTTCATTCAGTCAACACGATTCGTGCGGGCACTTGCCGGGGGCTACTATCCGCAATGGCGCTAGTGCTTCCTATTTTTCGGCTATCTGGCGTGGGGTTGGCTGGAGGCCGGGGACTGTATCTGGCTCGATCTTCTCGCAGATCTGTTTAAGTCGAGAAAACGGAGATAAAATCACGCCTTCCGACGTCTCTCTTTGTGCCAATAGCTCTCGACCAACTTCAACCATTTATCAATCTCAATGGCTTCGTTGTCCGATCTGATTGGCTGTTCCGGGACCGATGGTATTGGTACGATCTCGGCTACCCATTCTGAAGCGTTCCGATTGCGCTTAGGCTTCCTTTCGCCTTTGGCCGGTGGGCTGTTGGTCCCCTTGGGTACTGGAAAGATTTTAGGCACCGTTCAGAACTCCGCCGGAACTGAGATGCAGCTACATGAACCACGTATGTCCGTTTTGAGAAACCTCCGTAACCCCTCAATTCTCGCAGCGTTGGATAGACTGACGGCGGCGAGTGCGCCCTTAGGCCCCGCTCAAACGGGAACTGCGCTGTTTGTCCTCCGGCATTTTTGAGCAGGGCTTACAAATTCCGCTGATGAATCGGACCAACGGGAAAGATGAACCGACACGAAATTGGATGGAATGCAGCAAAACAAGAATGGTTCTGTATTAAATGCCTTCGGACTTCCGATCAGAACACAAGAGAAGATGCCGAACGTGAACTGAGTCAATTTGAGTGCACGCCCCCAACGCCTTGGAATCCATAATTAGGTCAGGCCCTCTTGCGAGTTTGCGGGCTAATGCCTAATACGGCGTCCGCGAGCGAAACCCACCTATTTATTTTCGCGACTGAGGCGTGCTCTTCGTCCGTATCAGGGAGAAGCGGGACCAAAGGAGAATGGTCAGGCGGCGGCACACTCGCCTTGGGTGTATTCGTTGCGTCCCGCTTGGGCATTTGAAAAATTTTTGGCACTGCAATCACCACGTAGTCGTGCCTAAGATGATCAGAATATACAAGTTTCAATTGTTAATTCGATACCGTCGATTCGGTATTTTGCGCTAAGGAGTGCCCAATGGTCATTCAGCCCACTTACGACCGTCATTTGCACGTCGAGCTTATTCGGAACACCATACCCGGCAATGTCTCGTGGATTCGGCAAAAGGCGTCACAAGCGAATTCCAGCAGCCCTACCGGTTAGGTTGTGGGGAATGGATGCTAACGGGCGTCCCTTTATAGAGGTGTCCACTACGGAAAACGTTAGCCGGACCGGAGCGTCCTTAGCGCGCGTTCCGACGAAACTGTCTCTGGGCGACATTGTCGGCCTACGATGTAGCGAGAAAAAGTACCAATTTCGCGTAGTGTGGACTGGCAAGGAAGGCACGGCTGATGAGGGACGAGTGGGTCTGCAAAGCCTAGAGCCGGGGAAATGGATTTGGGACGGGCTGCATTTGCCAGCAGACGACACCGACATTTATACCCTATCGACGGCGCCAGAACGGAGGCGACTGAAGCGAGTGCGATGCTTTATCTCCGCTGAGATAGTCGCCAATGCCGCTGCACGTGCTACGCACCGTATCTTGGCGTTCGCGACGAACATCAGCGTAGGCGGGTGTTATATTTCTACTCCCTATCCGATTGCGGCCGAAACAACAGTGAGTGTTGCCCTTTGGCTCGACGAGCAGCACAAAGTCTGGACGGATGGAGTTATCGTCAGTTCGCATCCTCAAATAGGCGCTGGGGTCAAATTCCTGAGTGTGACCAGAAGAACCGCCGAAGCGATTGAGAGATGTATGGAACTGCTTTGCAAATCTGAGGATTTAACCGAGACCGTACAGTAAAACCTTCCACGATAGCAGCGCCGCTCGCGGCATCACGACGAATCTCCACGTCCATCAGATCGGCAAATCTTAGCCGGTTTCCCGGGGGAACAAGGTCCTCAGCCGGAGAAAGGTATTACGTGCCTTCCAAGAGTGCTGTTTCCACGCTTTAGCCTAACCTTTGTTTCCTCCACCGTTACCTTGGTGTTCGCGAGTTCGTGCCTGCACGCGATCGCTTCTGGCATCCTGTAACAACCGTGACAACTCAAATGGAGGTTGTAGTCCGTCTAGCTCTGATTCGAGGTCGCGGATGCCAGCGGTTCTGTAATGTGAGCGCCGTCAAGGTAAGCGATCCCAAAGCTCCCGATGCAGCTCCGTATCGCGGCCCCATCAAGATTCATGACCAGCAGGACAATTTTCCCGATGGCAACTATGAACTAGTGCTTGGGGCACAAGTATTCGTATTGACGAAAAGCGGAGGCAAGTACCAGCCGATAGCTTAATCAGGTATTTACCCGATGGCATCAGCCGCAAACCCGTGGCACGATCTGTGACGGACAGAAGACGAAAATCTAATCCACGGAAGAAAACAGAGCCGCTGATGCCTCCAAGCTGGCGGCTCTCCCCTTTTGGGGTTGACAATGTGGGTACACTTGGATCACCGTTCGTCCCACACTCCGCGTTGGTGGGTTTTCTGTGCCAGAGCTGTCCAAGCAAAACGAAAACACGAAGCCGGGGTCTCCCTACTGCTCAGACCCGAACTGTGCTTACTGCAAAGAACTGCGAGATTTCGAGGAAGAACTGCGAAAGGCCAGTGAAGCAGAGCACAGCCGAAAGCCTCCCTCTAAAGAGAGAAAGCGATCCGCGTGAGCCGTGGACCAGCACCAATCGATTGGGAATAATTCCAAACAAGACGCGGAAAAGAGTTGGGCTACCCCAGTGCATCCCCGTTCGGGGCTTGGACATGCCTGAACTTGCAGATGTGTTGTGTATCACGAGACGCGTTGAGCGCCCATCGATTACAGCAGGTTCTTGGAATCATTCGCGAAACGGAAGATTTTGTAGATCGAGCGGAATGATAGGGAAAAGTTACTCAGCGACCGGGATGCACGGTTTGGATCTGGCACGAACGCCCCAAAGGGCGTCGGGAGTTCGGCGGTTCCCATGTTCCCTGCTGTTGTTTCCGCAGAAGGCGACTGCGTTGGTCAACAAACAAGAAGGCTGGTGTGGACAGCGCGCTTTATCTAAAAAGAACGGCCCAGAAAGCAGTGAAGCGCGATCACACATTCGACAAACGTGCATTGCCGCATTGGACGCATGATTCGGCTCGATAGAGCCTTGCTGCTTCGCCAATTTTCAGGCACAATCCCCGCAGGGAAACCGCTGGATCGAGCCTCCAAAGAGAGGACAAGAATGATTCAGCGAAATCAGAGCGGGCATGTCTATAAGCGGGGCGCTGCAAAAGTCTGGTACGGTCGTTTTCGGGAGGATGTTTTGACTCCAACCGGGAAGATCGTGCGCCGAACTCGAAACGTGCGTCTCGGAACCATTAACGAATTACCAACCCGTGCGTCTGCTGTGATCCGTTTGCAAAAACAAATGGCATTGCAGAAGCCGAAAACTGTAATCACGTTTACTGATCTTCACAGACGATGGGAAATCGCTGAGGTGCCCACGATCAAAGCAACTACGGCGAACTACTATCAGAAAGTTCTCCGGGCTCATGTTCTTCCAGTGTTCGGCAATCGAGAGATTGCGAGCATCAGACGTGAAGACATTCAGGTTTTTCTCGCGGAGCAAGCACCGAAGTACACGAAGAACACTCTTCGCGGTATGCGAGTTTCTTTGGGGAAGGTGCTGACGTGGGCCGTGGACAACAACTGGCTAGAAAAGAACCCCTGCTCGAATATCAAGCTGCCGGTCGCAGGAAAAGAGAGGAAGAACCATCGGCCATTGAAGGCAAACCACGTAATCGCAATTGTGGAGAGGCTGAAGGAACCCTATTCCACGCTCGTCCTTTTTCTCGCAGTAACCGGCCTTCGGGTCGGGGAGGCTATTGGAGTCAAGTGGTCTGATTTCGATAGCGATGTGCTCACCGTCTCGCGAACGATTTATGAGGGAAAGGCACAGTCACGGAAAACGGAGAAGTCGAATAGAAGGCTGCCGATAACGACTGCGCTGCTGGCGCGTGTGCGTAAGCTGGGCGGGAACGAGTACGTCTTCAGATCGCGAACGGGCACGCCGGTGAATCCGGGCAATGCTCTGAAGCGATACATTCGACCGGTTGCAGAGGAACTCGGTATCGAGCTAGATGGCTGGCACGCTTTCAGGCGAACCGTTGCGACGGCACTGTTGCGCAGCGGCGAGTCCGCGAAGCTAGTGTCAGACATCTTGGGGAACTCAGTGGAGATTCTGCTGAAGTCTTACGATCTGCCGGAGGTCGGGAACTTCCGCGCTCCATTGGCGCAAGTTGCAGGAACTTTGTTACCAACTGTTACCAACCCGGCTCTGTCTGCTTAAAGGTGTGTTGATTCTAAAGAGGATGGAGCCGACGATCGGACTTGAACCGATGACCTGCCGATTACGAATCGGCTGCTCTACCAACTGAGCTACGTCGGCGTCAATAACTTACGGGGATTTTGTTGACAATCTGTATCCCATTTTTCGGGCTATCGGCACGTCAACAGCTCCCGCCGTCCTAATGCCGAAGGCTGTTTTGAGAATATCACTCACGCAGTGCTGACGGAAAGCACCGGCGTCCGCCCCCGCAAAACTAGGCCCTCGCGACATTTCAGTCCATTCAATCCATGCTTCGAGATTGCGCCTGGGTGGAGTTCTACGGGACTTAAACACCAAAGTTCAGGAAGGACAGCACTCCCGTGACTACACACGGCAGAGAAACGCAGGTGTGCTGGAGGACGAAGGACGGATGGCGCTTGGTATACGTCCACCACTCGGGCAGGCCCTTCTTGGGACAACGTCGCGGCTTCTGCGAAAATGCTCGAAGCTACTGCTGGATTCACGACTCACGGCAATGAGCGAGTGAAGTTACTGATCTCGCGAAGGACATCTGCCTCATTAGATTGGAAAACATAATGGTTAGCATTGTGCAGGCGTACAACCCTAGCCGAGGGCAAACCAGTTTCGAACGCCTTCACTTGTGCTTCAGTCCAAATCGCGTCAATACGTTCCGCAGTGACACGCGATGACCACTCGCGTGTGAATTCTGAACTGAGATCATGCGGAGAAGCAAAGATCGCCAGGATCGGAGAATTGATCCTTTTGTATTTGTGCTCACCCACAATAATTGCTTGGGCGACGGGGGAAAATTTCGGTGCAGGGGATTCTGATTCCCGGATATTGGCGGTTTCCTGCTCGCGTAAACGCAGCTCCTGCTCGAAACGGGGGAGCGCGGTGAGCAGAGTCGAATACGCATGTTTTCGGCCCTGCACCTCACGTCCGGGGATCAATTGGTCCAATTCTTTTCGAAGTTCGATTGAGTCGAGAATGAGGTCTCCCCGAGAATGGTCGTAAAAAGCGTAGCTATAACCCGCATCGAGATACACCAGACCACCGACCTTCTTCGGAAACCGGCTTCCAATCGAACTCAGCTCCTCACCAGCAATGGAATGCCCCACAATGACAGGTAGTTTGAGATGTAGTGAATCCATGACAGCGAGAACGTCGTCGCCAAGCCGGTCAGAGGAATAGTTCGCCTCAGTAGTGTCTGCAATAGTGGAATTTCCAAAGCCACGCCGCGTTATTCCGTACACACGATAATTCGTAGCGAGCTTGGGCGCGAACTTGTCGAACACATGAGCAGTGTTACCCAAGCCAGCGAGCAGGACAAGCGAACGTCCGGATCCTCCCCAATCCAAAACTTCCAATCGAACACCTTCCTCGACTTCTACGTAGCGCACTGTGTGCGGCGAAGAGTCGGTCCGGGCCGGTTCGAGTCCCGTGCTTACAGTTTCTGTTTTGACATTTAGGGTTTTAGTTCGAGTTGACACAGCTGATTGCGAGGTCACTTCTCTTGGCCGGAAGACAGGCGACTGCAGCTCCGTCTGCGACCTAAAAACTGCACTCTTCTCAGACACGTGGCCAGCAGGTGCGCGTTCGTCTGAACGTTGCAGATCCGTTTCCTCGGTGGGCCAGATCGGTGGCCTGGGCGACGATTCAAACTCATCAGCTGCAGCTTGGAACTCGACGCCTCTGAACGGAATGCGTACAGTGTGCGTCCAATTGTACTGAAATGCGAAACAGAGTATCCAAACACTAAATGCAGTAAGTATCGCGCCTTGGATCAGGTTGCGCATCTGTGGCCGGCAGCTGTTCAGACTTTCGAACACCGGGGCGGGTCCCCGGTCGCCGCCAATAGCAACCTCTCTGCTCTCTTCTCTGCATTGTTCGCGGACGGTCCATTGCCTCAATAATGAAATGAAGGCATCTGCAATGAGGGCGATACGGGTACGCCAACAGGGGACACAATCAAAAATGGATGACATTTCGTCGCCAAAGCGCCTACGGAAAGGAGCCGGATGGCAACTGACGAGATAGCGGTAGATAGAGCGTAGCATCACGCTCTCCTTGGTTTGACTGGCTGAAGGCGCCACTTCGCCTCGCGAACGACATCTTCAAGCCTGCTCACTTCGCAGGCAAGAACATGACGACCAAGAACACTCAAACGATAGTACCTTCTCCTCGGGTCGTCATCTCCGGCGCGGTGCCCAAGTTCCTCTATCAAATTCTTCGCAATTAGCTTTTGCAGATTATCGTAGAGTGTTCCCGGGCCTAATTTGCACTTACCTTCCGATTGACGAGATACCTCCTGCATGATTGCGTACCCGTGCAGGTCTTGACCTGCCAATGCGAGCAGAATTTGCAAAGTAGCGGGCGAGAGTGGCAAAAACTCGATGGGGTGTTCCTTCATAGATCGGATTTCGGTATATCGGATTCCGAGCTATATGTCAAGCCAGGCGGGCGTACCCTTGTCCGTGGTGTTCCCGATCGGGAACATCCTTAGTCTGCAGGTGCAAAAATCAATTAAAGATACCGATCGGGAACTTTTAACTTGATTTCTCCTTTTGCCGGCTTACAATGATACCGATCGGGAACAAAATGAGACAGATCACAGACGCAAAATCCCTCGGGATTCTGATTAGGCAAGTGCGCAAGTCCCAGAGTCTCACACAGGAACAACTCGCGGCCGCATGCGGCCTGGGCCGGCGCTTCGTCGTCGAACTCGAACGCGGCAAGGCGACCTCGCATATCGGGAAGATCATGCAAGTCCTCACCGCGCTCGGCCTAAGCGTGCACCTCGCCGACAGGAAAGGTGACCTCTGATGGCCCGGATTCTCGATGTCTGGTTCCATGGAAACAAGGCCGGCCAACTTCACCAGGAGGACGGCGGGCGCCTTCAGTTCGTCTACGCTGCCGATTACCTGAAATCTGAACAGCCGTGGCCCCTGTCGGTGTCGATGCCTCCTGGCGCCGCGCCGTTCGAGGACCGTATCGCAAGGCCATTCTTCTCAGGACTGCTGCCCGAAGATTTAATCCGTAGAAAAGTCGCGAAACTGTTGGGCGTCTCTGAGAAAAACCCGTTCTCGATGCTCGAAGCCATCGGCGGCGAATGCGCTGGCGCGCTCTCCCTATACGCCCAAGGGACACCGCCGCACAAGGAAAATCCTGATGACATCAACATGTTGGACGAGCAACATCTGGACGAGATCTTCGAAGAACTCAAGCGCCGCCCTCTGTTTGCCGGCGAAGATGGCATTCGGCTCTCTCTTGCGGGAGCGCAGGACAAGCTCGCCGTCCGGATGATCGGAGACAAGCTTGCGCTCATGCGGGGCGGTGCTCCCACCACCCACATCCTAAAAACACTGATTTCCGATAGGCACGCCGTGACGGACAGCGTCCACAACGAACTCTTCTGCCTGATGCTTGCCGCGCGCTGCGGTCTCTCTGTTCCTCACGCAGAGATGCGGCGCACGCCCAGGCAGCCATACTTACTTGTGAAGCGATACGACAGAACATCTCAGGACAACGCCCCCGTCCGCCTGCACCAGGAAGATTTCTGTCAGGCGCTCTCCGTTCCTCCGGAAAACAAATATGAGCGGGAAGGCGGCCCTGGGATATCGGCCTGTCTGGATGCAATCCAGAAACACAGCGTCGAACCCCTGCCCGACCGGATCGAGTTTTTGAACATCGTGATATTCAACTATCTCATCGGCAACGCCGACGCACACGGCAAGAATTTCTCTCTCCTGTACGACAAAGGAAGACCGCGCCTTGCCCCCGCCTATGACCTCCTGAGCACTGCGGTCTACCCGGAACTCGCCAGGAAAATGGCAATGAAAATCGGCGGGAAGTACGAACCTGACGAAGTTTACCTGCGCCACTGGCACCGCCTCGTACCTGATACTGCCGGCGCGAGAAACGCAGTCGAAAAAAACCTGGCCGAAATGGCCGAAACAACACTCGATCAGGCGACGAAACTCCACGACGAATTGAAGAAGGAGAATATAACGTCGCCTATCCTCGATTCCATCGTCGCGCTCATTAAAAAGAGAAGCGCAAGGTTGAGGCAATAAAGCCGGATGCGGCGATCGAAAACCGTCAGCTATCGGTCCGCTATGGTCCTGCTTTGCGCAGTCGAGTTGTCAGCAATGGTGTGTCGCAACGATGCCAGTCAATACCCGTCGCGTGTCACTCCGGAACTGTAAGAGAGACAGAGATCCCGGAAGGTGGTGGTTGAACGGTTGTCGCCTAGGATACGCGCATCCCATGACTCCGTAACTCAAAGATTCTCATGGGTCGTCTCAGGTCTGCTCGTGTCTCGAAAGTGCTTGAAAAGTCTGGGAAGAAGAGCGATTACGAATCGGCTGCTCTACCAACTGAGCTACGTCGGCCTCAATGACTTACGGGGATTTTGTTGCATATCTGTATCCCATTTTCCGGGACCATCGGCGTCAACGACAACGGAAAAACGAAACTTGACTGTCGATAGGGGGCAGGTCATCCAGAATAACACTTCGAACCTGATGTCATAAATCTCAGTGCACTTGCTTTCGAGGGACGCAGAATTCTGGATCGCCGCTGACATACCCAAGGGTTAGATCATAGCAAGCGCATTCGGATTGCAACCAGTACAAGAGCGCGGCGCCGGTACGTCAGTTGACTTCCCAGTACACCGCGTAGCGCTTGTCATAAAGGCTGTTCAGCGGAACTAGCGTGACATTTTTCCGCTGTCCCGACGTCCGGAATGTCAGCGGCTTATCTGCCGCCATGATCCACGAACTCGGGTGGGAACCTGAAGCCTTAAAACTTGGAATCTCGAGATCAGGCACAGGAGGCGTCCTGTTCGTCGGCCCCAGCGGCGAGCCGTGCTGCTCGGGAATTGGCGCTCCCACTCGCAAGTTTGGTCCAATGATGTGGGCTTCGGTCAGACCCTCCGCGCCCAGGTCTCCAGCGAGGACCAGAGGTCCATACAGAAAGGTCTGCATTTGAGGATCATCCGGCATGACTTCCACATGTAAGTGCATGGGGAGCCGCATCTCCACCTTGTCTCCGCGTTCCCACACTCGCCTGAGAGTCAGGTAGGAGCCGGGCGCCGCCGAGGCATCGAGCACTTTATTGTTCAGCTTCACAGTCGGCGACGATTGCAGCCAACCCGGAATGCGAAGACGCAAGGCGATATGCTCCGGCCTTGCCGCCGTCACGGTCAGTGTGACGTCCTCCGCCTCTGGGTAGCGGGTTTCTTGCCGGAGCGTGAAACCTTTGTCTGCCCAATCCAGCTGCGACGGAATGAAAAGGTTCACATACAGCCCCTCCTGATCCCACCAGTAAATGCTGTTGTTCAGCTTTGAATACTCCTCAATGCCTGTACCCGTGCAACACCAAAACGTCTGATCCTCCGTGTTGAAGGTCTTCCAAGCGCCCGGAGCCAGCGAGAGATAATACTGCGTGTATCCAAGCTTGGGCCGGATCGTGCCAATACGATGGTTGAGCAGCAAGCGTTCATAGTAATCAAACATGGTGGACGACGGATTCCAGCTATAGAGGTATCGCGTCAGCTTCAGCATGTTGTAAGCGCAACAGCATTCGGCCGTGTTTACGCTCTGCTTCAACTCGGCAGCCAAGCGCCGCGGAGGAGCGAGCCAGGCTTCTGCATTGCCCGTCCCCGCCGTGACATAGGAACGAGCTGTCATGACCTCGTAAAAGAAATACTCTGCTAAATCGCGAAATCGACTCTCGCCCGAGATCTCGTATCTTCGCGCGGCCGCAATCACCTGCGGGATATGAGTGTTGACGTGCAATCCCTGCAACTCATCCCGCCGCGCTGCCAGCGGATTGATGAAGCTCTTCTTCTGGAAGCGATCGCCCAATTTTGCCCAGCGATCGTCGTTCGTCTCTGCCGCGAGATGGTAAAAACTTTCCGCGATACCGCCAAACTCGATTGTGAGGATCTGCTGCATGTGCGATTCCGTCTTTGAGGCCGTCCACTCGTCCGCCCATGCCGCCACGCCCTCGAGCACTTGCAGCGCCTGTTGGTTCCCGGCCAGTCGGTACATATCAAACATTCCGGCTGCGATTTTGTGAATCGTATAGAAAGGAGCCCAGACCCTTTCGCCTTTTTCGAGTCGGTCCCACCACGTTGTCGGAAAGGCGCTAAGATATTTGCCCCCCAGCTTCTCCTGGCACTTCGCCATCTCAGCGACCATGTAATTGCCCTTGGCTCTGGATTCCTGATCTCCCATCGCTGCCAGTTGCGCGCTGGCGCTAAGGAAGTGGCCGACGAAATGACCACGAAGTTCGCTCGATCGTTGACCGTTGTCGGGCTGTTCCCAACCCCCGAGCGGTCTCGCCGACCCCGGCGGCAGTCCTGCATTCGCGCGGAAGGTATAGAGGAGGCGGTCCGCCGCGAGTCGCGCCATATAGTCGCGGTTCCACTCCTGGGAATCGAAGTACACACTATTAGGGAGCAGACGAACCTGACTCATTGGGAAGGGCTGTGCCCTCGGGACGACATCTCGACGAGTGAACTCAAGCGGTCCGTCAAATGCGGGAGTGTCCGGCACCAACGGTCGCTGGAACGATCCTGGAGCCGGTCGTGTCGGGGCGGCATTCGGCGCCTCCTGGGCAACTAGCCCCGTAGCCGCGCCGGCTAAGCACAGAGCGCCGAAATGACGCCGGGTTAAAGTATTTCCATTTGTCTCCTGGCTCATGCGTTTCGCCTCAAATCAGAAGTTCAGTCGTAAGACTATTATCACAGCTGACCTCGGTGCATGATCGAGCAGCTGCAGGCCTTCGAAGTTCAGTTTCCACCAGTGACGCGCCATGCACAATCTAAAGCACCTGGACTGTCGGCGGGTTCTCTCTGCGTAACTCAGTCTGGGGCAGCAGAATTTGATCCATCACACTGGGAGCTTTCGCTGGAGCACCATTCTATAGACTGCCGGTAACCGCGAGTGAAGGGGAGAGCAGACTACCGTTCTTTTGCGTCAAATCTCCACACCTGCATTCCGGCCGTTACCTACGTAATTGTCTTCAGTAATCACGCCCCTCCCGACAAGGCGCAAACCTCCTATTATGAACAAGATTTGCGTGTCAGCAACATATTCCCGAAACTCGCGTTTGTATATGCGAGGTTCACGTGAACATTGGCTGCGCAGTTTCGCCACTCGATCCCAATCGCCCCGTCCTGCTCAACAGGCGGTACTGGGCCAGAGGAGAGAACATGCGTACTACTCGATTGATCCGCTTCGCGTTTTTTGCGCTGATGCTCGTCGTTATTCCGGCTTCCTCGTTTGCCGGAGTATTTGTCTCTGTGACGGTTGCGCCCCCGGTGCTGCCGGTTTACGCGCAGCCTCCCTGTCCAGGAGATGGCTACATTTGGACGCCCGGCTATTGGGCATGGGGTCCGGATGGCTACTACTGGGTTCCCGGAACCTGGGTGATGGCGCCTGAACCTGGCTTGCTTTGGACGCCGGGATACTGGGGGTGGTCAACCGGGTACTACGTCTGGCATCCCGGATATTGGGGACCGCACGTCGGCTTCTATGGTGGCGTGAACTACGGCTTCGGATATTTCGGTGCCGGCTACGCTGGCGGATATTGGCAGGGCCGCACCTTTTTCTATAACCGCAGGGTGACCAATGTGACCATCACTAATGTTCACATCTATAACAAGACGGTTGTAAATAACGTCACCGTGCACCGGGTCAGTTACAACGGTGGCGCAGGCGGAATCAATGTGCATCCCCGTCCTGAAGAGGAACGCGCATTTCGCGAGCGCCGCTTCAACGGAACGAACCTGCAGGCGCAGCATGAGCACGCTGCCGCAGGCAATCGCGCTTCCTGGGCCTCTGTCAATCATGGGCGCCCTGAAGTTGCGGCCACGCCGCGGCCCAGCGAGTTTCATGGACGGGGCGGGATGCCATCACATCCGCAACCACAGTACCGAGGGGACAATCACGGAATGGACCGCGACTCGCCTCATCCGATGGCGCACAACATAGACCGTCCAGCTCGCCCCCAAGATGATCACAGCAACCGCGGAGCACAGCCGTACAACGCACCGCGGCCCGAGAGCCACGGTCGGCCTGAACTTCGCCCCAGCGGTTATCACGAACATCCGAATGGGCCGAATGCTGGTCCGCACTCCGGCGCGCCCGGCCAGGGGCGAGGAGAAGACCGAGGCAAAGGCCGTGACCGACATTGAGGCGTCGCGCAGCACCTCACCACTGAACCCAGAGCGCGTGTCTTAGCAATGGAAACGGCCTCCCTCGCGCGAGGCCGTTTCCGTATCTGAGCAAAAACGGTAACCCGGCGCAGCTTACCCTTGGTTGCCCAATCTGAAAAAACGCAAGTCTCATTTCATCATTTCCACGCGGTGTATACCTTTGCTGGCGAGCAAATTCCCATGCTAGTTGAGAACCGTGATGTGACAAAGGGATGACAACCGTGCTGCGAAGACTACATAGGATTGGCTTCGTTGGTCCTACAGGAGATCACATTGCTCGATAGACAGGCGATCCAGGTCCCGGGGCTTAAGGCTATCGGGCCCTACTCTCAGGCAGTACGGGCAGCGGGGTTGCTGTTCGTCGCTGGTCAGCCGGGCGTGAACCCGTCGAGCGGCGAAGTGGCTGGCTCTGCCTTCGAGGCGCAAGCGGCGCAGGCGTTCAAGAATCTTGAAACCGTTCTTCGCGCTGGCGGCAGTCGACTGGATCTAGTGGTGAACACCACCGTACTCGTGACGGATATCGCCAACTTCGCTGAACTGAATCGCCTTTTTGCTGAATTCTTTCCGAACGATCCCCCCGCACGGATGGTGATGCAGGTCCCGCTCCCGAAAGGATTGTTGATTTCGATCGGGTGTGTAGCGACTGCTGAGGAGTGATTCTGCCCAAAATGGCTGCTCGAGCTTCGGTCCGAATCGGCGAAAATGTCGGGTTCTCATCGTATTCCGATTGCACTCTACTGAGAGCCGTCGCCACCAGATCACCGAGTTGTTCAGCGCTAAATTCATTGCCTTCCAAATTTGCCACGAGACGCCCGCTTCGATCGATAATCGCGGTGTGTAGGGAATGATCCATCTCATCGGGGAAATAATCTTCGCCAAAAGATCGCACACGCGGCGGATCGCTGATTCCGATCCGGTGAGAAAATGCCAGGCATTTGGATCGGCGTTCCACCTGCGCGCGTATTTTGCCATAGCTTCAGGCGAGTCGTGAACCGGATCGAAGGTCACAGTCAACAACACGAGGTTTGTCTTGAGATGGTTTTTGAATCGCTTTTGAAGTTCGCCAAAGTTGTTTGAGCTGCGAAGGCAAAAGTTCGGCAGGGCACAGCGTGTGTAAACGAAGTTCAAAGCACTTTCGTGCGCATTGTACTCATCCCCCAGCTTCCGCAACATCGTGCCACCCAAGGAATAAGCCCAGTTCTTGTAGCAACATTTTCCAGGCTGGCTCCTCGGCAAGAAGAAGGTGATTGGTGCTGGGTAAGGAAACGTAGCGGGAGTGGGGGATTTCCGCGGCCAACGTTCGGCCCTGCTCGGGCGCGACGACATGATCGCGGTCGCAATGTATCACCAGCGTTGGGACTCGCACCTCTCGCAACAGCCCACGGACGTCGATGCCGGAATCGACATCCATAAGCCGCGCGGCATTTTCAGCCGAGGTCGACATCCGCTGCAGATCGTCAAACCAGTTCTCGTGTACAGGACTGGCGTTCGGGATAAAGCGGTTGGTGAACATTCTGCAGAATGCGGGGTTTTGAAGTCCCCAGCCCACCCGCGTCAGACTGATCAGTGCACGCCGAGCCTCGAGTTGCTCCGGACTGCCGTAATGATAGAGTCCCATGGGGAAGGCGCCATAGAGCACTAGTTTGCTTACCCGTTCAGGATGCTTCACCGTGTAGGCAATGGCAATTGCACCGCCTCTTGAAATTCCGAGCAGAGCAAAGCGGTCGAGCCCCGCGGCATCCACCACCGTCTCTAGATCGCGGACCCAGGTGTCAAAACTCACATCAGGAACATCACGCTGGGACATGCCATTGCCACGTTCATCGTACCGGATCACGCGATGATGTTTACTGAGTTCTGTCCACCAGTGCTGCCAGATTGGGCTTCCCCATTCAAAATCGAGATGGGTGAGCCAGTTGGAGGCCTTTACCAGTGGAGGCCCGTCGCCAGTGCTCGCCCATGCCAGGCGCACGCCATCCTGAGTAATCGAAAACCTTATGTCCTGGCGAGGTAGTGGACTGATGGACAGGTCCCTCCCTCTTACATCTTCCAGCTCTGTTGAACTCGCGATGCTCTTAACTGGTGCAACAAAGCGGTAGCCAACTCGGGGTATGGTCTCGATGTACGACTGTCCGGTGGCACCTTCGCCCAGTGCCTTACGCAACATAGAGACATTCTTGTTGAGATTGTTCTCCTCGACGACCGCATCCGGCCACACCCGCCGTAAGAGATCTTCTTTCCTGAGCAGCCGACCAGCATTTTCAACCAGTATGCAGAGGGTCTCGAAGGCCTTTAGCTGGAGGGGAACCTCCACGCCATCGCGCAGCAACCGATGCTCGGTGGCATCCAGCTGGAAAGGGCCGAATTGATAGTAGACCGAAGCTTCTGACATAGGGTTCAGGAAAAAGTAACAGAAACGCCAGAGTGCCGAAAGGACTTGCGAAAAGGCGAGAGTGCTTAATGCAGAAGAGCATCGGGGGCTTCTAGGGTCTCGGATGCGATTGGAAAAATCACGCAGGAGAAAACCAGCAATGCCGAAACTACTTCCCGACCAAAGCTTCTATCCCTCGCCGAAGATGGCCATACAAGCCCCTTCGGAAAAGTTTGCTTATGTTGCTCTACTGAATGGGGATCCCGGTTCTCCAGACGCGATGGCAGTCGTGGACCTTGATCCGGCATCGAAGACATACAGCAAAATCGTCAACCAGGTCAAGATGCCGAATCCCGGCGATGAGCTGCACCACTTCGGGTGGAATGCGTGTAGTTCCTGCCTGTGCCCGTATGCCGCGCATCCGCACATGGAGCGACGTTTCCTCGTCGTGCCGGGATTGCGCTCCTCGCGCATCCACATTCTCGATACCAAGCCGGATCCGCGGGAACCCAAGCTAGTCAAAGTAATCGAGCCAGAAGAGGTCAAGGCGCGGTCGGGCTACAGCCGGGCGCATACATCCCACTGTGGACCCGATGGCATTTACATGAACGCTCTTGGATCGGTTGAAGGCAAGGGGCCGGGTGGAATCTTCGTTCTCGATCCCCAGACCTTTGAAGTCAAGGGAGCGTGGGAGGTGGATCGCGGCCCGCAATACCTGGCGTATGACTTCTGGTGGCATTTAGGACACGACACCATGATAACCAGCGAATGGGGAACGCCCGATATGGTGGAAAACGGCGTGAATCCAGAATTGCTGCTCGCCGGCAAGTACGGCCACGCTCTGCATGTGTGGGACCTCCATAAGAGACGCCACCAACAAGTTCTGGAGATGGGACCGGAGTACCAGATGGCGCTCGAACTTCGTCCCGCCCATGATCCAACTGAAGCCTACGGTTTTGTCGGCGTAGTTACGTCACTAAAAGATCTTTCATCGTCGATTTGGCTGTGGCATCACGAGGGTTCTAAAGGCAACGGCGCTTGGAAAATTCGCAAGGTGATCGATATTCCTGCCGAAGCCGCCGATCCCGAAATGCTGCCGCCGCTTTTGAAGGGATTCAAAGCGGTTCCACCCTTGGTGACCGACATCAATCTTTCGCTCGATGACCGGTTTCTCTACGTTTCGTGCTGGGGCTCGGGCGAGCTTCGTCAGTACGACGTTTCCGATCCGTTTAACCCAGTGCTGACAGGATCGGTAGCGCTCGGCGGCATAGTGCGGCGTCAAGCCCATCCGAGCCAGCCCGATCAGAAGCTGAATGGCGGCCCGCAAATGGTCGAGATCAGCCGAGATGGGAAGCGGGTGTTCGTGACGAACTCACTCTACCGCAGCTGGGATGAGCAGTTCTATCCCGATGGAATCCGAGGCTGGTTGACCATGCTCGATGCCGAGCCGGCTGGCGGCATACGAACCGATAACGGTTTCTTGCTCCAGACCGAAGGTTTCCGTCCCCACCAGGTTCGTCTGCAAGGCGGAGATGCGTCGTCGGATTCTTACTGCTTTGCGTGAGGCTTGAAATCATGAATGAGACGACCATGTCGTGGGCTGTACTGCTCGGCCTCGGGGCATTTCATGGCCTCAACCCGGGCATGGGGTGGCTGTTCGCGGTGGCGCTGGGAATGCAGGAGCGCCGCCGCACTGCCGTACTCGCCGCCCTTTTGCCGTTGGGGCTCGGCCATGCTCTGGCCGTCGGGGTTGCCGTCGGGGTTGCCGTTATTGCTGGAGTTGTCATTCCCATCCATTGGCTTCATTGGATACTTGCCGGGACACTGATCTCTCTTGGCGTAAGCCGACTGTTTTGGCATCGACACCCGCGGTGGGCAAGCATGCGGGTAAATTTTGGTGCCCTCAGTTTCTGGTCCTTCCTGATGGCGTCGGCACACGGGGCCGGCTTGATGGTCGTACCACTATTCCTGAGTATGCCAACCGAAGGCGCCCACTGTCACGCGATGGCGGGGGCAACCATGACTCCCATGAGTGCGCTGCTCGCGACGATCATCCATGCGCTCGGGTATCTGTTGGTGACAGCAATCATTGCAGTAATCGTCTTCGAAAAAGTGGGAGTCGGTATTTTGCGAAAAGCTTGGTTCAACCTCGATCTGGTATGGGCGACGACTTTGCTCGGCACCGGTGTGCTTTGTGTTTTTCTGTAGCAATGACTCGTTTGACTCCGAACTTCGATAAAACGTCGTGAAGTTGGGAGTAGATAAGAACAGTCAATGTGGTCGCTGTGACGAAGCTACGAAGGTTTGTTGCAAAAGAAGCTTGGCAGCATCCGCAATTGTGAGCTCGTCCGGTACGCTTGCGAAGTCGCTATGCGCTTCCGTTTGCTGCACCGAAATGCTTTTGAGCATCAGGGCTTTTCCCCGCATGTTGACGACGAGTTCCGTGACTTCCCAGTCTCCCGGAGCGATTTCCCCCCGCTGGACCTTGAACTGTCCGCCTTTTTCGAGGTGCCCCAGCAGTCCGCCGCCAAATTTGACGTCATCCATGAGCTGTCCGCTAATGCTAATCAGGCGTTTCTGGCGGCCGTCTACCCAAATCTCGCCTGCCATCTGGTGCAGAACTTTGTCCTCGCGCGATGACGGCCGAAATTGCAAACTCGGCCTGAACGTCAGACGAATCGCGTTTTCCTTCTGTCCGGCGTATTCGAAAACAAATGCGTTGGGTATGTCCTGTAGGAACGTGGTCGATTGTTGCGCTTCTTTTTGGCGGGCCTGTTCGATTTTCCGTTGTTCCTCCGGACTATGGGCGAGGCGCAGAATCCGCTCTGCTTCAGCATTCTCCTGCTGTCGAGTCAAAGGTCGTCCGGAGACCATGAGCAATCTGTCGAGAGACCCGGATTTGGTCTCGACCACAGCTCTGCTTTCCTGCTTACCATCTACCTGCTTCTGCGACCGGTAACGCCAACGCAAAGTGGAACCCGCCGTGAGATGCAGTTCGTTATAGATGACTTGTTTGACCAGGTCAGCTGGCGAGAGCTGGTTTGGTTGCGGCTGAGCCGCCACAAAGGAGCTTGCACTCAGAATGGCGGCGGCAGTGAGCAGTGATCGTGAGTAGGGGTGAATAGTCACGCTTCTCGCTCTTCCGACATCAAGGCTAGGGAAAGAACGCCCGGGTGAGCAATCGGGAGTAATAGGTAACAAGGATTAGAAAAACGTGGAGTTTCTTAGCAAACGAGACCTGACCCCAGCTTTTCTATCCAGATTTGGCAAGCCTCCTGTGGATGCCTGACTCACCTAGAAAATCTAGGGGTTTAGAGGGAAAATCTGGGGGTTTAGAGGCCAGCAGCAATCTCGGGCGGAGAAGGTACTTTCGTCTTGCCACCTGAAATCCCGTTCACTCAGCAGTTTGGCAAGGGGAGGGAAGCGGAGCCTCTTCTCAAAGTGTGTCTCACCACAAGTCTGTCTATTCACGAGACTTCCGCGGCAGGTATCCCATCCGTTCCGGCAGATTGGGTTGAATTCATCGAGTGCGTTCGATCCACATGTCCGTCGGCGGACGCTGCGGCGGCTCTGTTACAAACCCCTTTCGAGGAGATTCCGGACGGAAAGATCGCTGAGGGTGCGGGGGGATCGATCCAAAGTCGGAGAAAAGGGCTCTACTTTGCCTATTGTCCGCCGAATCCGTGTCCGGGCAGGCTGCGGATGGTGATTCCTAGGCAGATGAGCACAAGGGCGAAATAGAGACTGATTGCAAGACTCGGGCGAGGAGGGAGATCCTTGGTGAACACGCGATAACCTGCTCCAATAGCCACCAGGAAGAAAATACCTTCGCCGAGTATGAGCCATAGAGCAAGACACAGGGTCAGCAGACCGATACGCTCCAACTTGCCGAGCGCCTGTGCGGCCTGACCGCCGTCAAGGGCCCACACCGGAATTAGGTTCAAAATGTTGAGGGCCGCACCGGAGCGCGCCAGTGCTGCCCAAAGGCCGTTACCCGTCTTCCACCACATCAATGTGCAGCCAACGGCAGCAAGCGCCCCGGCCAGCGGTCCGGCCAAACTGATGGCCGCTTTCGTTTGCGTGGAGACACCCATGCCTCGCCATCGGACATAGGCGCCCAAGCCGGGTAGAAATACCGGCATGTCAGCAGGAAGACCGCGCCGCTTAATGTCAATGAAGTGGCCTAATTCGTGAACGAGAATCAGGACGGCGAATCCCAATCCGAAATTGATTCCATAGAGCGCCGAGTAAACGAACAAAAACGAGGCGAAGCTCAAAAGGAATTTCAATTTGAATAACGCCAGGAGTAATCCCTTGCTCTTGGCAAGAAGAATTGCGATCGGCCCGACGGGTCCGAGCTTTTGCGTCCACTTATTGTCGTTTTGAGGTGCCTGGATCTGGTCTGCAGCATCGTCGAGGGCTTTGGCATGATCGAGAATCCAAGCCACCTGTTTCGATTGTTGCGGCAGAAGCGGCAAGCACGAAAGCCAGGACTCCCGAGCCTTCCTCAAATCTCCGCTTGATTCGAGGCTTCTTGCCTCCGCGGCGATTCCCTCTAGTTCGCTTGCATACACCAAAGTGTGACACTTCCCACAGGCCAAGGATCCGAGTGTAAGTTCAGATGAACAACGCTGACAAATTCGCACGAGTTCAGGACGAGTGGCAGACACGATAATTCTACGAGGTGGAAGCGGCTTTGACGGCGTTCTCAAAGGGGCCGTGGATTTGCGTCTCGGTCCCCGCGCAGAGTCGCCAAGCAATACGTATGCCGACGGCCAAGATGACTAGCCCGATCAGGCCTCCTACGGGATTTTCAGCAAGCTCAAGGAAAGGCGACGCCAGTCCGATGAGGCTCAGGCGAAGCAGCGCTTCTGTCAAGCTCATGGACGGACGTCTCGAACTTCCTGCGGCCTCACTGGATGGTTGCGTTTGAACTGAACCAGAGTTTGCTTGTTGCTGCTGAACCTGTTGATGGTTTTGCGGATCCCGATGACTTCGAGCATAGGAGATGATGACCGGAACGGCCGCCAGCGACACGGCTGCATAGGTCAATACCACAGCAGTGATTTGATATTTTCGGCCGCCCGCACCCCGCGAGCCCAAGTTGATACCCTTACCCACAATGTAGCCGACCGCGAGCGAAACGTAGCCGATGATCCACCCAGTCACAATTTCAAATGTTGCGTAAAGGATTAACCCGAGTACCGCTGCTCCGATTCCGAAAATCAGCCCGCGCACGTACCGACTGTGACTGTCCTTCGGCAATTCGAACTGAGCACGCTCGGCGCAACCGGGACACGCCATGGCATTGTTGATCCGGTAGTACCTGGTCCCGATCTGCTGATGGCAAAACTGACAGAGTTCGGTACCTGGTACGCCAGCGTATTCTGCAATTCCAAATTGGGGCGGCGGGGTCGACATAGTGCCGCGAAGAATAACATGGAAAATCCAGAGCTGGAAGTGGTTTTTCGGAACCGAATAAAGCTGTGTGGCAACCCAGTTATGGAGTCTCGGAACACACCAGCAAACAAAAAGTGCGGAGCACCTACGAAAGTCGGTGCTCCCGCTCTACTGTAAGTTCTTGAATTGATTCTGAAGAGGACCCCCGCCCAACTCGAAAACCACGGCTCTATCCAGCTGAGCTATCGCTGACTTCATTATCCCGCGGTCCGTTGCCGTGAGCATCATCTCTCAATTTTCCGGGCGGCATGCCGGAGAGCTGTCGCCTCACGGAACGGGCGCTGTTACTTGATTTGAGTAGGGACTCTGTTGCCCAGCAGCATTCAAGGCGGCTACCACGTAGTAGTACGTCGTTCCTGAGTTTACGGAGGTATCGGTAAAGTTTAGGCCCGTGGCATTCGATAACACGGCATAGTAGCCGCCCGACACGGTGGAGCGATAAACCTGATAACCCGTGACTCCGGTACTAGTGCTAGCTTTCCAGTTCAGCTGAACTGAATGCTGTGCTGTTGTCTTAGTAGTCGTGCAGCCGTAATCCATGCTGGTTGCCCATGAATGCGAGGTGTCAGAAGCGACGATTTTGAAGTGATAGGTCGTTCCGGCTGTCAGGCCTGAGATTACCTGAGTTGCGGTACGTGAGTACTGGGCGGTGTTGGTCGTAGATTTTGTGTAGGATCCGGCTGCTAGGCCATAGGTAATGTGTGCAGTTGTGGGAACAGCGGTTGTCCAAGTTACAGAGCAGCTACTGGTCGTAGGGTTCTGGGCTAGGTTGCTGAACCAGGTTTGGGCACATGCAGGAAGGCTGAGGCAGAGGATCAGGGCAAGTCTCGATACCGGGGACACGTATGACTCCAAATTGGAATGTAAATGTGACAGGCAGCCAAGAGGTTTGCACGAAGTCGTCGCAGAAGCTTGGTTGGCCGGGCGCGCTGGAGTGATTTATATCGTGCAGCTTTTAGAGTTTGCAAAATAGGAAGGGCAGGGCTTGTTCGATTTCGGAGTTCCCGAAGTCTATTCAGGATCCTCTTTTCTCCCAAAAGTTGTAGAAACGACGCAAAATTGCCAAGCTCTAAATACAACTCCTTCCAGATCGAAGCACTCCCAGTCTACTGTGTCGGGAAGTCCCAATCGGGAACTGAAGTTGGGGAATCGGGCTAGCCAAAAGGAGAGGACTTTTGGTCGTTTGTATGCCTGAGAGTTTCCTGTGAGTGCGAGGAAGAATCAGCCTCCGATCCGTCTGCTCATTGCAGAGGCCAATGCAATGCTTTGCGAGCTGCTTCGCGGAGCGCTGCGACGGCGGCGTGCCTTCCGAGTGGTCGGATGCGAGGTTACCGTTCGCGAGTTTCTAGCAACTGCGCAAAACGAAACCATCGATGTGGTTCTCGTAGGCGCCCACTTGCAGGATGGGACCGGGAGCGGCTTGCACGCGATACAACTATTGCGGGCAGCCAGGCCTGACGTACGCGCAATCGTCCTTTTGCAACGCTTCGAAACGAATCTGGTCGCGGAGTCGTTCCGTGTCGGAGCGAGGGGAGTGTTCTTCAGGTCTCAACATCATCTCGATGTGCTCTTGAAATGCATCTCCCGGGTTCATGCGGGACAGATTTGGGCGAGTACCTCGGACCTTGAGCAGATGGTGGAAGCGCTTCGGCAACATCGCCCACTCTCACTCACCAATGCCCAGGGAATGAAGTTATTGAGCAAACAGGAGAGTAAAATTGCCCGCTTGATTTCAGAAGGCATGCCGAACCGGGAGATCGCGACCCAGTTGGGTCTCAGTGGGCATACGGTCAAGAATTACCTTTTCAAGATCTTCGACAAGCTCGGTATTTCTAACCGCGTCGAGCTTGCCCTCTATGTAGCTAGCCACGACAATGCGGTAGAGTTTGAAGCCGAAGAAGCCTCGCAAAGCTCAGAGCTGAAAGAGGTAGGCTGACGAGGGCAGTAATCTGCCAAAAAAATCTTCGCTAATCGGTGACCTCAAGTTCCTTGTCGGCAAGGGGAATCCAAGTCATCTGCTTTCCCCTGCTTGCGTTTCCCGCCGAAGCACCTTCGATACGTACCCCCGATTCGCCCTCCCGTGACCTTCAATACAGCAACGGGTTTTGTCATGCTTCCAAGATGCGAAAATCCTTTCTCACCGTTCTCATTCCTCTACTTTCATCGCTCTTGGCGACAGGAGCGAGCAAGCGTGTCCAGGTAGCCATAACACCAACCGCCGCAACCGTTCCCTCAGCTGGCAGTCAGCAGTTTTCGGCCAGCGTCTCCGGCACCTCTAACCAGGCCGTGACGTGGTCTGCCTCTGCAGGAACGGTCAGTAGTAACGGTTCGTTTATAGCGCCGGCAGTAACTCAGAACACGATCGTCTACGTTAAAGCGACAAGCATCGTTGATCTAAGGAAGGCGGCAACCGCATCAGTCACTGTGACTGCTGCCTCAATGCCGACGACTCAACACATCGTTGACCTCGGTTGGAATAATGCCTCCTCCGCCAACATCAGTGGCTACAACGTTTATCGAGGGACAAATTCCTCCGGACCTTATGGCAAGATCAACAGCGTTGGCTTGGTCGCGTCTACGCTGTACACAGACGCAAGTGTCAAAAGTGGGCAGACGTACTATTACGTGGTTACGGCGGTCGACAGTTCTGGCGCGGAGAGTGGATATTCCAATGTGTCGCAAGCGGTCGTGCCATCTCCATAGCATTCGGCGCAAAAAAAACCCAAGCTACGGAGAAGCTTGGGTTTTTGGTTCAGGATTTTGGCGCTCGCGGGTTTGCTTACTCGCGAGTGCCCTTAGGCTTCACGAATTCGATCAGAGTGCTTGCGGCCATCGCAGCGCCTTCGCCCACTTTCTGCGCGAACGCCCTTCAATGCTGTGTGGAAGTCGACCAGCGCGGTTGTGGCGTTCAGTAGTTCGCTGGATTGTTCTTCAGGGTCAGGCAAATCTCTGTCCAAAAGACTCTTATCTCGGGAATATTTCTCAGCCGCTTCATGAATGATGGCGGCAGGGATCGTCCTCTGGTTCAGCTCATAGCCCCTGATTAGGGCAGTTTCGCAGAGGAGATTGATCATCCGCGGAATCCCACAAGAGTGACGGGCGATCGCAATCAGGGCCTCATTCGTAAAGACGGCGCTGGACTGTCCATTCTCACGCGCGAGCCCGATCCTCCAGGCAATGTATTTGCTTGCTTCTTCTTCGTCGAGCATCTGCAGGCGATAGCAATGTCCTCTGATTCGATCCAGCAATTCGCGCAGGGTTTCTTGCTGAACGATTTGCTCTATCTGCAGACGGCCGATCAGGACGATCTGTAGCTGGGAGTTCCTTAGGGGCGATGCGGCCAAAAATTGGATTTCCTTCCAACTGTCCATGGAGAGGTCTTCCGCCTCATCGACGAGCAGGATTCGTCCTTGGGGGACGCCGCAGTCTGCAGCGTGATGCGACTGTGTGGCTTTGATTCCCCGGTTCTGTGCGGTAGGTTCCGAGCACTGAGAGCCCAAGTGCGATAGATCGGAAGCCCGCAAATGGCCGCCCGACGCACATTCAGGCGACATTTTGGCGGTCATCAGAATGTCGGCAAGGCAGAGGGATACGAGGCTCTTGCCAATTCCCGGCGGGCCACTCAAAAGCATCACCCTTTCGCCTTGCGCAAGCCCCGAGTACAGCTTTGCCAGGGCACCAGAATGCGTGGATGTAAAGCACAAGACGGAAGGGCTCGGAGAGGCTTCAAACGGAGCCTGTTTGAAGTTGTAGAAGCGGATGTAGGGGTGGGAAGCGGCGCGCGTTGAAGGGAAGGAAGAAGTTCCTCTCCGAGCCTTGTTCAGGCACTCATCGGTCGTAAATGAAGAAGGACCGCCCGTTATGACCGGGCGGGTTGTTTCGCTTGCTGGCTGAAGATCATGAAGGACCTCCCGCACAATCTCAGCGCCAACCTGTGTCCCAGCCGTCGCCGTCAGGAGAAGGAGAGCATTGAAGCAGATAGTGTTGATCTCACGCGGCACGCCATGGCTGGCTGCCCAGATAGATTCGAGTGCAGCCGGGGTGAAGAGTGGTTGCCCTTGGTAGCCCGCAACCCCAAGTCGGTGCTCGATGTAGCCCATGGTTTCGCCCAGGTCGAGGGCCACGAGGGTTTTGATCATCGAGATTCGCTGCGAAAGCTGAGCCAGCCCAGGCAAGGCTAGTTTTTCGGCCAATTCAGGCTGTCCGGCTAGAACGATCTGCAGCAGTTTATCGGAAGCGGTTTCAAAGTTTGATAGCAAACGTACAACTTCCAAGACACTTGAATTGAGTGTCTGGCCTTCATCGATCACGATGATGGTTCGACGGCCGAGTCTGCGCTCGCGCACTAGAAGGCGGTTAATACCCTGTTGTACGTGCACCAGATCCTGGTCGTTCACTTCGGTCCCGAGTTCGAGCGCCAGGTAACGTAAGAAGCTTCGCGCATTTCCCTGCAATTGAAACAAGAAAGCCGTATGGGCTACGCGGCGGAAATGCGCCAAGATATCGAAGAGTACGGTCGTCTTACCCATGCCTGGAGGAGCTATCAAGGCTTGGAAACCGAGGCCACACTCCAGGCCGAGGATCATCGATGCTCGTGCCTCGGCGTGACTCCGGCTTGGGTATAAATATTTCGGATTAGGTGTAAATCCGAATGGATTCTCTTGAACGCCGATGCGTTGGAAGAGAATTTCGGCAATACCGGCTTCATCTGGAGGCCGTACCTCTCGGGAAGCATTCTCGCGCTTCCCCGGTTCCGGGTATGGGGAGATCGAGCCAAGCGTTATGAGCTTTGCCATGATGCTGATGCTTTCGACGGGTGCCGCAGAATACGCGCTCAGGCTGCGCCGTAGCTTTTCCACACTGCGGGGATGGTTTTGATCAGAATCTCCAGGTCCAACCGCAGGGACCAACGGTCTATGTAGAGAAGGTCAAGTTTCATCCACTTGTCGAATGGAACCGAACTCCTTCCATTGATTTGCCACAAACAGGTAATGCCAGGCCTGACGCTGAAGCGCCGCCTGTGCCAATCCTCACTGAACCCCTCGTAATCCCTTACCGGCAGTGGCCGCGGACCCACGAGGCTCATGTCTCCTTTGAGTACGTTGAACAATTGAGGAAGCTCATCGATGCTGTTTTTTCGCAGAAACTTGCCTAAAGCCGTGACGCGCGGGTCGTTCTTGATTTTGAAGACGGGTCCGGACGCCTCGTTCAGATGTTCGATGTCGACAATTTTCTCCTCTGCATCTTTGGCCATACTCCGGAACTTAAACAGTTTGAACCTGCGCTTGTTGTATCCCAGTCGGGATTGAACAAAGAAAACGGGCCCGCTTGAAGTGAGCTTTATCAGGAGTGCAACGATGCCGAACAGTGGCGCAAGACCGACCAATAAGATCGAGGAAATACACACATCAAGGACTCGCTTCGCGACGAAGGGCCAGCCCTCGCTGATACCGATATAGTTGGTGGTGAGGGAGGCACCCTCGAACTCTTCACCTCGGACCTGCGCAAGCTTCAGATCGAAGATGTTCGACAGAACGCGAGTAGTAATCCCTTGTTCTTCACAGATGGAGGCAACACGCGCGGCGTGCCGGTGCAGTGAAGCAACGGGTAGGGCAAGAATGACTTCGTCGACAACCGTCTTTCTAAGCACATTTGATAGGCTGTTGAAATCAGAAACCACCGTGTAGCCGCTAGCCGCGACTGCTTCCGCTCCAACCCAGTTATTGTCCACAAAGCCGGTGATGTGATATCCGAGCTCCGGCCTGGCTTCCAGTTTTCTTGCAAAATCCAGCGCGCGTGAGTTGGTGCCGACGATCAGCACATGCCGTAAGTTTCGTCCTCGAAGACGAACCCGCTCCAATACGGAACGTAGAATGAAACGTTGCAGGACCACGCCCGTGGTCACGGTGACCCAGAACAGGGCAAGAAAACGGGGTGACATCATCCTTATATGAAAGGTCAGGGTAGCCATCGTAAAAAAGAATGTGCCGAGACTGGTGGCGCGGATTGAATCGATCAAATCTGCCTGGCGTCCCAGCATTCGCCGGGAGTTGTAAAGACCAAACATCGAAAAGGTCGTATGCCAAAGCGCCACGAGGGCGAAGAACACGATGAAATTCTGCACCTTGATCCGCATCGTGAGAAAGCCCGATATCCCGATGACGCTCTTGTCGGGGACTACCAAATACAGGACTAGCAAGATGGAGCCGAGCATTACGCCGATGTCGGACAGCTTCAAGGCGCTCACCAGAAATCTAGTTCGATTTGTTCTCATAAACGTTTGCCCAGAAGAAACGTTAGTAGTTAGGTGGCAGTCGAAGGGTGGCGACGGTTTATGGTCGCCCAATGTGAAAGCTGGAGTTTCTGGTGGCAACGCGAATCTGGCTATCAGTCTGCGGCCCCGTAGGGGAGGAAACACCGTTAGGCTTGCTGCGGTGCGACAACGCTGTCCCAAGGAGCTTGAGAGACCAACCGAAGGAGTGTATTACGGCCGGCATGGGGTCATTGACGCGCCAGTATGCATCCACGACCTTTAAACCTCGGGTGTTGAAATGTTGGGGCGTGTTGCGACGCAGTGCACGCCAATGTGACCAGCTGTTTTGCCATACCTTGGGAACATGATTCGTGGGGACCGGAGGCAATGGCAACCCAGCCTCGTGGAGATAGGCGATCAATGGGATATTGATGCCGTGAATGGTTGCCACTTCCTCCTGGGCATCGACGCGACCTACGGTTGGCTCGATCATTACGAAGCGGCCGGTCTGAGCGTCTTGCTTGAATTCCATTCCTCCGATTCCCACGAACGAGACCTGGTCAAAGAAGGCCTCGGTCAACGAAACCAGCGCATCTGCTACCTCCGGAGCCGCGGTACAGCTAGCGGTAAGCCCGACATCCGGAGGCCAAATGCTGATTTTCCGTCCGACAAAGGAGCATAGCGTTGAACCGTCGGCGGAACGATATAGGAGGCAAAAGTACAGATCGGTGTCTGACCCGTCGACCCATTCCTGCACTACCAGCTCGGGCACAGCGCCCAGGATCAGACGACACTTGGCCTTTGCCTCTTCAACGGTGTCCACCTTGTAGCCGCGTGCGAAATGCGCAATAACATAGGCCGCGGTCTTGGTTGTAGGCTTGACCACAGCTGGAAAACGCAAATCCGCCAGCTTGTCCATATTGTCCGCGCTTCGTATCCTGACGCAGCGCGGAACGAGGAATCCCAGCGACTCTGCCAAGTCTTGAAATGTCCTCTTTTGCGACAAGAATGTAAGACAGCTATGGCTGGGCAGCGTGAATCGAAACTTCGACGCGAGCTCAGACCGATATTGAGAAACTGTCAGCATCGCCTCATCACTTGTCAAAAACAGGACCGCGGGGGTGGAGAATGTGCTTGCCAGCGTCAACAAGTCCCTTATCAAAGACGGTCCAGCCAGCTGAGAAACCAAAACCTTGCGCGCGAAGCGCGTATGCATGGCCGGCGCATAGGGAGTGATGTCAACCAGGATGACCGGCACATTAGCTTGACTCAGGCTGCGCACCATTCCGAGTCCGCAAGCGCCCGCCGCACCGACCACGACAGCAGGAGTTCTTTTTTTATCGAAGCTCATTACGAGGAGACGTCTTTGACAAGTGCCAGGCTAGCCGACGCGCCGCGTATCGCGCACCGAGAGCAAATCGCATTAAAGGGCCGAACGTCAGGGAAGAGGCCAGGCCCACGAAATAGAGTTCTGGGATCGAGGACTCGAAATTGGCGGAAAGTACCGGCTCGGAATCGAACGACTCAAGCTGAGCACGAAGGTGTTCATTGAGAAAAGCGATCTTGCCAAGATCGACTTTGTAGCCGGTTGCCGCGATAACGTGGTCCGTTGTGAGCTGATGCTTTTCCCCGTTTATACCTACCATCACTAGGGACACCCGACTATCACGCCGTTGCGCGCTGACTGGAGTCAGTCCGTAGGAGAGAGGCAGTTTCTCGACCACGTCTCTCACCGGCCACGCTCCGGATGGGCCAAGCCAGGTGCGAACGAGCTTAAGCCGACTTTCCGGTGGCAGGAGGCGAAACAGCATAGGTGCATATTCGTAGAAGCGATTACGCCACCCAGGTCCCAAACCACATTTTGGGTACCACCTTTTCCATAACGGCCGATGTGCGGCCATTGTCCATCGCAAAGAGAAACGGCGGGTGAGAATCTGGACTTCTGCTCCGGCTTTATGGAGAGCGGCGGCAGCATCGAGAGCGGACGCGCCGCCGCCGAGTACCGTTACTTCATTCCCCTTAAACCTGCTGAAATCGCGGTGCTCGGAACTGTGCGAAAGTAATTCCGAAGGCAAGCCCGAAAGAACGCTTGGCACAAATGGGAAGTAGGATATTCCAACGGCAACCACGACCCGTCGAGTGACGACGGTTTCATTGTCATCAAGGCGAATCAGGAATTCACCATCGCGTAGCCGGGTAACGTCAACTACTTGTTTTTGTTCGAGGTCAGGAACGAACCGTTGCTGAAAAGCAAGCCCATAATCAATAAAGGTGCTGAGGGGTACAGGTAAGGCCGTATCGTTGTAGGCAATGCCCTTCTGATTGCAAAAATGCTTCAGCGTAAAATTCCCGTCAGGATCATAAAGACTTGACGCAAATCCCTCGGATTTGAGGAACATGCCGGCGGGCATGCACGTCTTCCAGCTATGCATGGGACTCCCAAACATGCGAAAGTCGATGCCTTTCGCTCGCAGATGAGCGGCAATCGATAAGGCATATGGGCCGGCGCCAATGATTGCCACATCGCACGAGGGGCTCATCGTGAGAATTGTTGGGTGAGAACATTTTCGCGGGGATGAAATAGTGCTAGACGACGACACGTGGCGGTGTCCTCCTTTCAGTAGATGCTTACGTCCTCTCCATGCGGTTCCTGGGCGCGGATCCTTCTAAGCTTTGCTTCCCCAGCTCCTCCGAAAAATGCGCAGCACTTGAAGTTGTACGATTCGCTCGAGGTAGCGAAAGCCGGCGGCCTCGAGTTCTTGCCGCTCTTCCGGATGAGGGGTTAGGTAATACGCGGAGTGGGTTTCATGGCCGTTGGCTCCGTGAATGAGCTGGCGGAGAACACAGAGGAACTGGGGCGACTCACGAAAGAAGGACGCCGACCAAAAGCATTCAATTACAAGAGGGTTGGGTCGATGCTCGCGGGATGCGCTCATCACCGAACTGGTGAACGCGGGTTGACGCGTTTGCCATGCCAGATAAACGGGGTGACCATCCAATCGCGCCAGATGGGCGCGATCGCCTCCTTCCAGACGTTTGCGCCAAGAGTGCAAGTCAGTCCAGCGAAACTCGTCTGGAAACGACAGCGAAAGCAGGGCCAAATCACTGAGATCGGCCTGGCTGACCTCCACTTTTTGAGCAGAACCGAGATCTGCAATCTCGGGCGGGAAATCGTGCGGGTCGATCGAAAAGACCAGGGCTGCATCCCTCGAATAGATTGTATTTGTCAGGAAAGATTTGAGTGCGAGCAGACTGTACCCGCTCAATCCGCAACGCAGAAACAAGCGCCGTTGACGCGAAATGAAATCAGCAGCAGCTAGCCAGGCTTTTTTGGTCAGCCCATAAAACTGGGGGTACTCCTTCAAACGTTCCCGAATACGTCGCCCCCCGCCACGAACAAGAACGCGCGCACGCCGGGCCCGGGTGGCCAGGCCCAGGGATTGGCGCTCGGCGTAAAGTTCGAAGTTGTTCCGAATGACATTTGCGAAGCGATGCTTGTAGCTCTCTCCCCCGACAGTGAAATCGAACTCACGAAGTCCTGCTCGATGGGCGTATTGCAGCAGGTTTCGAACCAGAACCTCTCCCGGTGCGCACTGCCACAAGTTCACATCGAAACTTGTCTGATACCAAATGAACTTCTCTTGGAGTTGAAAGCCGAAATGATAGGCAACCGGCTTACCTTCTAGTTCAAGCACCGAAAATCTAAGATCGCGACATGGGTTGAGCTGGTCGACGAGAGTGCTGTAGAACGCACGTTCCCTGGGGTTTTGAAAATGGCTGTGTTGTCCCAGAAGAGCTCGACGGGCAATCTGCTGCTCAAAGAATCTTGGCAGGTGTTGATGAATCTCGAGACGCGATTCGATGTGCCTGAACTTCAACCGTCCTTCGCGCCGAAGCTTCTTTTCGTGGCGGCAAAGGCTTTGTTTTCGCGCTGCCCTAAGGAATATGTCTGGATCGCTCCCAGCCACAATGGCTGGGCATGGATAGGCAAAGGTTAATGCGAGATTTTGCCTTAGTGGTTGGGGAAGGGAAAGGAAATGTCGAACGATCCTGGAATCGGAACTCAAGTTGCGCAGCAAGCAACTTGCCGAATATCCCAACATTTTTAGGAGTTCTCTGATTGCAATGTTGAGTACGGCTGGCGCATGGTGTTCCTCGCAAAGGACATCGTTGTAGTCGCCTTCGGCGAGGAACTGGATTCTTTTCCCGTCATTTGCGAGCGGCAGAATCCCGAGGACAGTCCCACCGTTGCGCACAATCAATGAACACAGAGACAAACCCGACCCGAACGTCTTCCAGAAAGCGCGAACCCAGTCGAACTTCTGGAAAATCCCGGATCGCGAACTCTGCCACAAGCGTTCCCAATGCTCTGAGAGATCTTCCAGTTGGGCGAAATCGCTAAGTAGTTCGCATCTCAAATCGGAGCCAGCTGGCATGTTGGGGCAGCTTAAATTGGTTCTTGGCGCGACAGGCAGTGGTCGCACCGATTCCGTCGGTGTTACCTGGACAGATGAGCTCATCGTAGTAGCCTTGACGAAATTACGCGGCAGTCCGCTGAATGTTGGTGACGCCCGGATAGAGAGCTGAATTGCGGGACGGCACTAAGTAATGTTTTTTGATGAAATGCAGCATGCTTCGTGCGTGGAGGAAACTCTCTCGGCAAAACAGCTTTGAGTCGCTCCTCGCCATATGGTGGTGAACGACGGTCGTGCGTGGTACGTAGTAAACCTTCCACCCACCCATCGCCACTCGTAGACACAAATCGATGTCTTCACAGTAGAGGGGAAACCCGTCATCCAATACTTTCCGCCCGGGGATCGCCTCACGGCGGATTAAGAGGCACGCCCCCAGCATCCAATCCACCTCCATGTCACGTTCGTGCGGTTCAGAGGCCATCAAGTGCCTGATTCCCCTCTTTTCGGCGGGCACGACTAATCGGATTGCAGTACGGCGGAGAAGCGTAGACCATGCGGTTGGAAAGCGCCTGCATGAAAACTGCAAGGATCCGTCCGGGAACACCAGTTTAGGCCCGCACACCCCACAGGCGGGCCGAGCTTGCATGAAATCCACGAGCACGCTGACGGAATCCGGTTGCAGTTCGGTGTCGGGGTTCAACATCAAGAAATATTGGCTAGAGCCTGCGGCAAACGCCAGGTTGTTGTTTTCAGCAAACGAGCAACGCTTGCTCTGGCGGATGAGTTGCACCCAGGGATAGCTGCTTCGTACGAGGTCAGCCGATCCATCATTTGAACAGTTGTCAACCACAACTACCTCGACCTTTACATGCTGGTCTCTCCGTCGTGCAATCGAATCGAGACAGGCAGGGATAAGCCGCCGGTGATTGTGGGTGACGATCCCGATGAGCACAGAAGTGGAGTCCCTATTGATCTTGATCATCTTGTTCTCGTTTGTAAGGGAGTCGACCGCGCGCAGTAGCTCTTGATTGCGGTAATCGCAGCGATGGGAACTTTAATGAGGAAATCCCACCGAGTGTTTTTTGTTAGCGGAGGCTAATGAGTCGGGAGAGAGAGGAAGTTCCTCTAGGACATTCCGAGTAAATGCCGTTTGGGCGGCCGGGATGCTCCTCGTGTCGGTGACGGAGCATTGAATAGCCCGAAGGTTCCGATAAAACGATTCAAACTCAAATCGCTCGAGGAAAGCTTTTCTTGCTCGCGATGCCAGGCGCAGGCGAAGACCCGGGTCGCTGAGCAACCGTTCCAAGGCAGACGCCATTTGCTGAGCATCTCCGGGTTGAACCAAGAAACCCGTTACCCCGTCCTCGATCTGCTCCGTCGTACCCCCACAGCTGGTTGCCACAATCGGGATTCCCATGGCCATAGACTCGATCACAACCCCGCTGAAGGCTTCGGGCATGACCGAAGCCTGGACCGAGATATCTAGGGCCGCGTACGCAGCTTTCACATCATGGATGTCTCCAGTGCAGATGACCCGGTCGCTGAGGTCTAGTTCTTGGCTGAGACGTTGCAGCTGCTCCAGATGTGCTTCGTTTCCGGGAAAAACTCCACCCACCAAAACAAAGCGAACGTCAGGGAAGCGGGGTTTTAGGACTGCCGCGGCCCGAAGCAACACATCCTGACCTTTTCGGCCCAGCTTTATCCTGCTGATTGAACCAATCAGGAGGTTGCCGTCAAGGCCGTGTCGTTGACGAAATTCTTTCCCGTGCTCCGATGAGACATCTGAAAATTCAACAGCCGGAAATCCATTATGCAGAACCTGCACCTTCCTTTTTGCGGCGGAACAGGTGAACTGCGAGGCGACGGCTCCAGAGACGCAAACAACTCGGTCTGCAACGAAGCACAAGTAGCGTTGGTACCACGACCAAAGCCGAGGGAAATCGGCGAAGATCTCCCGGACATGCCAGAGGTGGGGAATTCGCCGCAGTTTTGCGACTACTCCCGGTGTAAGAATGAGGGAGTTGTTGGTGTGAATGATGTCGGGATGAAATCTGGAAACCAGTCGCCAGAATTCGGGGATGGACCTGAGAAACGACCAGAGCAGAGTTAGCAGACCTCGTGGACCTCGGCATCGACGGCGGGTAATCGACGTCAGTCGAGGGCAGATCTCCACCTGAATACTGCTTTCCATCAGCAGCGAACAAAGCGGGCCGTCTTGTGGTACAACCACCAGCACTTGATGGCCTTCTTTTACCAGACGAGAGGTGAGCCGTAGCAACGAGCGACTCGCACCGTAAAGATCTGGCGGGTCTTGTGCAAAGATAATCCGCATGATGTCAAGCGAGACTGGGAACCATTTCCAGCTGAGAGGCCTGCGCGGAGGTGCACCATCGATTGCGCCAACGAAAGTAGGTATACAGCAGCCAAGCCCGATGTAGGGCGCGGTAGCTTTCAAACGTACGGCAGCGGTGTTCGTCCACCTCCACCATCTGTCGAAGTGCAGTTGTGTTTAGTTCCGCGGCAGAGTCTGTCGCATACGAAGTGAGTTCGCGACGAAGTTCCTGCCAGAATATCGGTCCCATCCAATCCCGCACCGGCAAGGTGAAGCCGTGTTTGGGGGCGCTGAGAACAGGTTCAGGAATCCGCCCTTTGAGGGCGTGGCGCAACACAAACTTCCCCAAAAGGCCGTTCATTTTTAAATGCGCTGGAAGAGAAAGCGCATAACTTGCAAACCTGGAATCTAGAAACGGAGCTCGTACCTCCAACGACTCAGCCATGGACATACGATCGACCTTCATGAGGATGTCCTGAGGGAACGATGTACGAAGCTGGTGAAGTGAAAGCGCAAGGAGTGGATCGTTCGCGGCAAACCAAGTTCTCCTAGAGTCGTTGCGATTCTCATTTAATTGTTCGGCAGTTGGCCGCGACCACTCAGTTCCTTCCACTAAGCTCAGGACCTGCTCGTCCGTGAAAACCCCGTCGGATATGTAGGCGAGGAGGCCCTCCTTCAGGCTTGCATTGAGCTTGAGAGCCCGCGAGGCTGATTCCCACCTTCCAGAATCGGGTAGGAGAGTGCTAACAATCGACGAAAGAATTGCTCCTGCACGGCCACCACCCCAACGAGCGAAACGACGAAGACGCACGAAGGAGGGATAGCCGCATAGTAGTTCGTCGCCACCATCACCGGAAAGAACGACTTTAAAGCGTCGTCGAGCCGCACGAGAAACAATCCGAGTCGGGATGGCGCTGGTGTCGGCGAAGGGCTGACCATAGTGAAGCAGCAATTCCTCGACCAGTGCCGGTGAGAACGCGGCAGTGTTTGCCTGCTCTTCGTGAAGCGTGATTCCAAGAGACCTCGCTGTGGCTCGCGACAACGGGCGCTCGTCGTGGCGGGTATGTTGAAAGCCGACGGTGACCGCTTCAATGTCTGGTCTGGTCCGAGAAGCAGCTTGTGCTACGGCGGCTGAGTCGATCCCTCCGCTCAGGAATAGACCCAGCGGGACGTCCGCTACCAAACGATCTCGAACGCTTTCATCCAGGAGTTCAAGCAGCTTCGTGGCGCATCGATTGAGCGGACCCACCTCGTCATCTACGCATGGAGGCGGAGCCCAATAAGCGCCACAGCTTTCTGTTCCTGTTTCAGTTCTCCGCAACCAGTAGGCGGGTTTTAGTTCTTCAATGTGCTCGATTGCAGTGGTTCCTGGGTATGGAAAACCGTGCCGCAGAATCCCCGTCAGGCCTCTCGCGGAAGCTTGTCGCCCACAGGATCGAACGCTGAGTAATGGCGAGATTTCACTGCAGAATGCAAAATCTCCGTCACGACGATCGATAAACAGCGGCTTCTCCCCGAAGCGATCGCGCGCCAGCCAAATCTCATTACGTTGCCCGTCCAGAGCGGCGAAAGCGAACATCCCCTCGATAGCTTCGAGCGTTTTCAGAACTCCTCGCTGCGAAATTAGCTCCACCAGAACCTCTGTATCTGTTTTGGTCCGTAGAGTTGTTCCCGCACGAAGAAGATCTTCGCGCAATCGCAGGAAGTTATAGATCTCACCGTTGAACACGAGAACCCATCGAGAATCACGGCTAAAAACGGGTTGATTGCCACGTTCCGGATCAAGGATCGCCAGCCTAACCATACCCATGTGCCAGGGCCCGCTTCGCGTTTGGCCGCGATCATCGGGCCCACGGTAATGGAGCATATCGAGCATGGAATCGAGCATGAGAACACCATCATCCTTGGTTCGAACGTGTAAACCTGCGATTCCACACATGACGACGCTCCGTAAAAGGAGTAATGGGATTAGAAGGGTTTCTGTTCTTGATATTTCGTGGTGGCGAGGCTAAACACGTCTGTGTTCGTGGCCGGAACTAGTCGCTTGCGCGACGAGGCCGTCTGCATAACTCGTTCAAGTTTGCGCCATGCACCTTGATCTTCGATTTCCCAGCTGTGCAGGTACAGATGCGCGACCCCGCCATGGGCCTCTACCCAGTCCATAGCTTTGTCAAAGTGGAGTTCCCAATCTCTTGCCATGCTATGAATCCGGAAAAAGTCAATGAGTCCCTTGTAGTTGCTTCCGAGGACCGCATGCCGCAAATGCACAGCAGCAGAATGCGGAAATGCTTCGGTGCTGACGCCCGCTTCAAAGGGATCACGTGGCAAGAAGTTAAGGTTGTAACGGCAGGTTCGAGCGCCGACGAAGCCAGCTTTTTTTATCAAATTACGTATGCGGTGATTGTATTTTCCGCGGGGATAGCAGAACGAGTGGATCGTTCGCCCCAAAACATCCTCAAGCCAGTCTTTGCACCCTCGGATTTCTCCCCACGCTCGTTCTCCATCGAGCGGTGGTAGAGGATGATGGCTAAGAGTATGACCACCGATATCAAAGGCAGTTCCCAGTTCTCTGATCTGCGGTATGGTCATAACCGGCCGCTCGGGATTCGACCGAGGAATATAGAACGTGGCTTTCAAGCCGAATTTCCAAAGGAGCTCGGCCGTCGAAAAATCCAACACATGTCCATCATCAATGCTGATCGTGAGAAGTGGCTGCTGCTCTAGTGAGGAGCACAGACCCGTCTCGTGCAATTGAATCCGATCTTGTGCCCGGGGGTGAACATCACGCACGTTATGGTTTCCCCCGAGGGTGCTGCTGAAGTCGCGAGGCATCGAATGAAGGTCTCGGCTCCCGGAAGGTACTTAGGCTGATTGCTCCAGAGCAAGGACACGAGGGTTTCAAAACCGTCGTAATCTCCTCATGGAGTCATGAGCGCTCTAGACTTGGCCCCAGTTCCATTCGCTGTTCGCTGAAAGGGGAGTGACCGCCGCCGCTATTTGCCACTTCTTCCAAAATGTACTTCCGTTTGCCGTGGTCGACAGGGCGGGGCGTCCATGACCTTTGCCAGACGTTCTGCGTTAAAAAATTTGCTAGGTTATTGGGGATTTATATCTATGAATATGAAGCTGTTAAAGGCGACATCGGCAATATTGCTCCTGCCGTCGTTCGCCTTGGGTCAAAGCGCGATTCCAGCAACGCAATTTGGGATGCACGACAACAACTATATGTATGGCTCGCCCTATCCAACCGTGAAGTTTGGATCCTTTCGTCTATGGGATCTCGCTGGCATGACACGTTGGCGGGACCTGGAAACTTCGCGTGGTGTATATAACTGGGGAAATCTGGACAATTTCATAAGCTTGCTGAATTCGCACGGCGTAACCGACATCATCTACACCTTCGGGTATACGCCTTCCTGGGCTGGCCCTGCGGCAACATTGCCCCCGAGCAATAATCAGGACTTTCTGGACTTCATAAGTGCGCTGGCGACGCGCTATAAGGGCAAGATCACCCATTACGAAACCTGGAATGAGCCCTATTCTTCCACGTTCTGGACTGGCACTATGGGGCAATTGGCCCAGCTGCAAAAAGACGTCTACACCACGGTGAAGGCAATTGACCCGAATGCGACCGTGCACACCCCGGTTTTAGGGTCTTCTTCGACATCGGGAGACTGCAGCAACTCCTCGGCTTCCTATGGAACGGGCGCATTTTTTTCCGCGAATGGAACGGCGAATTTCGATGTCGTTGACTTGCACTTGTATCCCTACCCCTTATCCGCGGGCCCCGCACCGGAGACGGTTGGGGTCATGATTGCGAATGCAAAGTGCAGCATGAACAGCAGCGGAATCGGGAGTAAGCCAATATGGAACACTGAGTTTAGCTGGTCGATGAATAGTTATTTGCCAAGCTCGACAGATCAAGTAGCTTTTGTTGGCAGGTCGCATCTCTACTTCTGGTCCCAAGGGATTCCTCGCTCGTACTGGTATGCGTATGACAATCAGTCAGAGGGAACGTTGGTCAACACGGGTACCGGAGCGCTTACTCCCGCTGGGGTCGCCTATCAGCAGGTTTATAACTGGATGTCTGGAGCGACGATGACGAGTAAGTGCGCCCTTTCCAACTCCATTTGGACCTGTGGACTAACATTGGCTAACGGACATCCTGCATTGGCAGTGTGGCTGAATGTGTTCAAGTCCAGCACAACCCAATCCTATACCCCGCCTAGTCAGTACGATGTTTATCGTGACCTCGCGGGAAATACGTCATCGGTGAGTGGTGCGGTTGCGATAGGAGAACGGCCAGTTCTCTTTGAAGATACAAGCGCCAGCACCACCGCTGCACCCAGTGCGCCAACCGGCCTAACGGCAGTTGCCCACTAACCGATTCAGTGGCGGGATTGACACCCTGGGTTTCAATCCCGCGCTGCCGCTCGCAGTCTCGCAGGTTGCAACCCGATGCCGGGAAACTTCACTGATAACGTCCGGTTGCAAGCTTCCAGCTGACACGCCACATTTTTGCTAGTAGCCTCAAAGCACGAACTTTTGGAACATCGGCTAGGTCCGTGCCATAGCGGCTGCAGACTCGTCTATATTCGTCCTCGCTTTCTCTGCCCAGTCTTAGCGTCTTGGTCTGAGGATGATATCGGGCCTTGGAAAGCACTCGCCTCACGTGGCGCGGGCGAGTGTGCTCGGCGAAACGCGCCCACAGGTCGCCATCCATGCAAAGATCAAATGTCTCATCAAGGCCGTTCACCTTGTCATAGAGTTGACGTCTCCAGAATGCAGAGGGTTGAGGAATGTAGTTGTAGTCATACTTCCAAATGAACCAGTTAAAAGGAATCTCTTTTCTAGTTCCCAGAACCTCGCCGCCGGGACCGATTATCTGCAAATCTCCATACATAAAATCCGCATCCGGGTGTTCACGGAAATAGTCCAGGACGAACCGCACGGTGCTTAATTCCAGGAGGTCATCGGAACAAAGCCATCCCAGAATGTCGCCGGTGGCATGCACAAATCCTTTCTTTAGGGCTTGGGTTTGTCCGCCGTCTGGTTCACTCACCACAAAGGAGTAATACTGCACATATTTGTTGATGATTTCGGTGGAGCCGTCGGTGGACCCACCGTCAATTACGATAATTTCCAATTCTCCAGGTCTTAGTCCTTCCTGATTGACAAGGCTCTCGAGCGCGTCCCTGACAAACGCAGCTTGATTGTAGGAACAGACAACGATCGAGAGCTTCGGGGACGGTTGCCCCAAGGCCATTGCTTGCGGACTGGTCCGGCCTGAAGTCGCGACATTCAAAACTGGATAGAAGTCATTGCGAGTCAAAGGGAAACTCCAGACGTAGGTGCGAATGAAAGTGGTCTATGGGCTTCGGTCGATTGTTGATACCAGTCAATGGTCTCTCTTAAGCCCTCCTGCAGGTCTGTTCTGGCTTCGAACCCAAACTCCTGCTTCGCGCGTGTCGTGTCCAAACGTCGTCTCGGTTGCCCGTCAGGCTTGGAGTTGTCCCAGTCGATGGCTCCTTCAAAACCAATTTCGGACGCGATCAGAGAAGCTAAATTACGAATCGTTACTTCTTTACCGGACCCGAGGTTGACGGGCTGAGGCTGGTTGTACGACTCGGCTCCCAGAACAATCCCTTCGGCTGCGTCCTCCACATAAAGGAACTCGCGAGATGCATTGCCAGTCCCCCAGGCGACAATCCGATTCTCATGGAGCTCTTTGGCTTCCGCGCACTTTCGGATCAACGCCGGGATGACATGGGACATTTCCGGGTCAAAATTGTCCCCTGGACCGTATAGATTCGTTGGGATCAAGTAGATTGCATTCAAGCCATATTGCTGCCTGTATGCTTGCGCTTGCACCAGCAGCATTTTCTTTGCCAGCCCGTAGGGTGCGTTCGTGTCCTCGGGATAACCATCCCAGATGTGCTCTTCCTTGAAAGGCACGGGGGTAAACTTCGGATAGGAGCAGACGGTTCCGATGCACACAAACTTATCAACGTGGAAACGCGCGGCGCAGTCAAGAAGCTGAATTCCCATCATCGCGTTATCAAAGAAGAAGCGCGCGGGATGTTTTTGGTTCCCGCCAATTCCGCCCACCTTGGCCGCGAGGTGAATCACAAGGCTCGGACGAACTTGTTCAAACAGAGCCTCAACGTGCTCGCGGTTACGCAGATCGTAATTCTTGCTCCGGGGAACAAAGATTTCATCACAGTGCCTCTGGCGAAGCTTCTCGACAACACGCGAACCCACAAATCCCGCCCCGCCGGTGACCAGCACGCGGGCGCGAGGCCAGAAAGAAGTAGTGTTAGACATGTGGTTGCTCCATGGCAGCTCCTTCAAGGGACTGCAAAAGGCTGGACACAGACGCTTGCCATTTATGCCAGTCTGCAAACCGTGATTGCAGGACCCGAACTCCTTCTCCGATGGGTTGTAGGCCGGTCGCCTCCAAATCCGCGTCGACCATGATGCGAACTAAGTCGGAAAACTTGATCGTCGCACTCCAAGGCAATCGGCGTCTCGCCTTGCCGGGGTCGGCAACCAGACTGTCCACTTCGGTCGGGCGCACGTATTTCGGGTCAAACGCAACATGTTCGCGCCAGTCTAGACTCGCGTAGTCGAATGCTTCTTGCACAAATTGTTTGACGGAATGTGCTTCTCCGGTTCCTATCACATAGTCGTCGGAATGGTCCTGCTGAAGCATTAACCACATCGCTTCGATGTATTCGGGGGCGTAACCCCAATCTCTTTTGGCATCCAGATTCCCGAGGTAAAGTTTTTTTTGTTTGCCGCACAGGATTTGCGCGATCGCTCGGGTAATTTTGCGGGTGACAAATGTGCCGCCGCGACGTGGACTCTCGTGATTGAACAAAATGCCATTGCACGCGAACAAGCCGTACGCATCTCGGTAATTCCGTGTCATCCAATAGGCATACACCTTGGCGCTCCCATACGGGCTTCTCGGCCGAAGCGGAGTGCCCTCATTTTGGGGAGGGGGTGAACTTCCAAACATTTCGGAAGAGCTCGCCTGGTAAAACCTGGCCTTGATTCCGCTGCGCCGGATCGCCTCCAAAATACGTGTCGTTCCCAGTCCTGTGGTGTCCCCGGTGTACTCTGGGATGTCAAAGCTCACGCGCACGTGGCTTTGTGCTCCCAGATGATAGATCTCGTTGGGCTGCACGTCATAGATCAGGTTGGTAAGTTGCTCGCCTGAGCAGAGATCGCCGTAATGCAGGAATAGGCGAGCACCTGGCTTGTGCGGGTCCTCATACACATGATCCAGACGGCTCGTGTTGAACGAACTCGCTCGTCGGATAATCCCGTGGACCTCATACTCTCTCGACAGCAAGAACTCTGTGAGATAAGAACCGTCTTGACCAGTAACTCCTGTCACCAAAGCACGTATCACTTGGGACCTCCTTGCGCCGCGATGTAGAGAAAATTAGCCAGGTCAGAATGCGAATGCATATTGAGATACGACGCGTGAAAGTTTTTCGATTAGCCCGCAATAGTTGGTTCGCAATACGGACCAATCTCTGATTGAGCGTCCTCGACTCGCGTTCCACATAGTCTGGTTGTAACGCGAGGGACAATGAAGAGATAAGGGAGAGCGGTAAGGCTCAAATAGGCAAGGAGTGTGGCCCAGGGCATTGCATCAGCGCCCCAGCGTTGCACGAAACCGATCTTGGCGGCCAATGCGCAGATGGCAAAGGCAGCCGCAATGATGACCTGCGGTCGAATGACGCTAGCACCATTCAGGAACATGGCAATGGAGTTTCCCACCGAATCAACGACCGCCCAACACGCCAGTCCGGCCAAAAGGACCGTATCGACATGAATGCTATTGCCTAACCAGCGGTGGATGAGCTGTGGAGCAAGGAGGAACATGAAAACTGCCGCCAGTGAGGCGAGACAGAATGCGCCTAGAGAAGACCGAACTAAGGTCGTCTTCACCCAACGCCGGTCTCCTCTTGCAATGGCTTCTCCATACGCCGGCCATAGTGGTCCAACCAGAGTCATGATTCCAATGGAGATGAGTGCAAATAGCTTTTGGGGTACGGAATACTGCGCAACCGCCTCAGGGCCTTCGATGTGAGCGATGATCAGATTGTCTGACTGGTAGGCAAGAGCGACCGCTACCTGTAAAACAAAAAACAAACACGCAAGTTGGCCAAGCCGTCGCATTGCGCTCCATGAGGCCAACTTGAACGCCGGAATCAACTCGGGGCGCACCTTTCCAAAAAACCAGATTCCATTTACGAGTTTTGCAAGCAAAGGGGCTCCGCAAAATGCGAGTACAAGTGCTGGCAATCCCTGTCGCAAATGAATGGCGAGCAACAACCCGAGCAGGCCCAAGACGCTTCCCGCGATCTGCCACAAATTGCTGAGAAATCCCAACTGAAGCCCCAATTGCACTCGCTGTATTAGTCCCAAACAGACATCGAACGCGAAACACACTGCGAAAATTGCGACCGCGGGCTGGATTTCCGAAAGTGCCAGGGCTGAACGCAACTGAAGGAATGGTCCCAATTGAAAGTAGCGATAACCGCCTATGGTGATCGTCAGGATCACGATCGAAATTGAACCGAGCAGCAGCATGCCGCTGGATATATATCTGCGCATGGCTCGGACGTCGTCCCTTCCGCTTGCTTCTGCCACTGCGTTGAGAAGCCCGTTGCCGATCCCAAAGTCGGCAAAAGCTAAGAACATTTGCAGCGAGCTGATGGTCATCCAGAGTCCGAATCGTTCGCTACCCAGGTACGACAACGCGATCCGTATCGTCACGAGCGTCGTCGCGACGCCAATCATTCGAGCCAAGACCGATGCTATCGCCGTGTATGCGGCGTTTCGCTGCCGCTTGCTGGCGCGCTGATTGGAGGTCATGCGATGCGCGCGAAAAAGGGAATCATTCACGAGAGCACCCATTTCACGGTCTCAGCCGGATGCCCCGGAACGCCAGACGAGAGTGACGAGTAAATTTCTAGAGTGTGTTTGGCACAGTGCTCCCAAGAGAACTGAGCAGCACGCCTTCTGCCGCGTGACCGGAGATTATCGCCTGCATCGTTTGAATTAACGACTTTCTCGATGGCCAGTTGCATGTTGTCCGAATCGTAGGGATCAAAGTATTGCGCTGCATCCCCTGCCACTTCCGTCATGGAACTCGTGCCGCTGCAAACGACCGGACACTCGCAGGCCATCGCCTCGACAATAGGAATTCCGAAACCCTCGTACAGCGATGGATAAACCAGACATGTAGCGGAAGAATAAAGGTGGCAAAGCAACTCGTCGGTTCCCGTCATTCGAAGCACATGGCCTTGTAACCCCAAAGCCTTCATCTCGCGATTCTCCTCAGGTGTAAACCGTGGACCACCGAAGCAAATCAGATCGAGTTCTCGCTTCAGTGTGGAGGAGCTTGCGTAGGCCTTCAGCAGCCCGTCAAAGTTCTTGTAGCCGGCTCGCACACCGACGTAAAGGATGTAAGGCCGGTTATTCGCAGGTTGCGTTCTGGACCGTGGTTTGCAGACGGAGAGCGAACTCCCAAGATGAACGACGGACACCTTACCTGGGTGGACACCCAGAATCTCAATCACGTCCTTTCTCGTATTCTGAGAGACACAAATAATGTGGTCCGACCGTCGCGCGGAGGCGGCCTTGAAACGAGCCGTGGTGTCATGGTGCGGCATGAGTTCCGGAAATCTTTCATGAATCATGTCGTGTATGGTTACGACAACCTGACTTGAGGGCGGAGCAACGCTGCGTTCGCCATAGTAGGTTTCATGCAGAATGTCGGGAGGATCTTGTGCCAGGTGCCTTCGGACGATTTCCTCATTCAACGCCTGCCTAAGTCTCTGGGTTTTGGGGATGGCGGGTGTAAAAACGCCGAACACTTGCGAGACATTTTTGGCGAATACATTGATGTGAAGCGGCGCGTAAATCTTTACCTCGCAGTCCTGGATGCGGCCTATTCTTGTCGCAATCTCAGAGAAGTAACGAGAGATTCCGCCGTAGCGCTGACCGCAAAAGATTCGATGGTCGTAGGCAATCTTCATTTGAAGGTGTTTGACCATTTCAGGCGGTTGAGGGCACCACATATCGCGAACCCATGGCGCGCTCAGTTTGATGTCCGACGGTGATGGGGTATGAACGATATTGCAATGGTTGCGCGAGAAGAGCGAACAAGGCGGTTAACGAAAACAGGGTGGGCGCCTCGGAGTACGACTGCAGCAGACTTCCCATGCTGTTGAAACACAAGAACAAGACGAGCCATCCGAAGGTGAGATGTTTCGCACGGCTGTCATAGGACTTCAAGTCCAGGCATGTTCGTAGGCTAGTGAGCCAGAAAAGCAGACATAGCCCTAGTCCTATCGCACCGGTCGCGAGTAGTTCATCGAGAAAACCGTTGTGAGCGACAACGGCAGGCCATCCGGCTGCGTGATAGATCTCATAGAACCGGTCAGGGTTCCAGAAAGCACCGAAACCATGGCCCGCGAGCGGGCGGTCGGTAAAGTACGACCAGAGGGTTTGCCAAAGAGGAATTCGACCATCGAGTGTAAGCAGATCGTCCACTCCATTGCCCACTGTGAGATAAGGAAGCCACTCCGACAACCGCTCGGTGATGACATTCACCGTCGAAAGGAACAATCGACCGCCGGTGGCCAAATCGAGTTGGCCTACGAGCAAAATCAACCCAACTAAACCCGGTCCAGTGGCGCTCGCGCGCTTAGAGCGAAGATAGAAGACGAGGAGAGATGCAGCCATGGTTCCCGCGAGCATGCTGCGCCCTTTCAGGAGCAGGAGCACGAATATCAACAAAGAGAGGGATGCAACCTGTTTCGCGCGGGCATTTTCGTAAATGACCAAGGCGGCAACGAAGCCATAAGCAACCGGATAGATATAGAACTGCGCCGCGGTGTCGCCTTTCAGGTTCCAATCAGGACTGAGGAGGTCAGCCAAATTCTGGTTCCATAGCCGGGATGCGACCAATACACAGATTGCCAGCCAGCTCGCGTAAACGGCATGTCTGGCTAAGGTCAGGACTCCCTTTCCGGTTCGCGAGTAGAATCCGGCACCGAGGCCTACCACGCCGATGACTAATAGCACAAACTGACCAAGCCGACGAATGCTAAGACTGGGGGCGTCACTCCACAAAATGGTCAGGCCGCTCCACGCCAGGTAGGCACCAAGGAAGTACAAAGGTAGCCGTACCTCCTTTCTACTTCGAAGCAGCCGAATCGCAGCCGGCAAGTAGATTGCGCCTAGCGCGGCAAAAGAGACGTCGATCACCTGGTTGAGACGTGACCCTTGAGCGGTAGCGTCGGCGGAAGTTTGTAGCTGTTCCGTAACTTCTTGGGGTGCCATCAAGGGGTAAAGGGACGCGATCCACCACACTCCAAGTGCCAGGCATGTAAGCCAATACCGACTCGGGCTCTCGAGTCGCAGCGGCAGATAAATTGATGGAGAATAGGAACGTGCGGTGCGCATTTCGGGGAGATCAACAATAAAGATGATGTGAGTGGTTCAGATCCTTTTATATATAACCTCTGGAATCGGGTAGTCACGTTGATTGAGCACGGTGCCTAAGACTTTCACCCCCGCAGCTTCGAGTTCCGCAATTGCAAGGCGAGCTACTGCCCGAGGCGTGTGCCCTGCCTTCAAAACGAGTACCGCACCGTCTGTGAGCACGGCAAGGTTCCACTGATTGGACCCGACCACCAACGGGGGAGTGTCGATTAGAACGTAGTCAAACTGGCTCTGCAGATCCAACAAATGGGATTGAAGCCGTGGGCGGGAGGACACGGGATAGTCGGCCTGGTTGCCGTCTCCCGGGACCACCCAGAGATTGTTTCTTACCTGTCGGGCGAAACTGTGTAATGGGAGGTCATTCGCCAGCTCGTTACTTGTGAGCACACCACCGAGTCCAGGACTGTCGCCGAGACTGAAATGTGCTCGAAGGCCCAAGGAGTTTTTGGTTGCATCAAGCAGGCAAACACTTCCCGCGTCTTGTGAGGCAAGAACTTCCGCACTGTGGATGGTTACACAAGTACATCCCACGCCAGAGCCAGTCCCGGTGAATGCCACCCGGCGAGAAGTGCATGCTGTACCAGAAAGAAACAAGCGGTGCACTAGCTTGCCGAGCTCTGCGTGAGCACGGGTTTCGAGGTTCGGCTCGGGCAGAGCTTGTGCCTGAGTCTTTGGCTCCCGTGAATACACGGAAGCGGGCTTCCAGTTGCCGTTCTTCAGTTGCTCTAGCAGTTCAAAATTCTTACTCATCAGGTGGACCTGTTTCGCGTAGATATAGCGTTTGAAGAAAGCAAATGGTCCAAGGGCACAGTCGCCAGAACGGGAACCTGCAATGATTCCTCGAGCTGTCTCGGCGTGCGAAACGTATTGTCGATGTGTTGCAGGATGACAATCATCCCGGCGGCGAGCACGAAAGCGAGCATTGCTCCCACCAAAAGATAGAACGATCGTGAGGTGGTGGGCAGAACCGAACGTGTGGCCGGCTCTATTACGGTGACGTTCAAAATGCGCTTTTTGTCCAACGCGCTAGCGATGCGTGCATCTTCGCGTTTCCGGACATAAAGAAGGTAACTGCCCTCAGCTGATTTCGCACTTCTCTGTAACGCTTCATATCGCAATTGCTGGCTATCCAGGTTGCGGGCGAGGCGATCATAACTATGCACAATGCCGTCGGTTTTCTCAGCGCGCGAATGCAGGGCCGCCAGCTCAGTCTCGGCTTTCTTCAACTCGGAATCGACCCATTGACGAATGGGGTTCACATCGGTGGTCTTGTCCCGCAAGGGAGAACTTTCCGCAGACGAAAGAGTGGCTTTTGTATTGGCGATTTCCTGGTCTAGTTCCTGCACTGGTGGATAGCTCGGACGGAACTTGGAGAGAAGATCGGTGCGCCTAAGCTCCAACTTCAGCAGGGTGGCCTTCAAATCCTGAAGCAATTGGGGGTTGTCAGAATCTCGAAGTTGGGTAGTCACTCGCAACGGGGTGTTCGCCGCCTGCTTTTTCAGGGTTCGAATTCGTTCTTGGGTCTCGGCAATTGCAGAGTTTGTTTGCTGCAAGGACGCACTAAATTCGTTCTCGCGTTGCAAGATGGCATCGCGCTGCGTGCCCGGCGCGACTGATCCATCTACTTGGGTAAATCGCTCCAGTTCTTCGTTTGCTTTTGCCAGATCCTGCTGATAACGCTCTACTTGCTGATCGAAGAACTCCAACTGGTTCGAAAGGCTGTGAGCTGTCACATGTTTGTCAAGATAGTAAGCGAGCACGGTGCTTAGGACCTTTGCAGACGTCTCCGGGGAAGGCGACGTATACCTGAGGGACAGGACATTCGTCTTGCGAACTACCGCGGCTCTGAGCCGGGAACGGAGACGCAAAACCGCGAGGGCAACGTTGCGGTCGGCACTAGCCCCATTGCGTGGGCGTTTTTCGAGGCCGCAGGCCAACACTACCCCCCTGAGAAGGTCATCGTTTTGAATCAACTCCAGTTCTGAGTTGAGCTCCTCCGCGCTAATGCTCCGGTCCGGAGATTGGATTTGTTCGGTTCCCGGGGTGACCAACGGATCCGAGCGCTCGTGTTTCACGAGCACCTTCGCTTCTGACGCGTATTCCGGAGGCCGCGTGATCGCCGCGAGCACCGCGAGCACACAGATTGCACTGAAGCAACCTATCAGCAGGTTGCTGTGGCGAAACGCTGTCGATAGCAGATCGCGTGTGTTCCAAGGCGAAAAGGGTCGATTCCCTCCAACCAGGATCAATGCGTCTTGCGTGTTCTTTTCTTCTAATTGGTTGCCCACCATAGATGCTCCTGATTGACGACCAGAGGCATGGGTCAAGAGGCGGAGATGATTAGTAATTAATGCCGATACCGAGCCCGGTTGCAGGGATGTAGCGTCGGATCTTTGAAACTTTGCTTTGCGGCACGATGATCATATCGCCAGGTTTGAGGTGAAGATCCTCGCTGAGGTTTTTCTGATTCAGCATTTTCTTGACATCTAGAATTCTGCCTTCCATCCAATCGCTGGAAACTTTTCTAAAAAGCAATACTTGCGAGTGTTTGGCACTATCGGTGAGACCGCCGGCAATTGCAATTCCTTCTACCAGGGTCGTGTCGGCGCGCAATTCGTATTTCCCTGGGTGTTGAACTTGCCCGCTGGCGATGAAGTACGGCTTTTCAAAGTCTTTAAGAGACACAATGATCGAGGGCTTGTTCAAGATCTTGTCGTAGGCGCCCAATATGGCAGCCGTGAGTTCTGGGACCGTTTTGCCGGCAATGTGCAGGTCACCTGCTCCTCGCAAATTGATAAACCCATCCGGCAAAACCGTGATCGTCTGGTTGAATTCTGGAGTGAAAGCGAACTCGAGACTAAATGTATCTCCGGGGCGTAATTGATACCGTGGATACCGCTGCTGAAAGGTGGGGGAGTGCGATGTGGCCGGGTTGTCGGCGCCTGTGAGTTGCAATTCTTGTTGTGGGGTTGGTGGATCCGTTCCCGCCATGCATGCTCCGGCAAGCAATGCGACGCAGATGGCCGCTTTTGTGAGTTGCCGCACACTATGAATTCTGTACGGCACAGTAAGCGTGAAGTCCGGAAAGTGAGAGATTGTTTTCGGGATACGCATGAATGCCTGCCAAGAACTTGCTGATCGTTTATGGTTTCAGCATCGAAGGCGCGTCAAAGCGCTTCGATGTCGTAGCCTTCGATGCTGATCGCAAGGGATCGCTGGATACCCTCGATGGAAATTACCAGGCCTTTTTGGCCATTGTTGGCACTGAGCACACCTTCGACGCCATCGAGCGATCCGCCTCGGATCCGTACTCGTTGCCCGATTTTTAGAAAAGGATGTGCCATGCAAGGTGCGTGACTGTCAAGAAGCCGCTGGACGGTTTCAATTTCAGACGCGGGAATCGGTACCGGCTCTCCCGCCATCGTGACTAGGCCGGCAACCCCTCGCGCAAACAGAACGAACCGCTGCACGGCGGGTGACATTGCGGCGTAGGTGAATAGGTAACCGGGGAACAAGGGAAGTTCTATGGTTTTCTTTCGATCGCTCCAGCGATGGACTTCCCTGAATGTCGGGAAAAAAGTCTTTATTCCTCGCTGGGCTAACTGACTGGTTACAACTCGCTCGTGACGCGACATAGTGCGGACTGCATACCAATTTTCGCTGCTGGAAGTAATGTTTTGCTCGTTGCTCAAGATTGAGCAAGTACCCATAGCTTCGCCCTCCGGGTCACAGCCGTGCAGTGCCACGCAAAAAGCATGACAGGGCTTAAGTTATTTAGGTCCGAGGAAACCTGCAAGAACCCAAACTTCTCTGAGGCTGGCTGAACCTCTGGAATAGAGGCAACGGCTCCTAGTTGTTTATCTCTCAATTAGGAGAAGGATTTCTCTAACTGGGCAGAAGAACATTGGCTGACTCCCACTCATTGTCTGCTCAGACGAGTTTGTCTTTTGCGTGTGTACCTCAGGTTGGAAAATGCACCTCTCAAGAGCACGATGGCCTGCAAATGGTTGGGACAGAGGAGAAAAGCCAGCTTAGAAAATTGGCTCGTTGAGCGCGGGAGGCGCTCGAGGCGCGCGCTCGGGAAAGTAGGCGAGAGATCTTTAGCAGAATGAGACCAAGACCGTGTGCTGGTGCATGAGCAACCTAATCCTGTTGTAAGAACGGCCACCTAGTGCGGGCTTCTGTCCCACCTCTAGGGACGGGATGGATCGCCAACTCCAACCACAATGCGGAGACTAAGCAGTGGAAAAAAACGGGTGAAAATGGTCGGAAGCTGCGATGAGGGCACTGCGAGTTATGACAGTTTCGGCTTTGCGAGAGAGAAAGGAGACTTTTTGTATCTCAGGTTTGGGGGTTCGATTCAGGGTATGTCACTTCAGGTTGTTGGCTACGAAATTGAAGAGGTGGATCGCCGAAATCACGTGCGTTCTCACCGCGAGATTTCAAGCGTTAAGGTTGAGGTGCGAGAGCCGCCGATTCGTGTTCTGGTCGCTAACCGCACCGAAATTGAGAGCGAACTGCTGGCCGACGCAATCAACAAAAATCGAAGGTTTGTAGCAGTGGGGTGGGGTGTACAGCATGCCGAGATCTCTTCCCTTGCTGGGAACACTCATCCTGATGTCTTACTGATTACCCCGAAGTTGGATGACAAACCAAGCGCAGGGTTGGAGCTCATGGGAGATCTTCGGATGTGGCGTCCCGCGTTGAAAGTGGTGGTCCTGCTCGAGTCACACGAGAAGGATGTTGTTGTCCAGTCGTTTCGTCTTGGCGCTCGGGGAATCTTCTCGAAGGACTCGCCATTGAGAATGTTGATCAAATGCATAGTCCGCGTACATGAAGGACAGATTTGGGCTACGAATGAGCATTTCAGCATTATTGTAGAGGCCTTGTCGGCGGCCCACACCGGCTGTTCGTTCCGAAATAAGCCGTCCAGGCACTCTCCTCGGGACTTCAGATAGCAAATTCTCTTGCGCAAAGGAATTCAAACGACCGGATTGGAGGCGAATCCCCATGGTTCACTCCGGTTGGAAGGAAATTTCGGATTATCTGCACTGCGGTACGCGCACCGCGCAACGCTGGGAAAACCGTGCATTGCCGGTTCACCGCCCAGTTCGAGGCAAGCGCAGCCATGTCGTCGGGGTGGATAAGGGGTCCCGAGCTATTGAAGCGTGTACCTGGCGTGGTTGCCTCGAATGCTAAAGCGCAAAAATTGCGCAGAGAGGCCCGCACTGCCCGTGTCGAACTTCGTGCCCGGGTGCAGACCCTCAGACAGGAAATGTCGACTTTGCTGCGCAACGCTATCACGGTTCCGGCATTACAAAATGAGCCTGTGACGAAGAACGAGCCAACTCGCCCCTTCCCTCAGGTTCTTGATGCGAGGCGTGCTAACAGCCGAGAGTGGGGCCGCGTTTTCCGACCGCGAAATGCAATGACTTAATGACTTGCTTGGCCTGGGTTAGCTGTGCCCGCCTCAGGTAGAACAGCCCCACCATCTGGGAGTCGGCCGACGGTGAAGGCAGATGGACGGCAAGTAGAAACCTTGGTCCTGCCGATCTTGGTGCTATGGATCGCGAGCCGATTCCACCCTGCCAAGTTGGGTTGAGCTCGGCTTGATGTATCTCTGGTCCAATTTGAGAACATCCTTCCTCGATTTTCCATCGAGAGCTTCCGATATTGGCCAATGGACTCCCGTGATGTCAGCCAGCGTAGGCGCAAGATCGGCCACCTGAACCGCTTCTGCAATACGTTCGGCTTTGACGATCCACCCCGCTAGCACTAATGGAACGTGAGTGTCGTAAGGCCACGGATCTCCGTGTGATGCTCCGGTGGGATTGGAGGAAAACAACGTCCATTGGCTGGGCAGATAGTAAACGTCGCCGCTACGCGTGGGGAACGCGCTATTTCTAAGAATCGGTCCGATCCATCCCAGGGGAGAGTTTAAGTGAGCCACATCATAAAACCCATCGATGCCCGGGACGTTCTTTACCTGCTTGGTCAGTGCCCGACTCGCAGCCGCAAGGGAAATTTTGTGCCGCGCGAGTTCAGCGCGATCGAAATACAGCATCGTGTCGGTTTGTTGAGCAAACCAATGCATCTCGCCTGTAATTTTGAAAGTTGCGTTGAGCTGTGATTGGATCGATTCCAGCGCTGCAGAAAACGGCAAGCGCCGAGCCGTCTTGTTCCCTCTCAGCTGCAATTCAGCTTCGGGAGCGGGTTCAACACCGTGATCAGCCGACAACACCCATAAGATGTTGTCTGCACCCAATCGCAGGTTGAGAACCTCCATCAGGTGACCTAAGGTTCGATCCAGTCGAATCTGCTCGTCTGCTATCTCGGGGCTGTCGGGCCCATAGGCATGTCCGACCGCATCATTTGACGAAAACCCGATCGCCAATAGATCCGGAGCACCGGCTTGATTCTCTCCCAGATAATTGGCCTTGATTGCATGCTCGGCTAAGGCTTCGAGCACCTCGTCACCATACGGTGATCCATAGACCGCGTCGTTGAGCATCGGGCCTGAATCCTTAGGCATGGTATGCGGGAATTGCCCATCAACTTGACCGGTGTGGTACGCAGGGGAGTCACTCGCCAGGAGCGGCGCCCATTTCTGGCCCGCATAAGAATCGACCATGTGCCTGCCATTGAATTCCTGGGCCCAGGCGGGGACTTGATCGCCATAGTAGCGGCTGGTAGTAAAGTTGCCGGTCTGATGCGAGAACCACAAAACCGCCTGCGGGTGATGCCCTGCCAGGGCAATTGCCGACCGGTCTTTTAGAGAAATGGAAATTACGCGGGCACCGGGGTAGGACGACTGCAACCAATCGGCGAAATTTTCTCCCAAGATGTTTTTTGGAGAGACTGCGGTTCCGGTTTCACCTAGCAATGGCGAGTTGGCGTCTTCCACGCAGTACGTCATTCGCCCAGTTCCTCGGTCGTACCACTCATTGGCCACGATTCCGGTACGGGCGGGATTTCGACCGGACAGCAAGACCGAATGCCCCACACATGTCTCTGTCGGCGTGTGCTGGTAATTTGCGTTGACGAAGTTCACTCCCTGAGTGTTGAAAAAATGGAGTCCACCCGTCTCATAGGCGCCGAAACGTTCGAGATAATCGCCTCGCATTTGATCGACGATAACCACGACGATCAGTTTAGGATGCTGTCCCTGGAGGGGAAGAAGGAATGCAAGCAGAATCGGCAATACGAGAATACAGAACTTTTTCCGCATTTATGGCCATTCTCCGATTGTGACTGAAACTCTTGAAGCGCTATCTACTGGCCCTGAGGTCAGTGCTTGGCGAGAGGAACCGTTTGCCAGACTCGATCCCATTCTAGATCGGCGGAATTTTATACCACCATGACCATGAACGTCCTAATAACCGATTTGCCTGAGCTACGTCAAAACTGCATACGAGGGAACGAATGCTGACCGATTTGCGTGACGCTGTCCGGCAGTTGAGAAAGGCCCCAAGCTTTACCGCCACAGGTTTGATCACCCTGGCACTCGGGATCGGGGTCACGACAGCAATCTTTACCTTGGTTCACCAAGTGATGTTGAAATCACTGCCGGTGGCTAAGCCCGGCCAACTGTGGCGGATCGGAGACAAGGTTCGCTGCTGCAATTGGGGCGGATACACACAGGGAGAAGACGGTGATTTCGCCCTGTTCTCTTGGGAAGCGTACAAGCATTTTCGTGCCCATACGCCGGAGTTCGAAGAGCTTGCCGCTTTACAGGCGGGCAATGCGGCCCTTGGCGTGCGTAGAGTGGGATCAAAGTCACCGGTGGACACACGCAATGGGGAGTATGTATCCGGGAATTTTTTCAGAACATTTGGAGTGCAGCCGTGGATCGGGCGTTTATTGACCGACCAGGACGATGAGGAGGGTTCGCAGCCTGTCGCGGTGATGAGCTACCGCATCTGGCATGACAAGTACGGATCCGATCCTTCTGTGGTCGGTGCTGGTTATCTAATCAACGGACGTTCGTTCACGGTGATCGGTGTGGCTGCGCCCGGATTCTTTGGCGCGAAGCTGGCTGGTTGGGGCATGCCGGACTTTTGGCTGCCACTGACCGCCGAACCGTTGATCGATGGAGAGACGGCGCGGCTGAAGCGGCCAAACACCAACTTCCTAGACTTGATCGGAAGGGTCCGCGTCGGGGTGGATCCCAAATCGCTGGAAGCAAAGCTGAAGGTGGAATTTTATGACTGGCTGGCGAGTCACGTTCCCGATATGGAGCCGGGCGAGAAGCAGCTCTGGCAAAAGCAAACGCTGCATCTTGTTCCCGGAGGCGCGGGCGTGGCCGCCTTGCGGGATCAGTATCAAGATGGACTGAAGCTTCTCCTAGTGGCTGCTGGATGTGTACTGCTGGTTGCGTGTGGCAATGTGGCGAATCTCATGCTGGCGCGCGGGTTGAAGGATCGCGCGCAAACCTCGATACGGCTGGCGCTCGGCGCCCCGCGAAAGCGGCTTGTTCGCAAGTCTTTGGTCGAAAGCATCATGCTGGCAGCAATCGGTGGGGCATTGGGCATAGGTGTGGCATATGGCGGAACAAGGGTGATTCTGCATCTCGTGTTCCAGGCTGGCGGTGCCAACGATTACGTGCCAATCAGCGCGAATCCGTCTTTACCTGTGCTGCTCTTCACGCTGGGCATGTCGGTTTTAACTGGGGTACTCTTCGGGATCGCGCCGGCATGGATGACTTCGCATGCTGACCCAATCGAGGCGCTTCGTGGCGCAAACCGTTCGGTGGCGGGCGGTCGCTCGTGGGCGCAGAGATCACTGGTAATCGCGCAGGCAGCGATGTCCCTCGTGCTGCTCTCGGCGGCCACTTTGCTCGGACAGAGCCTGCGGAACTTACAGCACCAGAAATTCGGATTCGAGACGCAGGGCCGCTTTATCGCGTGGATCGATCCCCAACTGGGGAATTACAAGCAGGAGCAAATGGAGCCAATGCTCCGGGAAATCGACGATCGGTTGCAGCAGATCCCCGGCGTGCGAATGGCCGCAACCTCGCTCTATGCGCCAATGTCTGGTGATAGTTGGAATAACGGCATTCGGATAGCAGGCCAGCCTGAGCCAGCGGCAAAAGACGATACATCGGCGGGATTCGTCCGCGTAATGCCGGGGTTTTTCGATGCTTTGGGTGCCAAAATCGTATTAGGCCGACCCATCACGGAGGAGGATACCTCAGCGACCAGAAAAGTAGCAGTGGTCAATGAGGCGTTTGCGAAGAGATTCTTCAAGAATCAGAACCCGATCGGACTCCATTTCGGGCCCGACAAGATGAAGTATTCCTCCCTGTTTGAAATCGTTGGTGTCGTGGGAGACATGCGCTATATGACCTACGACTACAAGGATCCTGTGCGGCCGATGTACTGGCTGCCAGAGGCGCAAAGTGTGGAGTATGACGATCCCGCATACGTGGGCGGCGAAATCTGGTCTCATTATTTGAACGACATCGTGATTTGGGCGCCGGGTAACCCGCCGGGAATCGAGGAGCGCGTGCGCAAAACGCTCGCGACCATCGATCCCAATCTAGTTCTCTATCGCGTAGACCCTTATAGCAAAGTTGTGAACGCAGACTTCCAGCAAGAGCGAATGATTGCAACTCTCACCACGCTCTTCGGCGTGCTGGGGCTGCTCCTGGCTGCGGTCGGTCTATACGGAGTCATGGCGTACTCCGTGCAACAGCGCACTGGGGAGATTGGCGTTCGGATGGCGCTGGGAGCGGATCGCATGCGGATTTTGAAGATGGTCATGGGGAGTGCTCTTTTTTTGATAGGCATCGGAACAGCGCTTGGGGTTCCCGCAGCGATTGGCGCTGGCAAGCTAATGACGAATCAACTGTTCGGCGTCACCCCATGGAATCCAATCATGCTCATGATGGCGGTGCTGACGCTTGCCTCGGCTGCGCTGCTCGCGTCAGTGGTGCCGGCACGACGCGCTGCCGGCGTAGAGCCTATGGTGGCCTTGCGGAACGAGTGAACAGAAAATCAACCCTGCTTCCACTCGATAGGCGCTAACAACGTGTGAGCAGCAGAGGAGTCAGTTCGCGGTTTCTGGGCAATCCTTATGGCCCCACTCACGAGCGGCAACGGCAATGAGGTGAGGACCGAGGGGCGACCGTTCGCTGCTTAAGACCGTGCGGACTTCAAGAAACGGTGCGGCTCATCGTCAGAAACCTGCCCTGCCAGCCATAACAGCGCCTTTGTTGCGCAGCATTTTGGCGACTTGACTTGATTCCAACGGTTCCCCAAAGAAGAAGCCCTGCGCTTCGTCACAAGCATGTCTGCGTAACAGTGACAACTGAGCTTCAGTTTCGACCCCTTCAGCCGTGACTTTTAAGTCGAGGCACTTTGCCATATTGATGATGGCGATAGTTATGGCTGCATCATCCGGTCCGTCAGCGACATCCTGGATGAAGCTGCGATCGATCTTAAGTTTGCTGACGGGAAGGCGCTTGAGGTAATTCAAACTGGAATACCCGGTTCCGAAATCGTCGATCGCCAGTCTCAACCCCATCTGTTGAAGTTCCCCGAGGACCTTGAACATGACATCTTCGTTCGACAACAGGAGGCTTTCCGTGAGTTCAAGTTCTAGAAAGCGAGGCTCGAGCCCTGTCTCCTTTAGCACGCTCCTGATCATTGCGCAAAAACCATCTTGCCGGAACTGCACGGCTGAGACGTTGACCGCAACCGGCACGGACCTTGCGCCTGCTCGCTGCCATTCCTTGGCCTGATTGCACGCTGTCCTGAGAACCCATTCTCCGATGGCTACGATCATGCCGCTATTCTCGGCGATTTCAATAAACTTCTCTGGTGGTACCAGGCCACGTTCGGGATGCTTCCAGCGCACCAGCGCTTCAAAACAGGTGATCGCTCCACTCGACAGGCTGAACTGAGGCTGATACATCAGGTAGAGCTGCTGCTTTTCAAGGGCGGATCGCAGGCTGCTCTCAAGGGTGAGGCGTTCTGAGACTTCTGCGTTCATGCCTTCAGTAAAGAAGCGGAACGTATTGCGGCCCACCTCTTTGGCGGAATACATCGCCGCGTCGGCATGTTTGATCAGCGTTTCGACGTCTTCTCCGTGGTCTGGATATATGCTGATCCCAATGCTGCAGGTGACATTCAACACGCGATCGTGGAGGTGGAACTCAGTTCCGATGGCCCGAGCGATTCTCTCTGCCGCGACAGCCGCATCAGACCCATCCTCAATGGAACCGAGGGCGACAATGAATTCGTCGCCACCAAGACGAGCTACCGTATCTTGCTCACGTGCCCAGGCCTGAAGCCGTACTGCGATTTCCTGCAGCAACATATCGCCATAGGAATGACCCAGTGAGTCGTTGATGTTCTTGAAACGGTCGAGATCGAGGAACAGGAGCCCCACCTTTTCCCGATGCCGTTTGGCATTGGCGAGGGCTTTGGAGAGCCGGTCTTGGAGCAAGGTTCGGTTAGCCACTCCCGTCAGTGAGTCGTAATAGGCGAGGAACTTGACGCGTTCTTCGGCGCTCTTGCGATCCGTGATGTCGACCAGACCACCCTCAATGATGTCCTCACCTTCATTCTTCTGCTGAACGTGACGCGTATTGCTGAGTACCCACCCCCAACGGCCGTCCCGTCTTTGAAATCGGTGCTCGGCGTTCACAATTCGCTTTCCGCCGGGAACCAAAGCAGCTTCATTGTTGTAGAACTGACGGGTGATCGTTTGCGCCTCTTCTCGATGTTCAAGCAAGTCGGTTCGGCCGTCGAACCCTAGAATTTGAGCGCAAGAGTCGTTGCAATCGATGATCGTTCCATCCCGATTGGCAATATAGAGCCCTGTGAGATTTCTCTCGAAAGTACGGCGATAACGCTCCTCTAAGGCTGCTTCGTTTTCTAGGCGCAGCCTGATCACCTCAGTTTGATGTCGGACTCGCCTCCTAAGAACCAGGACCCAGGCAGCGACTACGAAGATCAGAATGGCGAAACCGCTAAGCAACAGCAGGGCTCTGCGAGCTGTAAGCCAGGGGGGAGAGGACAGCACTTTTCCATCAGCCGGGGTGCGTAAGACGATCTGGAATTCTGATGGGTTGCCGTTATCGTCGGCCTTAATCGAACAAACACCCGTCACGCTCGCTTTGCTGCCAATTGAACCCAACCAGTCTGATGCCAGTTGGCCCCGAAACACGGCCTGGAACGTTACGTGGTCTTCCGATTCGAGCACCGGCGTGTAGACCCCCGACTGTTGGTGATACCCGCGAACCGTGCCGGTTATGGTCACTAGCTGCGCGTCAAAACCACCTTTGAGCGCCATCCGTCCAGTGATCTTCGCTGCAACCAGGTCGTGATGACTGCGGAGGGGGTGAATGGCTGCAGATTTCAGAACCGGTGTGTAATTGCCAGCCGCTGGGAAGCCAATCACTTCAACTTCATCGCCCGGCTCGACCGGACTTCCGTCCTGACTTTCTGCGTACAGTCCACCCGTTGCGTCCATTAGAAAAAGTCCACGCTGCGGGAATCGAGCTGTGACGGTCCCCACCACTTTCACCCGATGTAGGTCGCTCAAGTCTGCGGAGAACCTTCCCACATCGGCAATCGATGTAGCTTGAATATTGAAAGGATCAGGTGGGGCAGGCTCCAGGACCATCGAGTCCTTCAGCGTTGGCTCAAAAAGGTGAATCGCAACGATTTGATTCCTGCGGTTGAACGCTGTACCGCACACGCCACGAAAGCGAACCTTCGCATCCACGAGTTCCATTGGGAACGGAGCATGATAACCGGGTACACGCACTTTGAAGTTTCCGCCCGGAGTGACCACGTCGATGACGAGAACGTCTCCTTCCGCCTGCTGGATGAAGGATCGAACCACACCTTCCATTTCAACCCACTGACTGTCGAAGCGAGCGGTTCGGGCTTGCTCATATGTCAAGGGAACAGGCTTTGGCACCTTTCCAGTACCAAGCACCTTCCACTTCGGTCTATCAATGTAGGGAGTGAACCCGGGTGCTGCGTAGCCCGACAGATCGATCAGTTGACCGGGTTGCGGCGCAATTGTCGGTGTGCTTCGTAGATCGACCCAAATACCCCCTGAAGAATCCTGCACGAACAGATTCGGGACGATCGGGTCGTAGTAGGTTACGACCCCCCGGATGCGGACCTCGGGGCGTTGGTTGAGCGCATTGGCCGCGAGATGGCGGATGTGCGCGACCGTGCGAAGTGTTTGCGACCCAATTGCCGCTCCGCTCGATGCGCGACTTCTAGAGGCGCAAAAAACAAGCGTTAGCAGCAATAGACGATTCCACTTGTAACGAAATGCCCGAAATCCTATACAACAAGAGCCCACGCGAGGCATTCTCATTGTCTTCCCCTCAACACTCCTTTGCAGACAGGCATACGTTTCCGCGCGACGGGGCTCCGGTTCGCTCGGGAACGTAGTTTCAAGGATAGAACGGCGGCCGGGAAAACTTTAGCTCGAGGTGGACACGAAAGTAACCACAGAGGCCTCCAAAGATTAGCCGGTCCCGCCTGGCGCAGATTTTTTAGTTTTTCCCCGAGCGCAAAAGCTTCTTGAAAGCATGACTTACCCGCGGGGCCTCTCGTCGAACGCCTCCGCTCCGGTTTCGTGCCGTCCGATCGCCTGACCAGCGAAGAGACTTTTTCATGTCGAAGATCTAGAGTAGTCTGCCCCAAGGTTGGCGACTTGGAACCGGGACCAGCCTGAGATTACCGATTTGATCATCCAGCACGACCCGACTACGCTGGCCCGGGTCCCGGTTCGAAAAGCGGAAGTGATTGGTGTATTTCGTAATCGTAAGGCGCTCCGTGCAATCGAAGCCCTACCGGCCCACTGCGGCGTGCTCGACAACTGGGCGGTAGATCGCGAGCTCGAGGTTCTGATGGGGCAAAGCGCCTGAATCCTCTGTGCAGGCCGCTGCGCTAGTGCACTCCTTTGGCGGGGTTGCACTCTCCTCGGCGGCATTCGTATTTTCTCTCCCAGGTAGAACGTACTCTATGCGGAACGCTTTTGGCCCTTAGGGCGGGCATCCAACCCGAAATCGCGGGAGACGCGATCGTACCAAGTATTGTCATCCAAAGCCCCCCAGTTCACCCACTCCTCATCGGTCATGGATGCACGCCAATCGAGAAATGGCTGTGCATCCGGCCCCACCGCGTAGCGGAGTTGCCACGAATTGCCCTCGATGATCTGGACGATCTTGTTCGCCACAATAGAGGGCTCCGCAGGTGTCTCTAAGGCGGCCACAAACATACCCGCAAAGCGCCGGACATGAGAATATTCCGAGCCCGCTACGGGCTCTGCGACGCGACGTGCCATGGGCGTGTCGATTATTCCAGGCTCGACGATTGCAACCCGGACATTGAAGGGTTTCAGCTCTTGAGCGAGGGACTCACTCAGAGCTTCCAACGCGAACTTCGACGCTGCGTAAGAAGAAAGAGGAGAAGTCGCGATTCGCCCGGCAACGGAAGTTATGTTCACAATGCATCCTCTCCGCCGTTTTCGCATGTCCGGCAAACATGCGCGAATGCACCGCAGGCTACCGAAGTAGTTTGTCTCCATGGTGGCGCGGAAGGCTTCGAAGGGCAGTTCCTCGATTGACCCCTGGCGTTCAATGCCAGCGTTATTCACCAGTCCATCGATGAATCCTGCTTTGGAACGGACAGCAGCAAACGCCGCCGATACAGATTCATCGGAGTCTACGTCCAATGCCAGAATGGAGATTGGGAGGTTTTCCCTCTCACTCGTCTCTCGCAATATTTGGTCCTTCTCAGGCCTGCGCATCGTGGCATACACGGAATGCCCCGCTCTTGCTAGCGCGAGCGCTGTTTCGAGCCCGATTCCAGAACTAGAACCAGTCACAAGCACAGTGGACATGGTTTCCTCCTAGTGAGTAGATACGACGAACAGACGCATATGGGCGCGGCCACATCATATATCCCCATTCATCAACGGCATCGAGAATTTGTCAGCTCTGGATTTCGCCCGACCGGCAACTGGCTCGCTCCGCTCGGTCGCAATTGCACGGGTCGGGGGAATCCTGCTGTCCGAGCCCTCGAGCTCGACGGGTACTCGCACCGCGATGAGAGTCCAGCGTACGTCCTCTAAGAAGTACATTGTCAGCTGGTAAACAAAAGAACGCCACTATAATCACTCGCATGTTTGCTTGGTCTGAGTACGCGATCAGGACAGCATTTGATCCGGCGTATGGACCAACAAATCGCACGCTGCCGCGCTGGATGTTCTTGCGCGCCCTTGGTTTGATCTACTTTTCCGCGTTCTTCTCTTTAGTCTTTCAAGGGAGAGGCCTCATCGGTCCAACCGGAATCCTTTCCGCCCAGCGCTACTTAGCCGAAGTCACTAGCGGCCTGGGGCACTGGCAACGAATCTGGTACGCGCCAACTCTGCTGTGGTTTTCAAGTGGGTCTTGGATGTTGATCGTGATCTGCTGCGTGGGCCTGCTGGCATCACTGTTCCTGATTATCAATTTCTGGCCGCGGCTGATGCTCGCCCTCTGCTTTGTCGGTTTCCTTTCCTTCGTAGCGGCTGCTCAGGACTTCTCCGGTTATCAGTCGGACGGCATGCTGTTGGAGGCTGGATTCATATCCTTGTTCTTCGCTCCAGCCGGCTTACGCCCTGGTCTGGCGAGGAGTCAGCCTGTGTCACGGGCCAGCTTGTTCTTGCTGCAGTGGGAATGGTTTCGAATTTACTTCCAGTCCGGCGTGGTGAAGCTGTTGAGTGGCGATCCCGAATGGCGAAACTTTACGGCCATGGACGAGTACTACCAAAATGGACCACTACCCACTTGGATTGGTTGGTATGCACAACATCTCCCGCACTGGTTCCATGCCGGAACGGTGTATGCAACTCTGGCGATGGAGCTTGGGTTGGTGTGGATGCTCTTCTTACCACGACGATGGCGAATTGTGCTCTTCCTGATCGTGACGCCCTGGCAGATCGCTGTAATCCTGACCGCGAACTATGCATTCCTCAACTATTTGGTTCTCGCCATGGGCATATTGCTGCTCGATGACGACTTTTTGATCAGCTTGTCGCGAAGGGAGTTTGCGAGTTTCGCGAATGCGATCGGGAAGGGGACGCCGGTCGAATCGTCATCGATAACGAAGATCGGAGGAATCGGCCGAATTCGTGACCTGCTTTCTCTTTCCTTTAATGCGGTGATGCTGAGCTGGATCTTTTATGCAACCACGGCGAAAATGATCCTGATGTTTGAGCGTAGTCTCCGCTTACCCGTGGTTCCAGTGGTGGCCTTGGAGCCGTTCCGCATCGCAAATCAGTATGGGCTTTTCGCGGTCATGACCCGCGGCCGGTACGAAATCGAGTTTCAAGGTTCTTCCGACGGACAACATTGGTTCGCTTATCCGTTCCGATTTAAGCCACAGGCCCTCGACCAGCCTCCGGGGATTTATGCCCCCTATCAACCTCGATTCGACTGGAATCTGTGGTTCGCATCACTCGGGCAGTGGCGGGACTATCCGATTGTGCCTAATGCCGCCGTCCGACTGCTCGCGAATGATAAATATGTGCTAAGCCTGTTTGCGAGCAATCCATTCCCGAATGAGCCGCCCAAACAGATTCGAGTAATACTGTGGCAATACTGGTTCACCACCATGGCAGAAAAGCGTCGTACTCGACTCTGGTGGCGCCGCGAATTTCTTGGTTTGTACGCGCCGACACTCGAGCGGGAATCTGACGGGAGCATCCAAGTGACCGAATGGCCGAATGTTGCACCACGGGAGTAGAGCGGAGATTCACGGCACTACGAGAGAACTGGTGTAGAACCTTGATGAGAGCGTTGACTCATGCCGAATAGCGCTTGCGTGATCGGTTCGGGGCCGAACGGACTGTCCGCGGCCATCGTTCTCGCGCAAGCAGGACTCAGCGTTGAAGTGTTCGAAGCCCAATCGACTCCGGGCGGAGCAGTACGCACCATGGAACTGACCTTGCCTGGTTTTCTTCACGACTTCGGAGCCGCAGTTTTTCCATTGGGTGCCGGGTCCCCGTTCTTCTCCTCCGTACCGCTCGAGAAACATGGACTAGAGTGGATCCAGCCGCTGGCGCCCGTTGCCCATCCGCTTGATGACGGGACGGCAGTTGTTCTGGAACGTAGTCTTGAAGATGCAAAGCGATCTCTCGATCACGACGGCCAAGCATGGACAGACCTACTGCAACCATTTGTTGAACGATGGCCGGAATTCGCAGGGGAAATATTAGGCCCAGTTCCGTTGCTGCCAAAGCACCCTTTGCTGATGGCACGTTTTGGGTGGAATGGGTTTCGGTCAGCTCGGTCCATCGTGAACCGTTTCCAGAGTGAACGCACACGTGCGTTATTCGCCGGGCTTGCAGCGCATTCATTCCTGAGCCTGGATGAATCCCTGAGTGGTGCCTTCGGGATACTGCTGGCCGTCTCTGCTCACGCCGTAGGTTGGCCAATTGCTCGCGGTGGATCTCAGTCGCTTACCGACTCCCTATGCTTGCATCTGGGACAATTGGGAGGAAAGGTGATCACATCAAGACCCATCGATACCTTGCAACAACTATCGGATTGCAATCTGGTTCTCTGTGATGTAACACCGCGACAACTGCTCAAACTAGCTGACGCAGAGCTCAGGGAGAGCTATAAAAGAATCTTGCGACGCTTTCGCTACGGGGCCGGCGCCTTCAAAGTCGACTACGCGCTCAATGCCCGGATTCCCTGGAAGAGTGGGGAGTGCGCTCGCGCGGCTACCGTACATCTGGGAGGAGACTTTGAACAGATTGCCCAATCGGAAGCCGCGGTACGGAACGGGCATCATTCTGACGCGCCCTTCGTTCTGTTGGTCCAGCCGAGCCTGTTTGATGGATCACGTGCTCCGAGCGGCAAGCATACGGCTTGGGCCTATTGTCACGTTCCGAACGGGTCGACGGAGGACATGCTACCGCGACTAGAGAATCAGATAGAGCGCTTCGCTCCCGGGTTTCGCGACTGTGTCCTAGCTCGGAAAGTGCTGGCCCCGGCTGATCTTGAGCGTGGCGACAACAATCTCGTCGGTGGGGATATTGCAGGCGGAGCCGCAGATCTCCGGCAATTTGTGCTTCGCCCGAGCTGGCGTGGGTACTCGACGTCGACACGAAACTTGTACATTTGCTCAGCTTCTACTCCTCCCGGAGGCGGCGTGCACGGAATGTGCGGGTATCACGCCGCTCGTTCGGCGCTCTCTAGGCAGAGTTGAACGGCGACTCGTCCGGTAGCGACTTCGTGGGTCCGAACCTAAGCTCCTGGTTATTTGAGATCGGGGCAAGGGTGGTCTTCACTCATCCGACTCGACATCTACCTATGTCCAAAACCCATCTCAAGCTGGACTAACGAGGTTTGAACCTTCTATTCGCCTAACGCGCCTGTCATCCTTGTCAGTTGCATCCTCGGCGACTTGACTTATGATCCGCGGGAGATCAGAACCGTCAGCCGTTTCTTCAGAACGGCTTGGGAAGCGCCTACACATGCCAATTTCTTGAGGTTTGTCTCTTTGCTTAGGCGGGCTTCTACATGTCACGAAGGGTGTTATGGGTTCTACTGAAGCGCTAAGGCTTGTTCCTGCATTGATCCGAGGACATGGCGAACACAGAATTTGTATGGTCCTTGCCATCAAGAATCCTGTTCCCCTTGATTCACTTCAACTCTTTGGAGCGCCGATTAGGGTACTTGACGGGGACGATAGCTTTCAGGACGGTAGTTACGAGTTAGTTGTGGGGGCACAGACATTCACGCTCGTTAAGAATCGCGGAGAGTATCAGAGCATTACCTGAGTACATACCGAGGTTGCCAACTTGGGCACTCGGCGTGGACAAAACGTGGACAAAGAATGATGAGGACAGTAGCCAAACCATAGTTGACCGCTCACCGCGTCATGTGCGGGTGGTACCTATGGCATAGAACGCTAGGTAACAAGATGGAGGCCATATGGTTGCTTTGTTGTGGTGGGTCATTGTTGGTTTCATTGCCGGTTGGGTGACCGGAAAGATAATGCGTGGTCCAGGCCACGGCTTTTTAATGGACGTGGTTATTGGAATCGCTGGGGCCATTGCTGGTGGTTGGATTATGCGCGCCATCGGCTTCGCGGGCAGGGGCGGAATGATCTACACGATTCTCGTCGCAATCGGCGGTTCTGTGATATTAACCCTGCTGTATCGTCTCATCGTTGGTAAAAGCAAGGGAGGCGGGGGAGAGAGTGGAGAGAGTGGTTTGCGAAGAGCCGCTTAGGATTGCGTAAAGATACAGCCTGGTACCCCGCGATTTGCCAATGAAAGCAAGAAAGGCCGCTTCTCCCCGAAGAGCGGCCTTTCAATCAAACCGCGATTCGCTTAGAGTGAGCTACTCAGCCGTGACGGTCCTACTGTCAAGTCTGACAGCCTCCTCAAAATGGTGGCCCCATGGTTCGAGCGGGACCACTCAAATTTTCTAAACTGCAGACTATCTACTAAGGGTATCTACATCAAAACGGGAGCCTTACGCCGTCTTCTTTCCGAACACGCCCGCCACGCTTTCCTTAACCTTCTCGGTTACTCCACCTGCCTTCTCTGCCATGCCCCCTCCCTGCAGCAGGCTGTCCAGTTGGCCGCCAAGGCCGGGAGACTTTGTTCTCAGGAAAGACACAACGGTTTCAAGTGCTTGGCGGGCTTTGTCTTCGCCGATCCCAGTTCTCAGTGCAATTTGGCTGATAAGTTCGTTCATGGCTGCTCCTTATTTATGTATTTTTGTTCTTTCCAGGTTTGAATCGCGACGAAAGTCACGACCACGCATTGCCATCACCTTAAGCAAGTGGGAGGTCGATCGAAACCGGCAAGGTTGACAGTCGACGGCAATAAGGGAGCTGGCCTGGATCATCGCCTAGACTGTCCCCTATTCCCCTTGCTTACTCGCGCTAAACCCGAGACGGTTTGCCGGGGAATTCGCGGCCCTTACGGTCGGTGCCGCTGGCTCGGAAGATCATCCTGATTACGGGCCTGCAGGGTTGCTTTTTCCGGAAATCAATTATGGATTCGCTGGCGGGGACGACCATCGCAAGACTGGAAGAAATCTAAGGTTCTAAAGAGCTGGACGTCAGCGGCGCGGCTTTCGGGTTTTGGATCTTGCACTCTCCACAACGCAATGTCAAAAGCGTGGAGAGTTGTGGAGCGTGGAGAGTTGTTTGCACAGCGAGACCAGCCGTTACAATGCACAACCTTAGTACATCGCTGTTATGCCAAATGAAACAATAGGTCCGGTGGTTTGTCCGGTATAAAATCCGAAAGTGCTACTAACGGGCGAGTGATCTACGTAGATCAACTGACTGTTGAGCCTGATGTTGCGCGTGTCCCAGGGATAATAGTTACTTCCGAAAATGTATTCTTTCGGTTGCCCATATTGGCCGAAAATAAACGAGGTACCACCGTAGAGTTCGAACCTCTTCGGCACAACCATACCTGCGGCCTGAACGTAAAAGCCAAAATCCCGAACGGCATCGACTGGTAACTTTCCATCGGCAACAAAATTGTCGAGTTTCCTGCCGTACCCTTCTCCCTGAACCCAAACGCCGTGGTACTTCATCCCGGCGGAGGCGGATACCATTTGGTAATGTACCTTCTCGACGGTTACTCCGGCTGCCAAAGCACCCGTGTCAAATACGTTGAGACTGTCAGTGAGACGCAGGGTCGTATTGATGCCGGATGAAGAGCCGATTGGCGCCTGGCGGTCCTCAGGGCTGTAGGTGTAAGCCAAATTGAAGCGGGTAGCGAAGTTCTGATGGTTCTCGTAGTCTCCGAAAGCCCCTCGCGGGCCGAATTCACCAGTTGTTGGCAGCCAGGTCAAGGCGAAGCCCGCGGAAAGATCACGGTCCAGTTTGATGGCCGGTACATCCAAATTGCTGTTGTTGTTCCCGAACATCCATCGATACTGAAGCCTCGGAAGTAGATTCCCCTGGGCGAACACACCTTGCGAAAAGTAAGGCCGGAAGAATTCGTCGGCCATCACTCGATCATAGGATTCCCAATAAGGGTGCGAACCCTGCAAAGACATTGTGCCCGGATAGGCATTCCATCCCGCTCCTAGCGTCATGTACTCGCCAAACTTGTAATATAGAGCACCACCTACGGCTACTTGATTTGTGTCTTGAACTGTCCAAAGAAAAGTAGAGTACTGGAATTTGGGGCTGAGCAGCCATCCTTGTGAAAACAACATGACTCGATGGAACTGGAAGTCCTTGCGAGGAGTCACAAGGATGGGCCGGCCCAAATGATCGGTTGCTGACTGGTTTGCTGGCAACTGGTCCAAAAATCTTGCCACCATATAACCGCTGAGATTTAGCTCGCCGTATTCACTCCTGCCAACCGTAAAACCTCGTCCGGGGTTGAATTCCCCAAAAATGGCAGGATTGCCCTCTGCCGCTTGGGGGTATCGCGTCTTGTCATCGTTGTCGCTCTTGCCCTGGGTGGGGGATTCCGCCTTCTGCGATACCTGCTTGGCACCGGCGGTTTGGGAGGGGCCGGCCGGCTTCTTGCTTCCATTGTCAGATTGCGTCAATGTGCCGCGTAGCACTTTGATCTGCTCTAGCAACTCCTGATTTTGCTTTTGCAGTTGCTGGTTCTGCATTTCAAGTTGCTGATTTTGCTTTTCCACCTGCTCATTCTGTTCAATGAGCTTGTCGAGAGCTTGAATTGCCTCCGGAGTATTTCTCTGGTCTGAGTTGACGGAGTCTTGAGCTACACAAATAGGCACCGCTAGCGCAACACTCAATGCGACTGAAAGGGGGACGCGTGCGCTCATCTCAAGAGCTCCGATGGCCTAAAAAAAGACGCACTGCAATTTGTCTGGCGACTCTGCATGGCGGCAAGTTACTTTTTCACGCTGCGGCGCTTTAGCGGGCGTTACGCCAAGTGCTTTACATAAAATGACGCTCCACGTTAATGCGCGGTCGTCGAGAGTCCCCCGCAGTGGCTTCCATAATCAGTTGACAGTGCTAGAACTAACAACTGGCACATTTGACAGCCGAACCAACTCTCTGCCGAGTTTCCTGAACTGCTAGTTCTGGGGGGTGGGTTGTTCCTGGACTGGCGTCCACGAGCTGTCTGGATTGAAGCGCTCCATTGCTTGAAATTCCGCAAGCGATCCTGCGCCGAGATCTTTTTGATACACGATTCCATCGTGGCTGACGATGAATGTGCTAATGCCGGTCACCCCGTATTCAGCTGGTGCGGCTGCTAGGGCAAACCCTCCTATCATTAACCCGTCTACAACAAAGTCGAGTTTGCCCAAGGGAGCTGCAGGTCCTTGCCCTTTCAAGATTTTGAAAAAATACCCGCGATACGGCAGCAGGTCTACCCCATACCCTTGTTCGATGGCTCGTGCCACTTGTTCGCCAATTGGGCCTCCCCAACTGCCGTCAGGATTTTGCCACGCCAGGCCGTCCCTTTTGCCGGAAGTACTGATGATATGTTGGGCATACTGATTAGCCTCGAAGCCCTCGCGTGGGCGAAATGCGTACTCGTCTTGAGCATCGACGTAGTTGTGACAGACATCAATGGCAGCAAGTTCGTTGTATCCGATACGCCGGTATTGAAGTTCTCTCCGTCCCGCTCTTGCGTCGAAGAACCATCCCCTACTGCTTTTTACAATCGGGACAGGAAACGGCCAACTTCCCATCCCCACGAGCAGGAATGCGCGGCTTGCGTTTTTTGGATCGCGTGAGATCGTGTTGTTTGCGTGAGCTTCGGCTGCAAAATCGACGGCGCGCTGACGGTCGAGTGGGTATTCACCAGTGAGAACAATATCTTTGTTGCTGGGCCCGAAGATCCTGAAGAGAGAAGTGAGATCGAATCTGTCGGCTGCATCGATCAACGCCGCTGCGGCACGCTCAGGGGAATCGAAGGTTTGGATACCATGAGGAAGCGCAGGATTGTTGCTCGCGTCAGATTGGCCGAGGGCGAGTGATGACAAACAGAGACACGCCAGGATTGTTGCGATCGTGAGACGAAGTTTGGAAATTCCCTGATTGACATCTGCGGAACTCATGAACTCTCTCCATGTTCCCCGTGATAGGTACTTACCTACGTCCCCGCCCACCTCCGCGGAACCCACCGCCGCTCCGCCCTCCCATGCTGGAAGAACCGCGACTACTCGCGGCCCGGGCACTTGATCCGTTGTATGCTCCCCGGCTTCCAAACGCACCTTGGCTTCCAGAGCCGCCAGATACATCGCGGCTTCTCCCACTGCCACTCGTTGCGCTATTGCTTACGCCAGGGCGGCCGTCGGTACCTCCGGCACTACGGGAACCAGATGGGTTGGCTGATCGTTGGCTGATTTCTTGGCGCGCGTTCGCTTGCCGATTAGCAAGCGATTCGCCCCGCGCTGCCCCGCCGTACTGGTTTGCGGTCGCCCGGTCGCGATAGGGGGCTCCACCGCGATGTTGAGGATTATGACTCCAGTTGCTGGTTCTATTTGAAACATTACTGCGAGCGCTGCGATTGACGTTAGCACTGCGGTTGATATTGGCGCTTCGGTTGAAATTGTTGTAGTTGTTGATTTGCACGTTGTTGCCGCCCCAGCCGCAGCCCCATCCCCAGCCGCCGCTCCACATTGCTCCCATCGCGACACCCATGCCAAAGGAGATCGCCATTCCCGCCGCGTAATAGCCTGGCGGCGGGTAGTAGATCGGTGGGTAGGCATATACAGGTGCTCCATACACCACGACAGGATTGTATGAAGGCACGTATATGACTTGCGGATTGGCCTGCTCCACAACGATGACATTCTTGTTCTCAACGACTTTGGTCTCTACCTTTTGTTGTTCATTCGACTTTAGCGTGCCTTTGTCCTTTGCTTTCTTCCGCATGCGCTGGACGGCATCCATGACATCACTCTGTTGTGCCAAAAAGGCATTACCAAGATCCGTCGTCCACTGGATGTCGTCGGCTAGCCGCTTTACAACGTCCGGAAGAGCCGCCATTGCCTGAATGCTCGGATCCCAGGGCTGCTTCGCCACGGCGTCAGCAAGCTCTTTATCCTTGAGTTTGGGATTCTTCACAAGCCATTGCTGGAGCTGAATGACTTCAAGAGGGTAGGTGGAGGCCGCCAAAGTTTGGGCCAGTAATGGGTCTGGATACAGCGCAATCGGCGCCACCAGAGAATCGAGCTGGTCAGGTGACAGCTTTGCAGCCTTTTGCTCCTCGGCGTTTCCTTTTGTCGTTTCCTGTGATTGTGTAACGACGGGTCGGCCGCTTAAAAGAAGCGCCGCACACAGTACGGGTAAGAATCGCATGATATGCCAAGCGCGTATTCCCGGTGCAGACCCTCAGCCGCAGGCTTGGCGACAGAGACAGTAGCTTCCACTGAGCTGAGATCAGTTCGCACTCGAATACACACGATGATTTACACATGGGCAGAGAGCCCGAAGGAACTGGTACAAGTTCCAGTCGACACCCCTTTGAAGAAAACCTGGTGAGTTCTATGTCGTTCCACATAAGCTCGCAGGGATATCGATCGACGCCCATAGTCCAATTTCGAGAATGAAAAGGCGCGCACCGTGCGGTGTGCTTCAATATCGGATTCCTATGGTGGTGACAATCAATCGCGTGTTGAGGGGCTTCGTGGGCGCGTAGTGGTACCGCGACTCGAAATAGAGCCTGTACGGCGCGTCGCTAACTCTGATCGTGAACCCAGCGCCTCCACTCGCACCTAGGGCAGTCGAAGATGAGCCGAACACCGCCAGGTCGGGGATGCTTGATCTTCGCCAATACCATCCGCCGCCTGCGATCAGATACCCTCCCAGCAATCGACCGCGCAGCTCGAATCGATAATTCCCTGTAAACGTGTAAAGGTCACTGTGCCCATTCCCGTGCGCATTAAGCCAATCCCACAGGAACTCACCGACCAATGCATGACGTCTTGTGAAATTGTATCCAGCACCGTATGTCAGGCCAGTTCCTACACCGGAAACCCGCGACGCGGCGCCTAGGGGCGTGCTTATTGGCCATCCAAGGTTGGTGTTGAACTTGGGATTGTCGTCGGCTTCTTCCTGTGCATGAGTCACTTGCGGAACCAGCGTCAGAACTAGCAACAAGAGCGAGGCCACAGGATGTTTCATGGGATCCTTCTTGCCCTCTCACGGACGGAATTGTCATCTTCAAACTACTCGCAAGAAAGTAGGGGGATCGACTGTCAAAATTGAGGGGCGCTGGCGAGGAGCGGCTGCCTTTCGCCAACAACTCGTTAACGCGGGGGCTGTAATACCTATCAGCTGGCGAACTTACGATTTTTTCCGAGAATTGTCTCGCACCGAAAGCATTGCTCCTTGGGCGAATCCCTGTATTCGCCTTGCGAAGCGAATTTTCGGGCGGAGTGGCAGCGATGACATGTAGAGGCACCTTCCTTTTGACCGGCTGTGTACTGCTCGGAGCTTTGTGGACGAATCAGCTGTTCGGGCAAGATCAACTCGGAAAGACAGGAAACAAGGCTCCATCAAATTGTTCAAGTCTATCCGGCGCACCAATACGTGAAGTCAAAGCCGCGAACGATGACGACAAGTTCCTATTCAAAGCAAAAGTGGAGGAAGTCTCGCTCCACGCGACCGTCACGGATAAGAAGAAACGTCAGGTGATGGATCTCGAAAGAAGCAACTTCAAGGTGTTTGAGGACGGCAAGGCACAAGAGATCACCTCGTTCGGGCGTGAAGACGTTCCTGTAGCGATGGGAATCGTCATAGATAACTCGGGTTCCATGCTGGACAAACGCGACCGGGTTAATAAGGCAGCCCTGAATCTAATTCTTGCAAGCAACCGGCAGGATCAGGTATTCGTGGTCAACTTCAATGATCATTACCATATGGACCAGGATTTCACTGGAGATATCGCGGAGCTGAAAGAGGCCCTGGGGAAAATCCAGTCTAGGGGGGGAACTGCGCTCTACGACGCCTTAATCGCAGCGGCGCACCACTTGAAAACATCCCCGCTGCAAAAAAAGATACTGATTGTCGTGACGGATGGGGAAGACAATGTCAGCAGTCAATCGCTTCACCAAACCGTGGAACTCCTCCAACGCGAGAACGGGCCCACGGTGTACGCCATAGGTGTCCTAGCTTCTGATAGCCCCAAGAGGGCCCGGCAGGCTCTAGAGGCGATTGCGGAAGGAACGGGTGGAATCGCTTTTACACCCAAAACCGTGGACCGTGTCGACCAGATTAGCGCAACGGTCGCGCACGACATTCGCAGCCAGTACACGATTGCGTACAAGCCAAGCAATCGCCCCTCAAACGGCGGATATCGCCGCATCAGAGTGGAAGCAAAGTCGCGCGGTCATAAGGAGCTGACCGTGCGCACTCGCAGTGGGTACTATGCTGCCGGCGAACGTGCGGCTCGATAGCTGACTGCCGCTTCACCCCAACGGACGAAAATCGGTGATCCGTTTCTGCGGCAGCTCCAAACGACCCCAAGCTCCTATCGCTAACGCGACTGCATACCTGAGGACACGGCACCGCCCGTTCCCCAGTGCTTGTTTGGTTTTTATACCCGCAAGTGAGCCTTTAGGATTTCCTACTGAATCCGGTACTTCGAAGCCCAAAGGCCGTTGCCAGGGACAAGAGCCCAAGAATGCCGAGTAGCGGGATCGGACTGCCCGTCTTCGGCAATGTCTTGGGCTCGGTGGCTGCCGCAACGGGAGCATGAACCGGGACTGCAACAACCGCCACAAGAATTGGCTGATCCGGCGCCGGTGGTGGAGGCGGTGGCGGCATCGTACCTGTAACCTTTCGTTGCTCTTCAACCACAGTCTGGGGCACTTCGACGATCTTCGTCGCAGAGATCTTCATTCCTTTCCTTAGGCCAAAGGCATCTGTTTCCTGACCGTTCACGGTGAACTTCTGTCCTTTTGGAATTGTGAACTGCTGAGTGCTGTTGTCCTCGAGTCGCAAGATCACGGATTTCGGAGGCGTCACTTGCCACACGGTCCCTGTAACGGTTTGGACGGTCGTGATCGTCTTCGGGGTGGTTGTCGTTGCAATAGTTCGCTGGAGTTTCATCCCCGGTTTTAGATCGTGAATCCCCAGTTCCTTTCCATCCACGGTAACCCGAGCGCTCTCTGGTACGTTGGCGAAGTGGCGCAACGAACCATCTTCCATCTTGACCACTAAGTCGTTTCCGCTGACCGACACTACTTCTCCCCGCTCTACGGTCGTCTGTGTCGTTGCCTCTCCGCTGGCGGTAGTCGTGTTTGTTTTTACTTGTGCTCTCAACCCCATGGTAATCAACAGGCAAAAAATGATTCCCGCGGGCACATGGATTGCTACTGCTCTTCTTGAGTTCATTTCTGGTTCCTCCTGATTGCTGGTCTTTCCAGCGAGTCCATATTGAGCGATACGGAATGGGTCAACGCTGCATGGACGATGTAGCGTTGAGGGGCACTGCCCGCGAAATAAAAGGGATAACAAGTCACCAAGGTCAAAGCGGGCCTGCCGGGTCGTAATACAGTAACGTCGTCAGGGTTCACCACTCGGATCTTGTCCACCACAAACATGTCTGTCCTCGTGCTGGTCGCCAATGCCAAGGTGTCCCCCACATTGACGTCTTTTAGCCTGCGAAAGAAACCATCTCGGTGCCCAGCGATCCCGATGTTGCCCCACTGCTCAGGGCGGGTGGTCCCCCGTATCCAACCAGCCCCGCGGTTCAACGTGAGGGAGTCGGTTCCATCGAGAACCGGAACCTCCAGGTCAATCCTTGCCACCCGCAATATCGCCAAGGGAGGTGGGAAGTGGCGGGAGAGGCTCTGCTTATAAGCCTCAATCCGCTGTTGAGACCATGGGCCAATATTGATACCAAGGAGTTGGTCGCGATGCTCGTTGGTTGAGATCGGTGTGTAGTGCACCGAGTCCTCGAAACTGCGCACGGCAAGTCGCGAGAACATTGCGCCCTGAACTCTGAATCCTAAGTAGAAAGCCAATAGAATTATCCCCACAACCCAAAATGCGCCCTCAATCAGGGTTTGCATCCGCCTGACTTCTACCTTGAATGCAGGTCCAGTGTCGGAATTGCGCGTGCGACTCTCATCCATTGCGGGACAAAGATAGTCCGGTGCGCCTCTGGTAAGGAACTGGTAGAAGTAGCAGGTGGAAAAGTGCCAATAGGAGAGATGGTTGGCGTCGGGGGGGAAAAGAGCTTGAATAAACCGATGGGAAGTTTGGCGGGCGATTGCGGGATTGCGCCAAGCAATTCCGTGGGCCGACGCGATAAGAGCCGCTTCGGATTTCCCATGTGAGTGAGAGCCCAGGTCCTCGAAGCGGCTCAAATCCTCAGGCTTTTAGCTGCCTGAGTTCCTGTGGGTTGTATCGATACGACCGTACACTCCTCTCCGGTGGGTGGGAACTGTTAACTCACGTAACTTGCGCAATCATTTTGCCTGGCATTCTCTAAAATTAGTCCCGGTAGGGCATCTTTGCGCGAGGGCAACGACAAAAGGCGTGGTTCAACCCTAAACTTGACATCGTTCATAACGGGGGCCGAAGCCGCCTATCTCCCTCCCCCAACATGTCATTAAGAGGCGGCTTCGCTATCATCCCGGTTTGCTCCTCTTTGAATTCGATTCGCTCCGTCGCCCCTTCTCATCCTTTGATTGACAGGTTCAGAGTTGCGGGATAGGATCGCGACTAATCCCACTAGTTGCTGTTTTGCAGAGCGCTCTAGCTATCCATGGCACAAACCACATGTGTATCGTGTTTTCTGGTCGCGGTTCTGCTCACTACGACCATGCCGCGCCCGCCTAAAAGAAATCAACAGCACTCTTCGCCGCAGAATCCGTCCGTCGGCTTTGCGCATGTTGAAAGCGTTTCACCGGTCTTGGACGTCGATGCCTTCGCGGAAGAAAATGCATTGCAAAGGAATATTCAACAAAATTCCTTTATCCCAGGCAGGCGCGCCGTCCACGAAACTCTGCTAATGAATGAATTCTTGGCGGCGTTCAAAGAATCCAAAGAATGCGACGGAATCGCCTTCTATGGAAAGGCCGACCAGATGCCCGCTTTCACCATTCAAATCGGTGTCCGGGGACATGATCAACCCGCGCGTAAGCCATCATGGACATGGATTCTTTCGTATCCCGGCGATCGTTCGCCTTCAAACAGTGAAGGCCACGGCATGGGCGGCATGGGAAGTCAGCCAAACGCCCGGCTCACGGCAAGCGATATTTGCGTGACAGTCTGGGGCGTTACGGGGTTGAACCACCCAAAACGGTCGGTCGCGACCGACTGAAAGCCATTTGCCAGATGTTTGAGAGGATCGGACAGTGTTTCGGAGCCCTCGTTCCTCTTGGGAATCCAAATTCACACCGAGTGATCTAGCCAGCTTGCAGCTTTGGACCTACCAAGAGCCCAGACGCAATACTAAGCCGGCGCTGAAACGCAGACCTTGACTGAAGTCAGTCCCATTTATCTTGCCCAGCCAGGAATGTAGGTACTCGAAGTTTACGACTCGAAGCGCCATGGCTCGATTCACGGCAATATCGAGTCCGCCGCCTACGGAAACCGAAACCCCCGTACCTTCCCAGTGCTGCGTAAACAGATCACGGTCGATCTGAGTGCCCGCATGACGTTGGGAGAGCACCTCCTGCCGCTTCTTGGGATCCACTTTTTCTTGCGTAATCTTTTGTCCCCCGATTCGAAAATGGGCATGCGGGCTCCATTTGCCGGCAGTGTGAACGATCCATTGCGGTCCGGTCGTGAAGGTCAGCGAGTCGCCACTGGAATACTGGGGTAGGGAGTTGCCGAGCGTACATCCGCTTACCTCCATGGTCCATTGCCAGAAATCAGTAGCTCGGACACTCGCCACCGCTCCCCCGCCCAGGCAACCAAGGTTCCCAGAGCGCTGAAGGCTGGGAACCGATGCAGCTATTTCCAACTTTGGCACTATGCCAAAACCGGATGGAGTGTCCGCTGTGCTTACGGACTCAAAAAGAGTTTGGGAAGGTCGTAGGTACATCTGTCCCTGGTATTGGCGGGTGGTTCCCCGGTTGTCTCGGTGCCAAGGCTTCTGCAACATCATTACGTTCGCGAACGTTTGTGGGGGATTGAGAATTGTACGAGCGAGAATACGTAGAATAGTGTTCCGGGTCCGGTTCTCAATCGGAACCGTAAGGTAGCGGTCGACAGCGTCGCCCGCCACCATCCAAATCAGGCCGCCATTGGGCGTGATCACATGGTCGACGAACCCATAGGCGCAGCAGTAGCGCTGTATTTGTCCGATGGACGCCTCACTCATCAACCCGATCTCGAACTGTTCGCTGAACGCCCAAGCGAACGCGTAGGCGCGCAATCGACTCACCCAATAGTCGCGGTCAGCTCCGAACTGCACAGCTCGATATCGCGGATCGTTATGAACCCAGATGTAACCAGAAACGGCCCCTTCGAGCGGGTGACCTAAGTAGTTCTCGTAATAGGAATCCCCGTCGGACCATCCATGCATTGCCCCTAAAGCCTTGAAGTATCCTCCGAAAACGCTGTTGTGTAACCCAGCGCGCGTGCCCGGTTCGGTGGCCAGTCGATACGAGTGCATGACTCCCAAATAGAGCAGCGAAGCCCTCATGAGCGGCTTCCATTGGACTCGGTCTTCTGAACTCTCAGAGGACAGGGGAATCACTGGAAGCGCAGAAGAACCGTCTTGCGGGTCGATGAAAGAAGGAGCAGGGTTGGCTTGAGAGGACCGCGTTGACGAAGGGGTGCGGCTCGGCGAAGTACGTCCGGTAATCTTCGGGAAGGGATTCTCGAAAGTATCTTCGGACGAGTAACTGCCTAAGGGGTCGGTTTCCTTGGCGAAAGAAACAGAGCTAAGGAAGTGTCCAGATGAAGTGATCAGAATGTACGCTACAAATTCAACGAGTACGCCTCTTTGAAGGCTGCTGCTCTTCAAGCCCCTGAACACGCCAATTTCCCCCCCCAACCTCTTCCAGAACTAGCAAAAGAAGAACGTGGTCAGGAACTGCGATAAATTACAGCCAACCTGCTGACCCGCATTCCCGGCCATAGGCGGCTGTCACTTCTGGCAGTGTTGTCCATCGCGGCCCGCTCTTACGCTCGAAACACAAGGAACACGCTAAGTTCATCTCTCGGCCCCTCGTTGCACCAAAGCATCGTTACGGGGACGCGAACTGGCAGGAACTCAGACATCAAGTCAGAGATCAGGCGGAGGATTGCAAATGAAATACGCACGTGCCCTGCTTCTCGTCATGTTTTTGACGGCCACTGTGACATGGGCGCAGGAATGGCCAAAGGTCGAAATTGGAGCGGACTATTCCTACCTTCGGTTTGCTCCGAGCGGTCCATATACAAAGGGACATAGCCTAAATGGGGGCGGAGGGTCCATCGGCTACAACTGGAACGAGTACCTAGGCATAAAGTTGGACCTGCAGGGCTATACCAGCAATAAGACAGGTTTCAACATCCCCCCCAATTTAACTTTCCCGAACGGCCTAACTGGCAACGTTCAAAGCAATCTCTTCACTTATCTGATTGGGCCGCAGTTCAAGGTTCGTGCTCACATGATCCAGCCGTTTGCCCATCTTCTATTCGGAGGAGCACATACCAATGTTTACGGTAATGCTTTCAAAACGCTATGCGGACCCTTCGCTGGCACCTGCGCGATTACCAAGGCACCAACCGCAGAAGCGTTTGCGATGGAATTCGGAGGCGGTGTAGACATCCCCATCAACAGGATAGTGTCTTTTCGCCCCGCGCAGGTTGCTTATCTGCTAACTCGATACAGCAATCCGTTCACGAAAACGAGCAACCAAAGCAACTTTCATTTTTCAGCCGGGATCGTATTCACATTGTCCAATGGCGGTTACTGAATCCGGTGGCGCAACCGTGTGAGTCGCATTGCTTCATTTCTGACGGGAGCCGAGTCGGTGACGGCGCTTCTGGGCGCGGAACTTCGCCCATCGCGCTTTCTGTGCAGCGGCTATGCGACGTCGGGCAGCTGCTGAAATATTGCGACGTTTGGCGCCCGGGCGACGTTTGGGCGAATTGGTTCCGGCCCTCGTCAAAAGTTGTACTGCTGAAATGGCGGTGTCTAATTGTTGGAGGTCGGACGTTTTTTGGCCGCGCTCGTTGCGCAGCAATTGAAGCGCGCTTTGTAGACTAGTCATTGCGTTTTGGTCTCCGGGACGCTCTATATTTGGCAGGATTCTCACGCCTGCGTCTTTCCGTCCTGGGTTTGCCGCTCGAAATAGAAGGTGATCCCCAGGGCGAGAATCAACGCAGCAATTCCGAAGAGGGTCACGCCTGAAACAAACTTCGGCTCTTCCGTAATCACCTTTCGAGCCATTGCAATCAAGGCTACCTCAATCACCACTCGCACTTGAATGAGATCTTTCTTCAAGTATGTCTTTAATGTCTCGAGCCGAGCAACTCTACGCCGATCAATACCAGTAGAAAATAGCCGAAGATTTCCAGGAGCCCTTGTACTGGAACGAGAAAGCGAGGTGGCTCTCGGATTTCTTCAACGATCAAGTACCCCAGATGTACGGTCGATAGGATCACGACTAGCAATAACATCGCCATGATCCCCAAGAGCGTGATCGCCTGTCCTTTCGTGATCAGAGTTATCAAAGTTTCTTGTGTATTTTCGCTTAGCGTTTGCACCATACCCAAGTCAACGATGTCCGGATGCGTCTACTGTTTCGTTGCGGGGAAGGTCCGGAGTAGTTTCGATACCGCTTTGCTGGCCAGTTCTAGCGACTTTCCCTTGTCAGTGTTGTCGAGCTTCTGGCTGACCGAGCCACGCCAGATGATCTTGTTGTCCGTTCGATTCACGAAGCTCAAAACTAAAGTTCCTTGTGATTCCCAGGTGGCAACATTGGTGCCACCTTCTGCTCCTGTCCACATCGTGGCGTTGATCGCTGGCGGAGGACCGCTGTAAGTCGGCAGAATGGGTGTCCCCGAAGCGCCGCTAAGATTGAAATCGATTCCACCTTCCGGCATCAAAGTTAAATCCCCGTCCTTTTCAAGCTTGTGCCAGCCTTTACTTTGCAACTCAGTATCTACAGCCGTCACAACCGTCTGCCAGAGAAGTGGGTGTGCGGGCCTTGGGGATATGTCAGACCATGTGTAGGTGGAAAACCGAGAGAAGTCTACGCTTTTGTCATATCCGACCTTTACTTTTTGGGCCGGGAGGCTTGTTGCTATCAGTGCCGTAGCTAACCAGACAAAAAGTTTAGTTGTGGCTACCTTGCAAAGCATGCATGCCCGTACCGGGGAAACGAGAACCCGGCGCCTTTCGTGACAACAATATCAATCGCCACAGCTCTGACTCGAAACTGTCATAAGTACCAGCGTCGCTGATCTGACCGCGGATCAGAACCGGAAGATTGGCCCAACGAAGGCTTCACCCTGAGAAGCCACAATCGCACGGACGCGAACAATGCAACCCGCACCGCAGACGAAAGCGACCTCCGGATTCACGACAATGGGTAGCCATTCCGCCTGGAGCTTAAAGCCGAAATGACGATTCAGGTAGAGTCTAATTCCAGCTCCAATTCCGAACGAGAAGCGCGTGAAGTTGATATTCTTCGCGCTTGAAACATGAGTGGCACCGACACTGGCAAGTACAAAGGGTTTCGCCCGCCAAGGCCAGTTTTCGATGAAAGGTTCGTGGCTGAAATCTCCATGAAACTGGTCAATCACAACTCGTTGAATAGGGGGCTGGGGTACAAACTGCTCCGCGTGTACATATGAATCCTGCCTCGCCCACCGCACTTCAATCAGGTCTTCTTCGCGGGGACGTACACCGAAGGAAAACCCGTAGCTGGGACTTGCGTCTACAACAACGCGAGGCCCAACGTTCGTGACTTCTGGCTCAATGGGAAAGCTCATGCTCGTGCGATAACCCAGGAACGAACTGAGGTCAAAACGCAATCCTGTCGACTCTGCCTCCTGGGCACCGAGAGTTGACGAAAGTGCGATCAGTTGTGCCGCCGCAAGAATGAGTCTCAAATGTGTTTTCCTAACCAGGTGTAACCTCCGACTTGGCCGCTTGCTGCGAAACAGGGGAAGCTCCTATCGAGCGTCCTGAGCAATACCAGAGATGCGCAGCAGCGTTGGATTGTTGCAGTAGGGCAGGCAAATTCGTGCATCGCTTACAAGGCCCGTCCTGGGATACGCGTGACTAGACGGATTTGTAAGGAGCTAGCTGCCAGAAGTAACAGTTGGCTTTTTGCGATGCTCGCCCCATCCTTCGCCACGTGCCATTTAAGAGACTCGAGCGATGCATTTTCAATTCCCTCGCGCTTTTCATTTTGTCTGTTCCGGGTTCTTCAACGACCGTCGTTGTCATTCGCACGTCCGAACACATTGTTGTCGCGGCTGACAGCTTATGGTTTGCAAGCTCCGACTGGCAGACCTACCACCCTTTCCTTGCCTGCAAACTAATGCAGGTCGGCCATATTTACTTCGCAGTATCTTCGGTCGATACAGACGCGCTTGAGGTGCGAGCCATAGCTCGCAAAGCAATGGCCGCCTCAGCCTCGGTGAACCAAGCTGCTGAGAGCTTCCTCCACCATGCCGACCAGATGGCGAGGAGAACAGCGGCGCACGAAGCCCAATCAACTATTGACATGTGTCGGAAGAAGATATGCGCGGAGGCAGTATTTTTCGGGATAGAACAGGGGGTACCTATCTTTGCTAGGGTCGCCCTCCAGCAAGTTGGCGAAAGTCGGGCGTCCTTAAAGTTCATTCCACACAAAGAGGAGTGTCCTGGGAACTGCGATCGACAGAAGAAAAAAGTCTGGATTGTGGGACAGCGCGATCAAGCTTTGCGTAGGCAACGAGAAAATCCAGAGTTCATGACGCGGAATTCGGACGAAGAAATCGCGCGTCAGCTAGTGGAGTTCGAAAAGGCAGCGGTTCCGCACTATGTCGATGGCCCTATCGACGTATTAACGCTGGATGTCAATGGCGCACACTGGTTGCCATCGCAAGGTGGGATGTGTTCATCCAACCAAGCTATGCCGCTGGGGGACGAATACTGAAGAGCCGCTGAACCGGATGATTGCTGTAATACCTGGAAGTTGAGTACTTACCGAATCACTCTTGCTCGCCTAGCCGACCGTGCAAGCGCCCCATGGTGCCAGGCTGACAGTTGGAACCGTCAAAACTGCCACCTCTGACAGATGACGGGGGTCTACTGAGTAGCGAAAATTCCTGATGAGTTCGAGCAGTTGGTGAGCGGGTTCATCATGAGAGTCGCTATTTTGCCACTGGTTATCTTGTTAGTGCAGCTATCCATCACGACTTTTTCTTTCACTCAAAGCGAAGCTACTCCGCGCATTACGTCGCGAATCAGCGAGGTCATGGTCCTCAAGCGGAAGCAGGTCGATGATATGCAGCGTCGAGCTGAAGCGGGCGAAGCCGAAGCTCAATTTGTCGTTGGCGCTATTTACCGTCAGGGCGGCCTTCTCGGCCCGAAAAACGATACCGAGGCGTATAGGTGGTTCAGAAAGTCTGCCGACCAGAATTTTATCAAGGCAGAGATTGCATTGGGCGACGCCTACGCTTTCGGCAGCGGGGTACCTCAAAGTTACGAACAGGCGGCGCTTTGGTATACCAAAGCGGCCCAGAAGGGGGACCCGGTGGCAGCCAACGATCTAGGAGTGCTCTACCACCTTGGACTGGGAGTGACTCGCAGCAACTCGCGGTCGATTGAATGGTTTGGGCGGGCTGCAGGCAAGGGCCTGGCTGCAGCCCAGTTCGCGCTTGGATACATGTATCAAACAGGACAAGGATTACAGCGAGACCTAAGCCGTGCGGCCAAATTTCACCTCGCGGCAGCGCAGCAAGGTTTTGCCCGCGCGCAAAATGAACTCGGCGTGATGTATGTGCGAGGAGAAGGGGTTCGTAAGGATGCGGGCGAGGGATTTCGGTGGTTCACGGTTGCAGCACAAGGAGGGGACACTTCAGCACAAAATAACCTGGGATACCTCTACATCACAGGCCAAGGTGTTAAACAGGACTTCGCGGAGGGCTCGCGTTGGTTGAAAGCTTCAGCTGAAAAGGGAAATCCTTTCGCACAGGTTAGCCTGGGGGACTTGTACGCAAACGCTCGGGGTGTACCGCTCGACTACATCGAAGCCTATAAATGGTTTAGCCTGGCCGCGATGCAAGACATGAACGACGCAGCAGATGCGCGTGGGAGCATTGAGAAGATCATGACGAAGCGCCAAGTGAGCGCCGCGAAAATCCGGATTGCCTTGTGGCAAGAGCAACATGCAAGACTGGCCGAGAAAAGGCCGGAATTCGATTCTGTTGATTCGCGGGACTCCACCAAAGATTGGCTTTCCTGCTGTGCCGTCTCTCAATAATTCTCCGGTGCCAGCTCAGGGCTGAGCCCGCGACGGCCTACTGCTAACGCCATAATCTTCGGGTCTTGGAGGCGAGATTTTGTGAGAATACGCTGCCCATGCCTGCTATTATTGCGCATCGTCGTGCGTCCTAGGAGAGCTGAGGGTGGCTCTTCGATGCCAGGGCAGGGAATTCAGCTTTAGTCATAGATCTTTCCCTTCCGGAATGCCAGCCCCAGGAAGCACCTGACGACAAACGATGTAGGTTCTCAGCTCAGGGGGCCTGTGACGCGATCTAGGGTTCGTGCGCTCATCGTGGACGACTTTGGGGAGTGGCGACAGGTATTGCGGTCGCTTCTTGAAAGGACTCACATCGTACAGGTTGTTGGCGAGGCAGCGGACGGCCTGGACGCTGTACAAAAAGCTCAGGAACTACAGCCGGAGCTGATCCTCCTTGATGTCGGTTTACCAAAATTGAGCGGCCTTCAAGCTTTGAAACTCATCGAAGAATGCGCCCCGAAAGCGAGAGTCCTTTTCGTAAGTGAAAACCGCTCCTGGGAAATAGCGCAGGAGGCTTTTCAGATCGGTGCGCTAGGCTACCTCGTTAAATCTGATGTGGGCCGCGAGTTGTTGGCAGCGGTTAGCAAGGTTCTCGAGAACCAGCAATTTATCAGCTCCAGTTTGGTGTCGTCGTGGCCTGATTCCGCGGCGTTAGGTGACCACTCAAGTCCGGATGGGGACGAGGTCCTGTCGCCTTCCCAGTCCAACGCGATTCGCCATGAAGTGGCGTTCTATGAAGATGATGCTGCCTTGGCACATGGATTCGCTCAAAGCGCCACAGCGGCTTTGAGGACAGGGCATCTCGTGGTCATTATCGCGACTGACTTTCATCGCAGGCTGGTCGATAGGGAATTGAACAACAACGGCGTAGATATCGAAGTGGTGACAAGGGCTGGCAGACTTATTGAACGTGATTCTGTCGACGTCCTATCCAAAATCATGATTAAGGAAGTTCCGGAGTCTATTCATTGCGCCAAGGTGCTTGATGACCTGGTTCTCGAAGCTGCAAATCGTGGCAACCCGGATTCCGGCCGGGTCGCGATCTGCGGAGAATGCGCCGCGACTCTCCTCAGGTGCGGTAATGAGGAAGGGGCAGTTCGCCTGGAACATCTATGGGATGGGCTCTTGAGTACTCATTCCGTCGACACACTCTGTGGGTACCTTTGGGGTAGCTTTCCCTACCGGCAGCGTACGCCCCTGTTTCGAAGGATATGCGCGGAGCATGCTGCGATTCACGGCTCGGAACTAGACCACTGGGCTGGTTCCCTTAGTTGAGCCGTTGGCGCGATGCCGGTTCTTCCATTACCCCGAGCCGGCGTCAGGTGTAATGCTGACCGCTAAGTTTAGAGCGAGGCCACCGCCGGGTGGTCGTAATTTCATAGGCGAGGGGCGTGAGATTCTCGGTACACACTAAAGAGTCGCTCCGCCTTGTCTTCTTCAAACGCTGCTCCCGGAAGAAACGATGAGCATGGCTACTCCTGTGCCGCGCCAGGAGTGCGCGGCGTTTCTGCGCGCACATTGAACGATAGAAGTATCCTTCCAGCATTTTCAGGAACCCCCGAGGACCAGCGACCAAAAAAGATTACCTCTGGTGAATGGATTTGTCCCGGCACAAACATAGGGTCCCTAGATTGGCGCATGTTCGCTAATCTCGTGGGGGCGGCATCCTTTGTCGGAAAGCAATTTTCGATCGAGGATCGGAGGCTCACCTGTAAGAAATTGCAGTTGAGTCAAGCCCCGACGCCGAATAGGCCTAAGGGTGCACACTGTGTGCTTTTCGGGGTGCCCCCATGCACTTCAGGTTAATCGTAGTGGTCCTTTTCGCTCTCCAATCGGCTTCCGTAACCTTTGCACAAACCGGAGCCACACCCCTCCCGGCCGCTCCCCCGCCGAAGAAAGCGTTGCAGACACATGAGCATGGCATCCGGGATGTGGAACAAATAGGCGATCGCAATGTTGGTTGCGGTCGAGGCCTGGGGAATTGGTACAGCCTCGAACAACAGTCGGAAATGGGAAAGAAATACGCCAGGCAGATCGACGTCACGAACCCCTTTGTGCTTGATCCAATCGTCACCGCCTATATTGACAGTTTGGGGCAGAACATCGTGCGGAACTCGGACGCTCACATCGCTTTCAAGATTAAGATCATCGATTCTGATGAAGTGAACGCGCTGGCCTTGCCCGGGGGATACCTGTATCTCACTTCGGGAGCGATTCTTGCCTCCGATAATGAGGCAGAGCTCGCGGCCATCATGGCTCACGAGATCGCTCATGTTGCAGCGTGCCATGCGGTTCGCGTACGCACGCGAAAGGAATGGATGGACATTGCGTCTTTCCCTCTAACCATACTTGGTGGCCCCATCGGCTACGCTGCCCTGCAGGGACTCTCCATCGCTAGTCCCTTTGCCACCCAAAAATATTCCAGGAACTTCGAATCCGAAGCAGACTTCCTGGGTGTTCAATATGTCTACAAAGCTGGTTACGATCCCCAGGCGCTCATTGCGTTTTTTGAGCGGGTGAGGAGTGGCGACGGTCCCAAGCGAAACCGCGTTGTGGAGGCATTTAGAACGCATCCTCGGAGTCTGGAAAGAATTCAGAAGATGGCGAAGGAAATCGAGCTCTTCCTGCCAAGCAAGCCGGAGTACAAAGTGGATACATCAGAGTTTCAAGAGGTGAAATTTCAGCTCAACCAATACGAAAACCGGAGAAATGGCAGCTACCAGAAGCCAGGAGCTCCAACCTTGAGGCGGCGAGTCGGGCGACCCGAAGCGGAGCCAAAGCCGGGAGACGCCAAAAACTGAAAGCATGACCTCGAACGGACCTAGGCTTCGGATATTTTCGTAGCGTCGATTTGTCTAAAACTCCCGCCTATTGCACCGTTACACTCGCGACGATCTTCGCAGTCCTGTGTTGTGAGTCTACAGCTTGAATAACCAAACGCTGATTAGGGCCGGTTGGAAGAGTGAGCGTCGTATTCAAGTTATTGCCATTCACGTGAAAAACCTGTTTGTAGTTGACCCACACCTGGATCTGGGTAATGTCGCGCGTTCCAGAAGCGGTCGCAACAAGGTTCACGGGATTGGTCTGTACAGAGTGGTCAAGTGGTCTGGACGCGATCAATGTAATGGTTGGCACCGCGAGAAATCCGTACGGTCTGCTGACCGTGAAATAAACCCCGACGATTGCTCGAGCGTAGTTGATTCCGGTCGTGCACGATGCGAGTCTATGTTGCCTTGGGAATGGCTCGGCAACGCCTTGTTTGGCTTCTTTACGTTCGAGCCCAAACGAAATGAAGCCCGAGTTGGAGTCGTGGCAACCCACAATGTCGCCATGAGAATTGATAGCGGTAACTTCGCTGTCGACCCCACGGGCTGACTCGAGAAAACCGAAGTCGCCTCCTGCAATCCAGAAGCCTCTCCATATCCCGCCGGTGAACACTTGGCCGGCAATCCAGCCCAAGTTGCTGATTCCGTTTAGCTGGGTATTCGGTGTTTCGCCCGTCAATTGTGGTGCGTCGTAGGTCTTGAACTGACCATTGCGATAAATATAGCCGTGAGCATCGTCGTAACTGCCCACAATTACTCCAGAGTTATTGATTGCGAGTGCTTTTGTGCCAAACCCCGCGTTCGGGTCGTCGAGCCTTGAAAACTCGCCGCGATGACGGATGAAGCCGTGAAAGTTCAACGGACCGGGTAATTGGTAATCGCCGACAATGTCACCGAAGTCGTTGATGCCCATTGCTTCTGTCGCAGTCGCGCCAGGGACGTCAATCGAGTGAAACTTGCCATCGCGAAACAGAAATCCGTGCTGATTGCTGGACGAGTCAAAATAAGACCCCACCACCATCCCGCCGTTATTAATTGCGTTCGGCAAAGTCAAAAGAGCACCGGGATACGCCAGATTCGCGTATTGGTAATTCACCGACATTTGCACTTGAGGCAGGGCGTTCCTCGAGAACACCCCCCCTACCAAGGCGGCGAGAATCAGCAGGTGGCATTTAGCGGTCATAATGTCTCCAAACTCCTCTGCATAAAGTGCGCAAGTTGCCTTGCAGCGGCAACTGACAACATTGACGTAGGTAGCTGCGGCTTTTCTGGGCGCAATGTGGCTTCATCTTTTGACAGTGTCCCCTGTCAGGACGGTTTAGCTACCTTGGACTCGTCCGGTCTGGTTCGAAACTGTGTGCAATCTCCTCCTCCATTCTCGTGCGCAAGAAATGGGGACTACACACACAACCTCTTCCTCAGTCGGGTCAGACCGGACGAATCTATTTGCAGCCGAATGTGCCCGTGACGTTGGTTCCCTGGGGGGCGTGTGAGACAGTCTTGGATTTGTGTAGTGAGCTTGTCGATCGTCTGCGCCTCCCTTCTATCTTCAGCACAGTCCGGAGCCGCCGGCACTTCCGGGGAAAATCCGCCAGCGCAGGGAGCGCAGGTGCCTTCTGCGCAGCAAAGTTCAACAACAACGCCGCCACAGGGAAATGGGCAGGCGACGCCTGCGAATACCGGAGATCCAGCAAAGCAGCTGCAGGTCTTCGTTTATCCAGCCAAAGGGCAGTCTCCCCAGCAGCAACAGTCTGAGGAACAGCAGTGTTTCCAGTGGGCACAGTCCGCAGCCGCAAATCAGCCACCGACTGAGACTGCTCAAGACTCCTCCTCGCAGAAGAAAGGAGCTCCTGTAGCAGGGGGAACCGCAAAAGGCGCTGCTGCCGGTGCCGCGATTGGCGCGATCGCAGGAGATGCAGGCCAAGGTGCTGCTATCGGAGCTACCGGAGGCGCAATGGCTGGAGCTCACAAAAGACGGCAGGCGAAAAAGCAGGCCAAAAAGGAAGAGCAAGAGCAACAAGCAGCCCAACAACAGCAGGGCACCGACGCTCTGCGCCGTGCGTTTGCAGCCTGTATGGAACCGAAGGGTTACTCAGTTAAGTAATCTTCCCTGATGAGTCAAAGAATTGCCAACCCGTCGCTACCAATCGCCGTGCTCCTTATATCGGCATTATTCGCACGACCGTTGCCAGCGCAGCACGTCGAGCTCGGTGGGTTTGTTGGCTACGGCCGACCCAACGTTCCTGGATTTCCCGAAAACGCTTTTGGTGCCGGCGGTCGGGTGAACATCAACTTGCACCGATTCTTGCAAGCTGAGTTTGAGACCGCGTATGACGTGAAGTACGCAAGTTTTGTGCTCGTTGCGTCGAGTGCTTCTGCCACCTTGACCAATAGCAGGCTTGGCATCCTGCACATGAACGGTGGTTTGAAGTTGCAGACCGCAGGCGGAAGCTTCTTTCTATTCTTTAAGGGTGGTGCCAACCGCTATGGACCCGAACAAACCATCCAGACTGTTGCGGGAACGCCGATCATTGTGACCACATCGACATCTTCGCTCCCGACGTTCACGGAAGGAGTCTTCTATCCCGGAGGGGGGATCGGGTTTCACGCAGGACCGCTTGGCATTCGAGTCGATGCCGGTGATGAGATCTACTGGGATTCCGGGACCCATCACAATTTCCGCCTAACTTTCGGGCCAACGATTCGCTTCTAAGGACCGGTTACCTCGGACATCGCCTCCCATAGGAAAACGTCACTTGCTCATTTCAGTCCGAATGTCCAGCTGAGCCCTGAACTTGTTCCATAGTCGCTGCCTGAAAACCCAACCGGAGGGCGGTTATCCCAATTACCATAAAACGATACATTCCATTTCAGATCACGGAGAAGCTTCACGTAGTAAGAAGCGTTAGTATTGAAACGAATGCGACCTGGATCTGACAAAGCCGGTAGCAGCATCGCGTTCACGGTGAGGTTCGTCTTGCTGAACTTGAAAAACTTCCCTTCAGCGTAAATCAACGCAGTGGCAACATTCTCCTGGTCGCGAGGTATGCCCAATGGCTGATAGTCGGTGCTCTGCCATGCTCCGCCTCCCCAAACCGTAATTGTTGCGCGGTTCGAATTTTTGAGATAGCGACCCACGCCGCCGCCAACCGTGCTCTGCAGCACAATGCCTTGAACCGAACTCTGGAGCAAGCCACCAATCGCGGCATAGAACCAATTCTTCGTCGGTAACAAGTGGAAGAAGTTGAAGTTGACGGAATTTCGAGTTGAAGCATTGACGTCCTTGCTGGATGACAGGCTGGAATCGTAGGTGACCCCAGCACCCCATCGTTCTCGAACGTATTCCGTCTGCGATCCCAAGCTGTACTGAGTGGATTGATTACCCTTGGAATAGATCACGCCGAAGTTCACTGCGCCGTTAAATCTCTTCCAGAACCTTTCAGAGGTCGCAAGCATTTGCACGATCTGCGTTCGGTCAAGCGTGGACTCGCGCTCAGGAGCTTCAATAATCTGAATTTTTACGGGCCGCCCCGCCGACGCCTCAGAAGTTTTCAGGGCTCCGGTATACACAGAACCGTCGCCCGTTTTAACGAGAAACAGTTGACTGCTTTCCAGGCGGGCAACTTTCGACCAATCCACAGAGCTTGTTCCGTCGATGTAATCGAAGCTGACATAAAGAACCCCCGCCTCCAGGCCCTTGATCTCACAGGTCATTCGATCGCCGTTCTTCATCACCAACACGTCGGTCTTGTTTCGCGCGAGACAGGACGCGGTGGCCAACACCGCAAAAGTAAGGACGTTGATGAAAACTCTCATATCCCTTCCCCTGAACTTCATGGCCGAAAAACCCCGCAGGCCGTGGAATGCGCGGAAGTGCACGCTAGCGCACCCTTCGATTCCTTTAAACGAGGCTCGATGCACAGTGTGACTGTTAGAACTGACAGAAGTTCGAGCCGAGCGAACCACGTTCGATCAATGAACTGACGGGAAGTAATTCAACGGAGTTGCGGGTTGGGAATGGGCACACTTTCTTGCGACTTCATGTTGTTACAGTTTTCTGACTTTTCTAGTGGCCGTAAGGTTTGTGGTGCAGTATGAGCGAAACTTGGCGGGATGCGTACAAAGACGCGCTCTTGGAGACCGACCCACACAAGGTCCTGCGTCGAATTGAAGTGGCCCAGGCTGCAATTCGCAGGCGGTTGTCGGAACAGGAAGAGCCGTTGACCAAGAGAGAATTTGAAGACATCGATGGTGCTCTTCGCACCCTACGCTTCCTGACGAAAGAAGCGGCCTAACAGGCATTTTCTAACGGAAGGGAGCGGAAACGAATTTTCTTCCGGCAAGAGCTTCTTCAACGGCAAAACCTAAGTCTTGGGCGAGCTGCGATTTGAGAACGAATGCGGAGCATCCGTTGGCTATTGCCATAGTAGCGAGGTCCTCGTCTTCATGGATACTGACAACGATCACCGGACCATGGAACCCACATCGGCGAAGCTGACACAAGGCTTCTAACCCGGTCATTTGCGGCATTGAAATATCGGTGATCACCAAGTCTGGTTGCAACTCAAGTACGCATTTCAACAATGCGCAGCCATCTCCGACGCTCGAGACAATTTCGGAGGTTGATGGGAGACTCTGCCGGATAGCCTCGATGACTTCAGGCACGTCATCTGCGACCACGATTCGAATGGGCCTATTGGCCCCATTTGATGTTGACGGGGTTTTGTTTTCATCCACGTCGGGCAACAGCCCCTTTCCGATCGAGCTCCCGCAACTTGCATGCGCTGCTGCATCAATTTGCTCCCAAAGATGAAGGAGCAGCATCCAGAGTCAACGTAGAACATTGGACAACTCGGGTGCAACGCCGCAAAGGTCAACGCCCATTACAGTGGTAACGGAACGTTTGACGGATTTCTGTAAGAACACTGGCCAGTTCCCGTTGTTGTGTTTTCGTAACGAACTCGAACGCGTTCTGGG
>Ga0157378_10000067_pt1 | contig 92867 bp, 83 predicted proteins | sample M65metaG_FD_115309 | JGI IMG/M metagenome (GOLD analysis project Ga0157378, IMG submission 115309) | Miscanthus rhizosphere microbial communities from Kellogg Biological Station, Michigan, USA - M6-5 metaG | ecosystem: Host-associated > Plants > Roots > Rhizosphere > Soil | place: USA: Michigan...
CAATGGTGCAGGGGGTAGGATTCGAACCTACGTAGGGCAGTGAAGCCCGCCGGGTTTACAGCCCGGTGCCATTAACCACTCGACCACCCCTGCCTGTCCGATTGATTAACGCGGATGGACCCGGTGAGAAACTCTTCCAGCCCTTCACAGCGCGCACTCCGGCCCCAGCCGCAAACTCGTAACTCTAACTGACGCGAATGCGATTTGCAAGCGCGCACCGCCGCGAAAACTGTGTGACTTGAGAAAGAGTTTTGGAGCCGGCGAAGGGACTTGAACCCCCGACCTACTGATTACAAATCAGTTGCTCTACCAACTGAGCTACGCCGGCCCGAATCGCAGGGATGAAGGCGGAATGATGAAGTGTAATTTCTCGCTCTCGCCGACGCGCACGATACTAGCAGCACTGAGTTTCAAAAGTGAAGTCAACAACGCGGAAATAGGCCGAAATACAAGCCAAGTCGGCTTGACAATGCACAGGGCGGTTCGTATTCTAGCCGTTCGCCTTTTAGGCACTCAAAACAGAAGGACTTATCTATGTCAACTTACTTTCCCAGCGGCGCTGGTCTGGCTCAAAATCGGAAGTGGTACGTCGTGGACGCCGCTGGTAAAACGGTCGGGCACCTCGCGTCCGAAGTCGCAGCAATATTGAGTGGCAAACGGAATCCGCAATGGACCCCGTTTCTCGACATGGGCGATCACGTGGTCGTCGTTAACGCGCGCCAGGCGGTGTTTACCGGTTCGAAAGCAACCGGCAAAGTTTATCGCTGGCACACATTGTATCCGGGCGGTCTGCGCGAGAGGTCAGTAACCGAAATGTTTGCGAAACATCCGGAGCGCGTGATCGAACTCGCGGTGAAAGGAATGCTACCCAAGTCGAAACTTGGGCGCGCAATGGCCAAGAAGTTAAAAGTCTATGCTGATGCCGAGCATCCTCACGCGGCGCAGCAACCGACGACCTTCGAACTTCCTTCCCGCAAATCTCAAAAATAAGACAAAGGATTTAAAACGTGGCAGATATTCAATACTACGGAACCGGGCGTCGGAAAACTTCGACCGCTCGAGTTTATTTGCGGCCTGGTGGCGGCGAGGTGAAGGTCAATCGAAAGCCTTTCGAAACCTATTTCCCGAATGAAACGCTGCGCATGATTATTCGGCAGCCGCTGAATCTGACTGAGACCGTGAACAAGTTTGACGTTGTCGTCAATGTCGCGGGTGGTGGACCGGCGGGACAAGCCGGCGCGATCCGTCATGGCATCACGCGCGCACTAATTGAATACAACAACGAATTGCGGCCGACATTGAAGCAGGCCGGTTTGGTGACGCGCGACCCGCGCATCAAAGAGCGCAAGAAGTACGGACAGAAGGGCGCGCGTAAGCGCTTCCAGTTCTCGAAGAGATAAAGCGATATTGCCGATTGACGATTTCCGATTGCCAATTGGCTCTTTCGAGAGTTGAGTTGTTTTCAAATCGACAATCAACAATCGGAAATGCTTTAAGTCCATTGTCGCGATTTGGATTGGTTGTCCCGATCGTCGGGACGCAATCGCGGCGAGTACATAAACCAATTAACAAGGAGACAGTAGTTTGGTAACCGTTACGATGAAAGAATTGCTGGAGGCCGGTGTTCACTTCGGCCACCAGGTCCGCCGTTGGAACCCGAAAATGAAGGAATACATTTTCGGCGAACGCAATGGCATTTACATTATCGATCTGCAAAAAACGCAGAAGATGTTTCGCGATGCGCTCGCGGCCGTGAGCAACATGGTCGCCGAAGATCGCGGCAAGACACTTCTATTTGTCGGCACCAAGCGCCAGGCTCAGGACGCGATTCGTGAAGAAGCCGAACGTTCAGGTCAATTCTTTGTGAATCAAAGATGGCTTGGCGGTTTGCTGACAAACTTTCAGACGGTGCAGAAGTCAATTAAGCGGCTAAAAGATCTCGAAGCGATGCAGACTGACGGCCGCTACGAGAAGCTCACGAAGAAAGAGCGCATCAAACTCGATCGCGAACGTCTAGGTTTGGACAAGACGCTTTCGGGCATCAAAGCAATGAACCGCCTGCCCGATGCAATCTTCGTGATTGATGTTCGCAAAGAAGAGATAGCCGTTGCTGAGGCCAACAAACTCGGCATTCCGGTCTTTGCGGTCGTCGATACGAATTGCTCACCGGAAGGCATCGATTACGTGATCCCCGGCAACGACGACGCGCTGCGCGCAGTCCGTTTGTTCGCTTCGCGAATTGCTGACGCGGTCCTGGAAGGTCAGCAGATGCTGACTGAAGGTGGCGCGACCGGCGGAAGCTCTGAAGAAGGCGGCGAAGAAGGATCTGAAGCAGCGGAAACGATGGAAGCTGATACCGACACCGCATCCGGATCCGAAGAAGCATCAAGTGAAGCTACAGCGTCTGACTCAACTGACACCGAAACGATGTCGGAAGAACCCGAAAACGCGGAGGTCGTCGCCGCAAGTTAATCTGAACAAGATTCAAATCAATCGGCGAGCGCAGCCTTCCGAAAGCGGACATCCGCCGGGCTGCGCGTTTTCATAACCAGGAGTCAGAAGTCAGGAGTCAGAATACAGAAGGGGCCGAACATATTGATGGTTTTCTTCTGAATTCTGCCTTCTGACTCCTGAATTCTCATAACGAATAGGTAGGTTAGGACAATACTATGGCAGAAGTAACCGCAGCAGCGGTCAAAGCGCTGCGCGAAAAAACCGGCGCCGGCATGATGGAATGCAAAAAGGCGCTAATTGAAGCCGAGGGTAACGAAGACCGTGCCAACGAGATTTTGCGCGAGCGTGGTCTCGCGTCGGCGAAGAAGAAAGAAGGACGCGTCGCCGCTGAAGGCGTAGTCGGCTCGTACATCCACATGGGCGGCAAGGTCGGCGTGTTGGTGGAAGTGAATTGCGAAACAGACTTTGTCGCACGCGGCGAAGAGTTTCAGCAACTGGTAAAAGACATCGCGATGCATGTGGCCGCGGCTGAACCGCGTTATGTCTCCCGTGATGAAGTCACTTCGGACGTGCTCGATAAGGAACGGGAAATTGCGCGAGCGCAAGCGAAGAACGATCCGAAGAACGCAAACAAACCCGATCAGGTGATCGACAAAATCATCGAGGGCCGCCTGAACAAGTTCTTCGAAGAGTTCGTTCTGCTTGACCAACCGTTCATCAAAGCGCCAGAGACAACCGTCGGCGAATTGTTGACGGAGAAGGTTGCAAAGACCGGAGAAAAGATTAGCGTCCGCCGCTTCGCTCGCTACAAAATGGGCGAAGGTCTGGCGAAACGCGATGATGACTTCGGCGATGAGGTCGCGAAACTCGCCGGGGCGTAATTACGGTTTCGAGTTTCGGGTTCCGAGTTTCGAGTTCTTGTTTCGATATTCACAATATAGAGCTGAGACTCAGGTCTGATCGCGAACCCAAACTCGAAACCCGAAACTGATTACCAATCAATGGCTGCATCCGACAATTCCCTTCCTTTCCGCCGCGTGCTGCTCAAGCTCTCCGGCGAGGCACTTCTTGGCGAGCAATCATTCGGCATCGATGTGAACGTCGCACGTTCGGTTGCCGAGGAAATCAAGCAAGCCCACGGCCTCGGAACTCAGATCGCCGTCGTCGTCGGCGGGGGAAACATCTTTCGTGGCGTGTCCGCGAGCGCCGGCAACATGGACCGCGCTTCCGCTGACTACATCGGCATGCTGGCGACGGTCATGAACGCCGTCGTGTTGCAGGATGCCCTCGAAAAGATTGGTATTCACACACGCGTCCTATCAGCCATCGACATCCCACAACTTGCCGAACCTTTCATTCGCCGTCGTGCGATTCGACATCTCGAGAAGCAGCGTGTAGTCATTCTCGCGGCCGGCACCGGCAATCCGTTCTTCTCAACCGACTCAGCCGCAGCGTTGCGCGCGCTCGAAATCAAAGCGGACGCAATCCTCAAAGGCACCAAAGTCGATGGTGTCTATTCCGCCGATCCAATGAAGGACTCGACAGCGACCCGCTTCGATTGCATCACTTTCCAGGAAGTTCTGGAAAAGCGTCTGCGCGTGATGGACGCCTCTGCGATTTCTCTCTGTCGGGACAACAACGTACCCATCATCGTCTTCAATATGCGCACCGCCGGAAACATCGCGCGGGTGGTGCGGAATGAACCTGGCGTCGGCACGCTCGTCTGCCTCGAAAAGCCGTAAATGGTAAATCGTAAATGGTGAATAGGCGCCGATAATTGCGGTTGTCTATTCACGATTTACGATTTACTATTCACGACCGCTATCCACCACCGCCATGAACGACAAAGACATCATCAAAGAGACCAAGCCTCGCATGGAAAGCGCGATCGAGGACTTCAAGCGCAAGCTCGCCACCGTCCGCACTGGCCGCGCGTCCGTGAGCCTTTTGGACACCGTGTCAGTCGACTACTACGGCACCCCGACGCCATTGAACCAAATGGCGTCAGTGCACGCGCCCGAACCGCAGATGCTGACTGTGCAGCCGTGGGATCCGACGCAACTCGGCAGCGTAGAAAAGGCAATTCGGAGTGCCGACCTGGGTTTGAACCCATCGAATGATGGAAAGCTTGTGCGCATTCCGATTCCGCCACTCACCGAAGAACGCCGCAAGCAACTCGCGAAACAGATCCACGAAATCGCCGAAGAGCATCGCACAGCGATTCGCAACATCCGGCGCGACGAAAACGACAAGCTGAAGAGGATGCTCAAAGACAAGAGTATCTCGGAGGACACTGAACGCGACGGTCTGGAACAAATTCAGAAACTCACCGATAACTACATCGGCAAGCTGGACGAGCTGGCTAAATCAAAAGAAAAAGAAATCATGAGCGTCTAAGGCCGTACAGAACTTGGGTTGTTTCACTGACTGCGAATTTCTGTAGCCCCGGCACTTACGCCTGGGCTACAGAAAGCTCACTGAATCATCACCTTCTGTTAATATGGCGCCGTGCTTGTCAGCCTGCTGCTAACGCTAATCGCCATTGCGAGCGGCTTCGTTCTCACTTACACATTTGAAGAGGACGAGCCGCTCGCTTCGCGTTTGTGCGCCGGCGCCTGCATCGGATTCGCGCTCATGGGCCTGATTGGGTTCCTGTTTGCGTTGGCGCTGGGGTTATACGCGATCACGTTAGCGGTGACTGCATTAGTGACTGCCGCGCCGCTGCTCCTTCTTACACGCCACCCCTGTCGCGGCCGAATCAACACCGACATCAATCAAGTGTTGGGCGCGATCAGTCGCGCCATTGCGCGCCCGAATCGTTGGGACTTCATTTACTTTCTTTTTTACGCGGCGTTTGCGATTGCGATATGGCTGATCTTTCGCCGCGCGCTGTTGGAACAGTCCGATGGAATCGCGACGGGCGTCCTCAACAATTTCGGTGATTTGCCCTTTCACTTGAGTGTGATCACGCGCTTTGCTTATGGCCAGAATTTTCCGCCGGAAGATCCGACATTCGCCGGCGTGCGTTTCACTTATCCATTCATCACTGACTTTATTTCGGCCATGTTTGTGCGCGCCGGCGCGAGTCTGCGCAATTCTTTGTTCATCGAAAACTATGTCATCGCAGTTGCGCTCGTCGGGGTCATTCACCGATTCGGGCAAAAACTCGTGCGCAATCGCACCGCCGCGATTGTCACACCGCTGCTTATTCTGCTGAATGGCGGTTTCGGTTGGGTAATGCTCTGGGATGATATCGGCAAAGTCGATGGTGGCGTCTACCAGGTGCTGAAGCGGTTGAGTCATTCGTACACAATTCTTCCGGAGATCGAAAAAGCATGGCGCTGGGGAAACTCGATTACGAGTTTGTTACTGACACAACGCGGATTCTTGCTGGGCATTCCGTTGGCGGTGATTGTGATTCAGCTTTGGTGGACTTCACTGCAAAGCAGCGAAGAAGGCAAAAGTAAAAAGGAAAAAGGGAAAAGGGAGGATCGGGGAGCCTCTTCATCGCGATTAGCTAACGACGAGTCGAGCGATGCGAACCGGTCAAAACTTTTTACTTTTTCCTTTTTCCTTTTACCTTCCGCAAGGCGCATGCTCGCTGCCGGAATCATCGCCGGCCTGCTGCCACTAATTCACGCGCACAGCTTCATCACGCTGCTAATGGTCGCGGCCTTCCTGGTGCCGTGGGTGTATTGGCGGGCTTGGACTGCTTACGGCCTGGCGATTCTTGTTGGCATTTTCGTGTTTCTCCTCGCGGCCAACTACGAAGCGGTCGGGTCGCCTTGGATTAAAGTTGTGTTTGCCGCGCTGCTGTTTGGCGTGATCGCCAATCTTTACTTCTTCCTGCCGTGGTCACACATGCGATTGTGGCTCTGTTTCTTTGTCGCAGCGATAGTGATCGGCGGACCGCAAATTGTCTGGTCAACGCACAAGAGCGCGATCAAAACCCAGAGCTTCATTGCGTGGCAGTTTGGCTGGGACAGCGATCAGCAGGAGATGTTTGGGTCTAAACCTGTCGGCTCGCAGCCAATTGAAACCGTTCCACCCTTCAGCAAGTGGTTTCAACGACTGCCATATGTCGCATGGTTTTGGCTCAAGAATACCGGCTTGTTCATTCCGCTGCTGGTGATCGCGCTGGTCTGGAAGCCGGACGATTACCTCGTGCCGCGCCGCCTACTGCTTTTTTATCTGCCGTTCACACTGGCGTTCTTCGTTCCAAATCTTGTCAAGCTCGCGCCCTGGGTTTGGGATAACATTAAGATGCTCTTTTACTGGTGGATTGTTTCGGCGCCGATCGTCGCGTTGTTACTGGCGCGCCTCTGGAAAGGACACGTTGGCCAGAAAGTTTTGGCGGTGAGTATGCTCGTCCTGATGACACTCGCAGGAACCCTGGATATCGTTCCCCTGCTTCTGCAACAAGGTCATTACGGCGAATTCGATCGCGACGGCGTAGCATTCGCTGAGTCGATCAAGGAGAAGACTCCGCCGACCGCGACGATCCTGCATGCACCCATTCACAACACCCCCGTGTATCTGACGGGACGCAAGTCGATCATGGGTTATCCCGGCCACATCTGGACGCATGGCCTCGAATACGGGCCGCGCGAGCAGGAGATAAAACAAATCTATGCCGGGTCAGGCAACGCTGCAGCCTTGCTCGCTAAATATGGAGTCGATTATGTTGTGATCGGTCCACACGAGTTTTCAACCGAAGGTCCGAACGTCCTATTTTTCTCGGCGTATCCGGAAGTCGCAAAAGTTGGTGACTACCACCTCTACAAAATCACGAAATAAGAAGTTGCCGCCCCGAAAAGCGAGTGCCGTCGCCGTTGAAGACAATGACTCCGGCGGGATCTCCGAGCGTGCCTGGCGAATTTCTGCGGTGGTGATCATTGTTGTCGGGGCTTTCCTGCGTCTCTTTTATCTGGCGGTTGTCCCGCTACATCACGACGAAGGTGTCAACGGGAATTTTCTCGTCTCGCTCGTGCGCAACGGCACGTATACGTACGACCCAAACAATTATCACGGCCCCACACTGTATTACTTCGCAGCGATTATTCCGTGGGTCGCGAGGTTCCTGGGGGGCACTTCTGCACGGGACGCGCACGGACTTACGACATTCAATATCCGCCTCGTACCAGTTGCTTTTGGCGTTGGGACAATCGTCCTCGCGCTGATGTTAAGGAAGCGACTGGGCAGCGTTGGCGCGTTGTCTGCGGCCGCTCTGATCGCGATTTCGCCTGGCGCGGTTTATCTGTCGCGTTACTTCATCCATGAATCTCTATTCGTTTTCTTCACGCTGGCCATTATCGTGGCGGCGCTGAAGTACTACGACACCGGCGCCAGCGTCTACTTAATCCTTGCTGCGATTTCCACGGCGTTAATGACCGCCACGAAAGAGACATGGATCATCAATGGACCGGTGCTGCTGATCGCATTCGGCACGACCACAATTTACTTCTGGATCCGTAATAGACTGCGCGGTACAGAACCTGACCCATCTGCACAGTCTGGTCAACTTCTCGAACGCTTTGGTGGGCCCATTTCAATTGCGACGGTGGCGTTGATGGCATTCACCGTCTTCATCGTTGTCAATGTGCTTTTCTACTCATCTTTCTTTACCAACTATCCCAAAGGCGTGAACGACGCGTTGCTGACGTTAAGTTTGTGGCGCAAACGGACTGAAGAACATGCGCACCCATTTCTTCAGTACTTTGACTGGCTGCGACAGGAGGAAGCGCCGTTGGTTTTGCTCGGCGCCGTCGGGGCCGGCCTCGCGATCTGGCTGACGAACAATCGGCTCGCGTTGTTCGTTGCGCAATGGTCATTCGGATTGCTGGTGGCGTATTCGCTGGTTAGGTACAAAACGCCGTGGATTGGTTTGAACTTCATCGTCCCCCTCGCCCTCACCAGTGGTTACACGCTGAACCATCTCTACAAACGACGGAACGAGCCGTGGGCAGTTCTGGCGATTACACTCGGTGGCGTCGTGCTACTTGTTTTCGATCGCTTCGTGAAGTTCGATTATGGGCCGCAAAATAAAATTGCCCATGTTAGCTGGAACCTCGATCTATCGAACAACTGGCTGGCTGTGGTAGCGATTATTTGTATGGCCGCGTTTGCCGGCTATGTCTTGTATTCACGAGATGACGAGCAGCGGCAGCCGATAAATTTTGCGGTGGCCACAGCGGCGCTGGTATTGGTAATGGGCTACCAAATGTATCAACTGAATTTCGTCCATTACGACGATGACAAATACGTCTATGTCTACGCGCATACGCGGCGCGAGACGTTGGTGATGCTCGAACAAATCGATCGCGTGGCCAACCAGATGAAGACCGGTTACGACACCGGCGTTGCCATCGTTTCGCCTGAGTACTGGCCACTTCCCTGGTACTTCCGCGATTACAAACGAGTCGGCTATTACGGCAAGATCGTGCCCACCAGCGAGCCCATCATCATTGGTCAAACCGGGCAGGAAGAAGAAATCAAAGAGACGTACGGCGAACAATATCAACAGATCGATTCGCGCACGCTGAACGATGCCCGCATTTTTCCCGATCGAAATCCGGAAGGCAGCTTCTCGTTGAGGCCCGGAGTCGATTTGTTGTTGTACGTGCGACGCGACGTGGCTAAACCTCAAGCGACTAAGTAAACTGTTTTCGCATGATGCGACTTCCCAAATTTGAATATCGCGTGCCGCGCGCAGTCGCGGAGGCGGTCAAGATTATCGCCGACGTGGGACCTGAGGCGCAGTTTGTCGCGGGCGGAACGGATCTCTACCCGAACATGAAACGGCGACAGCAGATGCCGAAGACGGTGATTTCGGTGATGCGTCTGCCTGAACTGAATCAGGTGACGGGTGCCGGGGATCGGGGAACAGTTATTGGCGCGAGCGTTACCCTCACGGAAATATGTGAAAACGAGACCATAAAGCGTGACTATCCAGTGATTGCTTCAGCGGCGCGGACGATCTCGACACCAATTCTGCGCAACATGGGAACGATTGGTGGGAACCTCCTCCTCGACACGAGATGCAATTATTACGATCAGAATTACGAGTGGCGGAAGGCGATCAACTTTTGTCTGAAAAAAGACGGTGACGTGTGCTGGGTCGCCCCGGGCAGCGCAAAATGTTGGGCCGTGCAATCGAGCGACCTCGTTCCGGTGATGGTGGCAATCGGTGCGAAGTTTCGTTTAGTCTCGGCTGCCGGCGAACGCATGGTTGAGGCGCGGGAGTTCTACAAAGACGACGGGATCGATTACATGAACAAGCGCCCGGACGAACTGCTCGTCGATATTCATCTGCCCGCGACGAATGGTTGGCGTGCTTCGTATCAGAAGCTTCGCAGACGCGGTGCCTTTGATTTTCCAGTGCTGGGCGTGGCTGCTTACGTGCGGCTTGATCGTGACACAGTGATAGATGCGAAGATCGTACTCGGCGGGATCGCGCCTGCGCCGATTCAAGTAGCGGATGCAGCTCAAAAGCTAATCGGCAAGACGCTCGATGATGATCAGATTCAGGCCGCGGCCGAAGCTGCTTACATCAAGGCACGTCCGCTCGACAACACCGATTTCGTGTATCAGTGGCGCAAGCAGATGGCGCGGCAATATACAATCCGAGCGCTGCGCGAATTGATGTAAGGGCAGGGCTTGTCCCTGCCCGCGATCACCAAACGGGCACGCACAAGGCCTGCCCCTACAGGAGAATACATGAAGCGAGTCACAGGCATCGGCGGCATTTTCTTTAAGGCGAAGGACCCGGCCAAGCTGCGCGAGTGGTATCGCCAGCACCTCGGCATTGAGTCTGAAAACTGGGGTGGCTTTGCTTTTCAATGGAGTGATGATCCCCAGCAGGATGGGGGCGTCACGACTTGGTCAGTTTTTCCCGATAGCACGAAGTATTTCGACCCCAGCACTCAGCCATTCATGATCAACTTTCGCGTCGCTGACCTTCAGGAACTTCTGACTGAGCTTCGCGCCAACGGTATGGAGGTCACTCCCAATCCCCAAGATTCTGAATTTGGCAAATTCGCATGGGTGATGGATCCCGAAGGCAATCGCATTGAGCTGTGGGAACCGCCCAAAGCGAAATAGTCTCCGCAACAGTGTGAGAAATGTCTCTGCCATAGTTCTCGCCGCCGGACGCTCGAGCCGGATGGGCGCGTTCAAGCCTCTGCTTCCTTTCGGCAATTCAACGGTGATTGACACCTGCCTCGACCAACTCACTGGTGCAGGTGTCGAACAAATCGTGGTAGTGCTCGGACATCGGGCGGAGGATGTTCGAAAGGTCATCAAGTCAGATCAATTCACGTTTGTCATCAATCCAAATCCGGACGCGAAGATGAGCTCCTCGATCGAGTTAGGTGTGAGCGCGATTCCTGAAGCCGCAGAAGCCGTACTGATTACACCTGTTGATTATCCCGCCGTGCCGCGTTGGATCATTCAATCGCTGATGGAGAATTGGCGCGGCGGCGCCAAGTTGATCCAGCCAGAATTTCAGAGCAAGGGTGGCCACCCGGTCCTAATCGATCTCACCTTCCGTCATGAGCTCATGAACCTTCCAGAGGAGTCAGGTTTACGCGGCTTCTTCGCGAGCCATCGGCAAGAGGTTTTGCGGTTACCAGTCGATTCGCCCTTCGTTGCACAGGACATCGACACGTGGGATGATTACGTGACTTTGCACCAGGCGGTTTTCGGCCATAAAGCGACGGAATTTGTCGAGCCGAACGCCACGAATGACTGACCAACTAACAGCGCTGAAAGCTCATCTAAGTGACTGTCAGCCGCCGATTTGGGCGGCGAAGGAAACGCAAATGTCTACCGTCACCCGAAGAATCGCCGCCCTCGCGATGCTTATTTTCGCCCTCGGATTCCAATCCGTGGGGCTTGCGCAAAATGGTCCGGTGGAGTTCTCGCTTCACTCAATTGATGGCGACAACATCACATCGCAGAGCGTGCGCGGCGAAGTCGTCGTGCTGGCCTTCGGAGCGTCATGGTTGCCCCTCTCGCGAAATCAAATGGAAGGCGTGAAGAAGCTTGCCGATCAGTATGCCGGTCGTGGCGTCACAGTTTATTGGGTAAGTGTCGATTCGGAAAACGTGAAGTCAAAAAATTTCGTGTCAAATGATCAGCTGCGCGACTTGGCAAACAAATACAAGGTCACCATTCTCCGCGACCCTGATGGCGCGTTGTCGCGTAAGCTGGGCGTCGATCAAGTTCCCTCCATTGTGATTCTCGACAAACAGGGCAATATCGCCGGTTCGATCGGCGGCCTGGATCCGAATGCGAACTTGACAACTCAACTCTCAGCGCGGTTGGATAAGATTCTCTAGTAATCAAATTCAAAACTGAACTGAAAAGTTGAAGTGTCTGTGCAAACTACTTCCGAATCCAAAACGCACGCCCCGCAAGCAGAAACGTTTCGCCGCCAGCATCCGGCGCCGCTCAAGTCACGCGCGCTGAAGATTCCCGCGCCAGTTGAAACAAAACTCGCCAACGGGCTGCGCATCGCCATCGTCCGTGACGAGCGCTTACCAATGGTCAGCTTTCGCCTGGCATTTCGCGGCGGCGATTCAAACGACCCGGCGGAAATGCCGGGATTGAGCGACATGATGGCGCACTTGCTCACCGAAGGCACCGCGAATCGCACTAGTCTGCAAATCGCGGAAGAAGTCGAACGATTAGGCGCAACGCTGAGTGTAAGTTCCGCTTCCGACTTTGCGACGATTGGCGCTTCCTCGCTCGCTGTTTACGCCGACGAGATTCTCGATCTGATTGCCGACGTCACTTTACAGCCATCATTTCCGCAGAATGAAATCGACCTGGCGCGTGACAACACCAAACAGATGCTGATTCAGCAGCGCGCGCAACCAAATTTTCTGGCGTCCGAGCGTGTTGCGAAAGTGATGTTTGGGCAACATCCATACGCGCGGATATCGCCAACCGGCGAATCACTCGATGCGATGACGCGCGACACCTTCACGGCGTTTCATCGCAAGTCATTTGCTCCAGACAGAGCCGTGCTGGTCGTGGTGGGTGACGTCGATCCGGATGAGACGGCTGCAAGACTGGCAGAGCTCTTTGGTGACTGGACGAGTGACCCCCATCCGGAACCAACTTTTCTTGCGCCACCCGAGCGCAACGCTCGAGTTCTTTACGTCATCGATCGTTCAGGTTCGGCCCAATCCAACATCGTGATTGCAAACGCCGGCATCACACGGACAAGCTCAGACTATTTTCCGATGCTCTTGATGCACACCATCCTTGGGGCGAATGCGTCGTCACGTTTGTTTATGAATCTGCGCGAGGAAAAAGGTTACACGTACGGTGCATATTCCAGCCTTGACGCGCGGCGTTTGGCTGGCACTTTTCGAGCCACTGCTGAAGTGCGCACGCCGGTCACGGGCGCCTCGCTGCATGAGTTTTTGTTTGAACTGAACCGGATTCGAGACGAGCGCGTGCCGGATGAAGAGTTGCGCAACGCTAAGTCTTACCTCACCGGGGTCTTCCCCATTCGCATTGAAACCCAGGACGGATTAATCGATCAGTTAACCAGTGTGAAGATGTTCGATTTGCCGCAAGACTATCTGCAGACATATCGCGATCGGGTCAACGAAGTGACCGCCGCAGATGTCCAGCGTGTGGCGGAACTGTATGTCACTCCCGATCGCGCCGCGATAGTCATTGTCGGAGATGCGACGGAAATTGAGAATCAGATTAAAGACTACGCCGAAACAATCGAACGTTACGACACGGAAGGAAATAAGAAACAGTAAGCAGACGGCAGGATTCCTAAGTTGTTCTGGTGCTCCGGCTGACTGCTTCCTGCCGCCTGTCTTTATGCTGCGCCCTGGAGCCTTTCTACATCCAGCACGCCAGGGACGTTCTTGATCGAGCTGGTGACTTTGTCCAGGTGTTTCACGTCAAAGACTTCAACCGTTACTTCAATGCGGCCTTTTTGATCGGGACCGATTGAGGCGCGCGCATCCCGAATTCCGGTCTTCATATCGGAAATCGCGCCCGTAATACCGGCGATCATGCCCGTGCGATTCTCAGTCGTCGCCAGCAACTTCACAGCGTAGGCTGTCTTCTCTGGCCGCGACGCCCATTCAACTTTTACGATGCGCTCGGGATTGACCATCAACTGCTTCACATTCCTGCAGCGGTTAGTGTGCACCGCCACGCCTTTGCCGCGCGTGATGTAACCGATGATTTCTTCGCCGTGCAGCGGGTTGCAGCAACGCGCGCGATTCACCATTAGATCCTCAACCCCACGCACGACGATCGCGTCATCGCCACCGAGCAACCGGCGCACGGCGCGCACCCCCGTGCGCAACTTCGATTCTTTTTGTTGATCGAGGGCGGCGAATTTTTCGGGGCCGAGATATTTGGCGATGACGTTGCGCGGAATGATCTTGCCGTAGCCCATCGCCGCCAACAGGTCGTCAGTGCGTCCGTAGCCATATTCCCCCGAAATTCGTTTCAGATCTCCATTGTTGTCATTGATCAGTTTTTTGACCGATAACTGAAAGCGGCCGGCTTCTTTCTCAAAGAGTTTGCGGCCAATTTCAATCGACTCGGCCCGTTGCTGCTCGGCAACCCAGTGCCGCACTCGATTTCGCGCGCGCGAGGTCACCACAAAATTCAACCAGTCACGAGACGGGTGAGCGTTGGAACTCGTCAGAATTTCGACTACATCGCCGTTTTGAATTTGGGTCCGGAGCGGCACCATTCGTCCGTTAATTCGCGCGCCAGTGCATGTGTTGCCAACTTCAGAGTGAATCATGTAAGCGAAGTCGACCGTCGTCGCGCCGCGTGGCAATTGAATAACTTTGCCCATAGGCGTGAACGCATAAACATCTTTCGGATAAAGATCGAGCTTCAGCGCATCAATAAACTCCCGCGAGTCTTTCACTTCCTGCGTCCATTCGATCAGCGAGCGCAGCACCTTTAACGCCTCGTCATCGTCGCGTGGACCACGTTTGCCTTCCTTGTATTTCCAGTGCGCGGCAACGCCTTCTTCGGCGATAATATGCATTTGCTCAGTGCGAATTTGTACCTCGAAGGGCTGACCCTTTGATCCAATTACCGACGTGTGCAGCGATTGATAGAGATTGTCGCGCGGCGTGGCGATCCAATCTTTGAAGCGTCCCGGCACAGGTTTCCATGCGTTATGAATGACGCCCAACGCGGCGTAGCAATGCCGAATTTCGTTTGGCGTGACCACGCGCGCCGCGACCAGATCATAGACTTGATCGAGATCGATTTGCTGCGCGTGCAGCTTTTTCCAAATTGAGTAGATTCGTTTGACGCGGCCTTCGAGGCGCACGAACGGAACTTCCGCTTCCCGCATCTTCGCTTCCACGTTCGTGGTGATGTCGTTCAGGAAAGCTTCGTTCGCGGCGCGGCGCTTTTCCAGCTGCGCGGTAATATCACGATAGTCATCCGGGTGCAGATTGCGAAACGCGAGATCCTCGAGCTCGCCACGCAATTTACCCATTCCGAGCCGATGTGCGATCGGCGCGTAAATGTCCATGGTCTCTTGCGCGATGCGGCGTCGCTTGTCGACGTTGAGGTACTCGAGCGTCCGCATGTTGTGCAAGCGATCGGCAAGTTTCACCAGCACCACGCGCACATCGTCGATCATCGCCAGCAGCATCTTGCGAACGTTTTCCGCCTGCTGTTCTTCACGCGAGACATTGCTGATGTGTGAAATCTTCGTGAGGCCTTCAACCAGGTGGGCTACTTCTTCACCAAAATACTCGCGAATCGTTTTCGGATCGGCGAGCGTGTCTTCAACAACATCGTGAAGCAGGCCGGTCGAGACCGACACTGCATCCATGCGCATGTCTGCGAGGATGTTGGCGACTTCGAGGGGATGGACGAGATAGGCCTCTCCCGAGGCGCGCTTCTGCCCCTTGTGTTCACGCGCCGAAAAAAGATAGGCACGACGAAGCAGATTGAGATCTGCTTGCGGATGATTCCGCCTGACTTTATCGACGATTTCTTCGATTCTGACCATAGAAAAATCGGTCTTTGAACTTCGGTCTTTGGCCTTCGAAGACACCGCGCGTAAAGCGCTTGCTCCAAGACCAAAGATCAAAGACCAAAGACCGTCTTCATTATAGCAAGAGGTGACGCTCGACTCGAACGAGTCTTACGTCACCTCGAATTCTCGAACTTCTCTTGCGAACTATTACGGCGTTGGTGAGCCGGCTGCCTGCTCAAGTGCTTCCTGGCGCTTGCGCTCGGCTTCGACAAGTTCCGCGTCGCGCTTACGAGCGACTTCTGCCTGCTTCTCGTATTGCCCAGCCTTATCGGCTTCCGAGTTCATGGTCGCAATCTTTGCGGCTTCCATCAGAAGATTAGTTTTGTACGACCAGGCTTTCTCGTTATTCGGATCGTACTTGATTGCGGTTTCTGCCTCTTCCAGTCCGCGCGTTACGCATTGCTGGATCTTATCGAAGTCTTTCGGATCTTTCGGCTTTTGATAGTTCACCTTGCCTTCAGTGGCGGCGATTACCTTCACCTCAGGAAGCTCAGTAACCTTGTAGGAGCAGTCCCAATCCTTACCAGCGAGAATCGCATAGGCGTCGGCTCGTTTTTCATTGGTTTCATTCGCATCATTCGCCCGCGCCGAAATCCACTGCCGCAGGTTATCGTCATCCTTGATCGCCGCGTAAAGATATGAAATCGCCTGGAACGCTTCTTCACTCTTTGGATCTATTTGCAGCACGCGCTTATACGCTTCGATCGCGTCACGAGCTTTTTGAATGTTGTCCGGAGAGTCCACGCCTGGCTTGTATTGCTGGTGCACAATACGAGCGACAAAAATGGTCGCCGTTCGGTTGTCGGGATCGAACGCGAGCGCCTTGCGCGCATGCTGTTCCGCGTCTTCGAAATGCCCTTCTTTGTAAGCCTTGGCTGCTTCGTTCAGTTCATTCTTCGCCCGGACCTTGCCAATCAGCGAGCAACCGGCGCCGGCCCCGACAAACAAAACCAGGATCGCGATAGCGCAGATCCTGGATTTAGACAATCTCATTTCGGTTAACTCCGTCTTTGTATGAAAGTGACGGCGCGGCGTACGCGCGAAATCATGACGCTGGCGGAAGAACTACCGGCGGTGTCGTCACGTTTCGGATTATGGTAGATCGTCAACTTGTAAGCCGACCGGGCTGGCTCCGGCGCCCTTGATGGCGTCAATAACTTTCACCACGTTGCCGTAAGACAGAGCGCGGGGCGCCTTCACGAACACAGTTTTTTCAATGCGCTGATCCTCAGGAATGTTCGTTTGAGTTTCCATCCCAACTTTGTAGGCGTGTTGTTCCTTGCGCTGTTGAAATGTCTGCTGCAGCTTGGCTGCGAGCGCACTGGGATCATTTACCGAACCTATTGAATCCTGATTCAGCTTAAGCTGTAAGTCCTGACTAATCGTTACCACCAGCGTCAGCGGGTTTGGCTTTAGCTTGGTGAGATCTTCATTCGGATCGCGCTGTGTCGGGATGTCCGCCTTGAAGCGGCTGGGTTTCAACGGTGTGACCACCATGAAGATGATCAAAAGCACCAGCAGCACATCGATGAGTGGCGTAACGTTAATATAGGGAACCGCGCGATCCCCACCTTTTGCCGATCCCATTGCCATGACTATTTAACCTCAGTTAAAACGAGACTATTAGCGAAGCGCGCCATTAGCTCTTGGCAGCGGCGCCGCCTTTCTTCTTATCCGCGACTAAGCCGATCTTGTCGATGCCCTTTTCGCGCACCGCGTTAATCACCTTTACGACCTCGCCGTAATTGACGTTGACGCCGCTCTTCACGTAGACAATTTTGTCTTCTTCTTTCTTAGTAGACAGAGCCTTTTCCACTTGGGCCTTGAGATCGTCGAGATTGACCTTCTTCTTACCCAAATAGTACTCAGTCATTTCTGGGGTGCACTGCGGTGCGTCCGGCGGACGGCAGACAACGGACACGATGACTGACGTTTCCTTGTTAATCGCCTGGTCCTCATCCGGGTTTTTCATGTCACGCGGAATTGGGACCGTAATGCCCTGCTGCAAGAACGGCGTAACCACCATGAAGATGATCAAAAGCACCAGCATGATGTCGACCATGGGGGTTACGTTAATTTCGGACTGTAACCCGCCACCACCGCCGCTAGACATTCCCATGGTAAATCTCCTTTCGCCGCGCTAATTCGCGACGCCACGATCAGCGCGAGCGTCCGCGCTGATACTCTGCACCAAACGACAAAACTATGGATTGAGCTGCTTCGTGCGGTTCTTGATGAAATAGTCAACCAGCTCAGATGCTGAGTTATCCATCTCTACCACGAAACCGTCGACCTTGCCGGTGAAGTAGTTGAACAACCACACCGCGGGCACCGCCACGACCAGACCGAGCGCGGTCGTAAACAGCGCTTCCGAAATACCGCCGGCTACTGCCGCGATACCGGCCGACTCAGCGTTCTTCATGCCGCGGAACGCGTTGATGATTCCGAACACCGTTCCAAACAATCCCACGAAGGGAGCGGTTGAGCCGATAGTCGCCAGACCCGACAAGCCACGACGAAACTCTGCCGTCTTGATTGCGATCGCCCGCTGCAACGCACGCTTCGAGGCTTCGATTTCATCACCCGAAATCTCAGACGATTGCTCGTGCGCGCGGAATTCCTGCAATCCGCTGTTCACGACCATCGCCAAGTGCGACTTGCGATGCTTGTCGCTGATGTTGATCGCTTCTTCAATGCGGTTATTCTTCAGCGCCTGCGCCACACGCGGTGCGAATTCGCGCGATTGCTTCTTAGCCGCGGTGTAGGTCAAGTAACGCTCGACCATGATTGCGATCGAATACACCGACATGATCAAGAGAATAATGACGACGGTAATTGCGACCGCGCCCATGTTCTTGACCATTTCGGTCATGGTGAACTCGTTGCCGCCGGCGGCCGCTGACGGAGACGGACTGGCTTGCCAAAGAACGAAAAGGAAACTAAGCGCTTTCGTTCCGAGGATGCTGGTTAGAATAGTCACGGTAGATCCTCCAAAAAGGTAATTTACGATTGAAATCTCTTACAGCAAGTGACGGCCGCGCCCCTTCTCAAGGCCGCGGCCGTTTCTATTACTGCGCCACAAAGTTGTAGATAATTACGCCCGTCACTTTCACAGGCATGCCGGAAAGTTTTGTCGGTGTAAACTTCGATTGTCGCGCGGCTGCAACCGCGGCACCCTGCAAAAGCGGGTGGCCGGAAACTGCTGCGGCCGAGACGACGTTGCCGTTTTCGTCGATCGTAATTTGCACTCTCACCTGACCGGCCGCGTGCGCGCTGCGGGCGATTGCCGGATATGGTGGCTGCACGAGACGCACGGCTTTTCCGTTGAGCACACCTCCCGAAATCGGGGCTTTGGGTGGAGTCGGTTTCGGTGGTGGCGGAGGCGGCGCTTCAGCGACATCAACCTTTGCCGGTCCAGAGATGATGTTGCCGGTGCCGTTCCCCGGCGCAACTGGCGCAATAGCATTCGAGTTCGAACTGCCGACCATCGTCACAACGCCTTTACGCACGGGCGGAATGTCGCTCGCTTTCGCAGACACTTCCTTCGGCACCAGTTCAGCTCGATTAACGTCAGCGATCAGCTCCTTGCGCACGTCGACGTTCTTGGTGATTTCGACCTTCTCGGGCTTTGATTCCTGCTTTTGCTGTTGGGCCTGCACCGGCACCGGCGCAATCAGCGCGGTCAGTTCGAGATTCTGCTGGTCGATGGATGCGGTCGCCCACATGATGCCCGCAATGCCGAACGCGATGATCAATATGACGTACAGCGCGGCAAAGCCCATCAGAAACGAGCCTTTTCTTTTGAGGTCTTCCGAGTGCGACCCGGACTCAACTAAGTGTTCGAACATCTTTAGTCCTCCCTATGCGGCGCCAAAAGGGTCAGATTCAAGAGCAGTCACAATAATTAGATGATTGCAATTTTCAAAGCGCCAACGTCATCGAATTCCGTTTGACCTGCGGAAAGAAAGGAGGCCGCACGTCGCTGGCCAGAAAATCCGCGAGACACAAAAAACTGGCCGCTTAACGTACCAAACCCTCGTGCTTCCTAGATCCGAAATGCACGATTACGCAGCGTATTTAATTGGCCAGCAACGCGTGCAGTCTATTCTGCCAATATACGCAAAGTCAAGGCTACTCGTCCGTGAAAATCGCGGGACAATGTACTCTTAGAACGCGTTACTTGCAACAACACATTTATTAGAAACCGTGGACAAGCGGTAGGTTCCCGACAGCTTACGCGGCGCGTGAAGGCTTGCCGACGCTTTTGCTCGATCCCCTTACCTGTTTCGACTGAAGCCCACTCTCGCGCGCGCTGACGGCGGGCAGTTTATTTGCCGCTTCGAGTTTTCTTTCCCACCAGACCATGATCGGACCGGCGACCGCAATCGTGTCATATGTTCCGAAGAGAATACCCATCAACAGCGCGAGCGAGAATGGACGCAACGTCTGGCCGCCGAGCAATACCAATGCAACCACTGAAAGGAAAACCAGACCTGACGTGATCACAGTACGCGAAAGCGTCTGATTGATAGAGAGATTGGTCACATCATACAAACTCATGCGCCGGTAGAGCTTACGATTTTCGCGAATGCGATCGAAAATTACGATCGAGTCATTGACGTCGAAGCCGACCAATGTCAGCAGCGCCGCGATTACGGTGAGGTTGATTTCAACCTGGAAGATTGAAAACAGACCCAACGTCACCAGCACCGTGTGGAACACCGCGATCACAGCGGCGGCGCCGTAAGTCCATTCGAAACGGAATGCGATGAAGATAAGCATTCCGATCAGGGCGGCAATTGTTACAGCTATTGCTTTAGTACGGAGCTGAGAACTGGCAACGGCACTAACTGCATCGGTGCCTTCAATTTTGTAGGCTGCATTTGAATCATTAAATAGATCGACGCCAGGCGCCGCTTCGCTGCCAAATGTCGTCAGTGCTTGCCGCACTTTAGCGCGAGCCGGATCAACTCCGGTTTGATTTTGAGGCAAATTCTCAGCGGTTCCCTGTTGTGGAACTTTGACGAGGAATTCTCCGGGGCGATCGAGCACTGGCTGAATTACGGCATCGCTGATTCCGGCCTGGTTAACGGCTGTGCGGAGTGAATCAACTGGCAGCGGTTGTTTGAATCGCACCGTGACAACCGTACCGCCTTTGAAATCCACCCCAAGATTGAAAGCCTCAGTGCCGTTGGGGTGAAACTTGTGACGATAAAGCGCGGTGCCCATGCCGCTCAACATCAACAAAATGGAAAGGCCGATAAAGATTTTTCGCTTGCCGAGCCAATCAATCTTTACGTCGTGAAATAATTGAAACATAAAATGCTCACTAGATGCTGAGCGATTCAACGCGCCGGTCTTTGCGACTTAACAACCAGATAAAAATGGTGCGTGACACGTAAACCGCCGAGAACAGGTCGATGATGAGACCCATTACCAGCGTGACTGCGAACCCTCGCACCGGCGTTCCCGCGCCGAATACATAAAGAAACAACGACGAGACGATCGTCGTAACGTGCGTATCAATGATCGTCACAAACGCGTGGGCAAAACCCTGCTCAATGGCCGACGGCACAGTCTTACCGGAACGCCGTTCTTCACGAATACGTTCGAAAATCAGCACATTCGAATCCACCGCCATACCAATCGTCAGGATGATACCGGCGATGCCAGGCAGTGTTAGCGTTGCATTGAAGAGCATGAGTCCCGCAATCATCAAAATCATGTTGAGCAATAAGGCTACGACCGCGTTAATGCCTGAGCCGCGGTAGTAGACGAGCATGAACATGACTACGAGCGCCAATCCGAGCAACGATGCGCGCACGCCCGAACGAATCGAATCGGCACCCAGACTCGGACCAACGGTGCGCTCTTCCTGATATTGAATACCGGCGGGAAGAGCTCCTGATCGCAACGTCAAGACCAGGTCGTCTGCCGACTGTTTCGAGAAGTTACCCGTAATCTGACCCTGATCGAAAATCTGCGATTTGATAAACGCGATTGATTTGACTTCATCATTGAGCACGACACCCATGTACTCATTAATGTTCGCTCCGGTCCACGCTCCAAACTTGTCAGCCCCGGATTTTTTCAGAGTAAAGCTGATCTCGTACCGTTCCCCACCCGCAGTTTCGGGGTTGGCTGAAACAGTACCTAGCTCAGAGCCATCGACGATGGAAGGCAACTCGATTACTACCCACTTCTTTACCGGCTGGCCGTTTTGATCTTTTGCCTGTAGTTCCGCGCGCTCGATGTAGGGCAGCACACGCCGATTCGCCGGAACTTTTCCGCCGCTATTCAAAGAGGTAATAGCGTCCTGCTCGGTGGAATACTGCTGCACCGATGACGGGCTGGGCGGACTAACCACATGAACAAGTTCCAGCCGCGAAGGGTTACCGAGCATCTGTTTGACGTGCTCAGGATCCTGAATTCCCGGCATCTGCAACAGAATTTCGTATGAGGTTGAACCGCCATGACGCTGCAAGGTGGGCTCAGCAACGCCGAGGGTATTAATTCGGCTGTCAATGATTTTGAGCGCTTGTTCAGTTGCCGAATCACAGAGCGTCCGCTGTCCGGTGCCGCTCAACGTCCAGGTCAGCGTATTACCCGAAGAAGAGAACGACCAACCGTCGCGCTCCAGCAGATTACCTTTCCCTTCAACTTTCTGGCGGACGTCATTCACTTTTGCCGGGTCGCTTACTTCCAGGAACACTTGATAATTGCCGCGGCTTGTTTCGGTTCGTACGTTTTTGATGTCGAATCCCGCTTCCTTCGCGATCAGTTGTGCAGACGTCGCGCTATCTTCGGTCAGGCGCTTGAGATAATCCTCGACCTTCACGCGCATGACGAGATGCGATCCGCCTTTGAGATCGAGCCCGAGATGAATGTTGTTTGCCAGATTGGCTTTTAGTCCGCGCCACGTAAAGTCTTGCGCTCGAGGGCGCCGGCCGTGTGGACCGAGAACGATATAGAATCCCACGACCGTGACAATCGCGATAATGATCGAGCGTTGCAGCAGGTTCTTCTTCTTCATAACCTCGAGGAACTACTTGGTTTCTTCTGAGTCAATTCCGGCCACAGCCGATCGCGCAATTTCCAGGATGGATTTGTCGGCGCTCCGCACGAGAAAGCTCGTGTCTTTAACGGTCGTGATCGTCGCGATGATGCCGCCCGTAGTGATGATCTTGTCGCCGGCCTTTAGATCGGCGATTTGAGATTGCAGTTGCCGTTGTTTCTTTTGCTGCGGTCTGATCAATAAGAGATAAAAGACGCCAAAAACCAGCAGCATCGGAATCAGAAATCCGAATCCGCCGCCGGCCTGTAATAGGAATAGAAGCAACATAATTTTCGAGACGCAGATGTCTTTTTGATCCCGTCGCTACAACCACCCACGCGTATGCCGCGTGGGGACCCCGATCTGCTCCGGGCTCTGACACGCGCTATTCCAAACCAGAACTGAGTTGCTCAGTGAACTCTCGCCGAAATTTCGCGAATTGGCCAGACCGGATAGCTTGCCTGACGCCTCTCATGGTGTCAAGGAAGAACGCCAGATTGTGATGGGTCAAAAAAATGCTGGCCAGCATCTCGCCAGCGAGATACAGGTGCCGAATGAACGCCCGCGAATGTCGGCCGCAAACTGAGCATGAACAGCGCTCGTCGAGCGGGCGTGTGTCGGCCGTAAACCGGGCATTCTTGATGTTGAGCTTGCCACGCGAAGTGAACGCCTGACCGTTTCGGCCATTGCGCGTGGGCAAAACGCAATCGAACATATCGACGCCTCGCGCCACCGATTCAATTAGATCTTCAGGAGTACCAACGCCCATCAAGTAGCGTGGCTTTTCCACTGGCATACGCGGCGCAAGATCCTCAATAATGTCGAGCATCACGGGCTTCTCTTCGCCGACACTCAATCCTCCGATCGCGTAACCATCAAAGCCGATCTCAACTGTTCGTTCAAGACTCTCGCGCCGCAGATCGGTATGCGCGCCACCTTGAATGATTCCGAAGAGGGCTTGTCTTCCCGGGAGCGCAGGCATCCGTGTCTGCGGGGCGCCGGCATCTCTGCCGGCGTTCTGCTCGTCATGCAGTCGCGCAAACGCCTCCTTCGATCGCTTTGCCCAACGGAGCGTCAACTCCATACTCTCTCGCGCGTCTTTCTGTTCGATCTGCCCGGGCGGACACTCATCGAATGCCATCGCTATCTCAGCACCGAGCACCGTCTGAACTTCCATCGAAATCTCCGGCGACAAGAACTTGAGTGCGCCGTCGATGTGCGAACGAAACTCCGTTCCCTCTTCGGTAACTTTGCGAATCTCTGCGAGACTCCAAACTTGAAACCCGCCTGAGTCGGTGAGCATCGCACGGTCCCAACCGATAAAGTTGTGTAAACCGCCGCACGCCTTGATCACGTCAATGCCAGGTCGTAACCACAGGTGATATGTGTTGCCAAGAATTATGCGCGCATCGAGATCGGCAGCTGCCAACTCCTCGAATCGAATTCCCTTCACCGAGCCGGCCGTGCCGACCGGCATGAAGACCGGAGTTTCGATCTGGCCGCGACGGGTGTGGAGAAGGCCAGTGCGTGCGCTTCCCTCGTTAGCGTCGACTTCAAACCTGAGGCTGGAGGCTGGAGACTGGAGACTAGTCATGTCGGCGTTTCTGAATTGACTTGGCTAATCCTCTCAGCATTTTTCCAATGCCGTCCAATTCCCCTAGCACATCTTCGGCTACAGCTGCATCCACATAACCAAGTTCACGACTCAAAAGAATCTGGGTCTCAAGTTCGGCAACGGAACCCATCGTAATGGAAATAAATCTGCTGAATTCCCCGGAACCGAACCGCGCGTGCCCTTCAGCCAGATTCGATGGGACGGACACTGCCGCACGGCGAAGTTGATTCGTCAATCCAAACCTTTCATCCCTCGGGAATTTCTGTGTAACCTGGTAGATTCGTTTGGCCAATCGCATCGACCTTTGCCAGACCTCAAGATCCCGATAACTTTTGAAGGTTGCATTCATGAGAGTTCTCCTTCGTGGTTGTCGTAGTCAGTTCTTCGGACCAGTCTCTAGCCTCTAGCCCCCAGCCTCTTCCTCGATTTATGTCGTTCAACGAGCCGAATCGGGCTCGCGAAGAAATCAAACTCTTCTCGCAAGCGATTCTCCAAATGCCGCACAAAAGAAAAGTGAAGCCCGGCCTTGCCGCCAGCCGTGAACACGACGAACGTCGGCGGCCGCACGCCCGTCTGCGTGATGTACTGCACGTGCAGGCGCGAGCCACGATAGGTCTTTGCCGGCGTCACGCCTGATTTCACCTCGCGCTCAAAGAAGTCGTTGAGCCGCGATGTCGGAATGCGCAAGTTTCGTGCGGCCTTGGCGCGCACCGCGAGCGGCAGAAGCTTTTGCACACGTTGGCCTGTAAGCGCGGAAGTCGTGACAACTGGCGCCCAACTGAGAAATTTCATCTGGTCGCGGAGTTTGCGTTCGAAGCGCGCGCCCGCGCTCGAGTCTTTATCCGCCAGCAAGTCCCACTTGTTGAGCGCGAGAATGATTGAACAACCCGCCTCGACAGCGTAACCGGCGATCGCTGCGTCAAGCGCCGTGACACCTTCGTCAGCGTCGAGCAACACAATCGCCACGTCGGCACGGTCAAGGCTCTTGCGGGCCATCACCACAGAAAGTTTTTCCGCCATCGCAGTCGGCTTACCTCTCCGACGGATGCCGGCAGTATCGATGATGCGAAACGCTTGTTCGTCAGTCTTGAGCAGAGTATCGACGCTGTCGCGCGTCGTCCCAGCGACAGGAGAAACGATCGCCCGTTCTTCGCCAAGCAGACGATTCAGCAAAGACGACTTGCCGACGTTCGGACGACCGACAATCGCGAGATTGATTTCGCGCGGGAGCGCGTCCGCAGTCGCCTCCTTTGCGTCGCTTTGCGCCTTTGCCTCTTTGCGTGAACTCTCCTCCACGCCCTCACTGACGGTCGGGCTACCGCCCCGCCTCTCCGGTTCTCCGCGTCTGCTCGTCTGAATGTCTTGCGCTATCACGTCGAGTATCTCGCCGATGCCATTGCCATGTTCGGCGGAAACCGGAAACACATCAGAAAATCCGAAGCGATGAAAATCACTGGCCTCATCTTCGAGGCGCGCGGAATCAACCTTGTTCGCGGCGACTAACACTCGCTTGCCGGTTTCGCGCAGCAAGCGCGCCAATTCTTCATCGAGCGGCGTCACGCCTCGGCGCACGTCAACAACCCAAATCAATGCAACCGCTTCGTCGATCGCGACCGCGGCTTGCTTGAAAATGTTTGCGGGGATGACCGCTTCGTCGTCAGGCACAATGCCGCCGGTATCGACAAGCGCAAATCGCCGACCGTTCCACTCGGCTTCGCCGTAAATCCGATCACGGGTGATACCGGGCTCGTCACCGACAATCGCGCGCCGCTCACCGATAAGGCGATTGAACAGCGTCGACTTGCCGACGTTAGGCCGGCCCACGATGGCGACAAGCGATAGCTCTCGATTTTGTGACTTGGTCATCGCAACTTCCGGCCTGATAATACTCTGCCGACACAGAATCACTCGAACCGCCAACCCATGACCGATACATCGTCAGTGCTAACCAAAGCCGCCGTCGACGCAAATCCAATTCGCCAATTTGCGATCTGGTTTAAGGAGGCAAGCGCGAGCGGCATGTCTGAACAGGACGCAACCTCGATGACGCTGGCGACCGCCGGCAAAGACGGACAGCCGTGCGCGCGCATTGTATTGCTGAAGAGTTTCGATGACAGCGGATTCGTCTTCTTCACCAACTATCAGAGCCGCAAGGGCAGCGAGTTAGCTGACAACGCACGCGCGTGTCTACTATTTTATTGGGCGCCGTTGTGGCGACAGGTGCGCATTGAAGGCAGAGTCGAAAAAGTTTCGGAAGCGGAGTCAGAAGAGTATTTTCATTCGCGGCCGCTCGGCAGCAAGATCGGCGCATGGGCGTCGAACCAAAGTCAACGGGTAACGAGTCGCAATGAACTCGATGAGCGTTTCGAAGAGTTCAGTTTGAAATTCGCCGACAAAGTACCGCGCCCTCCGCACTGGGGCGGATATCGCTTGGATCCGCGGGTGATCGAATTCTGGCAGGGCCGTGAAAATCGTCTGCACGACCGGCTGGTCTACACGCGACAAAATGATGGAAATTGGCACGTCGAACGCCTTGCGCCTTAATCTTTCTCCACAATTGCATCGAGAAAATTCCGATTGTCTTCGGCAAAACGATCTGTTGATTGCGTCCACGAAGTGTAGGCAGGCGAGGCTCCTCTGCGCAGAAGCTTGCCTTGCGAACGGTCTTTGTCAATATAATACGCGCGATCCTGACGGCTGCCGCATGCACTCGTGACCGAATCATCAGGCACAAAATTTCCGGAAACGCTGGCGAAATGCGCTGCCGAGGTTGAAGCGATCTACGCGAAATGCGCGAACGCTCATCCTAATTTCGGCGTGACCAGGGAGGATTTAGCGGGCGCGCTGGGCGCCGCGGTTGAGAAGTTCGCAGATTGCTCGGGGCTCGCCGGACGGCGTCAATCGGCGCGCAAACTGCGGAGCTTCGTTAACGAACTTCAGCACGATGATGTCTATCTGGCGTTGGGTTGCGCGCGTGGAAACGAAGCGGCTTGGTGGGAATTCGACCGGTGTTATCGATCTTTCATCGAACGGTTGGCGCGACATCTTTTGACCGCGCGCGCGGATGCCGATGAAGTCATCGATCATATTTATGCGGAACTATTCGGGACCAGGGTTGTCGATGGTGTGCGCTTGTCGAAGTTCCGCACGTACACGGGCCGTGGCACTTTAAAGGGTTGGCTGCGCGCCGTGGTTTCGAACGCAGTGATCGATTTTTATCGACGGCGACAAGATGAAGTTTCTTTGGACAGACTTGAAGAAATCGGCGAAGAACCAAGGGTGCGGCATTCGCGCCAGGCGCATGCGCATCGGGCGGAAGAATCAATGCTGGCTACCGTTGTGCGCGAAAGATATCGAACAGTGATCGTGACGGCGCTGGATCACGCGCTGGGCACACTCGACGATCACGAGAAGCTCCTGCTGCTCTACTATCACGTGGACGGTTTGAAGCTGCGCGAGATCGCCCGCCTGGTGCAGGAGCCGATGTCGCCGATTCGCCGCTGGTTTCAACGTCGTGGACGTGCAGGTCGCGTGCATGAATCGACCGTGATGCGCTGGCTCGAGAAGGCTTATGAAAAAGTCGCCGACCGATTCAAATCAGAATTGGGAGCGAAACATGGCTTGAGCGCCGAAGAGATCGAGATCTGCATGTCGATCGCCACCGAAGATCTCGGCCACGGCGTGAATTTGAAATCGCTGACCAGCGGCGACACAAGTTTCAGCAAGGTAAAAACGGCCGAGGGCGCGTCGTAGGTGATGTTAGTGGACAAAAAAGCAGAGACGATTCGCGGAATGATCGCGCAGCGACTGAAAGCTGTCGCGGCAGCCGAACTGTCTCAAGCTCCCAGCCAATCGCACCTCGACGAAGACACTATCGCGGCGTTCGTGGAGGGCCGTCTGCTTGATAAAGAGTGTCAAACGGTACTCGCGCATCTCGCCGCCTGCGGAGCGTGCCGGCGCGCGTCCGCGCAGATTGTTCAGATGGAAAATCAGATTGATGCTGAACCGGCAGACAACTTTGAGGAAGAGTCCGGTCGCCTCGAGTCTCTGTTATCGAAATTCGGATCGCTGGTTCCGTCAACAGGCGAAGAGGTGGTGTTTGCGTATCAGAATCCTGAAGAAAACGAAAGCGCTGAGAGCAACGAGGAATCTTCAGAAGGATCAGACAAGGCATAAGATTCGATCATTGAGGTTTCCTATCCTCGTAGCGAAAGCTGCCGTCTTGTAAGAGTGAGCCCGCCTTGTAGTAGAAGAACAAACTATTGCCCTCGATTTCCTTTTGCTTCTCCCTCCATTCTTTGTACGCGCTATACGCAACACCGCCGGCGACTATCGCAGGCCCAACGGCAAGCGCTGCGACATCTGTCAACGGTAAGTTCAACATCCGAACAGCTAATGCCGAGATGGCGCTGCTAGCGCTAACCGCCCCACCGACCTGAATTGATTTGTCGGCGACCTTGGCCGTGAGTTTATTCAAGAAGGTATTCGATTTTTCTTCATCCTCCAGTGCCAGAATGGCAGGAGCAACCTCGCTTCTAAAAACCTGATCAGCGTCGCGCGCGAAATCCTTGTCCCAAGAGGCAGATTCGATCTTGCTTGAAAACTTGACCATTACAGAGCGAAAAGTCTGCAGCGGCTTCTCTAGCTCACGCCGAACATCGAGAATCTCTTTAACGGTCGCACGCTCGAACAGAGGCAGTCGTGCGAGAAGATCGGCAGCCAGGGCCACTTCTTTACTGCGACTGACGCCTGAAGGGGCTATTGGAGTGTGGCTTTCGTTTAGGCGAGAACCAATAGCTAGCGCTGTTTCTAAATCGAACAGCGGATATGCCTGTGCGTCGGAAATAACCTCGCTAACTGCTGAGATGTACTCAAGCTCAAGGTCGTCGGCCTCTAACGTGTCTCGAATTGCGCGGTCGAAAATCGATTTAAACTCATAAATGTCCAACAACCGTGAATTCACTGCATCGAAAATCCCATCCGCGCCGAGCCGAGTAACGTACTCCGCGTTTTGCTCCTGAGCCTTTCGATAGCCTTTGTCGAGCGCATCATCCAACTGTTTAAGAAGTTCACGTCCCCGCTTGCTGTGGCGATGCCGTTTGGCATACTCGTAGTCAGCAATCCATTGAGCTACATTTTCTCTTTTCGTCTCGTCGTCTATACTCGAAAAGTATTGTCTTAATTGAAGAAGCCTGTCGGCATGCGGAGCTTTAAAGGCCCTAATCACGTCAAGTAAGCCGAAGGATTGGATGCTTACTAGTTTGGCATGATCGGCATACAGCAACGCAGCCTTTACCATCTGCAAATCATTCTGAATATTAGGCTCGTCACCTCTCATTTTAAGAGAGGATGCCACCGTCATATGAACTTGATGTTTCTCCAGAATCCAACTCATCGATTTCCTGCGAGAGTGCGCGAGCTTGCTTGCTGACAAACGCGGTAGCAGACAATTTTAATTTGACAGCGCAAGGCCGATGTAGCGGCGCCATGAATCTAGGCCGGCCTTTCAAGGTCGGCTCACGGTCGACGTATCAATGGCGTCGCGTAGCGACGACTGAATCAGCCCCACAAGTAGCGCTCATCGTAATCCACGCCGTGTTTCTCTAACAACTCCAAATATTCCTGCTGAAATGTTTTCTTTCTATGATGCGTGCGCTGGTTCTTAACGTATTTAATGACTTCAGGCAGCTGTGACTTGCTGACTGTGAATCCCCCATAACCGTCCTGCCACTCGAACAAGCGGAGTTTCGGAAATTCATCGTGAATCCACTTCGATGAATCGCCTTTCAAATATTGCGCAATCTGGCCCGGACTCAGCGTCGGCGGTGACATGACAACTGCATGGACGTGATCATCGACGCCGCCGACTTGAAGCGCCGACACCTTGTGAGCACGGGCAACGCCGCCGATGTACGCCCAGATTCGATCCTCAATGTCTGTTGAAATCCAAGGTTCACGGTTCTTTGTGCTGAAGGTGAAATGGTAATGAAGCGAGGTGTAGGTATTGGCCATGGGAGCCTCCTTCAGTCGTCGCTACGCGACGAACATTTGTTTGGAATTCGTTTCCCGGCCTTGAAAGACCGGGCTAAATTCATCGGTCGCTATGCGACCTTAAATCCGCGGATCGTTTTACGCCGATCGTTCGCTGACACGCGGCTTCATCCGCTTCGCATACAGCGGAAACTTCGCGGTCAATTCAGCCACGCTGCGCTTCACCTGGTCGCGGACTTCGTCTGATTGAGGTTCGCGAACGATGGCTGCGATCATGCGTCCAATCTCGCGCATCTCGGCTTCTTTCATACCGCGCGTGGTGACTGCGGGAGTGCCAATACGCAAGCCCGAAGCGACGAAAGGTTTGTTCTGATCGAAAGGAATGGTGTTCTTGTTGACAGTAATGTGCGCGGCTTCCAGAGCTTTCTCAGCATCCTTACCCGTAATTCCCTTCCCGTCCATCCACACATCGACGAGCATCAGGTGATTGTCGGTGCCGCCGGAAACGATCCGCAGTCCATGCTCCTGCAATTCGGCACACAGCGCTTTCGCATTCGCGAGAATCTGCCGCTGGTATTCTTTGAAGTCATCGCGCAGCGCTTCGCCGAATGCCACTGCTTTTGCGGCGATGATATGCACGAGTGGTCCGCCTTGAACGCCAGGGAATAGACGTCGATCGATCTCCTTCGCGTGTTCTTCTTTGCACAGAATCAAACCACCGCGAGGTCCGCGTAGAGTCTTATGCGTGGTTGTCGTCACGTAATCGGCGTGCGGTACCGGCGAAGGATGCAGCTGTGCGACGACCGGTCCCGCGATATGCGCGATATCGGCAAACATGCGCGCGCCGACGCTCTGCGCAATTTCGCCGATGCGTTTGAAGTCGATGATGCGCGGATAAGCTGAGGCGCCGCACACCAGCAGCTTTGGCTTATGTTCTTCGGCAAGCCGCTGAAGTTCGTCGTAATCAATCGTCTCAGTCTCGCGCGATACGCCGTAGTCAAAAACTTTGTAACTCAAGCCGGAAAAGTTCAGCGGGTGACCATGCGTCAGGTGGCCGCCATGCGAAAGATTCATGCCGAGAATCGTGTCACCATACTGAATCGCCGCAAGATAGACGGACATGTTTGCCTGCGCGCCACTGTGCGGCTGCACGTTCGCATGGTCAGCGCCGAATAGCTCTTTCGCGCGATCAATCGCGGCCTGCTCGACGACATCGGTGTATTCACAGCCGCCGTAGTAACGCTTGCCGGGATAACCTTCGGCGTACTTGTTAGTGAAGACCGAACCCATCGCCTCGAGCACGGCTTCACTCACAAAGTTTTCGGATGCGATGAGTTCAAGCCCATTCGCTTGGCGCGCGACTTCGTTGTCGATCGCGTTTGAAATCAGCGGATCGACTTCGGCGAGCGGAAGGTTGATCAGATTAGTCATTCAGTTCTCCGAAAGGATTAGCCACAGAGACACGGAGGCATAGAGATACCATTAGAAATTGGCCAGAGATTAACGCGGATCTTGGCAGATAAAACAACCCATTTCTGATCTGTGTAAATCTGCGTTCATCTGCGGCTCATTTTCCTCTTTCCCATGGCCTGAGACTTTGTGGCTATTTCGCCGCTTGATGATGCGCGAGTTCGTCCTGCTCGATCGCGCGAATCTTGTTTACGCGTCGCTCGTGACGTCCGCCATCAAACTTAGCAGCGAACCACGAGCGTACGATCTTGGTCAGCTCTTCAAACGGCGTGAATCGCGCAGCCAGTGAAAGCACGTTCGCATCGTTATGTTCGCGGGCGAGCGCCGCAATCTCTTCATTCCAGGCGACCGCGGCGCGCACGCCCGGGACTTTGTTCGCGGCGATAGCCATCCCGGTGCCTGAACCGCAGACAAGCAACCCCTGCTCCACGTGGCCGGATGCGACCTCTTCGCCGACTTTGCGCGCATAGTCGGGATAATCGACTGAGTCCGTCGACACAGTGCCCAAATCCTCGTACTGAATCCCGAGTTCATCCAGCAGAGGCTTCAGGCGCTCCTTCTCTTCGTAACCGGCGTGGTCTGAAGCGATCGCGATTTTCATTTCAGTAACTCGAGTTGTGATTTGTGAAGTGATGGTACATCAGTGATTGCTTCAGTCGCAATCAAGCGAAGTTAAAGCGCTGGCTTCAGTCCAACAGTCATAATCGGACACCACACCCAACTAAAGCCGGTACTTAAAAACACTGTTCGGTTGCGCTGCGTCCTTACGTAAGCCACAATGCTCGGTCTATGCGCTGGTCTCAATATTTCATTCCTACGCTGCGTGAAGACCCGGCCGATGCCGAGGTCGTTTCGCACAAGCTTCTGCTGCGCGCGGGCGTCGTGCGCCAACTTTCCGCCGGAATTTACTCGTATTTGCCGCTCGGTCAACGCATCGCTCTGAAGGTGATGCAGATTTTGCGCGAAGAGATGAACGCGATCGGCGGTCAGGAATTCTATCTGCCGGCGCTGCATCCCGCCGAACTTTGGCAAGAGTCGGGTCGCTGGCAGGCAATCGACGACATCATGTTTCGGCTTAAGGACCGCAAAGGCACGGACCTGTGCCTCGGCATGACGCATGAAGAGGTCTTCACAAGTATCGCGCGCAACGAGATCCGTTCCTACAAGCAACTGCCACAAGTCTGGTATCAGATTCAGATTAAATTTCGAGACGAGCCAAGGCCGAAATCCGGCTTGATGCGGTTGCGCACCTTCATAATGAAGGATGCGTACACATTTGACGTCGATCGTGCGGGCCTCGACAAAGCGTTTCTCGATCAGCGCGATGCCTATATCAAGATCTTTACGCGCTGCGGCATTCAGTTTTCGATCGTCGAAGCTTCGTCAGGCTCGATGGGCGGCTCAGAATCGAACGAGTTCGTCGCGCGCACGGACGCGGGCGAAGATTTGATCGCGAGCTGTTCGAACTGCGATTACGCGGCGAATCTAGAGAAAGCGACGTCTCATTTGCCGGCGATTCAGGATGAGGCGGGTCCGGCCGCGGCTGAAGAATTTCCGACGCCGGGCGTGCGCACGATTGAAGACCTGACGACATTTCCCGGCGGCGCCGCCGCGGATCGACAGATCAAGACGTTGGTTTATTTAGCCACCGTCGATGGCGAGCAGACGGCGGTTTTGGCGCTATTGCGCGGGGACCATCAGCTTCAGGAAGTGAAGTTGAATGACGCACTCGGTTCGACGGCGGTTCGCCCCGCCCATTCTGAAGAAATTCGCAAACTGCTCGGCGCGAGCGCGGGCAGCCTCGGCGGTGTACGGGTAAAAAAGATCGCGCAGGGCGTGAATCCGAACTTGCGCATTATCGCGGATTTCGGCCTCAAAGGTCGCCGGAACATGACGACCGGGGCGAACAAGGACGACCATCACATTCGCGGCGTCGATATCGAACGCGATATCGAAGTCGATCAGTGGGCGGACCTGCGCACGGTGAATTCAGGCGAAACTTGCCCACGCTGCACTACGGGGACGCTGGAAGTTTTCAAGGCGATGGAGATTGGCCACATCTTCAAGCTCGGCACGAAATATTCCGAATCGATGGGCGCAAAGGTTCTGACGGCTGACGGCAAAGAGGTTCCCATCGTCATGGGCAGTTACGGTATCGGCGTCGAGCGCATCATCACCGCTGCCATCGAACAGAACCATGACCCTGATGGCATCGTCTGGCCAAAGTCGATCACGCCGTTCGACGCGATCGTGACCATTACGAACATCAAAGATGAAAAGCTGCGCGACGCGGGCGAAAAACTGTATGCGGATCTTAAAGGCGCGGGGTTGGACGTCCTGCTTGACGATCGCGACGAACGCGCAGGCGTGAAGTTCAAGGATGCCGACCTGGTCGGAATTCCCTATCGCATTACCATTGGGAGAAAGATCGGCGACGGGATTGTTGAGCTGTTCGATCGACGCGCTAAGCAAAGCGAAGACGTGAAAATGGACGATGTCGTCGAGCGAGTGAAGCTGGCGCTGTCGGGGCGGTAGCCCAGCAATGCTGATGGTTTCGCTTCGGAGAAGCGAAATATTTATAGAACCCACGCTACCTAATTCTCTCCACCGCGAAGCGACGGCGTCGCTTCGCGGTGGAGATCAAGACAAAATGGAGAATCTCATTTCTATAAAGATTTCGTTCCTACGGAACGAAGAATACTTTCAGCGGCAGTGACCGCGTCCCCACCATGAGCGACGAACTTGGAGCAATTCTCGGCATTATCTTTATTCTCGTGCTGATTGCGCTCGCGCTTACGCCGGTCATCACGATTTGGATTCTCGTCTTCTATAACAACAGCAAGCGCAAAAAGATTCGCACGCGAATTCTCAACAGCCGCGCCGACATCATTTCAAACAAGCGATGGTTTCCCGCGCGCTACGCTTCGCAGCAACGCTTCGATTCGTTTTTCAAATTCTTTCCCTGGAACGGCGCCGGCATTGTCGTAGTCGCACCGGGCAGCGTGCTTTTCCTCGGCGAGACGATGTCCGGCAGTCCAATTACGCTGCAATTCGCGCCTGGCAACTCCCGCATTAACTGGCTCGGCAAATGTCCATGGCCGAACGGCATGGTGTCCTGGTTGCGATTCGACACGGCCAGCGAAAAACACTATTTCAGTTCCGAGACGGGCGTCATGATTTTCGGATCTCACGGCACAACCAAAGCGATCTACGACGAAGCTAATCACTACTTCGGCGCTCCCGCCGCGCAAAACCTCTGACTGCGCGTTATACTTGGCACAATGAAGGCAGTTTGTCCTCCGCTTGTGAGAAGGTCTCTGATTGTGGTGTGCGGAATCTTCGCGATTTTCGCCGCGGCAAATCCGACGCTGGCTCAGGATCAACTTCCGGAACTTGTGCGCCGGATCAAACCTTCCGCAGTTGCTATCGAAACCTTCGACGCGCGCGGCGAAAAGCTTTCACGCGGCAGCGGCTTCTTCATTGATGTCGATCGCATCGTTACGAATCGTCATGTGATCGACGGCGCTTATCGCGCTGAAGTTCATTCGGTCTCGGGGACGAGTTACCCGGTAAAGAACGTGCTCGCTGTCGATGCTGAAGCCGACGTGGCGCTTTTGAAAGTCGATGTGCCGCCGAATCTGGTTAGGCCGTTGTCGCTCGACCGTACATCGCCGCAAGAAGGTGAAAGCATCGTCGTGATCGGAAACCCGTTTGGCCTGGAAGGCAGCGTGACAAACGGCATCGTTTCGGCCGTGCGCGACATTCCCGGCTTCGGACGAATCATTCAAATCACCGCGCCGATTTCGCCCGGATCGAGCGGCAGTCCGGTGGTCAACATGCAGGGCCAGGTGATTGGCGTCGCGACTTTGCAAATCACTGGCGGACAAAGCGTGAACTTTGCAATTCCTTCCGAGCGCATCGCCCAGCTCGATCGCACAGCGCAGTCACAAACGGGACAGGCGATGTCGCTCGGCGAACTGGTCGGCGCAACCAGCCGCAACAAACGCGCGCGGGCTGTCGAGTTCTTCCGCAATGGACTGACTTTCCTTTCGAAGGACGATTGCCAAGGCGCGTTGCCGTATTTTCAGAAAGCTGCCGAAGCTGACAGTGCTTACGCAGAGGCTTGGGCCCAGATGGGTTTTTGTCACGAGAAGCTGGGCCGTCACAACGAAGCCATTGAAGCATCGAAGAAGGCCGTTAACATTCGGCCGTCAGCTGAGTCCTATTTCAATATCGGTCTCGCGAATTACTACTTAAAGCAATATCGCGAGGCGGAAGCCGCTTACAAACAGTCGATTAAACTCGATCCTTACAACGCGGCGGATGCTTACTACGCGCTGGGGTTAACGTACCGCGATGCCGGCCAGTTCGATGATGAAGTCGGCGCGTACAAGAACGCGATTCGGCTGCGGCCAGATTACGCGAGCGCTTATGACCGGCTTGGTCAACGTTATCTGCAAATGAAGCGATACCCGGAGGCGGTTGAAGCTTTCAAGCAGCTCGCGATGTTGAAGCCAAGTGATGCGAATGCGCAGAACAGTATGGGGGAAACTTACGCCGCTGCGGCTCGAAATGATGAAGCCGTGGAGAGTTTCCGGCAGGCGATTCGACTGAAGCCTGATTTCGGAAAGGCTTACTTCAATCTAGGAAAGACCTTGTTAGCGCAAGGGCAACGCGACGCGGCAATTGAGCAGTACGTGATTCTGCAGAATCTGGATGAGGACTGGGCAGAGAAGCTCTACAATTTGATCTATCCGTAACCGTTTACAGAACCGCGAGCGGTAGCGAGCGGGATCAGAGCGCAAGTTACGCCACTTAATCACCGTTGCGCATTGTCCCGCTCGCTACCGCTCGCGGTTCTGTAATTTTCCCCTAAGAAATCGAGGCCGGAATGCGCTCTCCCCTTCACATCCCGGCCTCAACCCACGGTCACCTCGCGGCAACCGAACTTGAAAAAATCTTTAGTATCCGTAGCGCCGATTCCGAATTCGGTACGTGTCCAGCGCTGAAGTACCACCTGCCGCGCGAGGAAATGGCAACGACCGTGCCACATCCCCCCGAACTTCCTTAATTGATCGATCCAGTAGTTTTTCTGAGGACTCGCTCGCGTTTGCGCGGCAATCGATAGTAGGATTCGGCCGCGGCTTGCGCTGCCGTGTACGATATCGTCGTTCGGAAGCCGGAAATGGAGTGAAGTGACTTTGAAGTTCAGATCAAGACCCCTCGCCGCAGGATTTATGCACCAGTCCGCCATTCGCTTCGGTGTCGCGGCCGTATTTGCGCTGGCGCTCCTGATGGCGTGGCCATGCGCGACGAAGGCCCAGGTGCAGAAGCCACCCGTCGAAGTTCCGTTTGAATTCGTGCACAACCAAATCGTCGTTCAGGTGAAGATTGCGGGCAAAGGCCCTTTCAATATGCTGGTCGACACCGACACTGACCCTTCCGCAATCGACGAGAAGACCGCACGAGAATTGGGACTTTCGATCGGCTCAAACGGCGCACCGGCCTCCGGATCCGGCACGGAAACCAATACGACATATCCCACGATGTTCCCCACCGTCGAACTCGGAAGCATAACGGCGAAGCAGATTCCTGCCGCCACCATCGACATGTCGAAAATCTCAGCACGTATCGACCGGCCGATTGCCGGCGTGCTCGGCTTCAGCTTCCTAAAAGATCGCATCATCCAAATCGACTACGGTAACCTGAAGCTGCGTTTCTTCGCTGAGTCGCCCTACCCGCGAATTCAGATGGCGCCGAATACGGTCAACACGATCGCGATGACTTTCAAGCGCGAGGACGGTGACGTTATCGTAGACTCAGTATTCGTCAACAACGAAAAGATGCGCGCGACGCTCGACACTGGTTCGAGTGGCAGCTTTTCCCTGACGCCTGAGGCAGTTGCGCTATTAGGTTTGGAAGGCGATGAGGCCGAAGGAAAGACGGAAACTTCCGTTGGGTACAACGGCCAGTACGAGCGGAAGAATGGCGTCCTAAAGTCTGTGCGAATGGGCCGTTACTCTGCTGAGGGTGTGCAGGCAAGTTTCTTCCCGCCAAAAACCGGCCATGACAACCGGCCGTGGCAACTCAATATCGGGAATGCCTTCTTTCAGGATTTTGTGATGACTTTCGACTTCAAGAACAAAATCGTGGTGTTCGAGAGAATGGATTAGGTGGCACAGACACTAAGCCGCGATCATCGTCCCTGTCCCTTCGTCGGTGAAGACTTCCGCCAGCAGCGAATTCCGCAAATTGCCATTGATGATATGCGCGCTCTTCACGCCGCGCGTGAGGGTGTCGATGATGCTCTGCAACTTCGGAATCATTCCTCCCGTCGCGGTGCCGCCGTCGATTAGCCTTTTCGCTTCTGCCGCCGTCAGCCGCGACAACTTCGTTCCCACCTCTCCCGACGTCAAATAGATCCCGTCGACATCCGACAGCAGCACTAACTTCTCAGCCTGCAACTGCACCGCGATTTCGGAAGCGATCGTGTCCGCATTGATGTTGAAGACCTTGCCTTCGGCGTCGGCGCCGAGTGAAGAAATCACCGGCAGATAACCGTGATCGAGAAGCACCGTCAGCAAGCTTGCGTCGATTTCGATGATGTCTCCCACGTGTCCGAAATCGACCTCCGTGCTTTCGCCGGTCTTGCGATCGAATACCTCTTTCGGCGGACGTCGTTCAGCGTGAACAATGTTGCCGTCGACGCCCGACAACCCGACCGCATGAATCCCGCGATGACGCAGCGCGGCCAAAATGTCTGTGTTGATTTTGCCGGCAAAGATCATCTTCGCCATTTCGAGCGTATCGTCGTCGGTCACACGGCGACCTTCAATGATCGTTTGCTCGACGCCCATCTTCCGCGCCAGTTCACTTAGCTGTTTGCCGCCTCCGTGAATAACGCAGACACGAATGCCCACCTGATAAAGCAACGCCAGCTCTTCGCATAACGAAATTAGTCGCTCGTGATCTTCGGTGACTTTACCTGAGAATTTCACGACAAACGTCTTGCCCTTGAAGCGCTGAATGTAAGGCAGAGCTTCGCGGAGAAGGTCGAGTCGAAGTTGGCTGTCAATAAATTGGGTCATTGGTTCATCGGTTCATTGATTCAATGAGTGACTGACTCAATGAATCAATTTAGCAAGGATTGCCTTTTGCACATGCAAACGATTCTCAGCTTCGTCAATAACAACAGACTTTGCGGACTCAATGACTGCGTCTGTCACAATCACGTTTCTACGCACTGGTAAACAATGCATGAAAATCGCGTTCTTCGTACGCGCCATTTTCGCTTCATCGACAATCCACTTGCCTCGATACTGCGCACGTTCAGCGATGTCTTTCTCAGAGGCGCCGTAAAAGTTTTTGCCGCCCCAACTTTTTGCATAAACAACCTCGACCCCGTCGAAAGCGTCTTGGACGTCGTTTGCAGTCGTGATCCTGCCTCCTGCGCCTGCCGTCAGCCGATTGAACTCATCCATCAACTCATCGTCGAGTTCGTAGCCTTTTGGATGAGCAATGACCAGGTCATGTCCCATCAGCGCGGCCGCCAAAGCAAAACTGTTCGGCACAGCCATCGGCAAAGGTTTTGGATGCCACGCCCAAGTCATCAGGACCTTTTTTCGGCCTGCGCCAAGCTTCTCGCGAATCGTCATCATGTCGGCCATCGCCTGACACGGATGATGCATTGCCGATTCGAGATTGATGATCGGCACTTCCGAGTATTTCGCAAACGCGTGCAGGATTGGGTCAAGACGCTCGGTTTCCCAATCTTTCAACGCCGCAAAAGTACGCACGCCAATCGCCACGCAATAGCGACCGAGCACACGTACAAACTCCGCGACGTGCTCCGTCTTGTCGGTATCCATCACCACCCCGTCACGATGCTCGAGGGTCCAGCTCGTACCGCCCGGTTCGAGCACGACGGCGTTGCCACCGAGTTCGAAAACTCCGACCTGCATCGATGCGCGCGTACGTAAACTCGGATTGAAAAACACGAGACCGATGGAGCGTCCGGCTAGCGCTCGAGACTTCTCTTCGCCGCTCTTAAAACGAATGGCGGAATCGATCAGTTCGCCGAGTTGCTGCGCGGACCAATCACTTGTCTTCAGAAAATCGCGCGGCATCGGGGTCAGCGGTTCTCCTTTGCGCGCGGTCGGACGGCAAACTTGATGAGGCCGTAGACGCTGATCAAGAACCAAAACGCTTCGACGAGAAACGCGGAGAGGTTGAAACGGTAGAGTAACGAAACCACTACGAGCAGCGCGCCGATGCCGTTCATCAGCGAATAACTCAGGTCGCTGCTGCGAATCTTTTCAGCCTGCAACAGCAAATAGCCAAGCACCATCAGCGCGACGCCGATGTTTCCCGCGAAGTCGTACCAGGCGTATTGCATGTTAGTTTCGCGTCACCTCAACCAACGCATCGACAAACATGTCTGCATCCGCCTCGCTGAGACACAACGGCGGCAGCAGTCGCAGGGTGTTTGGATCGCTCGAAGTGCCGGTGATGATGCGTTTCGCAAGCAAAGCCTCATGGACCGGTTTTGCTTTATCGGTGAACTCGAGTCCGAGCAAAAAGCCGCGTCCGCGAACTTTCACAACTTGCTCCACCTCTCGCAGACGTTCGCGCAAGTGAGTTTCAACAGCGCGCACGTTCGCGAGCATTGAATCTGCTTCGATCGCTTCGAGCGTCGCCGCCACTGCCGCCATCGCCATCATGCCGCCGCCGAATGTCGTCCCGAGATCGTTCTCCTTGATGTGCGACGCGATCATTTCAGTCACGAGGCAAGCGCCCACGGGAATGCCGCTGCCCAACGCCTTCGCTAGTGAAATGATGTCCGGTACGACACCGTCGCCTGCTTCGCCACCCGCAAAAAACCATTCGCCAGTGCGACCAACGCCAGTCTGCACTTCGTCGTAAATGAGGACGATGCCGCGGTCATCGCAGAGCTCGCGCAACGCGCGATAAAACGACGGCTCAGCCATTTTCACGCCGGCCATCGATTGAATCGGCTCGAGCATCATCGCCGCGACCGATCCATCAGCGAGCGCGCGAACTGATTCAAAGTCACCGAATTCTGCTCGCAAGTGTCCCGGAACATTCGGCTTGCCGATCTCGCGATACTTGCCGAGGAACGTCGCGCTGATCGCATCGGCCGTTCGGCCATGAAAGCCGCCGCTGAACGTGATGACCTTATCGCGGCCGGTTGCCATCCGCGCCATGCGCATCGCGTTCTCGTTGGCTTCCGTTCCTGAATTGCAGAAGAACGCTTTCGTCAAAGAGTCGGGCGCAATCGAAACGAGTTTCTGCGCGGCCTGCGCACGCGCTTCCGAATAGACAAGATTTGAATAGAACAAGAGTTCGTCAGCCTGTTTCTTTAGCGCTTTGACCACGTGCGGATGACAATGACCAGTTCCGGCCACGGCGTGTCCGCCGTACAGATCGAGATAACGCTCGCCGTCGCTGGTAAACACCCAGACACCTTCGCCGCGCTCGGCGACGATGGGCATCTTTTTGTAAGTCGCGAGCTGATATTGCTCTTCGAGTTCTTCTGTTTTAGCTAGCGCTGCTTTCATTTCAACCACTCAACAAATAATGACTCTCAGGTTGGGAAGAGAGGCTTGCCTCCGCTGAGTTGGAACGAGCGGGTGTAAACGTGCCTTCCTAACCAAGAGGCATTCAAAGTTAACTTCAAGGATTAGTGCCCATCAGCATCAACCCGGTCTTCTCATCCAAGCCAAACATCAGATTCATGTTCTGCACGGCCTGACCGGCGGCGCCTTTTACGAGATTGTCGATCGCGCTGAAGACAACCAATTGCCGTCCGCGTGACGCGAATCCGATGTCGCAGAAGTTCGTCGTCTTCACCCAGTTGATGTCCGGCGAACCATCCACGAATCTGACGAAGAACGAGTCGCGATAGAAATCTTCGTACATTGCGCGTGCTTCAACCGCAGACACTTCGTTTCTCAGTTCGCAGTAAATTGACGCAAAGATGCCGCGCGCGACAGGCAGCGAATGCGTCATAAAAATGAGTTCATTGTTCCACTCGCCGATCGCTCGCAATTCCTGCTCAATCTCTGGTACGTGTTGATGCGTGAACGGCTTGTAGGCGTAAAAGGAAGTGGAACGCTGCGGATGATGCGTATTCGCTGCGGCTTTCGCGCCCGAACCAGACGATCCAGTCTTGGCATCGACGATGACGCGGCAACTCAAGCGGTTACTCGCAACCAGCGGCGCCAACCCAAGCAGCGTCGCGGTGGCAAAGCATCCCGGATTCGCAATGCGGGTTGCCGATTTTATTGCCTCACGATTTGTCTCCGTAAGCCCGTAAACAAACTGCGATTGCGAGTCCATCGCCGTTTGCTCGCGGCCGTAATGCTTCGCGAACACTTCGGCGTCGCTGAGACGAAAGTCACCCGAAAGGTCAATAACTTTGACGTTCGCCGGAAGTTTCGGCGCAATCTCCATCGCCTGCCCGTGCGGCAGCGCAAAAAACGCGCAGTCAATCCCGTCGAGACTTTCAATATTTTCGGCCGCTTTGACGAACTGCAAGTCAGTGAGGCGGAGAAGATTCTTGTGGACCTCGCTCACCGCTTTGCCGGCGTGTTCATTCGCGGTCACAAACTTAATGTCAGCGTGGGGATGTTGCAGCAGAATGCGCAGCAATTCCGATCCGCCGTAACCTGAACCACCGAAAATTCCAATGCGGAGTTTCGAGTTTTGAGTTTCGAGTTTCGAGTTCACGTAACCAACTCCCCACTTTGATCGCCAAACGTCGATTCTTCGGAAACAGGGCCCGATGCCGACTGCGAACCCGAAACTCGAAACTCGAAACTCGAAACTTTCTTTCTGATCACCTCAAACATCTTCTTCCCGTTCCGCCGTACATTCGCGGCCGGCACCTCGAACTCGCGCTCGATGTAGTCTTCGCCCATCTTCGAGTCCGTTACTGAGCCCGCGACGAGATCGACTTTCATTCCGCGCCGGCGGAACAACTCAATTCCACCCCAGGCGCCCACGTAATCTGACGCGCAGAAGACCAAAGCGCTCATCGCATCACGCAATTCCCGATCTTCAAAAATCGATTCAACTGAGTACCCGCCCAGAATTCCATCCCCGAGTTCAATCACGATCAAGTCCGGCGCGCCCTCGTTCAGGCGCCCGATGATCGCTTTCGCCACGGGCGCCAGGTCCACTGCGCCGACGGTTGATGGCAATCCGCAGTCGAGAAAACTCGCGGTGGCAATCGCGCCGTGGTCCTGCATGTTTAGCGTGTCGCGCAGGCAGGCAATCCCCGACAATTTCGCGGCGGTTACGCGCAGACCCGCACGCGTCGCCTGTTGAATGATTTCGGTGGCAGCGTAAGTCTTGCCGCTGTTCATGCACGCGCCGGCGATCACGACGAGCGGGGCCGTCGGCCCAAGTTTCTCGCGCGACGGTAAGGCGGCGTCGCCGATGTTTTTGATCGCACTGCCACCATTCAACGCCAGGCCAAGTACTTCAACTTTGATCGCGTCATTCAAACTCGAGTGATGGCCACTGCATTGCCCAATCACACCGCCAAGGTTCAGCAGATGAAGCTCGTCGCCGGCTTTCACCGTTTCTGGCACATCACCAACAAATCCCTTCAAGGCACGACGGCGACCAAGCACGCCGGCAATAACGTCTCCCGGATTTACTTTCGCTAAACGTCCGGTTGGCAATTCGAGCATGTTGTAAGTTGCGTTGTCGGTCAGCACGCGCACGACCACCACATCACCGGCTTTTGCTGGCCCATTCGACGAAACGATCGAAATGGTTCGTGGCAGATTAAGCGGCGACGTTGCCGAGCCAATCTTGTCGACTTCGATTGTGTGATTCATCGCGCCCCTCCTAATCTCAAACGTAACGCGTTCAATTTGATGAAACCTTCCGCATCGCGCTGGTTGTAGACGCTGTCCGCTTCGAATGTGGCAATGCGCTCGTCGTAAAGTGAGTTCGGCGCACGACGCCCGACGACGATCACGTTGCCGCGAAACAGTTTTAGCCGGACATCGCCGTTCACGTTTTGTTGCGTCTCGTCAATCATCTTTCGCATCAACTCGAACTCCGGCGCGAACCAGAAACCGTAATAAACATTCTCAGCGAATTTCACGCCGAGCGAATCGCGTAGGTGCATCACTTCGCGGTCCATGGTGATCGATTCCAGGGCGCGATGCGCGGCGTGCAGAATCGTAACGCCCGGCGTCTCGTAGACGCCGCGTGACTTCATTCCGACAAAACGGTTCTCTACTAAATCGACGCGGCCGATGCCGTGCGCGCCGCCAATCTCGTTTAGCTTTTCCAACAACGTGACGGGCGCCAGACGCTCGCCATTGATCGCGACTGGCTCGCCTTTTACGAATTCAATTTCGAGGTACTCCGCTTCGTCCTTCGCGCGCTCCGGCGAAACCGTCATCTGAAAAATATTCTCCGGCGGTTCAGCCCAGGGGTCTTCGAGAATTCCGCCCTCGTAAGAAACGTGCATCAAATTGCGATCGGTCGAATACGGTTTGTCGATAGTAGCGGTGATGGGAATGCCGTGCGCCTCGGCATAAGCAATCAAGTCAGTGCGGCCGCGAAATTCCCATTCGCGCCACGGCGCGATCACTTTGATGTCAGGCTGCAATGCATAGTAGGTCAGCTCAAATCTGACCTGATCGTTTCCTTTGCCCGTGGCGCCGTGCGCGACGGCGTCGGCGTTTTCCGTCTGCGCGATTTCAATCTGGCGCTTTGCGATAACCGGACGCGCCAGGGACGTGCCCATGAGATAAACGCCCTCATACACCGCGTTCGCTTTGACTGACGTCCAGACATAATCGCGCACAAATTCGTCGCGCAAGTCTTCGATGTAAAGTTTCGACGCGCCGGTCGCCTTCGCCTTTTCGTCGAGGCCATCCATCTCCGCACCCTGGCCCACATCGGCGCAGTAGCAAACGACCTCGCACTGGTACTTCTCTTTCAGCCAGCGCAGCATTACGGACGTATCGAGTCCGCCCGAATAAGCCAGGACTATTTTCTGAATCTTGTCGTTTTTCATCCTAATACTTCGTCAATTGATTCATCGGTTCATTGATTCATTGAACCAGTGGATAAATGAATCAATCATGAAAACATCTCCCAAATTCTCTTCATCGCTGCGCGTTGCGATTTTTGATTGCGAACTGCGATGAAGATCGTGTCTTCACCGGCTAAGGTCCCGACAATTTCCGGAATGGCCGTGTCGTCAATCTCCACCGCCACACTCGAAGCGCGTCCCGGCAGACACTTCGCGACCACGAGGACGTCTCCCGCCACGTCCAAACTAAGCAAGCCGCGCGCGGCGTCTTCATTCGCGTGCGGCATCGCGTAAAAGCCGTGATGCTTCAACACGCCAAGCTCTTCCAGGTCGCGCGACACACTCGATTGCGTCGCGGGGACACCGGCATGCTCGAGGTGCTCGCGCAATTCTTCCTGCGTGCCAATTCGCTTCGCGCGAATCAGGTTGAGAATTCGTTTTTGTCGCTCTCGCTTCAGCATTCGCCGCCGGCTCGGTCCAGCTATGACGCACACTCATGCATAATAGTTGCATTTTATGTGCATACCTGCATAAAATACGCTGATTATGCCGGAATCGTCAAGTAGACGGCCTGAGAATGTTAGAGTTACCGGCGCGGCGATGGCGGAGACGAAAGCAGACAAACTATGGGGCGGACGATTCACCGGCGAAGCTGATTCGGGCTTCGCGCGATTCAATCAATCGTTCTCGTTCGATCGCCGGCTCTTCGCAGCTGACATTCGCGGCAGCATCGCCCATAGCATCGGGCTTGTGTCTGCCGGTGTGCTGACAAATGAAGAAGCAAACCAAATCAAAACGGCCCTGGAACAAATTCTCAGCCGATCACAAGCTGATCCGAAATACTTTGACGAGCTTGGTTCCGAAGACGTCCATTCGTTTGTCGAGACTCGACTCGTCGAATTGATTGGCGACCTGGGTCGCAAGCTGCACACCGGCCGCAGTCGCAACGATCAAGTCGCAACGGACCTCAGGCTATGGCTGCGGGACGAAATTGATGCGCTCGGAAGTTTGCTGCGTAGCGCGCAAGAGGCATTGCTCGATTTCGCGGAAGCAAATCGTCAAGCGGCGATTCCCGGCTACACCCATTTGCAGCGCGCGCAACCGATTCTGCTCGCGCACTGGTGTCTCGCTTACTTCGAAATGCTCGCTCGTGACCGCCAGCGCCTCAGCGAAGTTCGCAAGCGCGTAAACGTTATGCCGCTCGGTTCGGCGGCATTAGCGGGCACATCGTTTGCAATCGATCGTGATAGCGTAGCTCGGGTTCTCGGCTTTCAGACGGTCTCGCCAAATAGTTTGGATGCCGTCAGCGATCGTGATTTCGTGATCGAGTTTGTGAGTGCCGCCGCGATGCTCATGATGCACCTGTCGCGATTGGCCGAAGACATCATTCTTTATTGCACCCACGAGTTTGGTTTTTTTGAGTTGAGCGATGCGGTCGCCACCGGATCTAGTCTGATGCCGCAGAAGAAAAATCCCGATTCGATGGAACTCGTGCGTGGCAAGGCAGGACGCGTCTTTGGCCATCTCCAATCGCTGCTGACAACGATGAAGGGTCTGCCGCTCGCCTACAACAAGGACATGCAAGAGGACAAAGAGGCGTTGTTCGACACGGTAGACACTGTCGGCGCCTGTCTTTCAGTTTCCACCACAGTCCTAAAAAACATCCGGGTTAACGAAGCGCGCGCGCGTGATGCGGCAACGCATGGTTATCTCAACGCGACTGAGTTGGCCGACTATCTCGCGCGAAGGGGAATTCCCTTTCGTGAAGCTCATGACATCGTCGGCCGAATCGTCAGGCGCGCGATTGAACTCGGCGTGGAGGTAAATGAACTACCGTCGGATACACTGCGATCTTTTTCGCCACTGATTGAACCGGATGTGTTTGAGGCGTTGACGCTTGAGCAGACGTTGGACGCAAAATCGCAGCAGGGTGGCACGTCGCCTGCGCGGGTGTTTGACGAATTGAAGCGCGCGCGTTTGTCGCTCAGTAGCTAATGCGGAAAAGGACCGTCACAAGGCGCACATCACCAGTGTTTTACGCGCGCCAATTCTTCGTCGCGTGCATTTGTGAACTTGCATAAACTGACCTGAATGCCGAAAGTGTTTGCTGAGACTGATACTGCGTGAGCATGAGCGAGACTTCATCATTACTTGAAAGACAATCTGAGCTGGCCCAGGTTTGCGCTGTATGCGATCGCCTGACTCATGGTGAGAGTGTCTCCGTTGAGTCCCTGCCGGTGAATGTGCGGGCAATTCTCGAGTCGAACGCCCGAGGCGTGAAAGAGATTTGCGCGCGCTGCGCTGAGTTGTTTCAACGAGCACAGCGGCAAATCGATTCGCATGCAGCAGTCTTTGAACAGAACGCGTTCGTGTTACCGACACCGCTGCGCATGGATGCACATGAAAGGTTCACCGGCCGCGGCGTGACGATGGCTTTCCTCGACTCAGGGTTTTACGCTCATCCCGATCTCACCGAGCCGCGAAATCGCATCGTCGCCTATCACAGCATCTTTGCGGCCGAAGGCGACGACACGTCGCTGCACACAAGTGATGTTGCCAGTTGGCACGGGATGATGACTTCAGTAGTCGCCGCCGGCAGCGGCGCGCTGTCCGAAGGCTTGTATCGCGGCATTGCGTCCGAGGCGGATTTAGTTTTGGTGAAGATCGGGCTCAGCGGTCGGATCTCTGAAGATCAGATTCGACGTGGTCTCGAATGGGTCCTGGAACATCGAGACGAACACGACATTCGCGTCGTCAACATTTCGGCAGGCGGCGACTTCGAAGAGAGCTACCTCACGAACGAACTGTCGCAGACAGTTGAGGAGTGCACGCGGGCAGGGCTAATTGTGGTCTGCGCCGTTGGGAACGCCGGTCACATGCCGGGCCACCCGGTGCTGCCGCCGGCAAGTGCGCCATCATGCATCGCGGTGGGCGGAATGGACGATCAGAACTCGCTCGATCGCGAACGGCGCGGCATGTATCGATCATCTTATGGCCCCACCGTCGATGGGTTGCAAAAGCCTGAAGTCATCGCGCCGGGAATCTGGGTGGCGGCGCCGATTCTTCCACATACGCCGACGGCTGAACAGGCTGAACTCTACGCGCAGCTCGACGCAGCTTCCGACGAAGAGCTGCCTGCGTTAATGAAACGAACCAAGGGAATCGACAAAGACATCGATCAGGCTTCGGGACTTCGTCTCCCGCTGTTGCGTCAACTGATTACCATCAAGCTGCGCGAAGGAAATGTCATCAACGAACATTACAAGTACGTCGATGGCACGTCTTTCGCCGCGCCCATCGCTTCATCGATTGTTGCCTGCATGCTCGAAGCAAATCCGAAACTGACGCCATCGCAAATCAAGCGAATTCTCATCGCGACCGCCGAACGAGTTGCAGATGTTGAAGTGGATCGGCAGGGCTGGGGAGTAGTTAGCGCGCGCCGCGCGGTTGAAGTTGCGCTGTCGCTGTGACAGAATCCCGTTTAGAACAAATCCGCACAATTACGAGGAGCAAGTCAGACCTGCATGGGAGAAAACGAGTCGGCGCAAACGGAAAGCCCGGCGCAAACACCTTCTGAAGAAGAAATCACTTATCAAGCGGTTGAGAAAGACGGTGTGGTCACCGCGATTTGGGAGATGAAAGGTCGCAAACACGTGCGCACCATCGATCCACGTTCGCGACAAGGCCGGGAAATCCTCAACCTCTACACAACGGAAGATGTTGATCACGCCGCGAGCGAAGCCGCGAGTTCTTAACGGCTACTTCAGGACATTTCGCGGACTTCCCGCGACAAACGCTTCAATATTGTCGATCACTTGATCGGCGAGAGCCTGCACTGCTTCTTCACTGGCCCACGCCACGTGCGGCGTCACAATAAAGTTCGGCAGGTTCAGATCAAGCAGTGCACTGCCATTTCGGGGTGGCTCGTCGCGCAGGCAATCGACTGCAGCGCCGGCAATCAAGCCCGACTTTAACGCGTTGACCAGTGCCTCATCCTGAATCAAAGCTCCACGCGCGGTATTAATCAGAAGCGCTTGCGGTTTCATCATCGCGAATTCTCCGGGTCCAAACATGTCGCGCGTGTCTTCGTTGAGAGGACAGTGCAGTGTTACGACGTCACTGTGCTTCAGCACATCAACAAAGCTCGAGCGGCCCGGACGAATGTCGTGCGAGTGTTTGTGTTCAGCGAGTAATACTTTCAGGCCCATGGCCTCGGCCAAGCGTGACATCGCCTTGCCGATCGCGCCATGACCGATGATGCCAATCGTGCTGCCTTTGATGTCGTTCAACGGGTGAGTCAGCAAACAAAATTGTTTCGACTGTTGCCATTTCCCTTCCCGGACATCCGCACGATACGCAAGCAAATTTCGTCGTAATGCCAAAATCAGCATCAGCACGTGTTCCGGCACTGAGTTCGCCGCATATCCCCGCACGTTGCAGACGGTGATTCCGCGACTCTGACAATAAGCGAGGTCCACACAATCCGATCCAGTCGCCGCAATCGCAATCAATTTCACGTCAGGCGCTGCGGCGAGTTGCGGCTCGCCCAAGGATAGTTTGTTACTGATGATGACCGTTGCGTCGCGAATGCGTTCTGAAACTTGAGCCCCAGATGATTCCGGATACTCCACCCAATCGTGCTCGAACGCGGGGCGGCGGAAATTTGCTTGTATGGTGTTGCGCTCAATGAAGACGATGCGTTCCATGGGCCGGCAGTATTCTACAAACCAAAGACGTAACCTCTGGCGGTCGGGTTACCACGAAACGTCATGTTAGACTCGCGCGCAATGAATATCGAAATTCGTCGCGCCCAACCCAATGAGGCTGAAGTCCTCACGGGGATCGCGCAGGCCGCGAAGCGCCACTGGAACTATCCCGAAGATTGGATTGAGCAATGGAAGCTCGACCTGACAATTACGCCTGAGTTCATCACTGAGAATGAAGTGTTTGTCGCGCTAATTGACGGGCAAATTGCCGGTTGCTGCGCGCTCGTGGTAGCGGACTCGCTCGCCGAGATCGAACACATGTGGATGCGACCAGAACACATGGGCGCCGGAATAGGTCGTGCCCTGTTCACCCATGCGAAGCAGCGCGCTGAAGAATGCGGCGCGCGAGTTCTCGAGTTGTCTGCGGATCCAAATGCCGAAGGATTCTACGCGCACATGGGAGCGAAACGCATCGGCGAGGTTAGCGCCGGCATGAGCGGTCAAGAAAATCGGACTCTGCCGCGGATGAGAATGAATCTTTAATTGTGCTTGGTACTTTGAACTCTGTGCTTTGACCCTCTTTAATCAACCCGGTTAACGACGAAGTTCAAAGCACAAAGTACAAAGCACTTTTTTTTGAGTTATGTGGGACACGAAGCGACAAGTCATCTGGCTGGTGGTGGGCATTTCATTCGGCACGTTTATCGTTTACCAGGACGCGCGCGACGAGTTCGGTCGCTTCGACGGGACAGTCTTCGTGTTCTGGGAGATTGTTTTGCTCGCAATCATCGCCACGCTGTTTTATCTGTATTCGAGAAAGAAAAAAGGCGACTCTTAGACCGGCTTGGAGACCCCAACGATCGCCCGTCACTCCGGCGGCTGCATCGTCTTCGACCTCGTCACAATCCCCTTTTCACCGACAACCAACAATCGTCTTGGCTCGCTCGAGACGACGCTCTTCGGCAGGTACGAAAGCACATAGCGGTTTTTGCGCAGCTCGTCGCAGATTGCCTTTGCGGCCGAGCCGGGATCGTCGATTGGGAAAATACGTCCGCCCGTTCCTTCCGCTAAATCATCAATGACTTGCCGAGGCTTCGGAACATCACGACGAATCGCGCCGCGCGTGCGGTCTTGCGCCTGCACGCAATAGACGGCGATGTCCAACTGCTGCAGGGTCGCCAGCGCCTCGTTGAATTTGGTTTTGCTGCCTTTGTCGAGGCCATCGCTGACGACGATGATCGCGCGTTTCTGGGCGGTGAGCGGCCGCAGCGCATCCTCCACCACCGCTGCGATCGCGTCGAAGAGATGCGGATCGCCTTGTTTGTGAAAGCCTTTTAATTCCGTTTCGATCTTTTTGGCATCATCGGTCCAGTCAGAAACAATCGCCGCATCGTTGTCATAACCGACGATCAACAACTTGTCGCCATCGTAAATCTCGTAGGCAAACTCCAGCGCCGCCGCTTCGAGCTTTTCGACGTCTGCGCGGATCGTGAGCGAATTGTCCACCAGCAAAACAATGCGCGCGGCGGAACGATCGGGGACGAAACTCTTAATCTCCTGCTCCGCGCCGTTGTCGAACAGGGAAACGTCACCGGAAGTTATCGGGTTCGCGGCCTCATTTTCGCGAAATGCAACGACATTGATCGTCAATGCACCCTCGCCCGTTGGATGTGAACGACGCCCGGCCTGCCCAAACAAGCTTCCGATCAAACAGCCGCCAGTAAGGATGAGTGTGGCTGCGCGAACTAATGCAGGCCGTCTGACTTTTCCGCTTTCTCGAGGCATTAACTCGTAGATGAAAAATGAAGCCGTTCCGGTTTCCTCAGGCTTTGTCGGTTTTCTTCGCGGGCGTCTTTTTGGACGTATCCTTGTCTCCGGCAGCAGGTTTGTCAGAACTGCCGTCCGAGGAAGAGAGTTCCTTTTCGACCTTTTCAGCGACGCTGCCTTTGCGCGCGTAATCGGTAACGTACCAGCCTTCGCCCTTGAACTGAATCGCCGGCTGCGAAAACTGTTTCTCAAGCGCACCGCCACATTTCCGGCAACGCTTGGGCTGCTTGTCGGAAGAGCGCACCAGCACTTCCAGATGCGCGTCGCATTTCTTGCATCGATATTCGTAGATTGGCATGAGTGTCCTGGTTCGATTTCGATTATACGAGACCATCCGAGGACAGCAAGTGCCGGCCAATGGCCGCAAATTAAGTTTTTGCAACTTCACACGCGGTTCGTTATGATCCCGGCACACTAAGCGGTCGCCGACAACGCGACTTGACCCGAATGCAACCTGCAAAAGAATCAGGACTAAGCCTTTCCCTCGAACGCAAGCTAAAACTCCATGAAGCTCGTGAATCGATCATTGGGCGGCTGGCTGCTGACCTTCCGACATCGATCAATCTCGATACGTTTCTGCGCGTGGTTGTCGCCGAACTCGGTCAAATGATGGAGGTCGATCGCTGCGACATTATCAAGCTCACCCCTGAAGGCGAGCTGCAGGTAAGTCAGGAATGGCGCGCCTCCGACGCGGTCCCGTCGAGTTTGGACGCGCGTATCCCCGTCGATGTGTCTACGCTCTCGGAGTACATCGACATTAAGCGGCCGATTCGCCTGAATGATACGTCTTCGCCCAAACTCGACCATAAAGTGCGGTTCTTCGCGAAAAGCCTCGGCACACGGTCGCTTTTGATTGTGCCGGTGGTGCTTGATAACGAAGTGCTCGGCCTGATCGGCCTACATCAAACGCGCGCGCCGCGTCAGTGGACTGACGAAGAAGTTTCGTTCCTGGTGTCGATCGCGACACAGCTCGCGATCGGTTACCAGTACACGCGCATTTACACGAATCAAAAACGCGAAGCTGAGACCACCAAGGCGCTGCTTGAAATCGCCAACGTGCTTAACGGCGTCTCAGACTTCGGTGAAGTCACTTCCGGAGTGATGGAGCGAACACTGTCGCTCGTGGGCGCTGATTATTGCGCCCTTGGCGTGTTGGATTCAGACGAGAAGCGCATTCGCCTGGCTGCATTCAAAGCCGCGCCTCATGCGGTGACTGACAGCGTTCGTGGTCTGATCGAAGCCTATGGACAGTCGCTCGACATCACGGCTTACCCGGCCATGGTTGAGGTGCTCGCACAAGGAAAGACGCTAAGGCTGCTCGAAAAAGACCTGCCGTTGCCGCTGCGCATGATGTTCAATGCGACGCTCGGCGGACGCGCCGCGCTGGTGTCGCCGGTGCGCGTGGGGATTCACACATTCGGACTCCTCGGCCTCGTTTGGAGTCAACCGCGGGAAGCATTCAAGGACCAGGAAATCTCGCTGGTTGAAGGCATCGCGGACCAAATCGGTACCGCGCTGCAACGTGACCATCTGTCTGCCGAAGTGATGCGACTGAAACACGCGCTGCACGAGCGTTACGGCGAAGACCGGATCATCGGCCAGGCGCCCACAATCCGACGCGCGATCGAACTGGCATTGAACGTCGCGGACACTCAGACATCAGTCCTGATTCAAGGCGAATCGGGCACGGGCAAGGAACTGCTGGCAAATCTGATTCACCTCAACTCCGGCCGGGAAGACCAGCCCTACATCAAATTGAACTGTGGCGCGATTCCCGAGACGCTGCTGGAGAGTGAACTGTTTGGCCATGAAAAAGGCGCGTTCACGGACGCGCGCGCACGGCGCCGAGGCCGGTTCGAAGAAGCAGATGGCGGCACATTATTCCTCGATGAAGTAGGCGAAATGAGTCTCGCCGCGCAAGTGCGTCTGTTGCGCGTGTTGCAGGACGGTGAGTTTACGCGCGTCGGTGGGAACGACGTGCTGAAAGCTGACGTGCGCATCATTGCAGCCTCAAATGTAAATCTCGAGCAAGCAGTGGATTCGGGAAAGTTTCGTCGGGATCTGTTCTATCGACTGTCAGTGTTTCCGATTCAGCTTCCCCCACTGCGCGATCGGCCCGAAGATATTCACTTGCTGGTGATCCATTTCCTCGAGCACTACAAACAACGGACTGGGCGGTTTGTTCAGGGAATTTCCCGAGAGGCCTTGCGCGCGCTGACCAGCTACGACTGGCCCGGCAACGTCCGTGAACTCGAGAATGCGATTGAACGTGCCGTGATTATTGCCGCCGGACGGCAAATCGAACTCGACGATCTTCCGGCCGCTATTGCGAAGGCTGTCTCAAAACGGGAAGCGATGTTGCGCGCTGAACGAGCGCACGCAGCGCGCGAAGGGCGCAGCGCTTCGCTGGAAATTGAAGTTCCCTCCTCGATGGAACAAATCGAACGCAAAGCAATTGAAGCGACTCTCGATTACACATCGGGCGATAAGACGCGCGCCGCGCGACTGTTGAACATCGGCCGCAAAACGATCTATCGCAAACTCGATCAGTACAGCGGCAAGCGTGTCGAGCCTGAAGCTGACGGCGATTAGATTTCTGCGATGGCGATCATCAGGTTCGTAAGCTAAACTAGTCGCGCGTGAACACACCCGAAAATTCCGCCTTGCCCTTTCCCACTGCAAGCACAGAGATTTCCGAAGCACAACCGACGATCGATCCAAACAATCCCCCGTGGAAACTATGGGCTGCTGCGCTCGCTTGGCTCGCGAGTATAGTTTTTCTTTGGCTCGTGCCTCAGTTCTGCGCGCTGCCTTACATCGCGACGCATTATCGGGCGATGGGAGGTCCCACGAAGGAGATACTGCTAAACGACAAAACGTTCATCCTGATTCTCGTCGCCGGTTTTATTCCAGCGCATTTGCTCACTCTGTTGCTGGCGTGGGCAATCGCAAGCAATTTCGGCAAATTCTCCGTCTTTAAAACACTGGGTCTTAGTTGGCCTGCAAACTTCGGCTTTTGGAAGAGTACTGCTACGGCGGTAGGTCTGTTCCTGATCGCGATGGCGATCATCTACAAGTTCGGCGGACCGGATACGGATTTAGAAAAAATTCTGCGCAGCTCGCGCGGCGCTGCGATTGTCACCGCATTCGTGGCCGCAGTGACAGCACCGTTGGTGGAAGAAGTAATCTATCGCGGGCTGCTGTATTCGGCGCTACAACGTGCGGCCGGTGTCATTGCCGCCGTGGCTATTGTGGCGGTGACCTTCGCCGGACTGCATGTTCTGCAGTATTGGCCGAATTTCGGCGCGATTTCCACGATTTCTCTGCTGAGTCTCGTGCTTACGGTGGTCCGCGCGCGCAGTGGCCGGCTGCTACCCTGCTATATGATTCATCTCGTCTTCAACGGCATTCAATCGGTGATTATCGTTGCCGACCCGTTTGTTCGTTCACTCTTCCAAACTCCGCACCCTGATGCCGCCCCAGCGCTTCTACAAGTGGTTCTGAAACTGCTTTGATGAAATGCGAAGTTATTGTCGTCGGCGGTGGCATCGGCGGCTTGACCGTGGCCGCGCTCTTGGCCGCACGGGGTGTCGACGTCGCGCTTTTTGAAAGACAGTCGCAGGTGGGTGGTTGCGTAGCGAAGTTTGAGCATCTCGGCCAGTCGTTCGATCCAACGTTCGGATTGTTCGCGGGTTGGGAACCGGGCGGTGTCTGGGACCGCATATTTGCGCAATTGCCAGTCGCCCCGTCACAAGTTACGAAGCTTTCACCGAATTTCGTGGTTCGATTACCGAACGGCAAAGATGTAACGGTCTCTTCTAACTGTGAAGCGCTGGAACAGAGTGTCGCTAACGCCTTTCCGGACTGTGCTGACAAAGCTGTCCTTTTCATTCGCACGACGCTTGATTCACAGGCGGATCCAGAGTTGCTAGGGCAAACGAATGAGAATTTTCGCGCTTTCATCGATGCGCAACTTGCATGTGTCGCACAGCGGACGATCGAAACTGTTGAACCATCACAAGTCACAGACGCTCTGAGGGCAGCGACAGGAGACTTGTGGGAAATCAACGGGGGTGCGCGGTCTCTCGCAGAGTGTCTCGCCACCAGTTTCAAACAAAGCGGTGGCCACTTACGCTTGAACTCGCCCGTGCTGCGACTGGCTTATGCCGACGATGGCGCACCGAATGGAGTCGACTTGTTGAGCGGCGAGCGCGTAACTGCAACGCGCGCGATTGTCAGCAACCTGACTGTCTGGGACACGTATGGCAAACTCGTCGGTTTGAGGCGCACGCCACCGGCTATCTCAGCGCAACTGAGACAGATGAACGCATGGGGTGTCTACCAGGTCTTCATGTTGATCGATGAAACTGCCGTCGCAAATTTGCCCTCTCGCAAAATGCTCTTCGCATCACCGCAAGAAGGTAGTCCTCCTGCGCACATGATGTTGAATATCGATTCACCGGCTGACGAGTCACGCCCCGGCGGAAAGCGCTGCGCGACACTCACTACATTCACAGACGTGGACGAGTGGTTTGCCTTTCACGACGATACGACTTGGCACGAAGAAAAGGATCAAGCCACGCTCGAGCAAGTCTGGAGCCGGCTTCATGCGGTCGCACCTGAAATCGGGAACGGTGCCGAGGTCTTCGAAGCGGCAACGCCTCAGACCTATTACGAATCGGTGCGACGCAAGATGGGAATGATCGGCGCACCAAATCCGCGATGTGCTCAGTCGTCAACATACAACAATCTCTTCCTGGTCGGAGACACAACGGCAAACGGAATCGGCTTGACTGGTGTTGCAGAGGATGCTTACGGTCTGGCCCAGACTCTTCTTCATTAACCCACTAAAATTAACCCACTAAAAAGTATTGTCCCGGCCTTTTTCGAATTGTATACTGTCTAGCGACTATGTACATTACCATCGACGAAGCCGACCGACGGCCCGTTTACCGCCAGATTGCTGAGGAAATCAAGGTATTAATCGCTCGGGGCGAACTTGAGGAAGGCGTCGCCCTCCCACCCGTACGACAGGTCGCCGACGACTTAGGAGTAAATCTGAATACGATTGCGGCGGCGTACCGGGAACTGCAGAGAGAGGGGTTGGTTCGGGTGAAGCACGGAGCAGGTGCGTTCGTAACTTCCCGGCAAATGCCCCAGCAAACGGAGGCAGAGCTCAGAAAAGCATTGAGGGCGAGCCTGACTCATCTCGCCCTGGCAGGTCTTCCGCGTTCAGAAATTGTCGCGATCGTGAATGAGGAGCTTCAGCAATTCTTCGCAGGCCGCCGCTAGTTGATCGGATCGCGAGATTTGTTAACGACGCGATTGCCGTCCGGATCTACACGACCTCCGGACGAAGGGCCAGCGCTCGGGCCTGGCGAGATGCCCGGGCCGGGTAACGTACCGGAGCCTGGTGCTCCCGATGTCCCCGGCGGTAAGCCCTGATTATTCACGATGATTGGGTTTGAACTACCTCCGTAATAGCCGCCGCGCCAGTAATAGCTGCCGTAGTAATGGCCATAAGGTGAAGACCAACCATAGTAAAAAGGCAGGAAAGTGTAGCAACCCGAAGTCGCACTAAACGTCCAGAGTCCAAATCGGCGCGGTCCCCAGAACCATGAATCCCAGCCACGATCGTTGAGATAGCCATTCAGCGTTCTTCGGGTGAGTCTTTCGTTTGCTTTTGCGAGCAGTTGTGCGCGCTGTTTGCTCCACAGTTCAAACGCGTCCTTCTCCTTCGGAACTTTGGCTAGCTCTGCGACGCCGTTCGAAAGTCTTACGCTATTTCCACCTTTCAGGACCTCAGCGTCCGTTGAGCCATAACTCGCGCGTCCTTTGTAAACCGCTAATTCGGATGCGCCGGGCTCAACGTTGATGCGGTAGATACCGCTCCGAATAATCGTGAACGTTGCTTTTGGCGTCGTAATTTGCATGCCCAAATCCATGTCCGCCACGCCTGTCGCTTCAATAATCGCGCTGCCTTTCCCAAGTTGCAGCTGCAAATGGTCAAGCGAGATGTCTTCGAATTGGAATTCGCTGTCCTGGCCCAGACGCAAGTACGAGCCAGGATTCAACAGAATCTCAGCGTTGCCTGTGCTGCCGGTCGTCACGACGTCCTTAGACATCAACTCATCGCTGCTGGACAGCAACTGAGGCGCCTGCCCTTGCCGCGTGACCATCACGCGTCCAACGACGGTATTGACACCGCCCGCCTTGGCCGAAATCATGAATCGCTCTCGGCTCTGCGCAAACGCCACGGAAGAGAAAACGAGAAAAACTACTGGGAAGAAAATAATGCTTGTACGACGTGGTGTTCTCATAAAGGACCTCCTCCGGAGAGAGGCAAGCAAAAACGATCGGGACAGACTCAGCGCGGCGATTATATCACCGCGGGTCTGTCCAGCCTATCTTCTTGGCGTTGGGTTGACGGTTCCCGAATCAGTTCGCGTAATATCCGCGTTTGCCGCGCGCGACGGCATTCGGCCGATTCACGCTGACGCGGATGCCGCGCCACGAACCGTCGCGAACGCGATTCGAAGGCCGGTACGACAGCGTGTAGAGCGTTCCAAGATCCGCCACAACGCGATCGTACGCGCCCGCAAGATCCTGCAATTTCAGACACTCGTAAAACGCACCGCCTCCGACGTCGGCGATTTCCTTCATTTGATCGTGCGCGAGATCAAAAGTGTCCTGTTGAATGTCTCCCGGACTCAGAGGTTCGTATGATTGCGTGTCTGTCCAGATCGAATAAATGACCCCGTCGAACTCACGCGCCTGCCGGACCAGTTCCTGGTAACTCAGAGTTGATCCTTCGCCAGTAACATTTGGCATCACGCTGTCCAGCCCGTCGCTAATCACTACGATCGCGTTACGCCGCGAGTCCTTTGCTTCGCGAAACACCTCATCCATCGCAAACGAAAGTGAATCATAAAGTTTCGTGCTGCCATCGGGTTTTTGAATGGCGTTGATACGTTCATGTAACAGCGTGTGATCAGTAGTCAGCGGCGAGACAATGACCTGACTTCCGGCAAAGGTGATTACTCCAATTCGATCGAATGGCCGCGCCGCATCGACGAAGTGGAGCGCAGCTGATTTGATCAACTCGACAACTTTTGCGGTTGAACCTGACAAATCAACCAGCAGGACGAGATTGAACGGCGCTGACGAAGATTCAAAGTGCAGAATCTGTTGCGTGGCATTGTTCTCATACAAACGAAAGTTTTCTTTGGTGAGGTCGTTGACGCCGTGGTTCGTACCACGATCCACTACGCTGACGTTGACGCTCACTAGTTCGGTGTCGACGCGAATAACATCATCTTCCGAGACTTCTTCCGGCGTGGTCGCAGGACGCGCTGGAGTTCCCGCGCCGGGTCTGTTCTCTTCGTTGCCAATCATCTCCGGCGGCCGATTTTGACGCGGCTGAGAGGCGCGCGGCGTTTCTTCTCGTTTTTGAAGTGGCGAGTCGTTGGGCCTTACTGAAGCCGTCGTTTCTGCGCGCGGCGCCAAAGTGACGTTGCCGGCGGCTGAGAAGATGCGCACGCTGCCCATGCCGTTCCCCAATCGACCGCGCAACTGGGGCCGTTGCGTTTGATCGACCGACAGTGACTCGACCGATGAAGCCACGTTACCCGTCGTTGATTCGGCAACTACAGTCGCGTTCGATTCACCCGGGACATCGACGCGAACGTCTCCTGATACCGTTTGAATCAATAGAGCGCGCGGCATGCCTTGCACTTCGACTGAGCCATTGCCGGTAAAGATCGCGGCATGTGTTTTCGCAGGCACGCGCAACCTGAGATGGACACGGGGCGATTTATCAGCGCGCGCGACTCGCACCGACAAAAGGCTGGCTGAGGACTGAATCACCGCGGGCGAAGTGACTTGTTCGCCGCTTTCCGCGACTGCAGCGACCGAAACGAATGATTCGTCTCCCACCTCGATGATCACAGCACCGCGCAGGTTTTCGACCCGCAGATTGCTGTTCGACGGCAATTCCAGCCGCACGCCACTGTTTGACTGAGCCTTAGTTTCGGAGACGAAAAGCGCGGGCGAGGCAAAACTGAGAATGATCGCGAGCTTAAGCGCAATTGCAATCTCGCTAATGAGCGCGGGAGAGGTCCGGCTTCTTGGATTTCGGAACATCTTACTTCCGCGGAGTTTCTCTGGGGCCGAGAATCCGCCGTATCAGATCATCTATTACTCGATCATATCCAGCATCGATCCAACCTCGGGTTCGGCTTTCGGCGGCACGCCGCCGCTGCCACCCAGATCGCCCAGGCGCAGCAGCAAGTTGCCATAATTCGATGCGTAGGCGATGCCATCGTCTTTTGTGACGATTCCCGCGCGAATCATTTTTTCAATCTGGCCATCGAAGGTCTGCATGCCTTCCAGCTCACCTTGTTCCATCGCGTCCATCAGCGACTTGCCCTCGGACTCGCCGCGTTCGATGTATTCGCGCGTGCGCGACGTTGCTTTCAAAATCTCGATCGCGGCCAGGCGTCCGCTGCCGTCCGCGCGCGGTAGCAATCGCTGCGAGACAATATAACGAAACGACTGCGCCAGACGCGTGCGAATGATCCGTTCTTCGTTCTTCGGAAACACGCCGATGATGCGTTCGACAGTTTTCGCGGCGTCGATTGTGTGCAGGGTCGACAGCACCAGGTGGCCCGTTTCCGCCGCTTCCATCGCGACCTCCATCGTTTCCCGATCGCGCATCTCGCCGACGAGAATCACTTTGGGTGCCTGGCGCAGCGCCGCGCGCAGTGCGAGGGCAAAGCTGGGCGTGTCGGAATGAAGTTCGCGTTGATGAATCGTCGAATTGTTATGCTGATGCAAAAACTCGATCGGGTCCTCAATCGTGACGATGTGGTAGTACTTGGTCTCGTTGATGAGATCGATGATCGCCGCCAGGGTAGAACTCTTGCCGCTACCCGTCGGACCTGTGACCAGCACAATTCCATTCTTCAGCTCGACAATGTCGCGGAGCTGCTCGGGCAGTTTGAGATCCTCGAAGCGGGGCGGCCGTTGCGGAATGACGCGCATAACGATCGCATGTGAGCCACGCTGCTTGAAAACGTTGACGCGAAAACGGCAGAGACTCGGAATGCTGAACGACAAATCGGCGGAGCCGAGTTTCTCCAAAATCTCCGCCGCTTCCTCATTCGTACCAATGATCAGCTTCGCGATGCCGGCCGTTTGCGGTGGGGTCAGTTTGTCCAGCCCGGGAATCGCGACCGGTTGAAGCTTCCCCACCAATTCGATCTGCGGCGGACGGCCGGGTGAAAAGATGAGGTCGCTGACTTTGTCGGACACCGCGAGCATTCGCTGCAAGATCGTCGCGAGATTCAGGGCGCCTTGCGTTGTTTCGGTTGGCTGCTGGGTTTCAGTCATTCGTTTAGAGGGCCTTCAGAATAAAGAATGTCACGTCGTCACCGGCGCCCTGGCCGTCTGTCCAGGTCATCAAGTCGCGATGAAGCACATCTATCATCTCGCGCGCCGGTAGATCGCGCGCGTTTTGTACGGCCTCAGCCAGGCGATCCCGCCCATATTCCTCGCCGTCTGGATTGGTCGCCTCGGTCACCCCGTCGGTATACAGCACCAAAATCTGTCCGGGCGCGATCGTCGCGTAATACTCGTAGTAGCGCGAATCGCGAAACATCCCGAGCGGAACGCCGCCACGTTCTTCGAAGTGTGCAGTGCCATCTGTGTCAATCAGCATCGGCGGATTGTGTCCTGCATTCGAGTACGCAAACGTGCGGTTCGTCGCATCGAGAATGCCATAAAACGCCGTAACAAATTGGTTGCGCTCAATAGATTCCCACAAAAGGTAATTCACCTTGGACATCGAGACTTGCGGCGCATATCCGATGTGCGAAGCGGCACGCAAACTCGCGCGCAGAAACGCCATCAACAGCGCTGCCGGGACGCCCTTTCCCGAGACATCGGCGATCACAATTCCGATTTGATCGTCGTAGATTCGCATCCAATCGTAGTAATCGCCTGAGACTTCTTCGGTGGGAAAGTTGTACGCGCTGATGTCGAAGCCTTCGAGTTGCGGATCGCGCCCCGGCAACAACTCGAGCTGCACCTGGCGCGCGACCTCGAGTTGCGTCTCCAGCCGCTGCTTCTCAATCAATTGGTCGTGCAGCATCACCTTCTCGATGATGATCGCGACTTGGGATGCCAGCAGCATCAGCACTTCGAGATCATCATTCTGGTATGCGTTTAGTTCATCGCTTTCAAGATCGAATACGCCAATGACTTCTTCGTTCGAAATGATCGGCGCCACCATCTCTGATCGCGTGCGCGCCCGCGCGTTCACGTAACGCGGCTCTTTGCGCACGTCTGGAGAGATGAAAGGCTGCGCGCTCACCGCGACATGTCCGATCAAACCCTCGCCCATTTTCAGGTGGAGCTCCTGCATGTCGGCAATGTCATAGCCGCGCACGGCTTCAGTGTGAAAGACAGTGGTTTCTTCATCGCCGGCTTGCCAATCAGTCGGCCGCAGGTGCTTCACCAGATAAATGCCGGCCGCATCGTAGGGAATCAGCGAATCAAGCGTGTCCATCACCAGATTCAGCACTTCCTGCAAATCGAGTGAGCGGCTAATGGTCTTGGTGATGTCGAGCAGCATGCGCAGCTTGTCGACCACGGACAAGCCAACGGTTTCTCTCGAAGTTGCTTGAGTCATAAAGAAGGCTTGAGAGCGAGTTATCGCAGTCTCAAGCTCGTTTATTATACGTGGTGAGCGCGAGAGCCCGAAAGACTTTTATACGCAGACCAAAGATGCGTGACTTTGATGCGGTACTCGACCAGTTGCCGGCTCACGCGAAAGTGACGCGCAATTTGATCGGCGGTGCGGCCGTCGAGGACAAGTTTACGTAAGGCTGCATAAGGAACAAGGGCTGCTGAGCCGATTGCGTAAGCGGCTTCCTCGTCAGATTTGTTGTAGTCGCGCGCGAGGGCTCGATTGCGGTTTCCGCTTTTTCCATCAGAGACAGCCACGGCGAGGCGATTAGGGGTGTGGCCAAGAAACACGTGGGAGATTTCCTCCATCAACGTCGCCCGATTCCGATGCGCGCCATGTGCGGGATTCAAAATTACGAGCCGCCAACCATTCGGCAACGGCTGCGAAGACGCGCCGCCTGACCACTCATTCGTCCCCTCGCCCAGCAAGTGCTCGCGTGATTCATCCGACAAACCTTTGATTTGATCGAAATCGACGAGCAGCAACCTCGCGAACTCAGCGAGCGCAAATGGATCGAGCGCTTCGTCTGGAGCCACCGCGGCAAAATCGCGCAGCGCCAAAGCGCGGAGCTCATACTGTTTTCGTTTTTCAGTTGGGGGGAGCGAGAAAACCTGGTTCATGATTTTTTTCCGTGTCTCTGTGGCGTCTCGGTGCCTCTGTGGTGAACATCGATTGAATTACACTCACCACAGAGGCACGGAGGTCGCACTGATACACAGAGTGTTTCAATTGAACAAGCTGTTCACATACTGTTCGGGATCGAACACTACGAGGTCGTCAACTTTCTCGCCGATGCCTGCATAACGAATCGGCAGACCAAGTTCCTTCGCGATTGCCACCGCGATGCCGCCCTTTGCGGTGCCGTCAAGTTTCGTCAGGACGATTCCGGTGACGCCGGCGACTTTTAGAAACTGCCGCGCTTGCTCCAGCCCGTTTTGTCCCGTCACCGCGTCAACCACCAGCAGCGTTTCGTGCGGCGCGCCTTGGACTTCGCGTCCGGCCACGCGTTTCATCTTCTCTAGTTCCGCCATCAGGTTCGACTTGTTGTGCAAGCGGCCCGCGGTATCGACGATCAAAACGTCTGAGCCGCGCGCTTTAGCCGCCTTCATCGAGTCAAACAACACCGCGGCCGGGTCAGTTCCCTGTTTCTGCTGAATCAAAGGCACACCGGTGCGTTCGGCCCAAATCGCCAGCTGATCGCTCGCGGCCGCGCGAAAGGTGTCCGCCGCGCAAATCAAAACATCGTTACCTTCGGATTTAATTCTTTGTGCGAGTTTTCCGATCGTCGTCGTCTTACCGACACCGTTCACCCCAACAACCATCATCACGTAAGGTGAGATATTTTCCGGCACGTTCGTTTCGGATGCGACACCCTCCGCTTCGGCACCCTGAAGAATTGCAAGCAACTCAGACTTGATCGCGCCCTTCAATTTTTCGATGTCGTCGATCTCTTTCCGGCTGATGCCGCGGCGGACCGTTTCCAAAACGTGCATTGTTGTCGGCACGCCAATGTCCGCGGCAATCAAGGCTTCTTCCAATTCATCGAGCAGTTCTGCATCGATCCGTTTCGCGCCGGCGAAAACGTTGTCGATTCTTTGCGACAGCGATTCACGCGTCGCCGACACCGCGCGCCGAAAACGCGCCGAAAATTCCTCTTCCAGAGCTGCTTCGCGCGCTTGTAGTTGTTCGATCGAAAGATCGAGACCGAGTACAGACGTCTGCCACGGCGTCACCACGGGCACCGGCTCGTCTGCGGCAAGCGCGGCAGGCTGCAACTTCTCCGGCTGCATCTCGTCAACCGGAGCTTCTTCTTTGGCAGGTTCCTCGACCGCCGGAGTATTCAGCCCGAGCGAGACGAACTGATCCTTTTTTCTTCGCCAAAACGGCATTTCTCTTATTCCTAACGAAAAATTTTCTTCAATTATACTTGTCGCGCACGCGCACGCCAGCCAAGCCGAAATTTTGTTCCCTCATAAGCGCGCGTTCGATGTCTTGACACGACGGATTGCGCGGTCGGATACTTCGCTTGAACAAGTTCCACCCGGTTGTTCGTCCCCCATTGGTCCCTAATAGTTTTTAGCCACTGTTCTCAGGAGGCTTCGCTATGCTGCGTTATCGGACCGCGGGAGTTCTAACATTTCTGTGCTTCTGTGCCCTCATCTGGTGCCTCGCCTCCGAAACTTTCGAACGCGCTGTCAGCGCAATACCCACGGGTAAAAGTCGCGCCGAGGGGCTCGCCGCATGGGAACAGGTCTATTCAGTGCTGATCAGTCCGCGCTGCATCAATTGTCACACCGCAACCAATTATCCACAGCAGGGAGCCGACCGCCATCGGCACTTCGCCAATGTCATTCGCGGGCCTGAAGGTAAAGGCGTGCCCGGACTGAATTGCGTGAGTTGTCATCAGGGAGTGAACGCCGAGAGCACTGGTGTTCCCGGCGGACCGAATTGGCACCTGGCGCCGCTGTCGATGCGTTGGCAAGACCGTAACGATCGGTTGTTATCAAGCGCAGACGTGTGTCGCGCCGTAACCGATCGCGGCAAGAATGAAAACATGGACGGGGGTGCATTATTGAAGCATCACGAAGAGGCAGCGCTTGTGCTTTGGGCCTGGAATCCGGGACGAAGGCCAGACGGAAGCATGCGGACGGTGCCGCCGATATCGCACGCAGAGTTTGTCGATGCAACTCGCACGTGGGTAGATGCAGGCACTCCATGTCCGCGAGGAAAATAGGGAGAGCAGTTATGGCAACGTTTCGACTTAACGTAAATGGACAACGCAAAGAGATCAAAGTTGATCCGTCGACGCCGCTTCTCTGGGTCTTACGCGAGGAACTGAAGATGACCGGCACAAAGTATGGCTGCGGCATCAGTGCTTGCGGCGCTTGCACCGTGCACCTCGACGGAGTCGCGACGAGATCCTGCGTGGTGCCCGTGTCACTGGTTGGCGATCGTTCAATTGTGACGATCGAAGGCATCGCATCGGATCCAGTTGGGCGCGCCGTGCAGGAAGCCTGGGTTGAAAAAGATGTAGTGCAGTGCGGTTACTGTCAAAGCGGACAAATCATGACCGCTGTGGCGCTGTTGAAAGCGACGCCGAAACCCACCGATACAAATATTGAAGAGTCGATGGGCGGAAATCTGTGTCGCTGCGCAACCTATGTGCGAATTCGCGAAGCGATTAAGAATGCCTCGCAACAACTGTAGTTAGAGGAGATCGACGATGCGTACAGCAGCTCGACTTGAAAAAGGTGCTCACCTCGGTCGCCGTGGCTTTTTGCGCGTCTCTGCCACCGCAGCTGGCGGGCTATTGGTATCGCTCTATCTTGACGGTTCCGCATTCGCACGAGCAGAAAGCCAGCGACCGCCGGCGAAGGCCTATCCACCTGATGCCTTTGTTCACATAACACCGGACGGGAAGATTCTGATTACGGTCAATCGTCTCGAGTTTGGACAGGGCGTGCAAACCGCACTGCCGATGATACTCGCTGACGAGATGGATGCTGACTGGTCACAAGTCGCGGCGGAACTGGCGCCGGCTGCTGACGTTTATAAGGATCCTGTCTTTGGAATTCAGATGGTGGGGGGCTCAGGATCTATCGCGCACTCGTTTCAGCAATACCGCGAGTTGGGCGCGAAGACACGCGCGATGTTGATCGCGGCGGCGGCGGATCGCTGGCACGTGAGCCCGGATCAATTGCGCACGGAAAACAGTGTCGTCTATGGCCCGGGAAACCGATCCGCTCGTTATGCCGAATTGGCGAAAGACGCCGCACGAAAACCAATCCCGGATAACGTGCGTCTTAAAAATCCTGCAGACTTTCGCCTAATCGGCAAGCCGGTGCGACGACTCGATAGCCGAGCGAAGTGTGACGGCTCGCAAAAATTCGGACTCGATCTCGATTTGCCGGGAATGAAGATCGCGCTGGTCGCGCATCCACCTGTGTTCGGCGGAAAGGTGAAGGCTTTTGACGCCAAAGAAGCTTTGGCGCTTGACGGCGTACGCGAAGTGTTTGAAATTCCGCTCGCAAAAGGCCAAGGCGTCGCGGTGGTGGCTGATCGATTCTGGACGGCGAAACAGGCGCGCGATCGTCTGAAGATCGATTGGGATTTATCTGGAATTGAACGCCCCGACAGCTCCGAGTTGTGGCGAAAGTTCAAGGAACTCGCGCGGACAACGGGGAATGTTGCTGTGGCGCGCGGTGATCAAAACATGCTTGCAAAAATTCCCCGCACAAATCGTATTGTTGTGGAATACGAATTTCCTTATCTCGCCCACACGCCGATGGAGCCGCTCAATGCCACGGTGCAATTTCAAAGCGATCGCGCGGAGGCTTGGGTCCCCTCGCAATTTCAAACGATGGATCAGATGGCTATCGCCGAAGTACTCGGGCTCAAGCCGGAACAGGTCACCTTTCATACTGAATTTGCCGGTGGTGGATTTGGCCGGCGGGCCGTGATCGATTCGCATATCCCGCGAGAGGCGGCCACGATCGCCAAGCGACTTCGCGGCACGCCCGTAAAGCTGATTTGGACGCGAGAAGATGACGTGCGAGGCGGTTACTATCGTCCAATGCATGCGCATCGAGTCGAAATTGGTATCGGCCATAACGGCATGCCCATGGCGTGGCGGCATGTCATAGTCGGACAATCTCTGGTTGCCGGCACGCCGTTCGCTGCGATGATGATCAAGAACGGAGTCGATGCCACCACGGTCGAAGGTGTCGAGGACACGAGTTACAACATTCCGAACTTTCATGTGTCGGCGCACAATCCTACTGTGAACGTGCCGGTGCTTTGGTGGCGTTCAGTCGGCAACACACATACGGCGTTTGTAATGGAAACGCTGGTCGATGAATTGGCGACGCGCGCGCGGATGGACCCGATTGCCTATCGTCGCAAGCTCCTCAAACCGGAAGCGAAGAAACTGAGCAGCGTGCTGGATCTGCTGGAAGATAAGATTGGCTGGCGAAAGACGCTGCCTGAAGGACACGCGCTTGGAATCGCATCTCACGAATGCTTCGACACCGCGGTGGCCTGCGCCGTCGATGTTTCCATTGAAAATCAACGCCCCAAGATTCACCGCGCGACGATCGCGGTTAATTGCGGTCTCGCCGTTAATCCGCTCACGGTGGAAAGCCAGTTTCAGGCCGGTATCGGTTTTGGCGTGACGCAACTGATGGCCAAGGGAGCAATCACTTTCAAAGATGGTCTTGTAGAACAGCGAAACTTTGACGGCTACACGCCACCTTACATCGTTGACGCGCCCACCTCAGTTGACGTGCACATCGTCCCCAGCGCCGAAGCGCCTACCGGATGCGGCGAACCTCCGGTGCCGGTGATCGCACCTGCGGTCGTCAACGCGCTCAATAAACTGACGGGTAAACGATATCGCAGTTTGCCGCTCGTCAACTTGTGATCTTGGCGAACGTCCTGCGACCCTCGCGCGGGGTTCTGAAATTAACTAACCGCGATGGCCGAATCATGTGTAGATGTTAGAAAGGGCTGCGTGGGTACGTAGTCGCTTTGGTTACGCCTCAAACGTGTGACACCGGGTCGAATCTTGCCTACTTCGCACGCCGCGATGAATGCCGCCACCACGCGCGCGTCGTAACGCGTACCGACGAGGCCCTTCAGACGCGTCAGAGCGGTTTCCAGATCCAATCCCTTCTGATAAGGCCGATCGGTGGTCATCGCATCAAAAGTATCGGCGACCGAAACAATGAGCGCCTGCATGGGGATTTCATCACCCTTCAGTCCTTGCGGATACCCCTCTCCGTTGATCATCTCGTGATGCATGTACATTCCCGGTAGGAATTCGCGCATCGCGGGAATTTGCGACATGATCTTGTAGCCTTTCTGCGGATGCGTCTTCATGATTTTGTATTCTCTATCATCCAATGCACCGGGCTTTTTCAGGATGTTATCGTCGATACTGATCTTGCCAACATCATGCAATAGCGCGCTGACCCGAACCTTTTCTATTTCGTCATCGTCAAGCCCAAGTCCCTCGGCGGTCGCCACGGAAAAACGCGATACCCGCTCAGAATGGCCTCGGGTGTAAGGGTCTTTACCGTCGATTGCCGCCGCCAGCGCCTTCACCGTGCCCAAAAACAGTTCTCGGTTTTCCTGCGCCGAGCGTTGTAAGTCCTGAATGTAGCGCTCAATCTGATCGGTCATTCCGTTAAATGACAGGCCCAGTTCGCGCAATTCAGTTCCACCTAAAACGTTTACGCGTTTGGAGAAGTCGCCACCGGCAATGCGCGTCGCGCCTGCCGCCAGCTCCCGCACCGGTCGCGTCAACTTATCAGCAAAATAAAATCCGGCCACCAAGGCGAGCGCTGCCGCCAGCAAGCTAACGAAGAACACCTGATTTCGCATCTCACGGACAGAAGCCAAAGCGGCTGACTCATCCTGGATCGCGATGACACCGAGCAACGCATTGTGGTCAAGTTCGGCGGTCGCATACGAGCCGAGCATCGAAATCGATTTGCCTTCGCGTTCGAGGGTAAACGGCGCCAGGGCCGTTTGAATCTGGGAGCCTGATTCGAGCCAGTCCTCCACTACCTTCAGATCCGTCATTGGCCGTTCTGCGAACGCGACCGCCGCATCGGGGTGGGCCACCGCCTTCCCGTTTTGATCGACAACGAAAACGACTGGCAGACCGGCCTCTAACATCTCGCGAGAACTCTTTGTCGACGATGACTGAACAGTCTTGAAAGCTTCTTGAAATGAAACTACTGCGACGACTGCGGCGACGATCTGATCACCATCCATAACCGGCGCAGCGATTGTCAAACCCATTTCCTGGGCGGATCGAATAATTTGCGGGCGACCGACTATGACTTCACGACTGCTCATCCGCGCGAGCACGTCGGTGATTCGCTGATCGACTTCTTCCTTGCGAATCAAGTCGGGTTGGAAGGCACGATGAATCTCGCCTTTGACGGGACATATCGCGAGCGCGATCAAATTCGGATCATCCTGCAGCGTTCTCTGCAAACGCTGATCAGATCCCGCATCGGTCAGCGAATGAATGCCACCGGCGATTTCAAACGCGCGCGCCAGACCAGTGACGACGTCGCGATAGCGCTGTCCATACAACTCGATCTGGCGTGCTTTGCCTTGCACGAGTTGCGCCTGGTAGCGCCCTTCAATGGCACGTAACTCGTCGGCACTCCTCCGTGAGACCAGCGTGCCGGCAACTACAAGCGGCAACAGTCCCACCAACAGCAAGACTGCCAGCACGACGTACAACAGGCGAATTCTGCGGAAACGTTCGAACACGAAGGGCGCGAGCTAACCTGAGATCGAAAAGACGGGAGGATTTGGACAGTCCGAGGGCGCGGACAAGACCACCTCGGCCTCATTTCAGAGATTAGAGGTTTGTTGTGGCAGGTGTCAACGGTTTTGGCCACTTTTTAACTGCTGAAATAGTTTGAATTACGCGACATCATCAGTAGTTAGGTAGCGAAATCCGGAATTTCGGCGCGTCACTGAATATTGCCAGGCCATGTCATGCGATACTTTCTCAACTTGCCCGAAGTGCTGGGCGTCTAAAGGTTTGAGCGCACGAGGTGTTCGATGCGCGCATTTGGACGGGCTCGCAACCGGGGCGGGCGGCGAATGGAAACGGTCACGACTGACGAACAGATGGTTGAACGTGCCTTGTCGGGCGACCCGGAGGCTTTCGGCGAGATTGTGCGTCGCTGGGAGCGCCGCATTTTCGCGCTGGCGTTCGGCATGCTCGGACGCGAAGAGGATGCCCGCGACGCAACGCAGGAAACGTTTCTGGCGGCGTTTCGCAACCTGCGCGGATTTCGCGGCGAAGCAAAAGTTTCGTCATGGCTCCATCGCATCGCCGTTAACCAATGCATCACCCGACAACGACGGGCGAAAGTTCGCAGCGAAACGGCGCTTGAAGATGAAGCGGAAAAGAACTCAGCCGTCTTCGCCTTGCCGTCCGATGTTTTGCCCGATCGCGTCGCGGAGTACCGAGAAGGCAGCTCAGCAGTTCGCAAAGCCGTCTGTGCGTTGCCTGCCGAGTTGCGACAGGTAGTAGTGATGAAAGAGTTTGAAGAGCTGACCTTTCAGGAAATATCCGACGTGCTCGGTGTGCCTTTGAGCACGGTCAAGAGCCGTCTGTACACGGCGCTCCGGCAGTTGCAGCTGCGCTTACAGAAATTTGGCATGTGAACGCTTAGGTGAAAGAGGTTGTCATGGAGAACGGAAACGAGCGACCAATTTGTCACCGCGCTGAAGACCTGGTGACGTATTTGTACGGCGAGGCGACGGCTGAAGAAGCGCGCGATTTCGCTGGTCACATGCAGCAGTGCGACGCGTGCCGTGCCGAGTTCAACGTCTTCAATCAAGTGCATGAATCGATCGTCACATGGCGTAATGAAGCCCTCGGGCCCATCGCATCGCCGGCGCCAACGCGAGAAGACATTTCTGTTGTCAGTCCCGTAATCGTGCAACATGGCCGGCGACTGCCAGCGTTCGTAGCTCTCCGCGAGTTCTTCAGTGTGTCCCCGTTGTGGTTGCGCGGTGCGACCGCATTCGCGGGTCTGCTTCTTTGCGCGCTCCTGATCTTCGCAGTTTCGCGAATGTGGCGACAGCCAACTCAACCTGGCGGCGTCGCCAGCGGTGATTACAGTCACGATCAATTCCAACAAGCGGTTGAGCAGGAGGTCGCACGGCGGATTGCTAAAATAAATCAGACCCAATCCGGTCAAAACCCGACGCCGCCAGTAAAGGAATCATCCGGCGCGTCAGAGCAGCGAACTCAAGTTGCGACAGCGCGAAATCGTTCGCGCATGCAACCACGGAACCGGCTGACTCGTGAGGAACGTGTGCAGCTCGCATCCGACCTGGGTTTGATCCAGGGACGCGAGGAAGAGACACCGTTCGTGCTGCCCGACGAACCAAATCAGTAATTAGTCATGAGGATGGTGCAATTATGAAGCTAGCCCCAAACAGATTGTTCAATTTCATTATCGCCGCCGCGATGTTCGTTATTTTGGGCAGCGCGATCCAGGCGCAGGTTACGCAGCCACAACAGAACGCGGCCGATGCCCCTCCGACGCAAACAAATCAGGCGGACCAGATGCTCGGCCCATTGAATCTCACACAGGATCAGATTCAGAAGATCCGCTCGATCAATGCCGAACTGCGAGCGGAGCGTGAGGACGCAAACCTCCGATTGCGGATGGCCCAACGCTCGTTGAGAGAAGCGATTCAGTCACCAACGCCTGACGAAACGCTGATCTCGCAGCGATCGAAAGAGGTCGCCGATGCCCAGGCAAACACGATTCGGCTGCGCTCTCTGACCGAAGCCCGGATCCTCCAGGTGCTGACTCCGGAACAGCGAATAAAACTGCGAGAGCTACGCCAGCAGGCGATGATGCGCCGGAACGCGAACCCGCAACAAATGCCGCGCGCGCTTCAGCGGCGTCAGAATGCGCTGCAACGAAATCAAAATCCGAATGCGCTGACTCCGCGACAGCAACAGAGACTGCTGCGCCAGCAACAGCGAAAGCAATAACGGGCTTCCACTGACCTCGTTGGGCCGACTCATGCTCCGGGGTCGGCCTTTTTCTTTCTGTATTTTGGGGGCTGATGCTTGACGCAAGTAGTTTCGTTTGCGCATTATAGGCCGCTCGTTGTTTAGGGTGTAGGGTGCTGGGCGTTAGGGTGTGGCTGATTAGGGCTCAGAACGTATTCATTCGTTAACCTGGCGAGAACAAACAGTGGCGAGCAGGAGCCCTCCAAATTTCCGCAGGACTGCACCAACGCCTTACGACCTACACCCAATCGAAAAGTCATACGCTACATCGGATCTATCCAAACTGACGGCAAACGCGGTCCTCTGACTGAAGCATGAACATCTTCACGCGCCTGTTGCTCGAACTCCAGGAAATGGCGTTGCTGGTTGCGCGTGCCGCCGCTGGACTCTTCCGCAAGCCTCGCTACGTTCCGGAAACGCTGGCGCAGATGGACGGCATCGGCGTCGGATCGATGACGATCATCATGCTGACCGGCTTTTTTACCGGCGGCGTGTTGACGTTGCAAACCTATCAAACGCTTGCTTCATACGGCGCCGTCGATCAGCTCGGATACCTTGTCAGCGTTTCCTTAATTCGCGAATTGGGACCAACATTGACCGCGCTGATGGTCACCGGTCGTGTCGTCTCGGCGATATCGGCCGAACTCGGCTCAATGGTCGTGTCTGAACAAATTGACGCGATGCGTGCGCTGGGTACCGACCCGGTGCGCAAGCTCGTCGCACCGCGGATTGTCGCGCTCGTTATTACGCTGCCGCTGCTCACTTTGATCGGGGACGCCGTGGGAATCGTCGGCGGCTGGGCGGTCTCGACGTGGCTTTACGGCTTGCCATCTTCGATGTTTACCGGCTCAGTACGGAGCGGAATCCAAACAGATGACATCATCGGAGGAGTCATAAAACCGCTGGTGTTCGCCTTGTTGATGGGCACGATTGCCTGTCACAAAGGCTTGAAGACGGAGGGGGGCACGGTGGGCGTCGGACGCTCAACCACTTCCGCGGTCGTGACGGCTTCGATTATAGTAATCATCGCCGACTTCTTTCTCGCGAAAGCGCTGCAACTCATGCTCGGTACCGCGCCATGATGACGCAAGATTCAATCGATCAGGGAATTGACAATCAAGTCAGCGCACAGGCTGCCGACTCGACGTTTCGTGAAGTCGACGACACTGAGCGCGCTATTCCCGCGATCGAATTCCGTAACGTAACCATCGAGTTCGACGGCCGCAAAGTCCTGAACGATCTCAGCTTCAAAGTGATGAAGGGTGAGACGAAAATCATCCTCGGCGGTTCGGGTTGCGGAAAATCGACGACCATCAAATTGGTGCTGGGGTTGCTCAAGCCGGACAGCGGCCAGGTGCTCGTCGACGGCGAAGACGTCACGAACTATTCAGAAGTGCAAATGATGTACGTGCGCAAGAAGATCGGAATGATCTTTCAGGAGGGTGCGCTGTTCGATTCGCTTTCGGTTTATGACAACGTTGCGTTTAAGCTGCATGAGCAGGGCGTGCCCGAAGAGGAAGTGCAAACCGAAGTGCGCCGCATGTTGCGGTTCGTGAATCTTGAACAAGCGATCGACAAAATGCCGGCAGAGTTGTCCGGCGGCATGCGCCGGCGCGTCGGCATTGCCCGGGCGCTTGTCGGAGATCCGAAGATTGTGATGTTCGACGAGCCGACCGCCGGGCTCGATCCACCAACGGCGCGCACCATCTGCGAACTCGCGATGAAGTTGCGCGACCTCGAAGATGTTTCATCGATTTTTGTGACACACGAGATGAACAATCTCGACTATCTGTGCTCTGAGTACGCCGTCGTCAACGAGGCGGGTGAAGTGGTCTTCGAAAAGGAAGGCGAAAAACTCTGTCTGATTAACAGCAAAGTGCTGATGATGAGTGATGGGCGGGTGATCTTCAGCGGCACCGACGAAAGCTTGCGCCGTTCTGAAGATCAATACATCCAGAAGTTTCTGCGCGGACACTGAGGAAAGGAAAAAGGAAAAAGGATAAAGGATAAAGGTAATCTCGACGCTAATCGTTTTGCCTTTTACTTTTTTACTTTTGCCTTGATTAGTTCATGGCACGAACAAGCAAAGTCGGTCTGGGCGAGCTGCGCGTTGGCTTGCTCGTGTTGATTGCTATCGCCGTTCTCATCGTTCTGATTCTGAACGCATCAGGCAATCTCAATCCGTTTGCGCGTCATCTGCACTTACGCGCGCGCTTTACCGATGCGAATGGATTGCGCGAAGGATCCGAAGTGCGCCTGGCCGGCGTCCGCATCGGAGAAGTAGACCGAATTCGCCTAATGACCGCCTCCGAAGTTGGCGCCGGGCCTAATCCGCCGAAAATCGAAGTTTATATGACCATCAACAGCACGATCGATGGCGTGCCCGCAACGGATCGCATCCGTAACGATTCGATGGCGCAACAAACTTCGCCGAACCTTCTGGGCAGCGAAATGATCGTGAATATTACGCCCGGCACCGCGCTGGGCGCGCCGGTGAAAGAGAACGACATCCTGAACTCGACACCGGGCAACACGATGGCTGATTTGGCAACGCGCGGAACCGACCTGGCGGAACGTTTAAGCAAGCTGTCCGATGAACTAAACGCAGTCGTCAAAGACGTGCGAGCGGGCAAAGGCACGGTGGGGCGTTTGTTCAATGATGAGTCGCTTTATAACAACCTGAATGCAACCATTCGCGACGCCGAAGACCTCGCGCAGCAGATCAAGAGTGGCAAGGGTTCTGCCGGAAAATTTATCTATGACGATGCGCTCTACAACAACGCGAACGACATCGCCGCAAACCTGAAGAAACTCTCTGATGACATTCGCGCCGGGCGTGGCTCCGCTGGAAAATTCGTTTCCAGTGACGAGTTCTATAACAAGGTCAATCGCCTTGCCGATCGAGTGAACCATTCGATGGATCAGATCGACATGATTGTAGCTGACGTAAATGCTGGTCGCGGGACACTGGGACGCCTGGTAAAAGACGAAGCGATTTACAACGATGCCCGCGCTGCGATCGCTCGTTTCAACACTACCGCGGAACGCGTCGACAATGTTGCCGCTGGCGCCCAGCGCGGCGAAGGCACGCTCGGCAAGCTGATCACCGACGAAGCGCTCTACAACAACGTCAACAATCTTTCATCCGAAGGCGTGAAGCTGATGTACGATTTTCGTCAGAATCCAAAGAAGTACCTGACAATTAAGTTCCAATTGTTCTAAGTCACACGCAATCGTCAGATCGTAATTTAAGCGGGGGCTTGCTTGGCTGGTTCGGTGGCGGGGCCTTTTAACCCACTCATCCATTCGTGAAACCTTTCGAAATACAAATAAACTACGGGCGTCAAATAAAGCGTCAGCACCTGCGATACGATCAGTCCGCCAACCACTGCTAATCCCAGCCCACGGCGAGCTGCCGCGCCGGCGCCCCAACCGAGCGCAATCGGCAACGTACCCATCAAAGCCGACATGGTCGTCATCATGATCGGACGAAAGCGAATAACGCAGGCATCGTAAATCGCCTGACGTGGCGACTCGCCTTCTCTGCGCTGCTTGTCCAGCGCAAAATCGATCATCATGATTGCGTTCTTCTTCACGATGCCGATCAGCATGATCAGGCCAACGAACGCGTAAATGTCGAGCTCGCGATGGAAAATCATCAGGGTGAGCAGCGCGCCCAGGCCGGCTGAAGGAAGACCGGAAAGAATCGTGAGCGGGTGAATGAAGCTTTCGTAGAGAATTCCGAGCACGAGATAAATCACCAGCACCGCGACCAGCAGCAGTAGCGTCAAGTTCTGTAATGATGATTGAAAGACTTGCGCCGATCCCTGAAAGGTAGTCGTGATCGTCGCCGGCAGATTCTGTTTTGCGACTTGTTGGATTTGTTGGGTTGCCTGGCCCAACGAAACGCCCGGCCGAAGGTTGAATGAGATCGTGGTCGCGGGCATCTCGCCATAGTGATTGACCTGTGCAGGTCCAACGGTGCTGGTGAAACTTGCGACCGCGCTCAGGGGCACCAGATTTCCGTTCAAAGAATGAATGTAGAGCCGGCCGAGCGCCGAAGGATCACTTTGAAATTCGGGCTTCGCTTCGAGAATGACCTGGTATTCGTCGGTCGCTTTATAGATCGTCGAAACTTGCCGCGAGCCGAACGCGTCGCCCAGGGCGGTTTGAATCTGCGCGATCGTAACGTTGTGGGCGGCGGCCTGCTTGCGATCGATCTCGACGTTGATTTGTGGCGTGTTGATTTGCAGGTTGCTGTTTACGTCCTGAAGAATCTGCATCTCACGCATTTTTCGCTCGAGCAGCGGCGCCGAATCCGCCAAATCTGATGTGCTTGAGGCCTGGATTGTCACTTGATAAGTGCTACGCCCAAATCCACCGCCAATGTTCAGGCTCGGCGGATTTTGCAGAATCACGCGCAAGCCCGGTTCGCGCGAAACTTTCGGCCGCAACTCTTCGATAACCTCGTCCGCACTCTTTCGCTGATTCAAAGGCTTCAGGCCGATAAAGATCGTGCCGCTGTTGCCGCCGCTGTTTCGTCCACCGGCGCCAACTGTCGAAGCGTACGATTGCACGTTCGGATCCTTCCTGATGACTTCGGTGATCGCATTTTGATGCTTGATCATGTCGTCAAGCGAAATGCCTTGCGCGCCTTCAGTATTGCCGAACAGCAAACCCGTGTCGCCGCTCGGAATGAAACCTTTGGGAACAACCTGAAACAGATAGAAAGTGAAAGCTGCGAGGATCAGGCTAATAGTGATCACGTAAAGCGGATGACGCAAGACTTTCCGCAGCGACCACTCATAGAATTGCAGCACATGATTGTAGACACCCTCGGAAAATCCCCACCAACCGCGCGCCGGGGCGTGGCCGCCGTCCTCATGCAAGGCGCTCGCACGTATTGATGACGCTTTCAGCAGCTTGCTCGCGAGCATCGGTGTCAACGTCAACGAAACCAATCCGGAAACCAAAATCGCGACGCTGATCGTGATTGCGAACTCGCGAAACAATCGCCCGAGAATCCCCCCCATGAACAGGACTGGAATGAAGACGGCGACCAGCGAAACCGTCATCGAGACGATCGTGAATCCGATTTCGCGCGAGCCATTCAGGGCCGCCTGCATCACACTCTCGCCCATTTCGATGCGGCGCACGATGTTCTCGAGCATGACAACCGCGTCGTCGACGACGAATCCGACCGACAGCGTCAGCGCCATCAGCGAAAGGTTATCGAGACTGAAATTCAAAAGATACATCGCGGCGAATGTGCCGACGATCGAAGTTGGCAGCGCCAGCGTCGGGATGATGGTCGCCCGGACGTTTCGCAGGAAGAGAAAGATCACCATCACCACCAGCGCCATCGCCAGCAGCAGCGAGAACTGCACGTCATTGACGGATTGTCGAATCGAGATCGAGCGATCGTTCAGAATGTCGAGATTGACCGACGCGGGAAGTTGCTGCTTGAACTGGGGAATCAGCGCCTTAATCGCGTCTACCACGGCAACAGTATTGGTACCGGGCTGACGTTGCACGGCCATCGTTACGCTGCGCCGGCCATTGAACCAACTCGCGACCCGGTTGTTCTCGACACTGTCGAGGACGTTCGCCACTTCTTCCAAACGCACGGGTGACCCGTTGCGATAAGCGACGATCAATTTACGAAAATGCGCGGCATCATCAAGTTGCGCATTCGTCTGCACCGTGAGATTCGAAAACTTGCCGTAAAGCGTTCCTGTCGCCGTGTTCGGATTGGCGTTGCGGATCGCCGAGTCGATGTCGTCGACGCCGATGCCGCGCGACGCCAACGCGTTCGGATCCATCTGAGCGCGCACCGCGTATTTCATCGCCCCGTAAACCTGCACCTGAGACACGCCGTCGACCATCGAGATGCGCTGCGCAATCAATGTCTCGGCGTACTCATCTATTTCAGGAAGCGACAGCACATCTGAATTCAACGCAAAGAAAAGAATTGGGCTGTCCGATGGATTTGATTTGCGCAGGCTCGGCGGATTCGGCATGCCGGGCGGCAGTTGCGGCAACGCGGCTGAGATCGCGGTCTGAACGTCTTGCGCCGCCGCGTCGATGTTGCGGCTCAGGTTGAATTGCAGAGTGATCGAGGTCGAACCCTGTGAGTTTGAAGAATTAATCGAATCGATGCCCGCGATGCCTGAGAATTGTCTTTCGAGTGGCGTCGCAACCGACGCCGCCATCGTCTCGGGATTGGCGCCGGGCAGGCTGGCATTGACGTTGATGGTCGGATAATCGACGGTCGGTAAATCGCTAACGGGCAGCGCCGCATAGCCAATCATGCCAAACAGCACGATGCCAACCATCACCAGCGTGGTCGTGATCGGACGCTGGATGAAGAGCTCGGAAATTCCGCGGCGCTGATTTGGATCGGACTTCCTGGACATGTAAACAATTCATCGCGTAGCGGTGCGATGATTTTAGCCGTGGGCTTCAACTAATTCCGTGGGTTAAAACCCATGGCTAAAATCAACTCGCCGCGCCGCGGCGGAGTCATCATTTCGGCTCAGTGCCATTACGCCGTGAGCAACTCGCGCCTTCTTCTGCGCCGCGCCACCCACTCCTGCATCTGTTCGAAGTACAGGTAAACGACAGGGGTGAGATAAAGCGTCACGACTTGCGACACCATCAAGCCGCCGACCACAGCCAATCCCAATCCGCGTCGGGATGCGGCGCCGGCGCCCCAACCGAGCGCGATCGGCAACGTCCCCATCAAGGCCGCCATCGTCGTCATCATGATTGGACGAAAGCGAATGAGGCACGCCTGGAAGATCGCTTCTTCGGCCGGCTTGCCGTCTTCGCGTTGAGACGTCAGCGCAAAGTCGATCATCATGATCGCGTTCTTCTCAACGATTCCGATCAGCATGATCAAACCGACGAACGCATATACATCGAGCTCGCGTCCGAACACCAGCAGCGTCAGCAGCGCCCCCAAGCCGGCAGATGGCAAGCCGGAAAGAATCGTAAACGGGTGGATGAAGCTCTCATAAAGAATTCCCAGCACGAGATAAATCACGAGCACCGCAACCAGCATTAGCAAAGTCAGATTTTGCAAGGACGACTGAAAGATCTGCGCGGTTCCCTGAAAGCTGGTGGTAATCGTGCCCGGCAGTGTCTTCTTCGCCAGCGCTTGCACCTCATCAGTCGCCGCGCTCAACGAAACGCCGTCGCGCAAGTTGAACGAGATGGTCGCCGAGGGAAGCTGGCTCAAGTGATTCACCAGCAACGGGCCCACCCCACGAGAGAACGTCGCGACTGTGCTGAGCGGAACTAAACGTCCGGTCGTGGTTTGGCCAGGTGCGGTCAATCCCGCCGGCGATTGAAAGGAAGTCACGACATTCGGCGAAGGTTGCGCCACCGCGCTTTGTACTTGATTAACTTGACTGGCTATGGCGGGCGTCGCGGTCGAATGAATGTAAAGCTGCCCCAGCGCTGATGGATCCTGCTGATACTGAGGGCTAACTTCGAGGATGACCTGATATTCGTTGGTTGTTGCATAGATCGTCGAGATTTGCGGCGTGCCGTAGGCATCGTTGAGCGCGTTTTCAATTTGCTGTGCCGTCACACCCACGGCGGCGGCCTTGTCGCGATCGATGTCGACATTAAGTTGCGGATTCTTGGTTTGAATGTCGCTGGTCACATCGAGCAATTCCGGCAACTGGGCCATCTTCTCGAGTAATTTGTTAGCGTTCGCATACAGTTCGTTTCGATCGGGCCCTTGCAGGGTCAACTGATAAGGACTCTTCGTAACTTGCCCGCCGACCTGAACCAGCGGCGGGTTCTGCAAATAGATTCGCATGCCGGGGACCTGGGAAAGGCGAGGCCGCAGATCATCGATAACGGCATCGACATCTTTCTTTCGCTGATTCGCCGGCTTGAGCAGAATCAAAATGTTGCCGGTATTACTCGCCGCACTGATGTCGCTCTCGCCAACGGTCGACAACACCCCGGAGACGTTCGGGTCTTTGCGAATCAGGTCGACGATCTGTTCCTGATGCCGGGACATCTCATTGAAAGAAATTCCTTCAGCGGCTTCGCTATAACCGACGATTTGCCCCGTGTCGTCATTTGGAATGAAGCCTTTCGGAATGATGTAGAACAGTGCGACGGTGACAAGAAAGAGCACGCCGCAGATTCCGAGCGTCAACGCGCGGTTCTCGAGTGCGATCTGGAGAGTCCGGCGATAACCGAGAAGCAGCCAGTCGTAGGCGCGTTCGGTGGCCTGATAAAACTTGCCGTGCTCGAGCGTGGGCTCGGCCGCAGGCATCCTGGCCTGCGGTTCACCGCCATCCCTGCCGGTATCTAAGCCATCCCTCACGGCCGAGCTACTGTCGGGTTCCCGATCCAGGTGGCTGCGATGCTTCAACGCCTTCAGCAAACGGCTACAAAGCATCGGCGTAAGGCTCAGAGACACGAAGCCTGAGACCAGAATCGCGACACTGATCGTGATTGCGAATTCACGGAACAGACGACCAAGAATACCGCTGAGAAACAGCACGGGAATGAATACCGCCACCAGCGAAACCGTCATGGATACGATCGTGAATCCGATTTCGCGTGAACCTTTCAAAGCGGCTTCCATCGCGTCCTCTCCTGCTTCCATGCGGCGCACGATGTTCTCGAGCATTACGCCGGCATCGTCGACGACGAAGCCGACGGACAGCGTCAGCGCCATCAACGAAAGGTTGTCGAGACTGAACCCGAGCAGGTACATGATCGCGAACGTGAAGACAATCGACGTCGGCAGTGCCAGCGTGGGAATGAAGGTCGCGCGCACATTGCGCAGGAAAAGGAAAATGACCAGGACCACCAGACCGATGGCGAGCAGTAGAGAGAATTGAACGTCGTTAACAGATTCGCGAATCGATTCGGAACGATCATAGAGCACATCGAGTTTGATCGATGCGGGCAATTGTTGCCGGAAAGAAGGCAACAAATTGCGAATCGCATCGACCACCGCGACCGTGTTAGTTCCCGGCTGACGTTGAATCGTGAGCGTGACCACCTGCTGCCCGTTGTAGCGGCTCGCCAGACGATTGTTTTCAACGCTGTCGACCACGTTACCAAGATCGCGCAGCGCCACCGGGGCGCCATTACGATAAGCGACGATTAGCTGGCGATACTCTTCCGCGTTTGTCAGCTGACCGTTGGCCTGGACTGTCAAATTCTGATGAATCCCGTACAGCGTGCCGACTGGAAGATTCGTATTGCCGCGCTGCAAAGCGGTCGCAACATCATCGATACCGATGCCCCGCGAAGCCAGGGCGGACGGATCGACTTGCACACGCACGGCATATTTCTGTTCGCCGGTGACCAGCACTTGCGCGACGCCGCTGATCGTCGAAAGACGTTGGGCCAGCGTCGTGTCTGCGTATTCGTTCACCTTTGACAGCGGCAGCGCCGGCGAGCTGACCATCAGATAAACGATCGGCTGATCGGCCGGATTTACCTTCTTCAGCGTTGGCTGATTGGGCATGCCGGTCGGCAATTGCCGTGACGATTGGGCAATCGCGGTCTGCACATCCTGCGCCGCCGCGTCGATATTGCGGCTGAGATCGAATTGCAGGGTGACCTGCGTATTGCCGAGCGTGCTGGTCGAGCTGACCGTGTTCAAGCCGGCGATGGTCGAGAACTGCCGTTCAAGCGGAGTGGCAACCGACGACGCCATCGTCTCCGGACTGGCGCCGGGAAGTTCCGCAGTTACTTGAATAGTCGGATAGTCAACGTTGGGGAGATCGCTTACCGGCAGCGCGCGATAGCCGATAAAGCCAAACAACACGATGCCCGCCATGATGAGAGTCGTGGTAATGGGGCGCTGAATGAAGAGTTCAGACATAAAAAAGTTTCGGGTTTCGAGTTTCAAGTTTCGAGTTAACGCCACCGTCTTTTCAAACTCGAAACTCGTAACTCCAAACTCGAAACTGTTTACTGATTTCCACTACGTTACTGCCCGCTTTGCTGCTGATTTCCTCCCTGCCCACGTCCGCCTTGCCCCTTGCTCTTCGCCTGCACTTTTGCGCCCGGCACAATACGCAGTTGTCCATCGGTTACAACCTGCTCCCCGGGCTTTAGTCCGTCTTCGATCACAGTCATTGATTCGATTGTCGTGCCGGTCTTTACCGTACGCATTTCGGCGGTGCTGTCGGCTTTGACCACGTACACGAATGACTTGTCCTGGCCAACTTGAACAGCCTGTGAAGGAACGACGGTCGCCTGGTTGGCGATGCCGAGCGTCAGCACAACATTGACGAACTGACCGGGATACAGGCGGCGATCATCGTTAATGAAAGTAGCTTTCAAACGAACTGTGCCCGTCGCCGGATCGACGGTGTTATCGACGAGCGAGAGTCTTCCCTTCACCGGACTGTTCTCATCACCGGGCACCTCACCCTGCACTTCGAGACCTTCTTTGCCCGTCGCTTGGCGAATGCGCACCAAATCGCGTTCCGGAACTGAAAATGTCACGTAGATCGGCGACGCTGACGTGATGGTAACCAGCGGCGTGGTGTCGTTCGCACGCACGAGGTTTCCTTGCGTCACGGCAAGGTTGCCCGTCTGGCCCGCAATTGGCGAGCGAATCGTCGTGTAGCTCAGTTGAACGCGCGCATTTTCGACATTCGCCTGTTCGGCTTTCTGCGCGGCCTGCAGGTTCGCAACCGCTGATTGATCGGCGCGCACGGTCGCTTCATCGGCGCGCTGCTTGGCGAGATCGTTGTCGTACTGCTCGCGGGGAATCACACCGGACTCAACCAGTTTCAAATCCCGATTCACCGTGATGCGATCATTCGCGAGAGTCGCTTCGTCGCGCGCGACGAAGTCGTTGCCCTGTCGCACCGCGGCCATCGCCTTCAGGAGATTCGCTTCAGCCTGGCTCAATTGTGCCTGCAAGGGACGGGGATCGATCGTAAACAGCAGATCGCCCCTTTTGACCTCCTGACCGGGAACAAAACCGACGCGCAGCAGCGTGCCTTCAACCTGCGAGCGCACTGCCACTGTATTTTGCGCTTCCGCGTTACCGATGCTTTTGATCTGAATCGGAACGTCCTGCTGAGTAACGGAAGCCACCTCGACGGGGACGACTTCGCCGGAGCCCCGCGCTCGGGCGCCCGAGGTTGCCGACTTTTCGCCCAGAAACCGCCACACAACGACAAGCAGAATCAAGAGAACGACGATGCTGACAATTTGAACAATCCGTGCACGCGTTCTGTTGGGACGATTGGCCGCGCGGGCTCGTCGGGAACTCTGCCCCGCGGCGACGCCTTCGCCGGCGCCGTCCGGACGGTTATTTGCGATTTGTTCTGGCAAAGTAATAGACATGGAAAAGTTGATTGTTCGCTTCGCACACAGCTCAATCTGTCTGCTTCTTCGAGGGCCTAAAATTGGGGGATAAAGCGATTTGGTCCGCACAAATATCGACGTTCGGGAAAAGCCGCCGGTTACAGAAACGTGCTTCGCGGATGTTGAGCTAGTTCAAGTACCGCCCGCGCGACTGCCGGCAAAAAGGCTTGACTTCGCGGCGCTCAATGACAAAACTGTGCCCGCATCTTGCCGTTCGAAACCTGCCAACGGAGCTAATTTTATGAGTTCGTTAAACCAACGTGTGCGCCGATCCATCACCGTGCTGTGCGTAGTTGCTCTGATCGCGACTTCGCTCGCGCAAACCTTTGCCCAACAACCCACGGTAACAAAACGACCGCTGACGCATGCAGACTACGATTCGTGGCGGTCGATTGTCTCGCCGCAGATCTCGCGTGACGGGAAGTTCGTCGCGTACGCCTACATGGCACAGGATGCCGACAGCGATCTCGTAGTGCGCAATCTCGCGACGAACGCTGAGTGGCGCGCGCCGCGTGGGTATCGGCCGCCGGCGCCCCCGCCGGACATTTCTCTGCCGAACTCCGGCGAGATCATTGCTGAGCAAGCGCGCTTGGTTCGTCCCGTTTTCACTGCGGATTCGCGCTTCGTCCTATTCGGCATTGAGCCGGACAAAGCCGACTTGAATAAGGCGAAGAAGGAAAAGAAAAAGCCTGAGGACATGCCGAAGAATGCGTTGGGCATGATGGAACTCTCAAATGGTCAAGTCGCCAGAATTGAACGCGTGAAGAACTTTCAAGTGCCGGAGGATGGCAGAGGCTTTGTCGCCTATCTAATGGAAGCCAAGGCAGTGCCGCCACCCGCGAAGGAAGGAGCAGCCAGGGAGAGTGCAACGACTCCGCCGGAGAACCTCGAGGACACGGACGATTCCGCACAACCGCCACAAACTGGTGGGCGTGGCGGCCGCGGCGCCAAGAAGGACTACGGGACCGATCTTCTTCTCAGAAACACGACGACCGGCGCGGACCGCACATTCAACGACGTGCTCGACTACACTTTGAGCAAGGACGCAAAGACGCTGGTCTTTACAGTGTCATCAAAAAATGAAGACATGAACGGCGTCTATGTCGTTTCCACCGCGAGCGATGCGGCTCCTGTCGCCGTTCTTTCGGGCAAAGGCAAATACCAAAAGCTAACCTGGGACGACGAGCAAACGGAACTGGCTTTCATCAGCGATCGCGACGACCAAACGGCGAAACAACCAAAATTCAAAGTTTATATGTGGGAGCGCGGCGGCGGCTCGCCTGTCGCAAATAGTGGCAGCGGAAACCCGACCGTGAGGGACGGTGCAGGCGGAAACCCGACCGTCAGGGAGGGTGCAGGCGGAAACCCGACCGTCAGGGAGGGTGCAAACAACCACTCTATGGCACCGCCCATCGCCACTGAAATCGTTTCAAACTCTTCTCCCGGTTTCCGCAAGGATTTTGTTGTCAGCGACAAAGCCAATCTTAGTTTTTCACTCGATGGCTCGCGACTGTTCCTGGGCGCGACAACTCCGCCTGAGCCGGATCGCAATCCCGATGAAGAGCCGTCGGCTGACGAAAAGGTGATGGTTGATTTGTGGCACTGGAAGGATGATTACATTCAGCCGATGCAAAAAGTTCGCGCTGAGCAGGAGCGTCAACGATCTTATCGCGCAGTGTATGTCGTCAAGGACAGGAAATTCGTGCAACTGGCTGATGAAAAGATGGAGTCGCTGACCGCCTCGAATGATGGCCGTATGGCGATTGGTTCCGACAATCACGCGTATCGCATCACGAATGATTACGATCCGGGAATGACGGATTATTACATCGTCAACGCGGAAGACGGCACGCGTAAGCTCGTCGCGCAGAAACAACGCTTTAATGTTTCGCTTTCGCCCAGCGGCAAGTACGCGATCTATTTCGATGGGAAGGACTGGAACTCGTACTCAGTCGCAACGGGCGCGAAATTGAATCTGACCAAGAATCTGGGCGTGAACTTCTTCGATGAAGATAATGACACGCCGGAGTTGCCGAGCTCATACGGCCTGGCGGGATGGACCAAAGATGACGCGTCGGTGCTGATTTACGATCGCTTCGATGTCTGGCAAGTCTCGCCTGACGGAAACGGCGCGAAGAACCTGACCGACGGCGTCGGTCGCCAAGACAAGATCGAACTTCGTTACGTGCGCCTCGATCCGAAAGAGCGCTCAATCGATCCAACTAAGCCGCTCCTGCTGCATGCGGAGAACGAAGTCACGCGCGACTCAGGTTTCTACCGCGATCGAATCGGTGGCGGCCTGCCGGAAAAATTGATCATGGGCCCGAAGGACTACAACAACCCGACCAAAGCGAAAGACGCCGACGTGCTGATGTTTACTGCGTCGCGCTTCGACGAGTTTCCTGACGTCTGGGTGACGGATGCAAATTTCAAAGCGCCAAAGAAAATCAGCAACGGCAACGCCCAACGCGCGCAATTCAAGTGGGGCACCGCCGAGCTGGTCAACTTTAGAAATACTGACGGCGCTGCGCTGCAGGGCCTGTTGTTGAAACCGGACAACTTCGATCCGAAAAAGAAGTATCCGATGATCGTTTACATCTATGAACGTCTGTCACAGGGGCTGCACGCATTTCGTAATCCCAGCCCCGGTACTTCCATCAATCCAACGTACTACGTCAGCAATGGCTATCTAATCTTCATGCCGGACATCGTTTACAAAACTGGTTACCCGGGCCGTGATGCTTTGCAATGCGTTCTTCCCGCGGTGCAGACCGTTGTCGATAAAGGCTTCGTGGACGAAAGCAACATCGGCATTCAGGGACACAGTTGGGGCGGCTACCAGATCGCATACATGGTCACACAGACGAATCGCTTCAAAGCTGCGGAGGCCGGCGCGGCGGTCGCGAACATGACGAGCGCTTACAGCGGCATTCGCTGGGGCACTGGTCTACCGCGTCAGTTCCAGTACGAGCACTCGCAATCACGCATCGGTGGTTCGCTTTGGGAATATCCGATGCGCTATCTCGAAAACTCACCGCTCTTTCATGCGGACAAAATTCAGACGCCGCTGCTGCTGATCAATAACGACGAAGATGATGCGGTGCCGTGGTACCAGGGCATCGAGTTCTATCTCGCTCTGCGACGCCTGAACAAAGAGGCGTACATGTTCACGTACAACGGCGAGAAGCACGGCCTCCGGAAGCGCATCAATCAGAAGGACTACACGCGCCGCATGCAAGAGTTTTTTGATCACTTCTTGAAGGGGGCACCCGCAGCTGAGTGGATGGAGAAAGGGATTCCCTATTTGCAGCGCGAAAAAGAGAAGGAAAAGTATCGCGTGGCTGACGTATCCGAAGCTCGCCCATAATGCATCAGCGGCGTAGCGGCGAAATATTTACAGTCGAATGCCAATCTTCTTGATTAGCGAAGTATGAGGACTTCCCGAGCTATGAACATCTCGGGCCTACGGCACGAGCGTACCGGTCCAGCGCAACGACAGTTTTGGATTTCAAGGGAACTCTAATCGCTGGCTGCCCTCGCTAACACTGGGGTTTCCGACACAAAAAAAGGCGGCCGAGCGGCCGCCTTCTTTCATGAAGGGATTTTGAATCGGCCCTTGCATGAGTGAAGAACTGACCGGCCGCTATTGTGCGACGAAGTTGTACGTCAGATAGCCGTTGATCCTCGTTGGTTCGCCATTTACTGACGTCGGAGTGAACTTTGCCTGGCGTGCCGCATTGACAGCGGCCGCTTGCAGCAACGGATGGCCCGAGACGGCTTTCGCTGCGACGACGTTTCCGGTCTCATCCACGATGACCTCAACCGTAACGGTTCCGGAGGCTTTAGCGGCGCGGGCAATCGGCGGATATTCGGGCTTCGGCAAGCTCGAGGCCTTTCCATTGAGCTCGCCGCCTTCGATGGCGCGACGGCGCGTGGCGTAACCTATAGTTCCCCGTTCTGTCGTATACCCGGCGCTCTCTTCTTCTTCCCGCTTTTCTTCCTTGCTGACGCGAAAGACACTGCCATCAACCGCGTTAACGAGAACATGAGTTCTTACTGGCGACGAGTCATTCGAAAGAATCACCACGTGGTAAAGCACGAGACTCGGCTTCGCCAGCTCGACTTCGGTTGACCAACGTTCTCCCACCAGACTGCATTCAATAACCTTTCCCGGACTGGCACTCGTAGCGATCTGAATCGCCCGGTCCATCGAAATCTGGGCCATTCCGGCAAGGGTCGCATTTCTTTTCTCTTCCGATTCGCGTTCGGCCCGGCGTCCGGCTTCGTTCTCATTCGTGCGGACGCGAAATTCCTTCTCCTTGTACTCGGCCTTTTCGCGTTCTTCCTTTTCCCGGTAGGCGTCGGCGCCGCTGCCGTCAGGCGAAAAGTAAAACTCGACCAGCAGGTAAAATGACACTGGCTGACCATCTTTCATCGCCGCTTCGAAGCGCCACTTGTGGACGGCCGCAACTGCCGATTCGTCGAGGGATGGGAACAGCGATTTCTTCACCTGAACATTCTGCAGCGAGCCGTCATGACCAACCGTAACTCCGAGCACCACCGTGCCGGTAATCTGTTTCTCGCGCGCGTCGGACGTGTATTCGGGTTCGACTCGATAAGTCACTCTCGCTTTGCGGTTCTGGCCGGCGCTCTCGAGCAAGGCAAGCTTTTCTCTCGCTTCGCGCACCCGCGCATCGTTGCTCGGGTAATCAGTTTCGATCTTGGCGAGATACTCGCGCATCTTTTTTAGGTCTTCTTCATTGACGGTGCTGCTCTTTGCGTACAGCTCGAACTGCGTGCCCATCTTGTCGAGATCTTCCTGCTGATAGCGAAACTCCGCAGCCGCTCGTTCATGCTCCTCCAAATTCTTTTTCACTTCGCGCAAACGCTCTTCGATTTCCTTGCGCTGCGTTTCGTTGGCGCCTTTCAGTTTCTCGCTGAGGTCCTGGGCTTGTTCTCGTAGCCCCTGCAACGACTTCTCTAGTTGCTGTTTTGCTTCTTTCTCTTGGGCGGCGGTTTGCGTGGGTTCTTGAGCATAAACGTCGAGTTTCAGCGCTAACTTTGCGCCTACAACGCAGGGCGCAGCCAAAACTAGCGCGGCCGCAATCAATAAACTTCGCGGGGAGCGTGACTGTCGGTTCTTTGAGTTCAGCAAAGACATGATCCTTACCTCCAGAATGTCCGATTGGTTTAATCCAATAGTCGTGTCAGATATCAGTCGCGGCGACAAAGGCGCTGATCCGATTAATCGCATCAGCGAATGGGCATAGGTCTCTGCATTCAAAAGCTTCGCCGCCACAATCTCATCGCAGCAAAGCTCTCGCGTCTGTCGGATGCGCCGGCGCACCAGCACGGCTGCGGGATGAAATGACAGTGGCAAATAGCTGGTTTCGAAAATTAAGTTCCACAGGTAATCGCGCCGGGCGACGTGCACCAACTCATGCCCGATCGCGGATAACAACAAGTCGCGATCAGTTTGTTCCAGCAAACTTTCCGGCAGCACGATTATCGGATTCATTACGCCGAGTGTGATGGGCACCGGCACATTCGGTGAATGAAGGACGCGAACGCGTTTCACGCCAATTAACCGGCCGCAACGATCGACGATCACCTTCAAATGGTCAGGCAGCGGCGAATCCAGGGCTCCGCGCACGATTGACTGCGTCCGGCGCCAGGCTCGCAAGAGAAGTAGAAGCCTGCACAACAAGAAGCCGATGTAAATGGCGAAGAGACTAACCGCCACGCGCATGGGGAGGCTTAAAGAGTTCCGGGAAAGAATTGGGCGTCTTGCTGTTGTGCCAGTTGTTGCCAGCGCCTGAACACCAGCGTCATCAGCGATCTCGACGTCAGGGGAGATGATGCGAGTAATGACGACAGGTCCTGAAGCAGCCCGGGCGTCGCCTGGGTTGCGAACCGTGACCGGCTTCCGCAGAGCGCTAATGCTGAAAAGCGGAAGCATGATGCAAGTGAGAAGCGTGACGATCCACAACGCGTGTCGATAGCGCACCGCGATCCCACGCAATAGCCAATCGGCGAATGCCGCAAACGCGACAACCAGCGCGGCCTGCCAAATGGCATTTAGGAGAAACGTGAGTACCGCTTGAGTCAAAAGTTTCATTTCTTCTCTCCGCGGTTCTCTTCAATTAGTTCCTGCAAGCGCGCGAGTTTTTTAGGCGTCAGATGCTTTGTCTCAACCAGGCTCATCACCAAACTCTCAGCCGAGCCGCCAAACAGACGATCGATGATGTCGCCAATGTGCTGCCGCGTTACATAGCTACGGCTTACCACTGGCGTGTAAAAGTACGCGCGGTCCTTCAGCGCCCGCTTTACCTTGCCTTTGCGATGCAGGATGTTGAGCATCGTCTGCACGGTTGTGTAAGCGAGCGACCGCTTCAGTTTCTGCTGCACCGTCTGCACGTTAGCGGGCCCCCCTTCCCAGAGTACGTGCATTATTTCCAACTCGAGCGGCGTTAGTTTTTCAGCTTTTCCGTGCGGCACTTTATCCTTCTCCTAATCGTTTAGGAGCTTATACGCCCCAGCCCCTGGCGTTGTCAACTAAATTTTTAGGAGATACGCGCGGCGCGGTCTAGAAGTGTCTGGATTGCACCAGCACCTGAAACGAGGCGGCCATGCCGGTTGGCACGATCAGCTCGCGGCTGCTCGTCGTGAAATTCAGCAGTTCAACCGGATCGGAGATCTGAGTCGTCGCGCGCCCGAGTTCGTTGGCGGCTCCCTCGCTCCACAAAAACTCGTCCAGTCGTTGCAGGCGCAGAGTTTTGAAGCCATTTCGTTCACCAGCGGCAATGACCTGGGTCCAATCGACAGTTGTCGTTAAATCATATTCGCCGGGATGGGACAGCAAATTGTCAACGAATTGATGTCTGTGAAAGGCTCTGAGAGTTCCTCGAAATCGACTTTGATCGTTAAGCAGATCGTTTCGTTCAGCGCCGTAATCTACAGATATCAACAGGCCGCGGCCGATGATTTCTGCCGCCCGCGAAATGAATTGTTCAACGCCGAGATTCACCTCGTAAACCTGGCTTTCGGCGAGGTGGAGCTTGATACGCGAGCAATACTCGGCAACTGGCGCGGTCAAATCACTCTCGATCCAGACGAAATTGCTGTCACTCAACCCAACGCAGAGCTCTCGCAGCTTTCCGTTGCGGCCAATAACGCGATTGACTGGGAATGCATCGAACAGCTCATTGGAAAAGATGACTGCATGAGGAATTCGCCCGTCGATTTCAGCCAGCGAACGAAACTGAATCCGATCCTTAAACGCCGCGAGCTTGGTTAGCGCCTGCGCGCGCGCGTTGCCACTAATCTCAGCAATGAAGTAGCGCGTCGCGGCAAAGACTTTTGGAAAGTCACGCTGTAAAGTCGCTAAGACCGCGCGCGCGCAATCGCCCGCGCCGCCGCCAACTTCGATGATCGCGAATTCGTCAGGCGCGGCAAGATCGAAATACGCTTTCATGAAATAGCGCGCGAAGACCGCGCCGAACAATGGGCTTACCTCCGGCGCCGTTCGATAGTCGCCACTTCTTCCCTGCCGTACCCGCGCCGTGCAGTAGTACCCCTCGCGCTCATCGTAGAGCGCGCTCTTCATCCATTCGTAGAAGCTGATCGGTCCTTCGCGCTGAATGCGCTCTCGCAGGCGGGCTTCGAGACTCAACTTTTTTCTTCAGATTTTTCGAGCAGCTTGGTGGTGTGATCCGGCACGCTGGTCGGCGGCACGATTTCCGCTGTGTCCGGCCGTTGAGGCCACGGCTGCGTGTTAACTGCGGGAGCCGGTAAGGCCGCAACGCGCGCCGGCGCAGGCGACACAGCCGGTGGCATGTATGATGGCGCCGACACGTAAGGCGGTGGCTTCGCACCCTCTTCGAAAATCGCGGCAAACAACGTGCGGAGCAATCCGCCGACGAAACAGATGATGGCACTCATGGCGGCGAAGAAAGCGAAGACCTCGGAGATGCGGCCGTCGGAGAACGCTGACATCACCCCAAACAGTGGGACTATTAGAATGCCGGCGAGAAAAATGATCACGCCCTGCATCACGCCTGTGCGCTTCTTTGAGACTTTCGATTCGCCTGATTCAAAATGCGGCAACATCCCGCTGTTGCCAAGCAGATACATGACGCCTTCCATCAGGAACCCGCAACGCGAACAGAACCGCATTGAATCGGTGGCTTGTTGTTGGCCGCATCTGGGACAAAACATAAAAGCGGTGATCAGTGGTCAGTGGTCAGTGCTTCAAAAACCTTGAATGCGCGCTGCTGATGATGCCTTGCTCTTTTCAGAGTGTCCAGCAAAAAAGCCAAAATTTGCTGCCCGCCCGCGGGTGTCATTATCTCTTTGGAAAGATCCGCGTCGTCCTTGAAGGCCAAAAACGCGCGACTCCGCAGGTCTTCTACTTCGCTGAGATATTCCAGCACTTTGGCCCGCGTATTCAAAGTCTCGGGCAATGTCCATTCAAACGGATCGTCCCAGAGATTCGCCGTTAGGCCGCCAAAACTCTGTTCAATCACCGCCCCGCACCGCAGAATCTGTTCGCCGCAAGTATCGTGGAAACTCGCTTCCGCGGGTCGCGTGTACAGCAATTCGGCTGGAAGGTTCGCGATGAAGTCGCAAGAAATCTTGTGAATCTCCGCGAACTGCTTATCGAGATTATCAACCTGTTGTTTGATTGAGCTCATCGAGCATTGATTCAGAAGATGCGAATCAATGAGTTTAACTCGACTTTGCCGATTTACACTTCCGCTTTGCTTTCAAACGGCAGGTCTGGCTGAGCGTCGAAGGCGCGATCTCGTTTGTATACATAAACACGGAGTGCAAGCAGAAGCATTCCAAGCGCAACCGCTATCCAAAGAATCGACCAGAAGATTGCCGGTACCCCGGTCGCGCTCGCCATGTTAACTGCATCATTCGGAACTGCGGGAGCAAACGGCGATGAAAGGAAGAAGACGGTTTTCAGATCGAGCAGTGCATTCAGAATACATTGCACCGCGATCATGCTCACGATGAAAAGCGCGACGCGTTCGGAAGTCCATCTTCCGATCGCGTAGAGCCCCAGCGAAATCACCACGCCCGCAATGAAAGTGAACGGCACGTTCCACCACGAAGACCCCGGACCGGAAAAGATCGGCTTGAGAAAGCCAAAGACAAACGTCAGAAATAGAATTAGAAATGCCGAGACAAATAGAATCACGCGTGCCGCGGCTGCGCGTCGAATCAAAACGAGCATGACTGCCCCGAAAGCCATCGCGCCAAGATAACCCGCACTCGAAACAAACATCTGCGAGAACGTTCCGCCCTGAGTGGTGTAAGTCTCACCCGCGCCATTCATTGAAACGCTGAGGCTCATCACTGAGTTTCCCGTCATCAGGGCGGCAATCGCGTGCCCGCCTTCGTGGATAAAGGTGACAAAGATGCGGAAGGGATACGCGAGAATTTCCGCGTACGGTATGAACCAAAGTGCAATCGAGATTCCCGCGGCGAAGAGAAGCGTCTTTGCCTGAGGTCGCGCGCCTGCTGCCAGTCGGTATTTCATCACTTCACTGAACGCAAATTACCGTAAGCTTGTTCCGTCATCATTCGGCCGCACGTAATCGCCCGATTTACCGCCGGTTTTGAGCTCCAAACGGACTTGCGTGATCGTCATCGACTTGTCCAGCGCTTTGCACATGTCATAAATCGTCAGCGCCGCGACAGAAACCGCGGTCAACGCTTCCATTTCCACGCCGGTTTGGGCGCGCGTGCGGACTTCTGATTCGAGATACGCGCCGTCGTCACGAACTTCTGCGCGCACTTCGACGTGGGTTAGCGGCAGCGGATGACAGAGTGGAATCAGTTCAGCTGTTCTTTTGGCGGCCATGACTCCCGCCAACCGCGCGGTTTCGAGCGGATCACCCTTCGGAGTTGTATTGCTCCGGATCGCCG
>Ga0157378_10000069_pt1 | contig 91773 bp, 78 predicted proteins | sample M65metaG_FD_115309 | JGI IMG/M metagenome (GOLD analysis project Ga0157378, IMG submission 115309) | Miscanthus rhizosphere microbial communities from Kellogg Biological Station, Michigan, USA - M6-5 metaG | ecosystem: Host-associated > Plants > Roots > Rhizosphere > Soil | place: USA: Michigan...
GCCGGCGACATACCCGCCCGGACCGCTGCCGATGACCACCACGTCGTACTGTTGTTCTGCCAAGGAAACCTCCCGTGATCTAACGCGGCGCGCATTATATGCAGGTCATGAGAACACTGATTGTCTGCCTTCTCTTCGCCGCAACCTCGGCGTTCGCGCATCCGAGCGTGAGCGTGGTCATCGATTCGAAGGGCAACGTCTATTACAGCGATCTCGTGCAGATCTGGCGCGTGGCGCCGGACGGCACGAAGACGATCGCCGTGCCGCACGTGCATTCGCACGAGCTGTATCTCGATGCCAGCGACACGCTCTACGGTGAGAACCTCTGGTACAACGGCGAGGCGCTGAAGACCTGGGGCTACTCCGTGTGGAAGCGGACGCCTGACGGGCGCGTCTCGTTCGTCCTTCCGCCGCGGACGGGATTCAACGAGAACTTCAGTTTCGTGCGCGATGCGGCCGGCAATCAGTACTTCGCGGTGCATGACAAGAACGAGATCCGCCGCCGCTCGCCGGATGGACGCGTGGTGTTGATGGCGCGCGCGCCGTTCAAGGACATCCGCTGGCTTTCCGTTACCCCGAACGGCGTGGTGTATCTGATCGATCTGCTCGATCTCGTGCGCGTAACTTCGGACGGCAAGGTGACCACGATGGCCCGCAATCTCAGCTCCCACGCGCTGTTCGGCGATGACCGGCATCGGGTACAGGGTCTGTTTCTCGATCGCACCGGGAACGTCTACGTCGCCGCCTCGGCGGAGCGCGAGGTCAAACGGATCACGCCATCGGGGCGGATCGACGTCGTGGCGCGATCGACGTTTCCGTGGTCGCCGTCAGGAGGTGCAGTCGCGAGGAATGGGGATTTGTGGGTGCTGGAGTACTCGGTGACGAATCAGCAGAGGGTAAACCGAGTCTCCATTCATCGAGTTCGATGACAACCCGCACACACTTCTGTATCTTGCTTCGGTCGTGTCGCAAGTCGTGCTAAATGCGGCCACCGTCCTCGGAGGCCTCGCAGCGCTGTTCTACTTCCAAGAGCGCGTAAGCCGCCTCGTCACGCAGGCCGCATCGCCAAGGGCTAAGACAAATAAGCAAGCGACGGTGCGTTCTCGGTTGACGGGCATTTTCCAGGCTCTTCCGATGTCTCCTAGGATCGCTCTCGGGTTGCAGTGGATCATCACCGTTTACGTTTTTGGCCACCTGTCTCGTGGCTTGCCATTTGTAGGGTTATTGATTCCAATTTGGGCTACGCCTCTTGCGTTGGGCATTTACTACGGCTTGGATTCCGATGAGGGAGTCGCCCGCCTCGTGGGTGGTATCTGTGGCGGGATGATTGGGTCAGCGATAGCGTACGCAAGGATCGATTGGGCGACACCTTACGGTCTCACGACGGGCATCTTTTTCGGCACACTGCTCGCTGGCCATGTATCGAATCCTACGCGCCAGACGTCCGTATTCTCGTTAGTTGCAAGCACACTGCTTCTTCTGTTCGCTCTTGGCGTTTTTCACGACACATTTTTCATGCAGCTTGATGGCGAGGCATTTGTCATTAGCGCCTTGGCAGCGGCACTCTGGTTGAGCTTAATGGGTGCTGCAAGAATGCTCGCGATGCTGAAACTGCGCAACGGTCGGCAATGACTCAAGATGGATCACTATTGCTATGGACGTGCTACTCGCAAGGGTTCAGCGCTTGCTAGGCGTGAAACATCAAATGAACGCGAATAAAACTGTCGTGGTGACCACGTCGCGAAGCGCAAACGGTCGCGCGTGAAAAAGTTTTGGGACTTAGACCTGAAATCTTTATGACGACGTGTCGGATGGCTTCGAGCCACCGCGTCCCGCTGACCTCCGTCTTATGCCGCCCCCTTCTCGCTCGCGGCGGGGACACCGGCGCTCCTATTGCGACGGTACGTACGTCGGATCCTGCGTCGCGGCGTCGATGACCGATCCGTACGCCGTTACACGCCCGCTTCCGCTGAGCACCTTCACTGTGACTCGTGCGTTGTAGGTCGTGCCGAGGCCGAATTGAGCTAGCGAGGTTTGCAGGAACTGGTTGGCGGCGAGCGGGATCTGGACCTTCGCGGCGACCTTCGAATCGGATGGGATGGCGGTGACTTCGATCGTCACCGGGCTGCCGCTGGTTTCGACGAAGCCGAGGTTTGTGCGCATCTTGTCGGACGACTCGAGTTGGAGGATTTGCAGGATGCGGTTGTCCGACAGGCCGATCGAGCCGGCCGGCGTTACGGCGGGGATGAACTGGCCGTAGGTTCCGTTCGTGGTCTGGTTGTAGGTGCGCGCGGTGACCACCAGCTTCGAGCTGGATGGTGTAGTCACCAGCATCGAGCCGCCGGAGTTGGAGAGGGTGTAGAGACTCTGCAGAGCGTTGTCGATGGGCATCACCTGGCCGGCGGGGATGGTGACCTGCTTCGTGCCGCTGGCGCCGGTGTTGCCGGGTTGGGGGAAGTAGGCCAGCGTCGCCGTGACGGATGCCGAGGTCGGGTTGAAGAGGCGGATGTCGCTGCGCCAGCTGGCCAGGCCGTTGTTGATGTCGGCCACGCCGGGGATCACGTAGCGCGTGGCGGATTCGGCGCCTTTCAGAACCGGGAAGACCATCAACGGATCGTTGGTGAGGTTGTCGATCACCGAGGCGTAGGCGGTCACCTTGCCGGTGGCGGAGACCACTTCGACCTCGAAACGGCCGTCGGTCAGGGTGATGCCGTTTTCGGCGAGGAGGTTGCGCTGCTGGTGCTCGCCGGGGAGGAGCGAGATCGGAATCGGTGCCACCACCTCCACGCCGGCGTTGTTGAAGACGTGAACCAGCACGTCGGCCGGCTCGCCCGCTCCTTCCACGATGCCGAAGTTGGTGCGGTAGGCGGAGGACTGGGCGATCTGCTGCAGCGACAGCACGATCTTGTTCGAGTCGGTCGTGCGGGCGATGAAATTAGAGAAGGCAATCGCCGGGATGAACTGCCCGAACGTGCCGGTGGGCGTGGAATTGTAGGTACGGCTCGATGCCACCGTCGACACGCTGACGGAGGACGGTGACGAGAACGTCGTCGACGTCGTCGTCAGCGGCCGGATCTCCAGAACGCCGAGGGCGCTCGACCCGTCGGAGCCGGCACCGAAGAAACTGGTCAGGATGTCGTCCAACGCCATGGTCGCGCCGGGATCGACCTGGATCGTGGTCGAGGAGCCTGACTGCGAGGCGTCCGTACGCGTCAGGGTGAAATTGAGCTGGTACTTCATCGCCTGGGCGCTGGTGTTGGCGATGCGGATGTCCGATTCGAACAGCGAATCATTAGCGCCGGCGGCGTGACCGACGGCGGGGATGATCAGCGAGTTCGGCAGCGGCGTGGTCTTGCCGCCCGGCGAGACCGGCGTCACGGTCGTCACCGAGACCGGCACGCTGACCGGCGTGGTGTCGGTGGCGACGACGTTCGTCTTGCTGGCAGCGCCGAGGGTGAGGATGACCGTGGCGGTGTTGGTGCCGAGTTTGAGCGCGGCCGGATCGGAGATGATCGTCAGCGTGACCCCGTCGGGGCCGAGGGTGCCGGAGGCCGGCGCTACCGTCGCCCACGGCTTGTCGGCGCGGGCGGTGAAGGGAACGGAAGGCGTCCGGCCGGGGATGAAGATGGTCTGCCGGATCGTGCTGGCGGTCCCCACTTCGACGCTCACCTGTCGCTGTGGTTTGTCGGGAAGGACGACGACGATGACCACCGGCGAGTATGGGCCGCGATCGTCGCTGCAATTGCTGATGGCGCGGACGCGGTAGAACAACTTCGCCGCCGTGGCCGCCGAGGTGTGGTTGAACGTGGCCGCCTGGCCGTTGACCACCTGGGTGGTGGCGCCGGAGAAATCGGTGGTGGTCGATTCCTGCAACTCGTAGCTCGTGGCGTTCGCAACCATGCTCCAGCGGATGGTGTAGTCGCTGTTCGAGGCCACCTGTCCCGGGCCGTTCGCCAGCGGACGGCCGGGCGTGCTGCACGGCGGCGGGGTTTTGAGCACGGTGAACGAGCTGATGGCCGAGGAGAGGGAGGGGCAGAGTCTGAAGAGCACTTCGACGCGCCAGCGGATCACGCCGCTCGGTACGTCCGCGGTCAGTTTGTTGTCGATGGTCGAGCCGATCACGCTCTCGCCCTGCTCGCCTGCGGCCGCCCACACTTTGTAGCCGGCAGCGTCGGGGACGCGCGACCACTCGAAGCGCACTGTCGACGAGAGGCCGGTAGCGTTGTCGGCGGGAGTGAAGAGAATCGGCCGCTCGCCGTCGCAGTCGTTTTCCGGGACGGTGAATTTGAAGTGCTTCGATTCGACGGGAGTGCATCCATTGATGAATGCCACCACCCACCACTCATTCTCGTCGTCCGGCACTTCCACCGTCACCTCGGTCTGCAACGTCTGGGCGATGCGGGTCTCCGCGCCGTCGTCATTGCGGAGGAAGACCGCGTAACCGGAAGCACCGTTGACCGCGGTCCAGGCGAAACGGACCGGCGAGGTGAGGTTGACCGCACCGTCGGCGGGGGCGAGCAGCGTGGGGCCGTCGGTCGGGCAGTTCTGCGCCCGCGCGACGGTGAAGTGAAATGCGGGGGAGCGAAGCGATGGGCAGCCATCGAAGATCGCTTCGACCAGCCACGTCACCGCGCCCGGCGAGAGCGGGCCGGAGATCGTCGTGTCGGTGGTCTTTGCCAGCACCTTGAGGTCGCCGCCGTCGATGGAGGCGTAGACGCGATACTCCGTCGCCTTGGCAACGGCGGTCCAAGTCAGCGTGACTGGCGAGGAGACGGTGGAGTTGTTGGCCGGCGCGATGAGCTGCGGACCGGAAGTCGCCGAGGGGCATCCCGGAGTGGGGATGACGAACGAGGCCACGGCCGACTTCACCGCCGGACAGTTCTCGAAGAATGTCTCGACGAACCAGAGGCCGTTTCCGGTGACGGTGAAGTCGTGCTGCAGATGCGTGTCCTTGACGAAGCCGATGTCGGAGAAGGCGTCGCCATTCATCGAGACCCAGACGCGATAGAGCAGCGCCGCCGAATCGTTGCCGTTCCAGGAGAAGGTGATCGGACTGGTGACCTGCGCGCTGCCGATCGGTGACGAGAGCGTGGCCGCCTTGTGCGCATCGCAATTCGCGCCCGTGCCGACGGTGAAACGGCGATGGGCCGAGAAGGTCGAATCGCAGCTGTTGTTGAACAGCGTCTCCACGTACCACTCGCCCGTCCCGCTTGAGAGCGAGACCTGTTGCGATGTGGAGGAGTTGCTCGTCCGTGCCGCCAGCACCGGCGCGCTGCCGTTGAAGGAGATCCAGAGCCGGTAGTTGCTAGCGCCAGGGACCGCGCCCCACGAGAAGTTGACCGGAGACGTGACCGTGGCGTTGTCCGCCGGCGCGGTCAACGTCGTGGCCGTGCCGCAGGCGAGCTGCACACCGCTGATGAAGGTCGATTTCGCGGAGACGATATCCGGACAGTTGGCGAATACGGTGGCCACCCACCACGTCACCGAGCCGTCGGGGACGACGCGGGTGAGGGAGGTCGACGTCGTTGTCCCCGCCAGGTCGCCCGAGTTGTCGCCCGCTTCGGCGATGTAGAGCTTGTAGGCGACAGCGCCGTTGACCGCGGTCCACTGGAAGGTGACGTTGGAGGGAATGTCGGCGGCGCCGTTGGCGGGAGAAATGAGCGTAGTCGGCGTGGTCGGGCAGCTCACGGTCGGTGCAACGGTGAAGCTGAAGACGGAGCTCGACGTCTTCACGGCGGTGCTGCACGCGGGGAAGGCGTCGACCGACCAGAAGTACGTTCCCGCCGGCAGCGGCTGGGCGAATGTGAAGCTGGTCTGCGACGCGCTCAGACGCGCGTCGTTCGCCGTCGGCGCTGGCGGATTCTGCGTGCCGAAGTGGATGAGGTACTTGTCGGCGCCCGATGCGGGAGACCAGCTCAGCGTTGGCGTCGAGCTCGCGGTGCTGTTGTTCGCCGGTCCGATGAGATTGAACGATCCCGGCGGGTTGCAGACCGCTCCGGTGGTTTTGAACGAGGCGCAGCTGCTGGTGGTGAAGGGACAGTTCGTGCCGGTTTTCTTGGCCACGACGCGCCATTCGTAGCTGCTGTTGGCCTTGAGCGTTCCCGGCGGGTTGAAGCTCGTCGATGACGTGGTGAAGACCGGCTGCCCGAGGCATGCGCCGGAACCGACTTCGCCGAAGTAGACGTCGTATTGATCCGCGCCGCTGACGGCGCTCCAGGTCATCGTCGGTGTCTGCGAAACGTTGGTCGAGTTATCGGAGGGCGATTGAATCGACGGCGCGCTGGTGAGACAGCCGACGGTGAACACTTTGCCGGCCGATCCCAGCTCGCAGTTGGAGACGTTCGTGGTGGCCTTCACCGCCCAGACGTACTGGCCGTTGGGCAGGCCGTTTACGGTGCAGGAGCTGGCATTGGCGCCGGTGGCGGTGCAGGCGACTGTCGTGTTCGGCCCACCCGTGCCGATGTTGACGACGTAGCCGGTGACGGCGGCCGATGTCGCCGGCGTCCAGCTGAAGGTGACCGGCGAGTTTGCGTTGAGATTGGTGCCGCTGGGCGATTGCGATACGGGAGGCTGGCTGTTGGCGGGACACTGCGCAATGGCCTCTCCGCCGAGCGTCACAACGGCGCACAGCAGTGCTGCGAATCGAGCTCTCATGGTCATCCTCGGTGTTCATCAGACGTTGCTGGGCGTCGGACGTTGACGGGACTGTAACTCGGGAGCCTGGCTTCCGCAGGTGACCCTGCTCACTCAGCCAAGCGTAGAGCAGGCATCTCTGCCTGCTCCCGCCGGGCGTCCTCGCCCGGCGGTGGTTTTTGGGGAAGGACCGGGTTCGCCACCGAAACCACCGCCGGGCGAGGACGCCCGGCGGGAGCAGACGGGACGTCTGCTCTACGCGTACTTGTTTCCGCCTGTGCTGAAGAGGACGACAGTCTCGTCCTTCCGGATCGTCCCCTCGGCCAGCAGCGTTCGCAGCGCCAGCAGTGCCGCGCCGGCTTCGGGACCGGCATCGATTCCTTCCGTCGTCCGCAGATCCGCGGCCGCTCCTTCGATCTGCGCTTCATCCACCGCGATCGCGCCGCCGCCGGAGTCGCGCAGCGCGCGCAGCATCAGGCGATCGCCGATGGCGCGCGGAACGCGCAGTCCCCACGCCCCCGTCTGCGGCGACTCCCATTCCGGCGCGGTGTCGAGCCCTTCGTTGAACGCGCGGACGACCGGCGCGCAGCCGCTCGACTGCACCGTGAACATGCGCGGGCGTTTGGAGTCGATCCACCCGAGGCGCTCCATCTCGTCGAAAGCCTTCCACATCCCGATCAGGCCCGTGCCGCCGCCGGTCGGATAGAGGATGACGTCAGGCAGACGGCCGAGATCTTCGAGCAGCTCGTAGCCCATGATCTTCTTCCCTTCGACGCGATACGGTTCCTTGAGCGTCGAGAGATCGAAGCCGCCGTTGCTGGCGATGTACTGAGCCACTCGCTTCCCCGCATCGGTGATGACGCCCGCGACCAACTCGACCTCGGCGCCGAAACTCCGGCACTCATCGACGATCGATTGCGGCGTGTCGCGCGGCATGGCCACGAACACGGGAAGACCAGCGCGTGCGCCATAGGCCGAGAGCGCCGCACCGGCGTTGCCCGCCGTCGGCGCCGCCAGACTGCGCGCACCGAGGCGTCGGGCCATCGTGACGGCGGCCGCCATCCCGCGCGATTTGAACGAACGCGTCGGATTCTTCGACTCGTCCTTGATCCAGACATTCTCGAACCGCGTCGACGGCAGCAGGGGAGTGATCCCTTCGCCGAGCGTAACGATCTCGGTCTGATCGTCGATCGGAAGCACTTCGCGATACCGCCACATCGTGGCCGCCCGCGAGCGGATCTCGGCACGTAGCTCAGGGTTTGATTTGAGATCGTATTGCACGAGCAGCGGCGCGCCATCGTTCGGGCAGAGGTTCATCAACTCGCGAATGGCGAAGGTGGCGTCACAGCGGGAGCAGGTGAGTTGTTTCATAGGCGCTTCGCGCGTTGTCTGCGCCTGACGGCGCGTTGTCGGTTGTCTGCGCGCTGCGGCGCGCGTGGCCGGAGAGTATCAGTTGCGGCTGTTTTTAGAATGTGCGGCTATGTCTGCACAGCACAGACAAGAGTGTCTGTGCCACATACAGCCTGCAGAGCATCAATAGCTCGATGGCCGAAGCCGGGATCGATGTGGCACAGACACTCCTGTCTGTGCAGCGGCTTCGCCGCGCGGTGCCACGCGCGCCGCAGCGCGCAGACAACCGACAACGCGGCGAAGCCGCAGACAACGCGCGCGAAGCGCGCAGTTTTACTGCCCCTTCTTCGCGTCCGAAACTGCCTTGTCGACGCCGGCCTGCACGTCGTTCATTGCCTTCTGGGCGTCGCCGGGCTTCTCTTCCCACTTCGACATCTCGGTGGCGATGGCGTTGAGGGCGCCGTCGTACTTGGCGATCAGCTGCTGGTTGTAGGCCATGGCCGGCGAGACCTGCGTGGCGTCCTTCTTCATCTCGGCGCGCTGCTTGTCATAGTTGTCGAGCATTTCCTTGTACATCTTCTTCGACTGATCGTCCTTGGCCTCGTCGTACGACTTCTTCATCTGCGCGTACGTGGCGTCGAACGATGCGTTGATCCCCTCGGTCATCTTCGCCGTCATCGCCGCGGCGCTGGCGGCCATCACCTGGCTCTTGACCCAGAGATACTCCTGCGTGTTGTAGTGAAGGTCCTTCGCGGCGCGGATGTCGGCGGTGAGCATGTCGGCGGCCGATCCGATGGTCTTGAAGCCTTCCATCATGCCGGCGATCGACTTCTCGCCCGCTTTCTTGGCGGCATCGGCGTGGGCCTGCGCTTCCTTGCGCGCCACCTGCGCGATGTCCTTTTCATGACCGCGAACCTTGAGGTACATGTCCATCTGCGCGTCGGTCAGCTTGCCGTCCGACGGCGGCGTGTACTTGTCGTTGGAAACGTCCTTCATCAGGTCCATCGTCCCGTGCTTTTCGAGCTCCTGGGCGATCTTTGCTTCCTTGGCACGGCAACCAGCAAGAACGCACGACAGAATCAGTACCGCGGAAAACGTCCGGCGCATTTTGTTCCTCCAAATAAGATGTTGGGCGATTGTAAATTCAGGTCTGAGTATTGGCAAGCCTGCGGAGTTTTGAAGTGAGCGATTCGAGGTCGTTGAGGATCGATTCGATCTCCGCGCGATGCCCGGAGCGGAGCGATTCGAGCTGTAATTCGAGCGAATGCACCTGCTGTTCGAGGACGGCTACGCGATCGTCGGCAGGAGCCGGCTCGGGTTCCTCCACGACAGCGACCGCGGGCTCCTCAGCCGGCACGAGCTCGGCGGCGTCGAGCTCCTCGATTTCTTCGATAGGTTCTTCGATAGGTTCTTCGACATGCTCTTCGACAGCTTCGTCGATGACCGGCACCGCCACGTCGCCCGAGATCGTGGCCGGCCGCTCGCGCCCTTCGGAGAGAAGCTGCTCGAGCGACACTTCCTCCATCCGCTCGTAGCTGCTGTCGACCTGCGATTCGGGAAAAGGAACGGAGTCGGCAAACGGATTTTCCGGAGCTTCCGCCTCGGGTTTCGGCTCCGACTTCACCGCGGCCACCGGCTTCGCCTTTTCCTTCTCCACAGGAATCGGTTTTCCCTGCAGCCTGGCGTAGAGATGTTTGGCCGTGATCTTGGAGACGAGGTGAAAGGTCTCCATGACTCCTTCACCGCGGATGGCAGCGGCCTCGGTGTACGGATAGCCTTCGAACCCGAGCGCCTCCTGCAACTCCTCGATGGAGAGGACGCCGGGGATGTCGCGTTTGTTGAACTGGATGATGATCGGCGTGTCGTTCGGATCGATGTTGTTCTGCTCGAGGTTCTCCATCAGGTTGGCGAAACTCTCGCGCGTGGAGTCGACCATCGAGGGCTGCGAGTCGGAGACGAAGACGACGGCGTCGGCCCCCTTCAACACCAGCTTGCGGGTTTCGTTGTAGAAGACCTGTCCGGGGACCGTGTAGAGCTGAATCTTCAGATTGAAGGGCCCGACCTTGCCGATGTCGACCGGCAACAGATCGAAGAAGAGCGTGCGATCGGTCTTCGTAGCCAGCGACAGCATCTTTCCCTTCTGTTTGGGATCGAGCTTGTCGAAGATGACCATGAGGTTGGTCGTCTTTCCGCAGAGACCAGGACCGTAGTAGACGATCTTGGCGGTCATCTCGCGGGTGGCGTGATTGAACAGAACCATCAGTAGCTCGGGGCGCAAAGTATCGCACAGCCGGCACGGCCGGCGGCGCTTGTTGCCCAAGGCTCGGCCAACATCACTCCTAGAATGCCTGCTATGGCCGACGAGACTGACGACGAGCCGATCGAAATCCCGATCACAGACACGCTCGACCTCCACGCGTTCCGCCCGAACGAAATCCGCGACGTCGCCCGCGACTATCTGACCGAGGCACGGGCGAAAGGCTTCACGCAGGTCCGTCTGATCCACGGCCGCGGCATCGGCATGCAGCGCGAGAACATCCGCAAGCTGCTCGCATCGCTCGATTTCGTCGAAGCCTTCCACGACGCGGACGGGAGCGGGGGAGGGTGGGGCGCGACGGTGGTGGTGCTCAGACCGGACGGAGCGCTGGCGTCCTCGCCGGCTGGCTAGGCGGCGTCCCGCCGCCGACCCGGCAGGGCCCAACATTTTGCCAAGCACTTCGGCGGCGAGGACGCACGCCGAGCCAGCCGGCGCGACGCCAGCGCTCCGTCGCGCTTTACCGCAGATACTCCGCGACCTTTAAGCACTCGGGATTGTTCGTAATCCGTGCCGAAACCTCCGCCCACTGCTGCGCCGTGCCCTGGTGCTCGTCGTCGAGCAGCGTCGCATCAGCGCCCGCGGCGATGAGGATCTGCACCATGCGCAGATCGCCGTTCCATGCCGCGGAATGTAGCGCCGTCTGGTGAGACTGCGCCTCGGCACGCGCATTCACGTTCGCGCCGTGCGCGAGCAGCCATTCGACCAGCCCGTGATGCCGGAATTCGACGGCACCCATCATCACCGGATCGAGTCGCGCCACGGCGGGATCCTTTTCATACATCGCTGAGAGAGTCTCGATGTCGCCGAGGCGCGCGTACTCCCTCGGTGCGGCAGCGGCGCCGCGCGCGATCAGGTGGCTCACCAGCGAAATGCCGCGCGCGCCGAGGCGGCTCATGGCGTCGATCGGCGCGGAACCCCAGCGGTCCTTCGCATCGATGCTCGCGCCGAGGGCCAGCAGGCGATCGATGGCGCGCGTGGTGCGCGCGAACGCCAGGATCGAGCCGCCGTTCGGAACCACGTCCGGCAATCCGTTCGCATCGAGAATCGCCTCGCCGCGGGCATCGTCAGCTAGCATCAACGCCTCGATCAGTCCGACCCGCACGCCGCGTCGCAGCAGCTCGTCGCGCATCGCTGTCCGGTCGCGATTGATGGCCAGCATGAGCGGCGACCAGTGATCGTATTCGTCGTTCCGGCCGTTCACGCCGGCGCCGCGCTCCAGCAGAAGATCGAACAGATCCTGACGCCCGCTTTCGATGGCAACGTGCAACGCCTGCGGACGTCCACCCCAGAACGGATGCGGACCGACGACGTTGACTATCTGCGGCGCGGCATCGAGAACCTGGCGAACGTCATCGATCCGGCCGTTTCCGACGAGCTCAAAGAATCGTTTGACGATTTGATCCGCTGTCGGCTGCGGAGGCGCCGCCTCGACGTGCGCCTTCAACTTGCGCCAGCTCGGGAAGCCGTATTCGCGCGCGAGTTCTCGCTGTGCGTCGGCCAGTTTGGCGTTCGGATCGGCCGCGCGAAGCTCATTCAGCCGTTTCTTTGCACTCTTGCGAAGCCACTCGAGATTGGGATGGGAGGGGAGCTGCGAAGACATCAGAAACCTTCCTTTCGTCAGTGCCCGGTGTCCGCGTAATCGGGCGAAAAGAAGGTGAATGATTTCGAGTGAGCAGGCGGGTTAAACCCTCTTCGCGGACCGATGGCCCCCTGAATGGCCGGGCGGGAGTTTAGCATCGTCTGCGGATACGCTTCCCCCACCATGGACTACGACTACCTCATCATCGGCTCCGGATTCGGAGGCAGCGTGTCCGGCCTGCGGCTCGTCGAGAAGGGCTATCGCGTAGTCATGCTGGAGAAGGGGCGGCGATTCAACGCCGACGACTTTCCCCGCTCGAACTGGAACCTGCGCCGATGGTTGTGGATGCCGGCGGCCGGTTGTCGTGGCATCTTCAAGATGACCTTCCTCCGACACGTCACCGTGCTCTCCGGCGTGGGAGTCGGCGGCGGCTCGCTGGTCTACGCCAACACGCTGCCGACGCCGAAGGATGAGTTCTTCACCCTGCCGTCGTGGGGTCACCTGGCCGATTGGAAGAAGGAGCTGGAGCCGCACTACGCCATGGCGCTGCGGATGCTGGGCGCCGCGCAGTATCCGCGCGACACCTACTCCGATCAGGTTCTGCGCGATATCGCCAAAGACATCGGCCGGCCGGATCAGATCGTCCCCGCGCGCGTGGCGGTCTACTTCGGCGAGCCTGGCAAGACCGTGCCCGACCCATACCTCGGCGGCGAAGGTCCCGACCGCACCGGCTGCATTCAATGCGGCGCCTGCATGACCGGCTGTCGCCACAACGCCAAGAACACGCTCGACAAGAACTACCTCTGGCTGGCCGAGAAACGCGGTCTGCGCATCGAGGCGGACACCGAGGTGACCTGGGTAAGGGCGATCGAGGGCGGGTATCAGATCGACGCCAAGAGCCGCCGGCGACGGCGCACCTTCACCGCGCGCAACGTCATCTTTGCCGGCGGCGTGATGGGAACAGTCCCGCTGCTGCTGAAGCTGAAAGCGAGCGCGGACGGATTGCCTCGGCTGTCAGATCGCGTCGGCGCATTCGTCCGCACCAACTCCGAATCGCTCATCGGCGTGACCACGCGCGCCGATCGCGATCTCAGCGAAGGCATCGCCATCACCAGCGTCCTTCACACCGACGAACACTCGCATCTCGAGCCGGTGCGCTACGGCAAAGGCTCCGGCTTCTTCCGCCTGCTGATGTCGCCGCACGTACCTGGCGAGAGCGCGCCGGTGCGGCTGATCCGCGTTCTCGCGGCCATGCTCCGGCATCCCATCCACTTCCTGCGCGCCTATTTTGTCGACGACTGGGCGAAGCGGACGATGATCCTGCTCTACATGCGCACGCTCGAAGGCCACCTGCGCCTGCGCCTCGGCGCATTCGGCCTTACCACCGCGCTCGCCGAGGGGCCTGCGCCGAGTGCGGCGATCCCCGAGGCGACGGAGCTGGCACGACGCGTCGAGCAGAAGATCGACGGTTTCGCCGGCAGCCTGCTCAGCGAGACCATCCTCGGCACCCCCACCACCGCCCACATCCTCGGCGGCGCCTGCATGGGCGCGACCGCGGAAGAGGGCGTGATCGACGATCATCACCGCGTCTTCGGCTACGACGGCCTCTACGTGATCGACGGCGCGGCGATGTCAGCAAACCCGGGAGTGAATCCGTCGCTGACGATCACCGCGATGGCGGAGCGGGCGATGTCGTTCATCAGTCCGAATGAGCATTCTTTCTCGTAGGATGGTGACCATGAAGCCACCCACCGCCTTGCTCGTCCTGTTGCTCTGTATGACTGCCCCGAACCTTTCCGCGGCGACAACGGCGGATGACGAGGTGAGAGTGCGCATGGTGACCACCGGAGGAACATTCAATCTGAAGTTGTTCCCCCGAGTGGCGCCCCGCACCGTTGCGCAGTTCGAGAAGTTGATCCGCGCGGGTGTTTTCAACACGGTCTATTTCTACAGAGTGGAGCGTCACTTCGTCGCGCAGACGGCCACGGCAGAGGACCGCGAAACACCGCTGACTCAGGAGCAGCGGGCAACGATCAAACCGATCCCTCTCGAAGTGGGAGCGCTACGCCATACGCGCGGCGTTCTGTCGCTGGCACATGGCGATGATCCAAACAGCGGTGAGACGTCCTTTTCCATCCTGCTGGCGGACGCTCCAAACCTGGATAAGAAGTTCACTGTCTTCGGCATGCTGGACGACAGCGACACAACGCTCGCAAGTATCGAAAAGCAATTCGATCAGCACGCCAGGAGCGCCGACGGCAAGCGATTGCAGATCGTGAAAATGGAGATCGTTGATCCGGTCCGCAGATGATGGAGGTTCCGGGGTCGCATCTGGAAACTCAACTTTGGCCCCCATCACGCCAGAACTGGACTGACAAAGAAGCCATCCGCAGATTACGCAGATGTCCGCAGATAAAACCGTTCTCTATCTGCGTTCATCTGCGTCATCTGCGGATTAGTCTTGAGAGAGAACGCAGCACCTCCGCCACGCTGCATGCCTGGGGGGGAAGTCGGGGTCACATCTGGAAACTCAACTTAACCAAGGATAGCCCCGCCCGGTAAGTTGGTTTTCGAGATGCGACTCCCAACTTAACGGGAGCAAGCTCTTGCATTGGCATCAATGTTGCCCTGATCAGCGGTCAAGCCCCGACCAAACTCTCCGTATCGAGACTCTGCGAAAGGAACCTCTCCATGACCTTCACGTTGCCAGGGTTGATCGTCTACATCATCATTGCTGCAATCTGCGGTGCCATCGGCAAAGCGATCGCCGGCGGAGTTCGGGGCGGCCTGATCATCTCGATCGTCCTCGGCTTTATCGGAGCCGTCCTCGGGCCGTGGGTGGCGCACAAGCTAAAGCTGCCGGAACCTTTCATGGTTCAGATCAGCGGGCACCCCTTCCCGGTCCTCTGGTCGATCATCGGCGCCGCTCTATTCGTAGCGATCGTCCACCTGTTCTCACGCCGAAGGTGACCTCTTCTACGCCGAAGAACACTTCTCCAACGCCCGCAAAACCTCCGCCACACTCCACGCCTGCGCCACGCATCCCCGCGGCGTGAACGGCGCTTCGGCATCGAACACCTCGCTGATCGTGCCGATGGCGGCGGCGCCGAGCTCGGCGTGGAAGCCGTCGAGAAAGTGGCGGGCGGTGGCGAAATCGCCGGGGTGGACGCGGAGCCAGGCATCGACAAACGGGCCGATCAGCCAGCCCCACACCGTGCCCTGGTGGTAGGCGGCGTCGCGGGCGCGGAGGTCGCCGTCGTAGGCGGCTTTGTAATCGGCGTTTTCGCGTGACAGCGAGCGGAGTCCGACGGGGGTCAGCAACTCGTTCTCCACCACGTCGACGATGCGGTGCCAGCGGCTCTCGTCGAGGACAGGGAAGTCGAGCGAGAGCGCAAAGATCTGGTTCGGGCGGAGTGCGGAGTCGTTGGCGTCGACGACGTCGTAAAGATATTGACCTTCGTCGTACCAGAAGCGCTCGTTGAATGATTTGCGCGCTCGGTTCGCGTACTCGTCCATTCGGTGCGCGTTGGTTTCATCTTTTTCCTGGAGCAACAGCTGTTCGAGAATCCGCAGCGCGTTGTACCAGAGCGCGTTGATCTCGACGGCCTTGCCGCGGCGCGGCGTCACTACCCAGTCGCCGACCTTCGCATCCATCCACGTCAGCTGATATCCATCGGCACCTTGCGACAGCAGTCCGTCCGCCGGATCGACGTGGATGTTGAAGAGCGTGCCGCGGATGTGGTGATCGACGATGTCCAGCAACTTTGGGATCAGCATCCGGATCGTTTCGCGATCGTTCGTCGCCGCGAGATAGCGCCAGACCGCGTGGAAGAACCACATCGTCGCATCAGCGGTGTGATACAGCCCGGCGTGCTTTCCCTCGGGGAACATATTCGGGATCAGGCCGTCGCGGATGTACGAGGCGAAGGTGCGCAGGATGTTGCCTGCCTCGCGATACCGGCCGGTCGACAGCGTCAAGCCCTCCAGGCTGATCATCGTGTCGCGGCCCCAGTCGGTGAACCAGTGGTAGCCGGCGATGATCGTGCGCGGCTCGTCGCCCGAGGCGCGGACGCGGGCCTCGTCGGCAACGCGGGTGGCGGGATTGATCACGAACTGGTCGGCGGCGATGACCAGCGACTGCGCGAACGGGTCGGTCTGTTTCGAGATCGTCAGCAGGCGCGCGATCCGCTCGTTCTCCGCGGCACAAGCCCCGGCATAGGGGAGTGCTTTGATCACATCCCACGGTTCGACCGACGCCACGACGCCGCATTCTTCGCCGAGCTTCAGGTCGACCTGGATCACGCCCGGACTCCAAAGTCCTCCTTCGTGCTCGTACCCCCGGCTTTTCTCGATGCGGTAGAGCACGTGCTCGAACGTCCGCGGATCCTGCTGAATGGTGGCCCGCGCACCGAATGCCAGGAGCCGCAGCGCCGGATAGTCTTCGCCGTCGGTCAGATCGATTCCGCAACCGCCTTCGACGATCGAGACCTGCCACTTGTTGGAGATCGGCTCCGCGACCAGCCCTTCGTGCGGACGGAAGTGCAGCGACGGCCGCAGGCGGAGCCGCAAACCGGCCGGACCTTCGAGCAGCCGGTAGACGATGTACGACGTGTTCTGCAGGTGCGGCATCAGGACGCGCTTTTCGAGCCGGATGCCGTTCATCGAGAAGCGCCAGACCGGCTTGCCGTTCTCGATGGTGAACTCCTCGAGAATGCCGTCCTCGGGGAAGGCCACTTCACGGCCGCCGTGCTCGTCGCCGCTGAGACGCCAGCAGATTCCATCGCCTTCGAGGACCTCTTCGAGATGGTTGAACATCATCGTCCGGCCGAGCGGAGCGGGGAGGGCTGCGATGAGGAAGCCGTGAAAGCGCCGCGTGTTCGCGCCGCCGATCGTGCCGGAGGCGTAGCCGCCGAGGGCGTTCGTGATCAGCCACTCGCGGAGGAGGAGGTGGTCGCGCGGCTCGCCCCGCTTCCAGCCGGTCTGAATCGGGATGATCGCTTCGAGTGTGGTCATTCGGAAGGTACGTCTGCTGAAGTTATGCCTGAGTGCAAAGGAAACCGGTTCACGCGGAGGCGCGGAGACGCGGAGGGAGACTTTCAACTTCGATTCGTGCCTTTCTCGCCTCTCTCCGCGTCTCCGCGCCTCCGCGTGACCGGTTTTCGTGGACAATGGCAGACGTATTTCGAGAGGGAGGGGCTTCATGCGAACGACTGCCGCGGTCATGTCCATACTTTCCACGGTGCTTCTGTTGTCCGCTTGCGCCCGGCACAAAACGGTGATCGAGCCTGCGCCGGTGGTCGCGCCTGTTCCTCAGACCGTGCCGCCGTCGAACGCCGTCGTTGAACCGCCCGCGCTCGAACCGCAACCTGCTCCTGCGCCGGTCCCCACTCCTGCGCCGCCTCCGCCGATCATCGATCCGACGCTGGAGCAGGCGGCGTCGTTAGCCGCGAATGGCCAGCCCGATCAGGCGCGCCGCGTCTATCTGGCGCTGCTGAACGCCGCGAACACCTCGCGCGCCACGATCGCCGCATCCGCGCAAGGCCTCTATCGCCTCGGCGATTACGCCGATGCCGTCGAAGCCTTCCGCAACCTCGGCACGTTTGCTCCGAGTGAATCGGATCTCCGCTACTACAACGCCGTATCGCTGTTCGAGACCGGCCGTTACGCCGAGGCCAAAAAAGAGCTGGCCTGCGCGCTGCCGTACATTCAGATCACTGCCGACGTTGCCCGCTATCGCGACAAGATCCAGAAGATGCCCAGCCCGCAGGCGATGAAGAGATGAACAGCACAGACAAGAGTGTCTGTGCCACATCGGTCCTGCTATTTGCGCGTCTCCGCCCTGTGGCAGAGTCAATGTGGCACAGACACTCTTGTCTGTGCTGGTCAGCTTCGGGAGCGAGCCGATGAACGCCGCGACCCGGAAGAAGCTCTTCGCGTATTTGATACCGGTCGATCTGGTGGTCGTGGCCACGGGCGTCGGGCTGATCGTTTCCAGCATCGATCCGCTGGCGCTGATCGGCATCTTCGTCGCCGGCGTAGCGGTTTCCGCGTGGAAGTCGGGCTGGATCGGGGCACTCTCGGCGATGGTGCTCTCGGCGATCGTGCTGTTTTTTCTTTTCAACCGCACCGTGCAGCACGAGCAGATCGGCTGGTTTGGCGCGGCCAGCATCATCGTTTCCATTCCGCTGGCGGCATGGAGCGCTCGTGTGCGATCGCGAAAGCCCAGACGCGAGGTGGCCGACGTCTACGCGCCGCTGATCGCCGTGCCGCGGTCGATCGAGGAGACGGCGGCCGACGCGATCATCGATGACGGGGACGTCGTCGGTCGCGAGACACACGCCCGCGCGGAAGGGGAACGGATCGCGGCCGAGCGGTTCGGGATCGAGAAGAAGAAGCTCGAGGACGACTTCACCCGTGCCCGCCAGCAGATCGAGCAAGAGCTGACCGCGCGCTTCGAGCGCCGCCGCGCCGAGTTGCAAACCGCCTACGAGCGCGAGCGGGTGGCGCTGAAAGCGAAGTTCGACGCGGCGCGGCAGGAGATCGACGCCGAGCGCGCGGAGTTGCAGAAGCAGCTCGAAGAGGAGCGCCGGCGGCCGGCCGTCATCGAGAAACATGTCGATGAAGAGGCCATCGCCCAACGGCTCGAACATCTTCGCGCCGAGCTGCAACAGCAGTTCGCGCGCGAACTGAAAACGAACGTCCAGCTGGAGCTGGCCGCGCAGCGGCAGATGCTGGAGCAGGATTCGCAGCGGGAGATCGAGAAGGTCCGGCGCGCCGCCGACGAGCGCATCGCCGCCATGCGCGCCGAAATCGACGGCCTCCTGGCGCAGCAGGCGGCGGCCGCGGCGGAAGCACAGCAGCAGCAACAGTTGCCGCGTCCCGCTCCCGCCGCGCCGCCCGTGCAACGCGGCGTCTTCAGCAGCTTTTTTCATCGCAGGGACAAGCCGCAACTGAAGCTCAACCAGCGCACGATCAGCGGTGAGAGCACGGCCACGCGCCGCGCCGCCGCGGTGGCGTTGGCAGAGAGCAGCGCTACACGCCGGGCCAAGGCCGCGCCGGTGACCGAGCGCAAGCCTCGGGTGCTCTTTCTCGAGTCGCGCCGTGCCACCGCCGACACCGCAGCGCCGAGGTTGCGGCAGCTGGGAATCGAGATCGTCATCGTCGAGCGCCTTGTCGACGCGGTCGATGAGATCTATCGCTTCCGGCCGGACATCATCTTCCTCGATGCCGGCCTCTCCGATTTCGAGAAGGCTTACAAGAACATCTCCTCTCTGGCCAGGAACCTGCCGATCGTTCTGACCTCGCGCAGCGCCTCCAGCATCCCCGACGTCAGCCGGGCCGACGTCGTCATCCGGCCGTACGACATCGACGAGGTGATCGACCTTGCGCGCACCTCCGTCAGCGATCCGCAGTCGTTGCTGGCGAAGCAGAGCAGGGCGCGGGGTGAGACGCCGCAGGACGTCGTGCCGGCGACAAAGGCAGAGGCGCCCCGCGATCGTTACGACATCGTCTGCTACAACTGCCGCGTCGCCTTCGACGCCGTCGAGGCCGACTGGTGCAGCTGTCTGACGCGCGACCGCACCGTGGTCTGCACCAACTGCCTGACCTGCTTCTGCAAAGCGGCGCCGGCGTACAAAGAGACCTTCTGGATGAACGCGCCGCCGCGTCTTTTCGAGCGCAGATCGTCTGAGCAGCAGCGCCAGTCGCTCGGCATCGCCGCGAATCTTCCGCCCGACGAGGTCAAGCGCCCGCTGGTGATGCTCGTCGAGGACGATGAGGAAATCCAGGCGGTCATGCAGCGCGTCTGCGCCAATCTGGGTTACGGATCCGTCTCCGCCTCCAACGGTCAGGACGGTCTCGATCTCGCGCGAACGTACCGGCCCAATCTCATCCTCGCCGACGCCTTCCTGCCGCAGCTCGATGGACGGGAAATGTGCCGGCAGCTCAAGCAGGACCCGGCCTTCGCCGGCACCAGGATGGTGGTCATGACCGGCCTCTACACCGACATGCGCCACAAAGCCGAGGCGATCGAGCGCTTCGGGATCGATGACTACCTGGCCAAGCCGGTCTCGATCACGGATCTCATCAATCTCCTGCAGCGCCATCTCGAAGGGGTGCTCGACCTTCCGGCGCAGGAAAACCTTCACGAACTGCATCGCAAGGAATTCGATGCCGCCGGCGCACCGGCGCGGAAGACGTACGAGGTGGCCTGCTTTACCTGCGGCGACATGTTCGACGCCGCCAACGCCGAGTGGTGCGCCGATGCCGACGGCACGCTCCTCTGCGAGCATTGCGGCAACTGCTTCTGCAAGGCGGCCGAGTATCGGCAGCGATTCTGGGCCGAGGCGCCGGCGATGTTGTTCGAGCGGAAGATGATCGTGGCCATGCGCGATCCGGCCGCGATCTCGAATCCGCCGCGCGCCGAGGTCAAGCGGCCTCTGGTCGCGCTCCTGGAAAACGATGAAGCATTGCAGCTGCTCGTGAAGACGGTCGTCTCCACCCTGGGCTGCGGTTTCGTCGCCAGCGGAAGCGCGCCCGATGTGCAGACGCTGGTCCGCGAATACTCACCCGACCTGATCCTCGCCGACGCCTGGATGCCGAACATCGACGGTCGCGAGATCTGCCGCGAACTGAAGGACGACCCGGTCACGGCGCAGATGAAGACCATCGTCATGACCGGGCGCTATTCCGATCGAACCTATCGCCACGAAGCGCAGTCGCGGTTCAAGGTCGACGATTGCATCCCCAAACCGCTCGCGGTCTCCGATTTGCTGGCGATGGTGAAGAAGCATCTGCCGCAGGAAGTGCGGGGCAACGTAGTCAACTACGAGTAGAATCATCAATTACAAATGAGGTGTGTGAAGAAACCGGTCGCCCTCGCGCTTCTCGCCGTGGCTGCGGCGGCGTTCTCCCTCTCCGCACAGACCTCCGCGTTGAACCCGACGGTCAAAGTTCTGGCGCGTCCGCAAAGTCCCGTACCGGCCGAGTGTGCGACGGATCTGAGCACGACCGCTCCCGCCATCGAGCCCGAACCGCAGGAGCTGGCGACCGCGTCCATCCCTCCCTCAAACGATCTCCGCGCCAGCATGCGCCGGCTGCAGGTCGCCGCCGAGGGGGATGATTACGCGACATTCAAAGCGGCGCTGGCCGAGGCCCGGCGCGCGGCCGCATCGCATCCGCCCGGAGGCGAGCGCAGCGCAGCGAACGAAGCGCTGCAGGTGTTCACCGACATCGGCCGTGTCTGGGACTATGCGATGGCATCGGCCGCCGGCTCATTCTTCGATTCATCCGTCCAGGGCGGCTCGCTCCTTGGCGCGATGAAGCGCTATCCCGACTACGGCCGCACGATCGCCGGCGAAACGCTGGTGGTGGGCGACAAAACGCTCTATCCGACGCGCGAAACGCGCCGCTTCCTGGCCCGCGAGTCTGCCCGCCGCCTCTCCCGCCTCGGCGTCTCCACTCCGGCCCGCGTCGCGCAAGGCGCGCAACCCGAGGCCTGGCATCGGGTGACGGCAGCGCCGCCGGCGAAGACGAAGCCGGCGCAGGTGACGAAGGCAAAGGTAGTAACCCCGAAGACAACCGAAACCAAAGCGGCTCCCAAGCCGAAGGAGATTACGCACAAACCTTCGGTGAAGATCGCGACGGCAGCGCCTAAACCGAAACCGCCGCACATCGAATCGACTCCGGTGCCGAAACCGAAGCCCGTTACGCCGCCGCCGGCAAAAATCGCCGCGACGCAAACCGTGCCCACGCCGCCGCCGGTCGTGACGACAACCACTGCCGCACCAACTCCGGTACCGGTTCCGACGACCACCACAGCCGCGGTTTCAACGCAGCCTCCGCCGACGACAACGACGGCCGCACCGGCAACCGACACGACCACGACGACCGCAACCGCGTCATCCAGCACGTCAGCCACCGACACCACCGCCACCGCGGTTCCCGATACCGCCGCCACCTCCACAACCCCTCCGCCCGAGAAACAAAACGGCAACATGAACCTCTTGCTGGCCGTCGTTCTCATCCTGGTCGGTATTGGCGTGCTGGTCGTCCTCTTCCGAGCGTCCGACTGACGGTATCCTGCGCGGCATGAAACCGCTGCTTGCCGCCGCCCTTCTTCTCGCCGCCACGCCGCTCGCCGCCGCACGCCTGCCAGTCAGCGTGATCCCCGATCACTACGCCATCTCCATCACGCCCGATCTGGCCGCGGAGAAATTCAGCGGGCAGGAGACGATCGACGTCGACATCAAGGAGCCGATCGACACGATCACGCTGCACAGCGCCGATCTCGAGATGCACGACGTCATCGTCGCCAGCGGCAGCAAACTGCTGACTCCGACGATCACGTACGACGCGCCGAACGAGATGGCCTCGCTCAAGTTCACGCAGACCGTGCCGCCGGGCAAGGCCTCGATCCGCATCGCCTTCAACGGCACGCTCAGCGCGCAGCTTCGCGGCCTCTATCTCTCCAAGACGCCGGCGCGCAAATACGCCGTCACCCAGTTCGAAGCCACCGACGCCCGCCGCGCCTTCCCCTGCTTCGACGAGCCGGCCATGAAGGCGACGTTCGACATCACTCTCATCGTCGACAACGGCGACACTGCCATCTCCAACGGCGCCATCGCCTCGGACACGCCGGCCGGCCCCGGCAAACATGCCATCCGTTTCCGCACCACTCTGAAGATGTCCACATATCTCGTGGCCATGCTCGTCGGCGACTTCCAATGCGTCAGCGGTGGCGTCGACGACATCCCCATTCGCGTCTGCTCCGTGCCGGGGATGCAGGACCTCAGCAAGTTCGCGGTGTCCGCCGCCGAGGCCGCGATCTCGTTCTACGACAAGTACTACGCGATCAAATATCCGTTCGGCAAACTCGATCTCATCGGCATCCCGGACTTCGAAGCAGGCGCCATGGAAAATGCCGGAGCGATCACCTTCCGCGAGACGGCGCTTCTTCTCGACGATAAGACCGCCTCGGTGGAAGCGAAGCGCCGCGTGGCCGGCACGATCGCGCACGAGATCGCCCATCAATGGTTCGGCGATCTGGTCACCATGAAGTGGTGGGACGACATCTGGCTCAACGAGGGCTTCGCCACCTTCATGACCGCGAAGCCGCTCATCGCGTGGCATCCGGAGTGGCGCGTCGATCTCGATCAGGCTGATGCCACGAACAACTCCCTCGGCGTCGACAGCACGCGCTCCACGCGCCCGATCCGCCAGAAGGCCGAGACGCGCAACGAGATCAACGCCCTCTTCGACGGCATCGCCTACGGCAAGACCGCCGCGGTGCTGCGCATGGAGGAGAACTGGGTGGGCGAGGAGACCTTCCGCGACGGGATTCGCGCCTATCTCAAGAAGTACTCGTACTCGAATGCCGCCGCCGAGGATTGGTGGGGGACGATGACCACGGCGACGAAACAGCCGTTCGATGTGGTGATGAAATCGTTCGTCGATCAGACCGGCGCACCGCTGCTGCACGCGACCGACACCTGCGGCGAAGACGGCAAGCGCACGGTGACGATCACGCAGGAGCGCCTGCTGCCGCGCAGCGCGCCGGCCGCGGCGCAGTCCTGGACCATCCCCATCTGCGGCCATGACGCCGGCGCTCCCGCCTCCTGGCCGTGCCGCATGATCTCCAAGCCGGCCGATACGTACGTGACCGCGTCGTGCGAGCGACCGGTCTTCCTCAGCCGCAACGGCGCCGGCTACTTCGTCACCGACTACTCGCCGGCGATGCGCTCCGCGCTGCGTGCGCACGTCGGCGAGATGCCGCCGTCCGAGCAGATCTCCTTCCACGGGAACGAGTGGCTGCTCGTGCGAGCCATGCGCGAGGACATCTCCGATTACCTGGCGTTGCTGAAAGCGATACCGCGTCCCGCGGAACGTCCGCTTGTCAGTGCAATCGCCGACAACATCCAGTTCCTCAACAATCGCCTGGTCGACGAGACGAATCGCCTGGCCTGGGAGACGTACGTGCGCGCGGTCATGCGCGGCTACGCGCCGCTGACATGGGACGCGCCGGCCGGCGAGACCACCGAACAGCGCATCATGCGCGCCACGGTCCTCGGCATCGTCGGCTTCGAAGGTCAGGACGCCGAAGTCATCGCCGGCGCACGCCGCGTAGCCGAGCAGTACATGGCCGATCCATCATCGGTCGACGCCGTGATCGCCGACCGCGCCCTTCCCATCGTGGCCATGAACGGCGACGAGGCGTTCTTCAACCAGGTGCTCGAGCACATCAAAACCGCGCCCACGCCGGAGATCCGCCGCCGCTACCGCGACCTCGTCCCGCAATTCCGCGATCCGAAACTCGTGGCCCGCGCCGTCGACTACATCTACAGCGACGAGGTCCGCAGCCAGGATCTCCCCGGCATGGCCGGCGGCCTGTTCTTCAACCCCGCCGCCAAACAGATCGCCTGGAACGCCGCCAAAGCGCACTGGGACATGCTGATGCAAAAGATCCCCACCGCCATCGGCGCCATCACCGGCTCGACGGCAACGTTCTGCGACGCCGCATCAAAGGCTGACGTCCAGTCCTTCTTCGCCACCCACCCCGCAGGTGCGGGCGAACGCGCCTTGAAACGCGCGATGGAAGCGATCGATACATGCATCGCTTTCAAAGCGGCCGAGCAGGCATCGTTCAACGCGGGGGTGGGGGTGGGGGTGGGACAGTAGCGCCGCGCGAAGCGCGTACTATATTCGTATGTCGTCGCCCGACCTGAGTTACGTGACGCCTGTCGAATACCTGGACCTCGAGCGCAAGTCCGAGGTTAGAAGCGAGTACCTCGCCGGCCACATCTTCGCCATGTCGGGCGCGAGCCGACGTCACAATCTGATCGCCGGCAACTTCTATCGCGAGATCAGCACGCAGCTACGCGGCAGACCGTGCGAAGCGTACATGGCCGACATGCGCGTCAAGGTCAACGAGACCGGGATGTACACCTATCCCGACATCGTTGGAGTCTGTGATGAGCCGCGCTTCGAAGACACGCACATCGACACGCTCCTCAACCCTCTGGTCATCGTCGAAGTGCTATCGGAATCGACCGAGGCTTACGATCGCGGGGAGAAGTTCGCGCACTACCGCCGTCTCGAGTCACTGCGCGAGTACGTTCTGGTTGCCCAGGACAAAGTCCGCGTCGAGCACTATGTGCGCGAAGGCGAGCAGTGGATTCTGTCGGAGATCAGCGACGCTGCCAGCATCCTCAACCTGGCTTCGATTGACTGTCACGTAGGGGTTGCAGCGATCTACGAGAAGGTCGAATTTACAGCGGAAGGTCGTCGTACAGCGCCGCCAGATCGAGGATAGGCCCGGAAGAGAGTCGAACGATTCCTTCCCGGGGGGCCGCAACTGGCGGCTGTTTTCTGCCCATGAAGGGTCGGTGGCGGTCAATCGGAACCGTTCAGTCCCGCCCGCGTCGGTGTTTCCGCGGCTGCCCGGCCCTTGAGACGTAGCAACTCGGTCATCCGCTCTTCGAGCCACCGCAGTCGTTCCGTGGGAGTGAGCTTGAGACCAGCCAGATCCTGACGCCGGCGGGTCCCGTCAAATGTGCCATCGAAAGCGGTCCAGCCGGATTCAGGATCACTGGCGTTCATGTGTCTCTTTCAATCGCAAAAGAACATCGATGTCTTCCAGATCGAGTGGTCTTCCAGCTGCTCGTTTCATGGCGATCAAGTCGTCGATCGCGGCTATTGGAACCTCTGCATTTCCGATCTTCGCTCGGCTGGCACGACGGTAAAGCTCCTCAAACGGCATGGGAGCCTCGACGAAGATGTCGATCTCGAATCCGGGCGTGGTCGAATGCCAGAGCGAAAAGACCTGAAGATTCTTCTCATCGATCCATCGCCTTCGCTCGTTGACGTCAGCAAAAGCTCGAAGCGGGACGGGTGCCCGAGGACGAAAGCCGAGGCGCTCAAACGTACGAAGCGCGGCCTCGATATTGAGCGCATCCATCGCCAGGACGAGATCGAGATCGGCGGTCGCGCGCAGGTACCCGTGAAGCACGACCGCGACACCGCCGACAACCACGTACCGAACGCCCGCGCCAGTCAACTCCGTCAGCAGGAGCTCGATTTCGCCAACCATTGCCGGGAGTGTAGCAGCGCAGGTAATCGTCCTATCGCGATCGGGAAGTTGTCACGATCTACGAGAAGGTCGAATTCACAGCGGTAGGTCGGCGTACAGCGTCGCCAGATCGAGCGTAGGCCCGGAAGAGAGTCGAACGATTCCTTCCTGCGCTTCGAAGTACTCCCAGGTGTCTGACGGCGTGCGGCGAAAGACTTCCACGCGGGTCAGCTGGCTAACCAGGACGTACTCCTGAAGCGACGGGATGCGCTGATAGTGCATCCACTTGTTGCCGCGATCGCCTTTCTCGGTCGTGACCGAGAGGACTTCGACCAGAAGCACCGGATTCGTGATCGTGGTGTGCGCCGAGTCCTCCGGATCGCATTCGATCGGGCCGCAGACCATTGAGATGTCGGGATACGTTGCGCGGCCGGTAGCCGCGACGCGAACTCGCATATCGGATGTAAACACCGTGCAACCGGGCGCACATGTGTTCCCGATCGCGACGATCATTCTCGCGGCGAGCGCGCTGTGCCGCGCCGTTCCGCCGGACATCGCCAGGATTTCGCCCGCATCGAATTCGTGCTTGACGTCACTGTCGCGCTCGAGCACGAGATAGTCCGCGAACGTGTAATCGTGACGCTGCGAAGAAGCACTCATCACGATTGAGGATACCTCGTTGGTGCGCCCAGTAGGATTCGAACCTACGACCTTCAGCTCCGGAGGCTGACGCTCTATCCAGCTGAGCTAAGGGCGCGATCCACGTATCGAGGGATCGCCTCTTGTCTGTCGCGAGTATACCTCGTCCTAGGGTGTACGGGGTTGTCCGAAAGCCCCGATCGGGCGGAATTTGGACACCCCCGTGGACACCCGACCCCGGCGACTTCTTCGAAGTCGGCGTCGCGATCGCGCTTGGCCCCTCATCGCTCGCAGATTACACACTGTCTGGGGCAATCGTCGTCTCAGTCATTCAAGTTACCGCACTGGCGTATCTCCTACCTTCGATGGCACGAGTGTCATCGCTGTTCGGACGGCGGCTCATCGCGTTTTCTGGCGTGACGGGTGTCTTCGTCGCAATCGTTGTGGTGGTTGCTTCCGTCGCTGTCGTGACGTACGGCCCCGAGACCCGCGAACCAGACCCTTTCCCGCTCGCCGAAAACGCCGGCGTCGCTATGCAGAACAGCGCGGCGATCGGCGCCGTCACGGTCGGAATCCGCTCCATTACGCCGACCTCCGTTGAGCTCGTCGGCGGGCCGATTGGACCCACTACTGCGGAATGGTTTGAGTTCGATACGGCCCCCTCGCTTGGGATTTTCGGTGGTTGCGAAGAATGGATTCGGCATCGCTCGCAACCTGAAACCAAGTACGAAATACTACTTCCGCTACGTGGCGCAGCATGACGGCATGACGTGTTTCGGCGCGACACGATCGCTTGTGACTCCTGCCCCTGGGATAGTTTCAGCATCCGCGTCGCGCGAGAATCTTTCCTCCGCGCTTCACATCCGCTGAACCTGTGGGCCGGACTACACTCCGAATCAAACGGCGGCACGTAACACCATGAACCGTCTTCGTCTCGGCCCCGTAACCAAGCGCGCCCCGGATCGTAGTGGTCGCGGCAAGCACTGGATACGCGCGTTATCAGACAGTGGCCGATCCGGTGGAATTGGACACCTCGTAGACTCCTCATCAAAAGAAAAAGCCGGTGAGCTTCACCGGCCTCGTTGCATATCTTTCGGCGCAATCGTCAGTTACGCCGACGCCGTGTCCGCCGCGAATCGTGCGGGCGCGGCGGCTTGCATCCGCGCGCTTCGTTCGCCGCGCGCCGCGCGGCGCGGCTCACCGCCCGCGCCGGGAAGTCGAAACCGCCGAAAATGACTTCGCGCATGAACACGAGCGTGTCCACGCAAACGCAGTGGCACGGCAGCCGCCCGGGGATAGCGTCGGAGCGCTCGTTTACGACGGAGTCCGACCATCCAGCGATGATCCTGATGAGCGGCCTCGGAATTTTCCAGCCGACTGGCCGAGAGCATTGGCACAGGTCCGCTCCGCACAGCGCCCGGTCCGACTTCACGAGGTCATGCACTTTCCTCGTACCATCGAACGGCGCGGGCAGCCACGGCAGCAGTTCGCCATCGTTCGCCTCGAACGGGATGAAGCATTCGATTGTCACGAGTGGCGCAATCGTCACGAGTGCGCTGCCCTGCGGGCTTTTCGGAAAACTCGTTCGGTACGCGCTGCGCTCCTTCAGCTCGCGCAGGTACTCTTGAATGTCGGGCAGACCGCGTATGTCGGTCGTCGCTGCGGCTTTTGCCACCGCCCGACGGAGCATCGCGTCGCAGCCGACGCAGCGAAACGGCGCGCCGCAGTCCTCGCATTTGATCATCGGCATGACGCGCCCTCCGTGGACGAGGGCTCGGCGCTGACCGGACGCTGCGAAAACTTCACGATGTCTCCTGCGAGCGCAGGGATCGATTTGAAACAGGCGCGCAATTCCGCCGCTTCTCGGTTGAGCGCTCCGGCCTCTGCGCCCGTTGTCAGCAGCGCGCCATTCGCCTTCAGAGCCGCTGTCTGGACGGCGAGCGTCTGCTGAACAGCGAGAAACGCGAAGACTGTTTCGATGGCGCCTGTCGTCGCTTGCGCCACTTCCTCCAAGAGCCATGCGGCCACCTTGCGGGGGATCGGCGCGGCGCCTGTCTTCATCGCAACTTCCCGGGTCAGGCCCTCTAACCTATGAGCCAGCTCCGATTGACGCGTAGAATTTAGATTGTCTTGCGCTCTGGTGCTCTCAGGTTCCGAAGCGCAGGATGTATCAGCGTTCCATCTGGACGTCATTTTTTTCCTTTTTAATGGCGGCCGGTGGAACGGGGCGTCGGGGTTTCCCGCGTCCTACCGGCTGGCCCGAGCCACTAACTCGGGTCAGCCATCTTTTTGATGTTGATGTGTGGTAGTCCGACGCGTTTCCTCCTCGGATCTCTTGTGTTCAAAGAAGTGTGCGATGAACGGGGTCTGTGGTCAATACAAAAATCATCGTAAGTTGCTTTAGAATCAGTGGTTTGCAATCGCTGCCATTGTTGCAATTGCAATCCGTGCAAAATGGAACTTGAACCGGGATATTCACTTGAGGATCTCGTTGCCGATGGCCTCGCCGATGGCATCACGGGCCGCTACCGGCGCGGCTCTGACAGGCAGCGCGAGCGCGGACTATCGTCTCGGAATCGCACGCTCTTGCGCGAGGTGTACTTGGCGCTGGCGCGGCGGCTGGACGGCCCCGAGGGAGCCGTCATCGTCTGTTCGAATTCTCATCTTGCCGCGTTTTCGGATACCACTGGCGATCCGATGCGTGTCGACCAAGTTGCTCAAGCCGTCACGAACTGGAAGTCGCTCCTCGGGGCGAACGGCCTTCGTGTGGAGGTCGCCCACGGCGCGTCGAGGTACCACATTGCGTTCTACCTGAAAGGCAAGGGAACCCACTGGCTGTGGTTGACCGTCGAACGCCAGACTGCGGATACCTCAGACGTCCTCATCGCAGTCCGCAGACCGGAGACTGCGCGAAAGCTTCCGCTCATTCCTCAAAATTTGCCGCGAATCCTCGTCACGTTCTTTCTCATCGCCATCGCGGGGGCGGTGGCGGCGTACGCGGCCTACGAGCTGATTCCATCGGTGCGCAGCTGGATTGACACCAACATCTTCCATCGGGCACCGCCGCCACCGCCCCCGCCGCCCGTCCCGCTGCCTAGCGGCTCCACTGCGGGTAGGGTCCTGAATGTGGTCTCGAAGTACGCTGCGTGGCCGATTGTCGCGACCCAGGCAATGAACAAACCGATGATCAGCCAATGGGCATCCCCCGGATGCCTTGCGGACGGCACGATACGTCCTCTATCTCTGCAGTTCATGGTGCCACCGGCTGAGCCGGTGGATCTCCCGATTGTCCTGCTCCGAAACGGCCATCCCGTCGCTGTAATCGCCACCCGACCAGCGCCGGTAAGTCCGTTTTTCGAAGATCATGATCTTGGATTTGGTCGCAGATACACGTATCAATTGGCGAGAATTGACGAAAGGCGACAACGGCTCGAGGCATCTTTGGGCCAAACCATCGATACCCCGGCGCGCTGCGTTGCCGGCAACCACCAACCTTCCGGTACGCTGACGGCAGAACCCACAGCGGGAGTAGCCCCTCTTACTGTGACGTACCGAGTGGCTGCGAGTGATCCCGACGGCGATCCCCTTCGCTTCCGATGGCACTTTCCGGGTACCCGATTCCCTCCCGAAGAAACCACGGAAGCGGTGATTCAGCGTGTCTATCCCGGCGCTGGAACGTTCCAAACGGACGTGGATGTCGACGACGGCGTAGGTGGCGTTGTGTCGGGTGGGCTTGCGACGATTCATGTAACTGGTCCGGCGGTCACGCACATTGCTCCTAGTGAGACTGCACAGGCCAACGGCGTCGGCCGCGTCGATCCCCTCTACGTGACAGTAGGCAAACCGGTGACGTTGACGGTTAGCCCTCGAAATGAGTCCTCAGGATCTCGGCCCGTCGCCGCGCGTTGGGATTTTGGCGACTGTGATAGTGCGTCTCGCGATTGCTATTCACCGGCGGCTGCACAATTCACCGTGAAGCATAGTTATGAGAAGCCTGGTGGATACACGGTGTGGGTCCTTGTAGAGTACGAAAACGGTGATATGGCCCTCAATCACTTCGGAATCATCCCGGTACTCGACAAACACGGCTCGATGCCGGGGTACAGCGATTGGGTCGCCTGTTGCGGGCCGAAGCCATAGGCCGCGGCATTTGGATGTTCGTTCGTTTCAGCGCGGCTGGTCTTTCGGCAGCATCGCCGTAGAAGAGTAAGCCTCTTCGATGGTTGGTACATATGGCCATTGAACTAGCTACTCGCCGGATCGCTCGGCGCTGCGCTGGCAATCAATGGCCCGAAGTATCCAGTATGCTGATTGTGTTCCCACAGGTCTGGACCCACGGGCTGGTGATTCTGCGCCGCGAGATCAATCACGCGGTTGAGCACGCCTATAACGGCGCGGGGCGGCGTCGCTTTATATTCGGCCGATCCACCTGCAATGACCGCGTTGAAGAGCTCGTGCAGAAGCTGCACCTTGTTGAGGTCGTACGAAAGGGCGCTCTGATAGAGCGTATTCAACGGATTCCCTTTCTTCGCTTTGGCGATGCGCGCGCTCCTCACCTCCGAGGCTTGAAAGGTGTATCGATCCTCGCTGATACGCGTGAGCGCTTCCGCGATCTCCTCGTCCGTGAAGTTGTCGAACTCAATCGAGTCACCCCACAGGTGAACATATTCTGGACATGTCAGTTTCCGACCGGGTACGAAGATCGAATTTGCTCCGACAAGGTTCTCTCTCGTTTTGGCAGCGCGTCCCTCCCGATCGAGGATGCAAAAGACGATCGTGTGGCGGAAATGGTGGTCGTCGATAAACTTTTCTAGTGCGCTATACGGGTCCCGTCCTTTCGCGCCCGTGAAGTTCACGATTCCTCGCAGATTCCGCACTTCGATACCGAGTAGCGCGAAGTCGACGCCGAGAAGTTCCAGCGCAAGGCGCGGCAGCTCGCGCGCTTCACCGTCGCCTTCTACAACAAGAATGAGCTGGGGCTTGGGGTTGAGGTTATATCGATTCACCAGGTATTCGAGTTCCTTAAGGAGCGATGCGTTGTCCTTCTGCTCTTCGACATGAACACCTGCATGCCGTTCGTCCGGCGTCCGAAGCTCCTTGCCGACAGCCTCCTTGTAGAACATTCGCAGCATCAGCTCGATGGAATACCCCAGTTGTGCAAATCGCGCTTGGTCCTTGAGTTGTTCGCGCTTCTCCACTGACATGAACGAGACGAGTTTGTACCAGCGCTCAATGGGATCGGCGGCTGATGCAAGGAACGACACATCGAGGTGTATGTCCGCAAGCAGCTTGTCGGTGAGGCCGAGTTCCGTCATCAACGTGCGAGCATCCCACCGCCGGCAGAACTCCCTCCACTCAAACGGCTCGAAGGGATCTTCCGAGACGCGAATCGTTCGCCGATCACCGCGCGTGTGAAAGTGATACCGATTTGCGAGCACCTGCGAAATGAACGCTGCGTCGGTACTGCGCAGGGGGTGTTCGGGCCGGGGTTTCGTCACATCCTTCGCCCAGTCAACAATCGACTTCATGAACTTCTCCTCATCGACGGGACCAAGAGCAATGTCATCCGCGAAGATCCGCATCGTGATCCAGTGCAGGAACGAATGGAGTACGAACGCTTGAAACGGCGAATAGAACGATTCGATACGGGGCTCAAAGCTGCCCTTCCGCCGAAAGGTCTTCCACGGCTGGAACGCACGCTCGCGAGGGTCCCACAGCGATCCGTGTTCGATCCACGACAGCGCCCAATCGCGACGCCATGAAAAACGCGAGTTCTCCTCCCGCAACTCGCCGTCCCAGGTCTCACCTTCTTTGAGCATCCCGTGGAATTGCACACGGTCTGTTCCGGCGCGCTCAACTTTGACCTTGATGCGCGGGTACTCGACCCGCGCGAGTGGATAGAAGATGCCAAGGCGTTCAAGGCGTTCGAGTCGTTCGACATCGATGCGCATGCCGCGCTCCTTGCAGAAAGTCGCGAAGGAGCTTGCGGTGAGCGGCTGGACCACGGCGAATGCATCGTGTTCCACGAGGTAGCGGAGCGCACGGCCAGGCGCGCGAATGAGAGAATCCAACATGCGTTGTAGCGTCGCGCGTCCTACGTAAGTCGTCAAGCTGTGCGGGTCGTCTGATCGCACCTTTCTACTCACCGTGGAGTAGACCACGACCGCGCCAAGACTCGGGCGGCGCCATGGTCGGACATCGGGCACCTGCTTCACTGCGGCGCGAGACCGCGGAGTCGGGGAGCATGCCGCTAAGGTATTCAGCGGTATGAGCGTTTGCCAAAGTCCGGGCGCCGGGCGGTCGGGCGGTCGGGCGGTCGGGCGAACTTGACCGGCGGCTGAGGTGTTGTGGACGACGAAGGCGGTCATTCCCTTCCTCGCCAATGACGACAGTCGCCGAGCCCTCATCGAGATCGAAGCTCTCCATACGGATGTAGTTGGCATTTGATAACTCGTGAGCGTGAGCTCCTGGGGGAAGGAGCGCGCCACGATTCACCTTTTCGATCGGCTTCCGTTTGATCAATATCGAAATCGGTGTTCCAGCCATCGTATTGACGAAAATGCGAGAAAACGCATGTTCGATCATCGGGAGCCACCCGTGCGAGCGATTTCGCGGGAGCGCATCGTCTCCCGGTAGCGCTCTTCTCGCCGTTTGTTCGTGACCTGTGCGTAGATCATCGTCGACGAAATGTCTCGGTGACCGAGCCAGTCTTTGACGTCTGCGAGGTCCCATCCGGCATTCATCAGATGCGTTCCGATCGAGTGCCGAAGCACGTGGACGTGACTGCGGCTTGCCGGAAGGCCCGATGCCGCTGCGTAGAGGTGAAAGAGGCGGTTGATCTCCGCTCCTGAAATGGGCCGAGCTGCTCGCCTGCGGGTGCGGAAGAGATAGACACTCTCGTCCTGCGGCCGAACTCGAAGGTACAAACGAATGAGGTGTTTGCTGCGGGGGTGGAGCGGATAGGCACCTGAGATTCCGCGCTTAACCCGCGCAATCCAAATCTTTCCGTCCTGCACATCTTCGAGCTTGAGCTGCGCGGCCTCGCGCCTTCGGAGACCGTGACGATAGATGAGATCGAAAAGCAGCCGGTCGCGGAGATTAGCCGGAGGAATCGCGTTGAAGAAGCCCTCGACTTCCTCCCGCGTGAGGTACGCGAAGGGCTGCTGAGCAGGGCTTCGATCCGCCGGCATCTCGTCACGGCGGGCGACTCTAACGCTTTCTCGCATAAGCGTTTGTGGGGGAGGAAGGAGGGAGGCACTTCCCAGTCTGCAACGCGACGCCGCGTATGTAAACGCTCGCCACTCCTCCACACACGCGCGCTCCAATCACTTCGACTTGGCGGGAACGTGATGCACTGGCCGATGAACACGGTTTGCACCTGCACGCACGGAAAGGCGCAGCACTGGTTCGCCACGAGCAGCCCGAAAGGACCATGCCGGGTGTGCGCCTGCAAGGCATTCAGGCCCGAGCCGGCGTGCGAATGCGGCCACGGCCAGAAGGCGCACGCGAAGGGATACTGCAAGCAAAAGTACCTCGATGGTTGCACAGCGTTTCGGGAGAAGCTGGCGGTCTCTCCGAGGGGCACATCCACCACGACGGTGAAGGTCGCCGGCGAGATCGGGCAGGGCGTCGCTCTTCGGGCCTCGGTGGAGAGCATCACGCTGCCTACCGCGACATTCGAGGATCACGAGCGCGTCTACCGCGCTGCCGATGCATCACTCGCCGAGTTCGATGTGTCGGAAGGCGATCTCTTGATTGTGGAGCCGAAGAGGAAGGCCGACACCGGCGAGCTCGTGATCGCAGTGCTCGCTGAGCAGATGTTTGTCGGCCACTGGTGGGCGAAGCACGAGCGGCGCGATGTCATGGCTGTGGATGGTCAGCAGGTGATCGTCAGCGGAGCCACAGTCCTGGGTTCGATCAATCTGATTGTGCGGAGCGTGCATGGCCGATGACGAGGTGTGGGACGACTCGCCGATCGAACGCGCCATCGACTGCCTCGCGGAGATTGGAGTCTCGGCTGAGGAACTACTTGGCATCGCAGAGCTGAACGACGACGGCCTGCGCGGATTCGCGGATGCCACACAGCGTGTCGCGAAAGCATATCGAGAGAAATTGATGAGCAAGGGGGAGCCGCCGTCATGACGTGGATGCACAAAGACATGGTGTACGCCTGGAAGACGCCGAACGCGCGCGTCTGGCCTCCGCCAGAGCGTTATTTCCCGCGCAAAGGGTTTACCCAGGAGCGGCACTTCGTGCGCTTCAGTTCTGCCCACGCGAATGCGCTCGTGCTTCTAGAGGTCGGCGCAACACGACGGCTGTGCAGCTTTGATGTGGAGTGGTTCGAGGGCCTATTCCTGCGACGCTTACGAGAGAAGCTGTTCGCCGAGCCGCGCTACACCACGTCGTATCAAGAGGGGTATGACCACGTGGCGAACACGTATCAGTACGACTGGATCGACCTTGAGGCAGCGATGACGCTCGGGAAGAAACGGTACTACGCGATCCTCCTTTCGGTGATCAAGGCGTTGATCACTGAAGAGGGGGCTACGGGCGAGATCGCGCGCATTGCGCTGAAAGCTTTCCGTTTCACGGAGCGTGAGTGGGAGGAAGCATGAGTGCCGAGCCCACAGGCAACGCAGATTTCGAGTGGCCTCCCGTGCCGTATAGCCAGTATCTGCGCCAGCAGCTCGCCGAGCACACCCAGTACGAGTACATCAATCCATCACTGGATAGACGATACGACCCTGTGGTGGTCGGGGGCAATGCGATGCATCCCGTCATCCAGCGGGGCGATGTCATTCTGATAGACACGGGTAACAAAGAACCCGAGGATGGGCAGCCAGTGGCTGTGTGCGTCGGCGGTGGCAGAACCCTCATCGGATACTGGCGCGACCAAAAAGGAAAGCCCGTGCTCGAACAGGAACGAACCGACGCGGTGATCGACCTCTCGCAGTACTCAAACTGGTTCGTCTACGGCGTCGTCACGAAGATCATCGGGCGAGACGTTCCGCGCCGCGCCGCGCCACCCGATGTCGCATTAGGACCGGAGGAGCCACGCATTGAGGTCACGCCAGGACAGGCGCGGTGGGTTGTAGAACGGTTGCTCGCAGAGCGTCGTATCTCTGCAAAGGATGTGAGCCAGTACCTCGACGATATACAGGGTGAAATTCGAGACATCGAACGGCGGCTAGCCATTCTTCGAGAAGCTGCTTCGGGATCTTCGGCATTTGGGAATCCCCACGATTTCAGACCGGAGTGACGAGGTGGGTGGACATGGGGATTCCCCAGTCGACGCACGACGCGCATCGTCGCGCACATACCTTCCGCTGTTGAATGAGGCTGTTCTCGCACCCGAGCGTCCCTTCACATCTTGGCCTCCTCACGGAGAGCGCTGCGGCGCTCTCGCGCGGCCGACCACGACCATCTGAGACAGGCACCCCTCGATCATTCTCCTGTGCGCCTCCGCGCCACACCTGATCGAACGTGCGGACCTCTCCCGGACCTCCGTGTGCCGGTCGCGCGAGGGCGCAGCTACTACGCGCTCAAACACGAGAGGAGGAGAACCCGTGCGATCACCACCGTTCCGATACAACCACCGCTTGCCTCGCTGTCATCTTCATCCCGCCGATCCCGCCGCCGAGGAGCCCGCCGAAAGGAATCACGCCATGCGTCAGCTCGCTCGTGATCCGTTCGCGCGGACCACGCTCCTGCGCGCTGTGATCCGACCACTCGCATCCGGGCAGACCTGCTCGTGGTGCGGCAATGTTCGTTCGTCGCGGCGATGCCGCGATCCCTTCCTGTATCGCTACGGCACCGAGCCGGACGCGATCCATCCCCGCGTTCACTGGCACGACGGAGCGTTCTGCTCGAAGTCCTGCCACGACGCCTACCACCTCTAACCCATCCACGAACCCACAACCGAAGAAGGAGAACCGTTATGGCCCAACCCGAGGCCACACGCTGTCAGTCTGTCTCGCTCGCGCAGCTACGCGAGTCCCCATTCAACCCACGCAAGCACTACGACGAACGAGGGCTCAGCGAGCTCGCCGCGAGCATCGCTGATCGTGGCGTCCTGCAACCGCTCCTCGTTCGCCGCATCGAGGATGCGAAGACCCCGTTCGAGATCGTCGCCGGCCACCGTCGCTCCCGCGCCGCGAAGATCGCGAAGCTGACCGCCGTCCCGGTCATCCTCCACGATTTAAGCGATCGGGAGGTTCGGCAGATCCAGCTCATCGAGAACGCGCAACGCGTCGACCTATCACCGCTCGAGGAGGCGGAGGCGTATAACGCGCTCCGCGAACTCGGGCTTTCGACGCGCGACATCGCGAAAGAGGTTCGGAAGGAGCCGTCGTACATCGCGGCGCGTCTCACTCTGAACACGCTCCCGGCGAAGGTGAAGGCCGAACTTGCGGCCGGCGTCCTCACCGTGGGGCATGCGGAACTCATCGGCCTCATTCCCGATCCGCAGCTGCAGGAGCAGGCGCTGAAAAAGTTCATCGTCGAGCACTTCATCGACGCCAATTCGTCGAAGATGGCGAAGGGCGTCATCCCGCTCGCGACGGCGCGGCGCATCGTGGAGACGGAGTTTATGACCGTCCTCTCGGCCGCGCCCTTCGATACGGAAGACCCGACGCTCTCACCCCTCGGCGCCTGCGCAAAATGCCCGTTCCGCTCGGGCAACGATCGTGACCTGTTCGGAAGCGTTGCGGGCAAGAACGTCTGTACGAACCTCGCGGATTACCGGCTGAAGATCGAAAACCACCTCAAGGGGCTCCGCGAGCAAGGCGCAACGGTTCTGCTCACGCCGCGCGAGGTGAAGGAGGTCTTTCCGTTCGGCAACCCCCAGGTCGCGGACGGCTACGTCGACTTGGACGGGAAGTGCGTGGACGACCCGAAGGGGCGCACGTACGACCAGCTCCTCGCCGACGAGCCGAAGCGCTCCACCGTGTTTGCGCAGGTGAACGGCCGTCTGCGGAAGGTCTACCCGAAGGCGCAACTCGCGGCCGCGCTCGACGCCTCCGGCCACGAGTTCCTGCGGCGGAAGTCCGAGCGCCCGGCGACGAATGACGCCGAGCGCAAGGCGCGCCAGCAGCAGAAGTTCGACCGCGCCGTACGGCAAGCGACCCTTGCGGCGTTCGCGGCGGCCGTCCCGAAGGCGAAGCTCGGCCTCTCGGAGTGGATTGATCTTCTCGCTTCGATCGTCATCGAGGAGAAGGGCTGGCAGCTCGAAGACGTGCTGCCGCGCCACGGCTACACAGGCAAGCGCGATGACCTCAAGGGCAGCTGCGAGGCGATCGCGCGGAAGCTCGTCGCGAAGATGGCGGATGCGCAGAAACGCGCCTTTGTCATTGATGCGCTCGTGCAGGCATGGGCCGGGCCGAACGCGGACGCCCGCAAACGCGCCGTGTTTGCCAAGGTCATCGCGCAGCTCGGCGTTGATGCGAAGGCGATCGAGAAGCAGGTGCGTGCCGACTTCGCGGAGAAGGCTGCGGGAAAACCAAAGCCGAAATCCTCGAAGCCGGCGAGCACCACGCCCAAGCGTGCTGTCCGTCCCGCCGCCAAGGTCGTGCGGGCGCGCGCATGAGCCGGAGGATCGAGCGATGGCACGGTTCTACGGCGAAGTCGAAGGTATGCGCGGTCGAGCATCACGCCTCGGCAACTCGGGCATGCGATCCCACACCCGCGGCTGGAACGTGGGCGTGGAGGTCGTCTGCACGATCCGAGACGACGTGGATGTGATTGAGGTCTACGAGACCGGTGGCAGCCACGCGCCACGCGCGAAGCGGCTTATCGCGACGGTCAGTGATCGCAAGTAGTTGTCTATGGGGGGTGGCCGGTTTCGGCCGCCCCTCTTTTCTTCTCAACTCACCACGAAGGCGTGAATGAACCGCGAGAGCTGCTTTTGTGGGGATCTTGGGCGCGTCGGGAGAGCGGAATTCTGTGATCCCGACCGTCTACTCCTTCGGAGGGTACATGCGAAAAGGACTGCAACTACTCATCACGCTCATACTGGGCACGTCAGCTTTCTATACGGTCGGCGCCCAGACACTGCCGGTCGGCACGATCCTGCCTTACTCCGGCGAACTGAACGCTACGACCGAAAAAGCTCTTCACGACGCAGGCTGGGTACCTTGCGATGGCCGTCCTCTGAGGCGCAGTGATCCTGCTACGGGCCAGAACACTGAGTATGCACCGCTGTTCGCCGTCATTCACGAGACGTATGGCGCGGGCTTCGAGGAAGGTGTGGTCGCGAACGCCGTCCCTCCGCCTGCGAAGAAAGGTGACTTTAACGTTCCGGACTGCCGCGGACGGTTTCTGCGCGGCGTGGATGATGGTTCCGGCCGGGATCCCGACCGCGCATCCCGCGCTCCGTCAAGGCTCGGCGGGAACGCCGGCGACCGCATCGGTTCTGTGCAAGCTGATGAACTGCGGCACCATAACCACGGCGCGACGGGCGCGAGTCAGCGGAGCATCTTTGCTAGCGTCCCGATGGGACAGGCAGAGGCGAAGACGGGTATGGACGGGGGCGGCATGTTCATAGACAACGGCGCGAGCGGCGTATCCCGCGGTCAGGAAAGCGTCGCAGTCACGGTCAACGACAACGGCGGAAACGAGACGCGACCCAAGAACATCTCGGTGAACTGGATCGTCCGCTACAAGTAGCTCGTTGCTGGCGCATCCAATGATGTGGAGCATTCCCGGCCGCGGTCGGGAAGATTCTTCGCAGCATCACGTTATTGGCAGCACCGCATGGCCGACCTAGAGGGCATCAGCAGCCACATCCGATTTCAGCTCTCGCAGATGCGAGCAAAAAACCAGCAGCACGAGTTGGAACGGCTGGCCTTTCACCTCGCTCGCGCGACGGTAACTGCAAACATTCTCCCTGCGACTGGGCCGGTCCAAGCAGGAGGAGATCAAGGACGAGATTTCGAAACGTTTCGGAGCTATTTGCGGACGACAGACATCGCAGAATCTGCGTTCGCTGCGCGTGTGTCTGCTCGCACGATCGCTTTCGCCTGCTCACTTGAGCAGAACATCACGCCGAAGATCAAGGAGGATGTCGACAAGATCTTGGCAGGCGGCGCGACCGTCGACGAGGTGCACTACTACTGCGAAGTCGATCTACCGGTTGCGAAGCGACATGCCGTACAAGACTGGGCGCGAGTCGAACGGAAGGGTTTGCATCTCGAAATTCACGACGGACAGGCGATCGCGACGGAACTGTCGAACGAAGAGACCTTTTGGATCGCGCAGCGATTCCTCGGCGTGCCTGCTGAAGTCTATCCTCGGGTGGCAGCCGCTGAACCGGACAGCTGGTACGAGGGGGCTCGCGTTTTCTGGAAACGGTCAGATGTTACGCCGCGCGGAGCAGCGGACTTCGCCACAATCCGCAAAGCTGCCCGGTTTGCCCTATGTTCCGATGACTTCACGACCGATCTGCCGTTTTGGATTCAGCGCCTCGAGGTGCTTCGCGCTACGGCGTCTAGTTCGTTCAAACACCGCATTGAGACGGAAGCCATTGTCCTCGTCATGCGCTCTACTCGCGCGCTCGCGGGATACGAGGGACTTGTGCGGGAGTACTTCACGGACGTAGCGGAGCTGAGCGATCCCTTGGATCTGCACAATGCCGCGACGTCAGTTGCCTACGCTGTGGGATCTGTCGTCCGGTGTACGTGTTCACTCACAGCGGATGAGGTTCTCGACTGGCAACGTCAACTCATCGCACGAGTCGAGGTGTTGCTTGCAGATGACAGTCTTGGGAAGAGCACGCGTGCCGACTTATTGGAAACCGCTGGATCACTGGAGTTGACGCTTCCGAACCTGCTCGGGGAGGGTCCCGGCGTCGACCGCGCTATGGCGCGGTGGATGGAATTAGCAGCTCTGCTGCCGGAGGCTCCGCTCTTCAACCTCTCGCTCTTCTCTGACAACCTCGCGGTCATCGCCCCCTTGCTCGTCGATCACTCGAAGTACCCTGACCTAACTGCGGCCGTAGATGGCGCTTTGCAGACCAAGTTAGGCGCGATTGCGGTCGGTGAGAAAGGGCGTGACCGCGCGATCGCGCTCCACGACGCCGGCCGCATCCTGCGAGCCATCGAGGAGCTCCATCGCGTCAAAGTACAGTGGTTTGCGGAAGAATCGTTGCGCGGTGCGATTCTCGCGATGATGATGCTCTCGTCGTGGTACCACGAGTTGCGGCTCTACTTCGCAGCAAAATATTACGCGTTAGCGGCCGCCACTCTGCTCGTACGTCGGCCAAAGTTCCACGGCGACGACCTGCTCGGGCGCGCGCTCGTTGAGGTCGGCCGCGCCGACTTCGGACAGGGTGCGTTCGCTAACCTTCTCGGCATCGTTGAGGTAACAACGGCTGCGTTCAATGGCGCCATGCCTGCCGACGAAGAGACCCTACCAGAGCGGTTGTGGCAGTTTCTCGTCAACCTCTGTACGACGTGTGTTATCGCGGAAAAACTCGACGCGGCGACCGGACAGAGCGTGGAGACCGTACTTACATCGGGACCACTGGCGCAGTTCATCAAGGAGGGTTTGCCATTCATCCGCGCGCGATGGGAAACCGCATCAGCGGATGCGATGTGGGAACGGTTGGAACACGAGATCGTGTCACCACCCTTTTCGGATGTCGGTGCGCAGCGGACTGCCATGTGGTTGGCGCTTGGCGTCACCTGGCGCATCCACTGGGACAATGACTACGGAACAGCGGCGATCGCGGAGGAGTTTTGCGCTGTCTTGCAGGTGGTTATTGCCGACCTAGCTGCAACGGATCTCTGCCTCCTTCCAACAACTGTGGATGTCACGGTGACGGTTTGTGCCGGCGCCAAACCGCACCTCGAAGATTTCCCGTCCAATGTCGGACGGCAGTGGGTCGCGGTACTTCCTCCGACGAGTGGTGATGTCGAGGAGCTTCAGCTGTCGACTCTTGCCATGGCAGCGACGATGCTGCGCGATTGTTCCTTGCTTCCGAACGACCAGTTTCACGCCGCGATTGAAGATGGGTTTCGCCGGGGCATCACGATGAAGACGTTCGTGGCGCGCCCCTACCGCGAACTGTTTCGCGACGTGCTGCGCCCGTCTGACTTCTCCCTCCGAGACAAAATACACGCTCCAGCGTTTGCCCGTGCGTTCGCGTCACCATCACACGACGCACTGCGCTGGATCGACCGCCTCGGGCCGACATACGACCTTGCGGATGCCGAGGAGCAGGTGAAGACCCGGTATGAGCGAACGATGACAACGATTTGTCATACGCTCAATCGCTTGAAGTCGCGCAAGTCGTTCAAAAGGGTCGTCCACCAACTCCGTGATAAAGGATGGCGGGACTGGCACATCCTGACAGCGCTCATGAACGTCGCCGTGAACTATCGCGTCAATCGTTTAACGGACCGCTCGGAAGAGGACATGCGCACTGCCTCAAGCCGCTTATTGGACGACGGAGAGACGAAGAACGATCCCCCGATTCCGCCGAGCGCATTCACGCCCGAAGCTCTGCATGAAGCTCTTGAGTTGTCGTGGCTCAGCACCCTCCGTCACAACGATCTCGACATCTATCAAACCACGCCAGATTTCCCGGCCATCGGGCGCTTTCTCGCGGCGCGATATCGCTATTGGGAGATCGATACGCCGCACGACGACCCGTTTCTCTAGTTCCCTGTCGCAGAAGTTCCGTGACTCACGCTGCTGCCGCGAGCCCTCCCATAAAGCCGTCATCATGCGATGCGCCGAGAAAACTAGGTGTTGATGTTTCTAAAAAATAGGTCATAACATCTTTCACTAGCTGACCCCACATGGGAAAGGCCGACCGATCCAACAGGATCGACGTCGGCTTTTCCGCATGTACACGCACTTTCTTGTCTTTCGCGATGAGTTCTAACCCGAGGCTCCGCACGATCCCTTTCTTCCCGTCGTTCTCCGCGGCTTGAAAATCGGAAACGCCTTCCGGTAGCGCTGAGAGGAAGTTCCGAGCGAGTTCTATCCTCTGTTGAAGGTCGGCGCTGAAAACGCCGAGTTTCATCTGCGCCGCGGCCAGTTGTGCACCCAATTCCGCTCGCTTGTAGTTGTAGTCGTCCTGCGAGATCGCTCCTTCAAGCAAGAGGTCGAGAAGGCGCCTGTTCTGATGCTCGCATGCAGCGATCTCCGCGATGAGTCGATCCTTCTCCTCCCCCGCGGTCGTCAGTCGCGCTGCGGCAAGTTCGCCGACGACGCGAAGGCAGTTCTCTTTGTCTTCGGGCGTCAGGGTGATGTGCATGAGCGCGTCTTCGATCGCAGCAGTAAACTCGTGCTCCACGATCTGGGGCTGAGAGCATCGCTTTTTCGAGCGGTTGGAGCAGATGTAGTAGGTGTAGGTACGGCCGCTCGGCTTGACCTTTGTGTAGGCAGAGAGCCGGCGTCCGCAGCCGCCGCAGCGAATGATTCCTGAAAACGCAAAGGACTTCGTTTGCGGCCGCTCGGCGGAGACACGGCGACCGGCAAGAACGTCCTGCACGCGATCAAACAGCGCTTTGTTGATGAGCGGCGGGTGGGAGCCCGGAATCATCTGCCCCTTAATCCGCATCATTCCGACGTAGAACGGATTGCGGAGGATTCGTTGAATCGTGTTGAGCGGAATACCGCGACGCCGCGAATTCGTGCGCTGGCGTCGAATGAAGTTCAGCCGCCACTCCTCCTCCGCGAGTTGCGCAAGGCGCAGGAGGGAGTAGTTGCCGGTCGCGGCAAGTTCAAAGAGTTTACGAACGTAGGGAGCGGTGCGACCGTCCACGACGATCGTGCCGTGGTTTCGCTCATCGCGGCGATTCAAGTAGCCGAGGGGAGCGATACCCGTCCACTCCCCGTGGCGCCACTTCTCCTCCATGCCGCGCTTCGTGTTTTTCGACAGGTCTTTTGAGAACTTCGCGGAGAGACCGAGTTCAAGATGCAGGATGAACTCCTCGTCCGCTTGTCCGGCGTACGTTCGATCCGACGTGATGATGCGCGCGAGCTTCTTGGATTCCAGTGCGTAGAGAATCGAGCCGCCGTCGAGTGCGTTCCGCGCGAGGCGATCAGCCTTCCAACAAACGACAGTATCAACCTCCCCCTTCTGAATGAGACCGAGGAGCTTGTTGAACTCAGGGCGGCCAGGCGTCTTCGCTGATCGCCGCTCCTCGAAGATGAGCGGATCTACGATTCCGTTTCGGCCGCAGATATCTCGCGCCCAAAAGAGCTGAGCGGGGAGGCTTTGGACCTGCTTGTCTTCCGCGTCTGTTGATCGTCGAGCGTAGATGGCGGCTTGGGGCATGTGGATGGAGGGGGAAGGTCGCGGAGCGCGGCTTCAACGCGCCGCAGTAGCTCCTCGGCAACGGTATACAGACACAGCCGATAGGCGGCAAGTTGATCGGGCGTCGGAGGATGCCCGAGACGCCGTGTGACCGTCTCCGCCAAATCGCGCTCCAACGCGGCGGAGAACGTCGGGACCTCGGCCGGTTTGATCGTATGTCCTCTGGACCGTTCAGCGTCATCCATGCCTCCACGATAGCGACCGCGAGCCGCGTGATGAACAGCGCGGAACGCTGCGGTGGGGATTCCGCACTTCGCCTCAAACGACGGCGGCTCGTGGGGCAGGGCAGGTGTGGCGTGGGAATTCCGCACCTTCGATACGGCGCGTCTCCTGAATGCGGGATGGTTCGCCGTACGCTTGCTGTGCATCCGCGGACGACTACCCCCTAGCTTTATGACCCGATTCACCGCGCCCTCACCGCCGCGAAACGACGGCCCTGATCCATTGGACACGGACCTCGCACCGGAAGCGTTGCCCAACCTCGGCGAGGTCGCGCCGGACATGAATAGTCAGGGCGCGAACCCCCTCCGAAGTGATGGAGGAAAGCCACTTCCCGCGATACGGAACACGTATCGCCGGGAGAACACCCCGCAGAACACCCGCGACGATGGCGCAGAACAACCCCCTCCGCATGCAGAACACCCCCCTGCGGACGGGCCGGAGATGCCGCGCGACCGGCAGGCCATCCTCCACCTCGTGCGCATGCGCATCCTGTCGTTCGACCAGCTCGCACGGCTCACGTACTTCAACGCGAACAAAACGGTCGCGCGGCGTCGTCTCCGCCGTCTGCGCGATCAAGGATGGATTGACGTGTGGGAGCGGCCCGTGGCGCAAGGTGGCGCGCCGCGGTACGCGCACCCCACGCGGCGAGCGCTCCTCTGGGGCGAGGCGGTGACGACGGCGGCGACGGATGGAACGATCCTCGGGCCGCTCGTGCAGCTCATGACGCCGCCGACGCCGCGCCAGCCGTGGAAGTTGGAGCGGGGTGTCGTACCCCTGTTCCTCGCGCACACCGAGGAGGCGAACGACGTCCTGATCGCGTGGCTGCGTCGCTCGGGTGAGCGCGTGCTGTGGGTGTCCAGTTGGGATTGCCCGTTCCCGGAACACGTCGAATGGCGACCGCTGCCGCAACCCGACTATGTGCTCGTTCTCGAGCGCGCCGGCACGCCGCACCTCGTCTTCGGCGAGCATGACCGTGGCACCGAGGGTCGCGAGGTCGTCGCTCGAAAGTTCCGCACATACGGGACGTGGATGGAGACACCGGAGATTGCGCGCCGGACGTTCGGATTCGCCACCTTCCAGGTCTTCGTGACGGTGAGCGGCGAACGCGCCGAGCGACGCATCGCGCAACTTGCCGAGCTCGCACGCGACGAGGGTGTGGAGAGCTTCACGCATTTCATGCTCGCCGACTCCGATGCCGTCCCGACGTTGCCAGTCCTAACCTCCCCAATGGATTTCATTCACTGCCGATTCTGTGAAACCCGCGTGCCCCTGAACGCAAAGGAGTGCCCCTCGTGCGGTATGCCGACGCATCAGGTCGCGCGCGACGACCTCACGGCGGAATTCTCCACGCCGCCGATCGACTACGCCGCCGAATTCGATGCTCCCGACATCGAAGAACCCCCTCCGACCAATCTCCTTTAAAAACCGAGAAATCCTTTCCCTAATACCCCCTCGTTGATGCCGCGCATCGGCCCACAAATCAATGACTTACGCCGCCTAAACCGTGGAGTCGAGTGCACGCCGCGACTACACGCTCGATCGAGCGCAGGCGTCGTAAATGTTTACAACGCCACCGTTCCGGAAAGTTGTCGAGTGCTCCGTCGTAGGCTTGCAAGACAGCGACAACGTGCTGTCAAAGCATTCGTAGAACGCGTCCTCTCACACCCGTCTGACGGTCCTTCGTCCACCCGTTGTATCCCTCCGCAATGAATACGCCCTTACTAGTGCGGGAAGTGGAGCGCATCGCGCGCGAGCGGGGCTGGTCGCGCCGTCGATTAGCCCAGCACCTCGGCATCGATGCGACGACGCTCTCTCACGTGCGATCCGGCCGAGATCCGATCTCGCAGCCGCTCCTCGTGCAGATCGGGATGGCGTTCGGCGGGAGCCCGACCGTGCAGAGCCTCATCCTGCACTACCTCCTCATCGAAGCGCCTCCGCGCTTCGTGAAGCGGCGGACGGGAGCGACGACGGCGGCATTCGCCTCCGTCCCGTACAAGGTGCGCTGGCGCATTCGCCGCTGGCTCGCGCAGCTCAATACCGACACGCCACAGCGCGGGCTCTTCCTCACCGGCGCGGACGCTTCGCTCCTCTCCGCCGCTGCACGCTTCGCCGTGCATGAGATGGGGCGGACGGGGCCAACCGTCGTCGTAACCGTGCGCGCGAACGAGCGACTCAGCGGGACAAACCTCCGAGCCGCCATTGAAGCGGGAATGCTCGTCATTGAACGCGTCGAGTTCGCGTCGGACAGCGTTACTTCGCTCATCCACGCGCGCAGCGATGCGCTCCGGCCGATGATCGTCACGAGTGGTCGCGATCGTGAAGGGCTTGCCGATCCGCACCTTGTCCGTGTCTTCCGCGCTTGGACGGAGACGATCACCGTCTCTGCACCGCGCACTCCTACCACCCGCCGCCATGCCGCACGATCCTGACGCAACACGAATCTACTTTTTGAGTCCTCGCGCCCCTGCGCCGGAGGGCATCGTCACGGTGCCGGTGGACTTCGCGCACCTCTTCTCGCTCATCCCGCGCGTCGGTCGGAACGCGACGATGCTCTACGTGACGCTCCGCACGCTCCGGCAGACCGCGGGGCCGGGCTCGTTCAAGGTGGACGATCTCGTGTGGCTCCTGCGCGCGCGGCCGTGGCGGATTTGGTGGTGGATGCATCGGCTTTCGAAGCAGCACCTTCTCGTCTACCGGCTCGCGAACGGCTACTTCACCGATGTCTTGCTCTTCCAAGTCGCGGCGCGCCCGACGATGAGCCGCGAGCACGATGTCCCGGCGCACTGGTTCGAGCATGTGCTGCCGCTCCACTCCCGCACGCGCTTCCTCGTCTACCTCTATGTACGCAGCCACGAATGGGGCGGCGATGTCGCGAGCGTGAGCGAGCAGCGGATGATCCGCGAGCTTCGCATGCACGCGCTCCGCGTGCGCTGGCACCTCTGGCGGCTCCACCATGCGGGCCTCGTCGTCCACGTGCGCGGGGAGCACGTTGTCCGCGATCCCGAGCCCTCGTCGCTCATCGAGCACGGCGAAATTCGGCTGCGCGAGCTGAACGTCATTGGCTGGCCGATGTTTCGACTCGCGCTCGCTGCACTCATCGCGGCGGCATCCCTCCTCATCCTCTACCTCCTCCATTGATATGACACGCACGATCCGCTTCCGCTTCGATACGGACGCCACCCGCCGTCTGCAGGAGGTTCAGCAGTTCTACCTCGACAACGATGGCTTCGTCGCCGAGCACCAGAAGCGCGCCGGATACGGCTTCCCGATCGGGACGTACCAGCTCCCGACGCGCGGGAAGATCGACGCGCAGCTCCTCGCCTCCGACCTCGACCGGCACGCGCTCATTCTCGGTTCGACCGGCACCGGCAAGTCCTCAATGCTTGAACTGATCGCCAAAACCTTGTTTGCGACCGGGCGCGGTTGCGCGCTCATCGACCCGCACGGCGATCTCTTCCAGCGCGTGACCGCATGGGCGCTCCATACGAACGTCTCCGACCTCACGATTCTCGATTTCACGCGCCCCGAGCTCCTGCCAGGTTGGAACCCGCTGAAACCTCTGCTGGGCGTCGATCCGGGCCGGCAAGTCGATCTCCTCATCGGCATCTTCAAGCGGCTCTACGGCGACGAGGAGGCGCGAAGCTGGAACTTCGGCGTGAAGGTGGAGGAGATTCTTCGCTACAGCTTCCGCGCCTGCATCGAGAGCGAGGTGCCGGCGACGATCGACACGCTCCGATCGTTCCTCCTCATCCCGGCACTCCGCAGCCGACTCCTCGCAACGACATCCGCCGATGTGCGGTTCTACTTCCACGAGCGGTTCAAGAACCGAGAGGAGAATTTCGTCCCGGCCGTGCTGAACAAGCTCGAACCCTTCCTCGGCTCGATGGCCGTGCAGCGCTTCCTCGGCCAGCCGAGGAACACTGTCGATCCGCTCGCGATCATGGACCGCGGCGGGACGCTCCTCGTGAATCTCGCGAAGGGCTATCTCGGCCCGACCGCCGACATCCTCGGCCGCCTCCTCATGAACGCGCTGGAACTTGGCGCACTGCGCCGCGAGCGCATTCCGCCCGAGCGGCGCATGCCCTATACGCTCCTCGTGGATGAAGCGCATACGTTCGCGGGCTCGGACGGCGCGCTCGACGTGCTGCTCACCGCCGCGCGTAAGTACCGCCTGTCGCTCGTCCTCGCGGCGCAGGCGCTCGCGCTCTTCCCGACGCGCTTCCAGACCATCGCGCTCGGGAACGCCGGGCATCAGTTCCTCTTCCGGCTCCCGCAGAAGGAGGCGCAGCATCTCGCGCCTGATCTCTTCGAGCCGCAAGGGACCGTCCTGCGGCCCCGCCTCCACGCCCGCGACAAGATCGACTACCTCACGCCGAGCGAGGAGATCGCGGCGCGGACACGAGAACTCGCGAACCTCCCGATCGGGGCGTGCTACTGGCTCGACCGCGGGAAACCGTACAAGGCGCGCCGTATTCAGGTTCGCCCACCAGACGAGCTACCGCTGACACCGGGCCAAGTCAGCGACCGCATCACAGCTTCGATGCAGCTCACTCAAGCGACGCCGCGCTGATTTGCAGCACCAAGAAACCCATCGTTGTTGCGGAGTCGGATCGTGTACTTCACGCAATGAGTGACCGTGGATTCCTAAAGTCGCTGGGAAGAGGATCGGGAGGCGAGCCGCGCTACCTGAGTCATAGGTCTATACTCCTTCATGTGCGGTTCGTGCCGGTGAGCCACATATGGATGGGTGCGACGCGAGGGGGAATCGCCACATTGAGAAAGAGCGGTGACATCAGCCACCGCTCTCTACATTGCCGCGCCTACGAATTGCGACTGAACGTTACTCGCCTTTGTCGTTGTGGAACGGGAATGTGGCAGAAGCGCGCTCAGCTTCGATCCCCAATGGATCGGTGATAGCGCGTGAACGGCTAGCAGCAGCCTTCCGTGGCTGGCGTTCGGCCGACGCTCGTGTGGCTCGATTGCGAGGACTCGCGGTGGTCTCCTCTTCTACAGGTTGGACGCTCATTACTTTTCTCCTTTCGGTACCTTTGACAATTCGTGGGAGATCATCTCCCGGGGTTTTCAATTTGCACAGGAACCCACTTCGGGCGCCTAGAACTGCACCCTAACGTGCACACATCGTGCCGTCAAGTGCCTTATTTTAGAAACGTTTAGGGAGCGTCGTTATCGTCGGAACGAGCTGCTCGGAGGCAAGAATATCGAGAATCGGTTGGTACAGCGCCGCAACGGTGGGAATGTGCACGCCCGTGACGCGCACACGGTCTTCAGCTAGTAGCGACGCGGCAGCAGCAGCCGGTACGCCGACTGTCCGCGCCATAGCTGAGAACCCGCCCGGTGCTCCGTCAAGCAAGAGCAAAGCGGTTTCCGTCTCGGAGCGACCGTTCGGATAGTCGGCCTGGACTTCGTGACGGAGGACGATACGATCCATCTCACCGACATCATACCGCAATCGAGCAGCCATCCGGGTTACCAGCGCTTCTGATTTCGTCATGGACGAGTTACCGAGCCGTTCACGAGAAAACAATCCAAGCCATTCCAGCCTATCGAGAACCGGGTCATTGGATGGCAGTTGCAACCTGCGCGCGACGGCTGTTCGCGGAAAATTCTCGCCTTCAGGCACTTCGAGAATCGCGCTTGTAACTGCGTCGGCGGGAAGGACGTCGTCCCGCAGGGCTCCCAATTTCGTCAGTGCGGCGAACGTGTCGCACCATCCGGGGTATCGCAGTGTCATCCGCGCGAAAAATCTCGTTTCGTTGAGTACGCCGTACGTAGCGGCGTACTCAACGGAGTCTCGGTTGTAAAACGCTTCCAGTTCCGGCATTTCGGCAAGGTTGAGCCGGTGCGCAGTTGCGAACACCTCTTCCGCTGGAACCTCTCGGATACGCCCATCTTCAACGTAACGGGCGCCTTGACGAGCTGCTGAGATGACGCCGGCCGGGCTCCAAGAGACCTTGTAGCCGAGCGGGTTGACGTCCGGCTCAGCCGGAATGCCGCCGCACTGCGAAACGAACGATCGAATGGTCCCACCTTGCTGATGGACGCTATCAATCGACCGCATTGCTAGCATGTGATCAATGCCCGGGTCTAGCCCGCACTCGTTGAGGATCGCAATCCCAGCTTCAACCGCACTGCGATCCAGCGATCGCATCTCTTCGGACGCATACGATGTCGTGACGAAGGGAACGCGCTCCCGAAGGCATTCTCGAGCCACGGCGACGTGCATCCCAGGCGGGAGCAGACTCAGCACGCACGCAGATCCTGCGACAAATGCGAATGCTGCTGGCGATCCAATGTCGCTTCGCTCAGTTACGAGGTCCGCACCGGCGAATCGCTCCTGCTGAGTTGCGAGCGCGCTAACGTCCGCATCAACGAGCGTCACCTGATATGACCGCAACAGATATTCCAACGCCGGTGCCGCCACGCGACCGGCACCAAAGACCGTGATGCGCTTCCGGCTCACGCGCCCTCCGGGCGCATGAAAGGAAATGCGATGACGTCACGAATGGTCGATGCGCCGGTCAAGAACATCACGAGTCGGTCGATGCCGATGCCTAGCCCCGCCGTAGGAGGCATGCCGTACTCGATTGCCCTGCAGAAGTACTCGTCGAGTTGCTGCGTCTCGTCTGCCGCTCCTGCGTTTGCCTGTTCGGTGAGAAGATTGCGTTGCAACACGGGATCGTTAAGCTCGGTGTAGGCATTGCCGATCTCAATTCCGTAGACAAACGGTTCAAAACGCTCGATGAGACGCGGATCGTTCCGATGACCCTTGCACAATGGTGTACTCTCCCGCGGGTGATCAATGACAAAAGTCGGCTGGATGATGTCACCCTCCACAAACGTTTCGAACAACCACTGAACCAGCGTTCCCCACGTGTGCTTCGCTGCATCGACGGCGTCCAGCCGAGGACCATCCGACTCCATCCTAACGACGATCGCACGAAGCTCATCAGCATCCATCGATAGCACGTCGAACCCAAGACGGTCGAGGATGAGATCTGTCATGCGCGCGCGCCGCCAAGGCGCGGCGAAATTGAGTTGCTGCTTCCCGAGCGGATGTCCCGGCATCTCGTATTCGACAACGGGAGAACCATTGACAGCTTCAAAAATGTGCTGCCACATGCGTTCTGTGAAGCGCATGAGGTCTTCGTAGTCCCACCAGGCGCGGTAACACTCCATCATGGTGAACTCGGGGTTATGCGTCCGATCAATACCTTCATTGCGAAAGTTCTTGCAGATAGTGAAGACGCCGTCAAACTGGCCGCCCACCACCAAACGCTTGAGGTAGAGCTCAGGCGAAATGCTCAGGTAGAGCGGCACACCACTCAATGCGTTGAGGTTCGTAATGAACGGTCGCGCCGTCGCGCCACCGTAGATTGGCTGAAGCGTCGGCACTTCAACTTCGTTGTACCCGGCGTCTTCCAAAAACGCTCGCATCGATCGGATGGCGGCGCTCCGCTTACGAAGCGTGAGCCTGAATTCGGGCTCCATGATCATCCGCAGCTCCGGCTGCCGGTACTTTAGTTCGGTATCGGCGATGCCGCCCCGACGGTGACCATCGGACGTGACGAACTGCTTCGCGGGAAGTGGCCGTAATGCCTTCGTCAGGAGTTCCCAGTCCATGACTTGGACGGTCAGTTCACCGCGTCGAGTCCGGATCGGCACGCCGTGGGCGCCGAGAATGTCTCCGCGCGCGACGACTGTGTCGAACCGCTCGTAACTTTCAGCGCCGACCACTTCACTCCTCACGGATAACTGTATTTGACCAGAGTGGTCGACAAGATCAGCGAAGGACTGTTCGCCGATACGCCGGACCGCCATGACTCGGCCGGCGATGCGCACATCACTTTCGGACCTAGTACCTGCCTGCAAGGGTGCGAACTTCGAACAGACATCATCAATGACGTCCAAAACATCGTAGCGGCGAGGGTACGGATCAATGCCGGCTTCCCGCAGCGCTGTCGCGACTCGCACGCGATGGGCAAACTCATCATCCTTGCCCGATGTGGTGTTTTGTACGTTCATTTCGTCCGGCAATGCTGTCTCAGATCTGCGAACTGCTCGTTGGTCTTGATGATGTCGCGGAGCCCGGGATGGACGACGGAGCCGCGACGAAGGACTAGTCCTGGCGACGGCAACTCCACCTCCATACTAACTGCGCGAATTATGTTCACCAGATACGGGAAGAGCATCTCTGCGTAGGCGCGCGAAGCCGCACGGGCCGTCGATCTCCCACCCGGAATCATTCCATTCGCGCTGTAAAGCACTCGGAGATCCGTAGATGTCCTCACGGCTGGCTCCGCATTATCAGCGGTGTGCTCGTCCAAGCCAACCCAGTAAAACAGGTGGGGATCTGTCCACTTTGACTCGACGGACCATCGAACGCCGCCTACAACAGGATTCCCTTCGGAGACCCCTCTTGACGAGCCGTCGGCATCGCATGTCGCATCGATGAACACCGCTCCCTCACGCATCGCCGCAATTTGACGACGAGTGATGATGCGCGGTTCTCCAGGGTACCACTGCGATGCATTAATAATCGCATCGAAGAAGCCGAGCGCTTCCGCGAGCCGTTCCGGTGAGCTCGTTACGGAACGTCCAAGCATGACTGGCTCTAAGTGTGCGCGGTCGAACTCGTAAAGTGCACCACTCGCAACCAAGCCTCGCTCACTGCCGATGATCGCAACTTTCGTTTGTCGTTCGTCGTCGGTGAACCTTACGTATGCATCGTTAATATCGTCGATCTCACTCGTCGCCACCTCGGGGAATGAGGCGAACGGACCTCGTTCAATTCCCCGCTGCTCGTTCGATATCCGTATCCCTTCGAATGCGAGATGGACGGCGCCGACACCCGCCCAGTATCCCAGGTTGACGCCCCGGCATTCCTGACCGTCCTGCGTCGGGATGAAAATAGTTTCCGGTGAATAGAGCGTTGCGGAGCCGAGCGACAACAGCTCCCGAAGATAATCTGGCGCCTGCCCCTTCTCTACATGCGCGTAGAATATGTTGACGCCGTCCGGCAAGATGTACTCAGCTTTGCGTTGCTTTACATCAACGAGAATGTGCGCGCGCCGCATGATCGCTCTCAAGCCAACGATCTCAGCCCCTGCTTTGGTATATTCCTCGTCGCTATAGCCTGAGCGAGCGCCAGCGTCTTGTTGAACCAGAACACGCAACTGCGTACGCTGCTTGCCGTTATCCCAAGCAGCGGCTTTTAGCCTCGCGATGCCCTCCGGGGGTATCGCGACACGATTATCACCAGCCCGGAGGGACCGGCAAATTGCTAGCACGATTTTGTCGTGATTCTGTCCCGTCATCACTGATATCTGCCTCCAAATCGCTCTTCCCGACAGTCCGGCAGCCGGAAAAATCGCCGAGCCACGGCGTGTGAGTTACCGTCAGCTTGATGTAACGGATTGTGGACCGAACTACCTCTCTACGGGAGTGTATCTCGGAGTGAGTGTGGCATGCAAGAAGTCCTCACGTCTACTTGGTACGATGGCAGGTAGGGTTTCGCTTCGTACCGACACTCCTAGAGTAGAACGGCGTGGTCGGCAAGAATGTGCGTGCCTCGAAGACGAGTCGTACGAATAACAAGGAGTTGTCATGGCTGATTTGCGAACTGACATTCAGGATCTCTATCTGCTGCGGAGTCTTCGGGAACGAGCAACGACGCTGCGAAACCAAGCAGCAGCTGCTCTCGCGCATCCAGATGTCGATCATGCTTTGGAGGAGACGAGACCCGCGGAGAAGCCGTCATGGATCAGCATGCAGAGCCTTCTTGAGGCGGCGCTCCTCGTAAAAGTTGAGCGGCTTGCAGAATCGCGTATTCCCTCGGCATCAACGAGAAAGACAAGAGAGACGCGCTTTCGTGCGGAAACCCGCAACCTGGAGTTGGGCCCTCGGCCCATGGCTATCGGGGAGGCAACCCAAACTCACGAACTATTTCCAGCGGCGGGCGACGAGATTGACCGACCTATGGACCGCCGAATTCCGGTGATGCTCGCCGCCTTCTCCCTCCAAGTACTCGCAAGTCGCTCGACGACCGCGCTATCGAAGGAGTCGATGCTCTTTTACTATCGAGTGCTCTTTGAGTTTTACGTGGCGAGCCGTCCCGATTGGACAGTCGGCGCGGCACGTTCTGGCGACGGAGGAAATGCGTCGGCATTTGTGACAAACGAATGCATCAAAGCGATTCTCACGTTTGAACAAGGGTTCCACTTGCTGGTGCAGTACCTCGACCGCACGAGGGATCTTTGCGGCCAGTACCGCGCCGTCCAAGCCATATTCAAGTCCGTCGGCATCGACACCGTCGGTAGCCCTGTTCGTGAACATCCTGTCACAGTGTGGGCGGAGGGTGCCATACAGCGCATGTGGCTCGATTGGTACATCGCTACGGCGAAGGCGCGTCGGTCGAGCGCGTTTCACTTCGATCGGGCAGTCAGCGCTCGCACCACCTTGGCAGAGGTCGGAGAATTCGTCGACAACCTGCCTGAGATGGTCGGTTCAGCGATGAAGACTGCGGCGAAAGACATTCGCGAAGCTCGGGACAAGATTCGCGATTACAACAAGGTCGTTTACGGTGTTACCACCATCGACGATGTTGCCGAGAGCGGCAGCGGCCAAACGCAAGCGGACGAACCCAATCGTCCACGGCGCCGCGAGAACGCAGCGAGCGTACGAGCGATGGGGGTAATCGAAACAGCGCTGAAGGAGGCCGAAAAGGGCGCTACGACCTGCGATACGGAGACTGATCCCGTCGTTCTCCTGGAAGAACTTAGCAAACAATTCAGTCAAGTTGCGCGTGACGTGCATCGGGTGCTGGACCCATCAAAGCGATATGTTGAGGCGGTGTTGGACCGCGAGTTGTCGCAGTCCAGCACTGATGGGACGGATGCGGGGGAACTGGCGTTTGCGGCTGCATCATTCGGCGCAATCACCGGTTGGAAGCAAGGGAAAAATCGGCTCCAGAAGGCATGCGGAGTGCTCGCGGAAGCTATTCCTCCCAGCGGCATCCTTTCCTCGCGTCGTCCGTTTCATTCCACTGCGCGTGGGTACAAACTTTTTCCCACGGGGTGTGAGATCACTCGGAGCGTCGCGCTGCTGTTCCAACAGACTGCTTTCGAGTTTTCAGGCAATGTTCTGCGGCGCATCATCGACGGCTTGGAAGAAAAAGCGATAGTGGTGGATGAAGGCCAGCGTATTGGTTGGAATTTCGAGGGGGCGACGGATTTCGAACGACCATCGATCTGGGTGACGGCGGTTACGGTGCTCGCTCTTCAACGCATGGTGCTGATGCTTGACGGACGCATTAACGCGGTGGTCTTCCGGCACTTCAACGTCATCCTGCCCGAGAAGATGCATCCAGATTTGACACTAAATGGCCTCATCTATCCTGATTACGGTTTCGGTGCATACTTCGATCGTCCTGCGCCGAAAGCGTCGCTCGGTCTTCACCTTGAGGAGATGCGCGCCCATCTTGCTGGCGTGTCGTTAGGGAACACGCGCGATGCCACACACGCTCTTTTCTCGGCGGTACTGTACGGCCCGCCTGGCACGGGAAAAACCACCTTGGCCGAAGCGCTCGCGTTGAGCAGTGGTGTGCCCTTAGTCACACTCTCTCCATTCGATTTGAAGACGGAGGACCAGCCAATCGAGGGGAGGACACGCTTAGTGTTCGAAGCCTTGTCCATGCTGACGCACGTTGTGGTGTTATTCGATGAGTTTGAAGAGGTGCTGATGGACCGCGCCGGACCGGGCCGCGAGCGCGATCCGAACACACGGTTCTTACTGACAGGATTGCTCCCGCAGCTTGCGCGACTGCATGAGATCGCGCAACGCCAAGCTGTTGTTTACTTCATGGCAACGAATCAGCTGAGTACCGTCGACTCCGCCGCGATCCGACGGGGACGTTTTGATGAATGGCTGCCTGTATACCACCCCGATCCACTGTCGCGCGCCGGTACATTTCTTTTCCGGCTGCAGCGTTTCGCGCTTCGGTTGCCCAAGCACGAGACGCGGGTTCTGAACATTGACGAAGTTATCCGATTGCTTGAAGCCGTGGAGAAGTGCCGATGGCTCCCGACAAGTTCCCTTGCGGAAGTTCTCTTTCACTTACCGAAGTGGGTAACGAGCCCCGACTTACCGCTGCCCGCTGATGCAAACGACATTGACCCCTTTGAAGAGCTCATCAGAACCAGCGAAGTAGACTTCGTGGAGGCGCATTCTCTGGAGCGTCCGCCTGACGCACCGTCCGCGCAGATACCTGTCACGCGCATCGCGAAAGATCAGCAGGAAGAACAGGCGTGGCTCAAAGGAGTTGAGAAAGAGCTCGCAACACTGTTGCCGAGAGCACGTGAATTGGGTCGTACGCGTTCCATTACTCCAGCTGTGGCGCTGAAGATGTGTCTTGATGCGTCGCCTCGCGAATGATTTGCGATCCGTGAAGTCGAGTTGACGTTCGGACTTCACGGTTACGCGCCTCGCCCGCGAGTGCAGAGAGCGTTTCCACGGCGAGCGGGAAATCGCCAACCGCAGGCGCAAGTGCCTCCCGCAGCGAGTCGCGACGGCGAGCGGTGGCCGTGAGAAGGAGGATCGCGGCGGGCGCGCCGGCCGTCCAATCGGTAAGGAAGCCGATCAGCTCTAAGGTCTTCGGCACGAGCACCGTCTTCACGGGCTCGCCGCCCAAGTCCACCTCGATCGCGAGCGCGGAGCCGGCATCACCGTTCGGCTTCCACAAGCACAGCAAGTCCGGCCAGACCGTGAGCTTCCCGGCGAACAAGCGCTGCACTGCCCACGCGGGCAGCAGCTCGTCCGGCGCGGGTGTGCGGCGGCGCATCGCGAGCGAGGCGTTCACGATCTCGACGGTGTGCTCAAAATCCTTCGCCGGGACAGGGCTACTCGCGGGAAAGAGATCAGAGGTGACGGCATGGCCACCGTCCACGAGGAAGTCGAGGCCCTTCTTCGTGAGCCAGCAGACTTGAATGCCGTTGCCGTGTAGTCGCTCGACGCCGAGGTAGCCGCGCTCCATTGAGCGGTCGAAGAAGCGCGTCACCATCGTCTCGGAGACTTCGGCGAAGAGCCAGCTCTTGAGCTGCTGGCGCGTGAGCATGCGGAAGCGGCCGACGAGCACGTACGCCTCGATGTCGCGCGGGAGGATGCGATGCTTCTTGATGGTCGCCATCGTCAAAGCACCTTGATCGTCACACCGCAGGAGTCGCAGTCGAAGCTGCGCGACTGCTCGCCGCAGCCGGTGCAGCGAAGCCTGTTGCCGTACTCCGTCGTCCGGCACTTCGGGCAGGTCGCGAGAAGGTCCAAGGCGTTCGTCTCGCCACAGTGCGGGCAGTCGATGTAGCCCTTGCGCATGAGCGCCGCGCCTCGCGAGAACTTCACGGCTTTGCGGATGAACACGACGAGGTAGACGGGACTCGCGAGGATGTAGAGCAACGCGAGCCCGATGGCGCGAAGCGTCTTATCCACGGCTGCCTCCCTTGCCGTCAGATTTGCCCCGCGCTTGGTCCAGCAGCGCGAAGAGGTCCGAAATCCCGCGACTCGCTATTCCGCCGCTCTGCGGCGTTTTTACGGCCCCAGGCGTGGCCGAGGATCTTCCGCCGCTGTAGCTCGCGAAGAGATCAGCTTCCCATGTCGCGATCAGCTTTTCGGCGTCCTGCACGCGCACCATCGAGCGGCGGGCGATCTTCTGCTCAAACGTTTCGGTGAGAAGGTCGCGCGAATACCGCTTCGTCGGATCATCGAGGTCGCGCGTGCGGAAGCGGATGGCAGGCAGTCCCTTCTTCACGAGGACGGCCTGCTGCGTCGGCAGCTTCGCCATCTCGCGCGCGAACGCCTGCCGCTGCTCGGATTCGCTCTTGCCCGGCGTGCGCTTCACATGATCGAAGAGCCAGTCGGCTTCTTCCTTACCGCACTCAAACGCGAGCAGCCACTTCGAGTTCAGCCGGAGCGCCGTACAGGTCTCTCGCGGGATCGCGTTCGCCGGGTCCTGGGCGACGCAGACGATAGAGAGTCCCTTCCACCGCAGCGTGCGCGAGCCTTCAAGCAAGAAATCGGCGACAAACGCGCTGCTTCGCGATGACGCCGACTTCCTCGACGAGCACCATCTCCGGCGTCAACTCCTCGCGCACGTTCGCGTCGTTGAGCACGTCGATCATGCGGTTGATCGCCATCGCCTTCCCGAGCGCCGGGGAGCGCTGCGACGTCGGGCCGAAGTTGCCGAGGAAGTCTGTCGCCCGGTCATCGGTGGGCGCGAGGGAGTGGACCATCGCGGGTGAGAGCCCGAAGCTGATCCGCGCCGGGGCGCTTGAGAGCAGGATGTCGAACTGCCGGACGATGGCGGTCCGCGTCTGCGTCGGCAGCGTCGTCTCGATGTGCTCGATGGAATCGCGCAGGCGCGCGTCGGCGATCTTCGGCAGGATGAGGCGCGCGCGAAACTCGGCATCGAGGAAGAAGGCGCGGACGAACTTCACCGTGATCCCGCACTGCATGTTAATCGCGGCGGCGTAGAGGAGAAACACGCCGTACTCCATGATGTCCGAGTAGTCATGCCCGCTCATGTGGCGCGTCGCTTCTGCGCGAAGCCCGGCGAGAAGAGACGGCGACATGCCCTTCGGGACGGCGAAGAGATTGAAGGGCGTAATGGCGTCGGCGGTCACATCGAAGACGCGGAAGCGCGCGGCGAACGCCTCGCGCTCCGGATCGGGACGGTCGAGGTACTGCGCCGCGACGTGGAGGGACTTGAGCAGGTACGTCTCACCCTTCGGGTCGATGATCTGCAAGCGGCGCGTGCCGCCTTCCGACCAGCCGTTCGTGATGATGACGAGCCCATAGCTCTTGCCGGCTCCCGACGAGCCCCACACCATGCCGTGTCGCCCGACTTCGCGCGCGGCCAGACGCACTTCTTCGCCGCTCGCGATCGTGCCGAGGAGGAAGCTGTCATCACCATCGAGCGCCCCGAGGGTCGCGAGCACATCGTCGCTTCCCGCGTCGTTCATCTCGGCCGCCATTGCCGCCGTGTTCCGACGACCGCGTTCGTAGGATGCTTTGCGACTGCCGAAGAACCAATCCGAGGCGGCGGCCATCAGTCGTCGTCCTCATCGTCGTAGTAGGGGACTGGCCCTTGGGACCGCGTTGCCTTCGGATTCATTGTGAACGGCCGTTTGCCGCCGCCGCGGTTGAAGAAGGTCTGCCACGGGTCCTGCGGTTTCGCCTTGGAGATGAAGCGCGTGCGCAGCTTCAAGACGCCGTAGGCGAGAAGGCCGAGAATGATGACGGTCGCGATGCAGCCGAGCGAGGAAAAGAGCTCGCCCGCCGCCGACGGTGCCGATGATGTTGCTGACGTTGTTGTTGAAGTTGATGGCGTTGACACTGAGTAGAACAGCCCACCGATGAGTGACGGCAGGAACGCGAGCACGAAGCACACGCCCGCCCATCGCCGGAGCGTTTTGCCGGTCTCGGTTTTTGAGAGCGGCAGGCTGAGGACGAAGAGCGCGCAGGCGGCCGCGATGAGAAGTCGAATGAGTTCACCGATCAAAGGGATGTCTCCTATGAGACGAAACGGGCGGGCCAGATGGCCCGCCCGTTCGTTTCTTGTACATGGACGGCCCGCCTCCTAGGACTGGTCGGGGTCGTCGTCGGTCTTCCTGTTCTTCTTGTTGAGGTACGGGAAGTGCCGGTAGAGCAGGTCCGCCACGTCGTTATCGAACGGCCCCGCCTCGACGTACGCGTAGGTTTGGTTGTGTTTTTTCCAGTGGTGGACGTACGGGATGAAGATCGCTTCGAGCTTCTTCAGGCGCTTGCGCACCAGCCGGTGATTCGCCGCCAGCTCCTGCGAGAGCCGCGTGTGCTTCGTCGTGAAGTAGTAGTACGTCTTGCTCGCGTGGGCCAGCTTGCCGCCGAAGAGGATGAGGCAGTGCGCGGCGAAGCTGATGATCGCGAGGATCACGAGCATCAGGATCGGCACCGAGTCTTCCGCGACGACTTGGACGGACATGGCCGTGACGACCGCGCTGAGCGGCATCACGAGCGCCATGACCACGCCGAGCGCGACCCAGCCGTAGTAGGCACCGCTGCGCTTACCATCCATAGCTCGGCACCTCCTCGTTGTCGCGATCCTCGCGCGCCTCGATCATCTTCACCGAGCAGAGCACCTCGACGCCGATGAAGAAGAGCGGCACGCCGTACTTCGCCAGCAGCACGATGATCCAGTTGCCGCTGATGAGGCTCGCCACGTACTCCGCCGTCGCGCCGAACAGCAGGACATCGAGGCAGTACACGCAGAACAGCCCGAAGAGGAAGACGATGTACTTCATCACGAGGCTGCTGTGGACCTTGAGGAGATCGGGATTCTTCTCCTCGTGATGCTTGACCGCAGCAGCCGCGTTGACGACCTTGCCCTCGGCGTCCAGCACGTCGTGGCCCCTGGCGTTGATCGCCTTCGTGCCCTTGATGAGCGCCTGGCGGCTGCTCTCCTCATGCGCGGCCGATGCGTTGGTATTGAGCGTTGTACTAGTGGACATGCGCGCCTCCGTCTTCGGCGAAGTAGCGGACCGCCGCCGCCGTGGACTCGAAGCGCAGCGGCGTCGGCGTGAGCTTCGCGAGCGCGCCCATCGAACCGACGCCGTTCACGATCGCGACGCGGGCGATTGAGCGCATCGTCGGCGTCGTCTTCGCGGTGGCGTTGTGCAGCCCATCGGTGATGAGGATGATGGCCGTCGTCGCGTTCGTGAACTCGGAGGGCTCGGCGAGCATGAGGTCTCCGCGCTCGACGGCCGCCGTGAGATCGGTCGCCGGGGCATCGCCGGGCGCATCGACGAGCGGGGTGATGGCGGCGATGAAGGCGTTGATGCGCGCGTTCGTGTCCGCTTCCCACGCGCGGCGCTTCGCCTCGTACTTCTTCCGCTCCGCGTCCTCGCGCTTCCGGTTGGTGGCGTTGACGAAGAGGTTCCCGCCGTTCGTCGGCGGCGGGGCAGGCGCCGGCGGTTCCGGCGGGCCAGGTGCGTAGCAGCGGATGAGCGGGTGGTCGGAATCCTCGCGAATGAGACCGAACCCGACTTCGCCGCCCCGAGACGCGCAGGCGATCGAAGAGCGGTGTGAAGTCGTCGAGCGAGGCGCTGATGCGCGCTTCGTTGCGCGACGCGGTCACGTCGTAGAGCACCGCGGCGCGCAGCGGCGGCACCGCGATCACCGGCATGGTTGCCGGCTTGGGGACCAGCCGCGCCGTCGGCGGCGGCGGGGCGTTGAGCGCTACCGCCGCGACGAGCGCGGCACCAAGGGACATGAGTTTCTTCATAGGCTTCTCCTTTTCTTTTTTGCCCCGGCCGGTCTCAGTGTTCCGAGCCGGCCGGGTGCGAAAACGAAGATAGGAAGCGAGCCTCGCTACGCTGCTGAATGTGTCGTGATGTTCAACGTCACACGCCAACTCTCGTCCGGTCGAGGGCGTCCTGAATCGCGCGAAGCGCTTCGACTGAGGGGCGCGCGTAGCGCATCGTGGTAGTGATCGAGGCGTGGCCCATCGCGCGGCTGATGATCGGGATGCTCACGTTTGACGAAGCGAGACGGCTGCCGAAGGTGTGTCGCAGGTCATGAAAGCGGAACCGGCGGGTGATGCCGGCGAGCCGCTTCGCGCGATCGAACGAGCGCTTCACGCGCGTGTCGCTGATCGGACGGGCTTCTTCATCGACGAATACATGCGCGCGGCTTCCGGCGCGTCGTTTCCACTCAACCAGCGCGTCGTAGCACGCGGTAGATAGCGGAACCGTCACGGGTAACTTCGTCTTTCGCATGACAATGTGAACCCACTTGCGCTCGAAATCGATATCTCTCCACATGAGACCAAGCAGATCGCCACGGCGAAGCCCCGTTTCCACGGCGACGACGAACAGCAACTTCATGTAGCGGAAGCGCACAAATGCATCGCCGGCCGCATCGCTGTCGGGGAGGATGCTCGCGCCGAACCGACGCGGGGTCGGGTAGCGGTCGCACGTCTTCGCTTCGCCGAATACTCGCCGGTCGGTAAGGTCACGGCGAAATGCCGTCTCGTCGTCAAAGGCCGCGAAGAAGGCGCGGCGCTCGTCATCGGTCAGCTCCAGTGCGAGTGTCGCCGGTCTCTTGCGCTTGAGGCGTTGCTTCAGTGGGAACTCCTCAATGATGCCGAATTGATCGACAGCGCGATGGAGGAGGAGCAGCAGGACGTTCACGAAGCCGTTAACGCTCGCGAGCGAGTAGCCCGCCCGCTTCAACTTTGTCTCGAACATCCGGACGAGCGGTGTCGTGATCTCGCGCAGGCGGCAGGCCCCGAAGGTGGGTACGAGATGTTTGCGGATCACGTCGGCGTAGCCGCGGCTCGTGCTCTCGCTCAAGCCCGCCACGACATCCTCGAAGTACGTCTCGATGTACACGCGAAGCGTGAGATCCGCGCGCGGAGCTTCGGCGCCGCCGAGCACGCGCGCCCGGAAGGCAGCGAATCGCAGGAGCGCGTCTTCGAGATTCGCCGCCTCAATGGTCTTCCGCACGCGTGTCTTTCCGCGGCCTCCGGGCAGGTAGAGCGAAAACTTGGCGACGCCCTGCATTTCGTCAAAACAAAAGCCTTTCACCGCGAAGCCGTTTCTTCTCGATCGATGCATGCAACCGCCTTTTGCCAATGCTGCGCCCGAAAAGTGGAGCATTTCGATGACTGACTCCTTTATGCGGCTGATTCCGCGGTGATCGTCGGAACATCGTCCATGTCGAGCGCCGCCTTGATCTTCCGCAGCGCAAGCTCCGATGGTTTCGCGTACCTCTCCGTCTGCTCGGTCGTCGTGTGCCCGAGTGCCGTGGAGACGACTTTTAGATCGACGCCGCGCGAGACTAGACGGCTGGCGAAGGTGTGCCGCAGATCGTGAAAGCGACAGCGCCGACTGATGCCCGCGAGGCGCTTCGCGATCGCGAAGCCGCGCAACACGCGCGACTCGGAGACCGGACGGCCACGTTCATCGACGAAGACGTGTTCCGATCCGCGAGCGTGCTTTCGGCACTCCGCCAGCGCGGCGGAACACGCGGTGGAGATCGCGATGACCGCTTCGAACTCGGTCTTCTCCATCACGAGTCGAATCCAGCCGTTTGCCGTATCGACGGCCGACCAGCGGAGCGCGAGCAGATCGCCCTTGCGCAGGCCGGTCTCCAGCGCGATGACGAAGAGCGGCTTGAGCCAGGTGAAGCGGCCGAAGTAGCGGCGCGCGGCCGCGCTGTCGCTGCGCAGCCCACCGCCGAACCGCCGTGGGTTCGCGAAGTGGCGGCTCGTGACGACCTTCCCACGTTTGTGCGTCGCCGCGAGGTCCGCGCCGAAGCGCGCGAAGTCATCGAAGGTCGCGAGGAAGGCATGGCGTTCCGCATCGCTCATTTCGAGGCGCAGCAGGTGCTCCTTCTCGCGCTTCACACGCTGCTTGAGCGGGTATACCGCGATCACCTCGCGCTCCACCGCCTGCCGCAGGAGCATCTTCAGCACGCGTACACAGTCATTAATGTAGGCGGGCGAATACGTGCCGCGCAGCGACACCTTGAAGTCGTGCACGGCGATCGAGGTGATCGTGTCGAGTGGTCGAGCACCGAACACCGGCAGCAGGCGGTTCCGGATCGCGTTCCCTTGACTCACCTGTGTGCTGCGTTTCAGGCCGCGGCAGATGATCGGGTAGAAGTGCCCGACGAACTCCGAGAGCGTCGGCACGGGTGGTGCGGCAGCCGGCGGCAGAGGCGCAGGGGCAGCGACGGCAGATAGAGGCGCGATCTCATCCGGCTTCTCGGCTTCGAGTTCTTCGACGAAGTCGCGCCAGAGCTTCAGCGCCTCGCCGCGTGTCTCCGCGGCGACGGTGCGCCGCCGCCGCTTCTGGCCGGCCGTTCCCGGCACGCGGCTGTCGAAGCGAGCGCGCTTCGTTGCAGGATCGAAGTCAAAGCCGGGATAGCGCTGACTCATCGACCACCTCCGGCGAGCGAGCCGAGCGGCGCTTGGCAAGAAAGCGTGCGACCTCCTCGACCGGGTAGGTGATGAGCGTGGGTGAGGCTTCGATCCAGCCCCGCGGTCCTTTTCCGAACCGCCGCCACTTCGCGAGTGTTGCCGTCTTCACTCCGATCATGCGCGCGACGATGCGCGCGGGGATGCGTTCTTCCGACATAGAAATCCTCCATGTCGCGAACGCTAGAAAATGAGGAGCTGCCGACTGCTGAATGTGCCGAGAACTGCTTGAGCGTGAGAACCACCAAAGATGTGGACACCTTCTTGGACACCGCCTTTCCGACATGGCGTGTCTCTCGATGGTGTGTCGCGCTCCTAAGCTCCCGTCGCTGCGGAACTTAAGGCTTGGTGCGCCCAGTAGGATTCGAACCTACGACCTTCAGCTCCGGAGGCTGACGCTCTATCCAGCTGAGCTATGGGCGCAATCAGGAAGGGGACGGATTGTACTACGCGGCGTCGGTGAGGTTGATGTGCAGGCGGCGTTTCAGGGCCACGCGCAGCGGGCGGGTCGAGTCACGGAGCCAGTCGTACGTGCGGCGTAAACGCTCCCCGCTGACCAGGTCTTTCACTTTCGGATGATCGTAGAGGAAGACGTCGGCGCGGCGCTTGACTTGCTTGGGGGTTCCCAACCAGCGCACTTCTTTCCGGCGCACGGCCTCGAGCTTCGCATCGAGCTCGGCGTAGAACTCCTCGTCGACGCGGAAGTACATGTTCTTCAGCCAGCAGAGACCGGGTTTGACGCAGACCTCTTTCAGGATCGTGAAGTGCTTCGGGTCGTATTCGATCTTGCCGCGGCGGAGGAGCACCTCGCGCATCTCGTCGCGCATCTTCTCGAAGGCCGGACCGCGCCAGTGCTCGGAGATCGACTTCTCGTGCACGTTGCCGAGGGGCGGGACGTCGGGGTTGAGGAGCAGACAGCAGGGGCGGATGTCGCCGTTCCCGGTGACCGCCGCGGTGTACCAGGCAAAGAAACAGCCGTCGTTGCGATCGCGGAACGATGGCGCGGTCGGATACATGTTGGTCGGCTGGGTGCCGACGCGCTCGCGCACGCGGGTCATCATCTTGTTCCAGCCGAAGACGGCGAAGTCGATCTGGAGCAGACCGATGTCGGCGTCCTTGCGCAGCACTTCCTCGACGTACGGCTCGGCCAGTTCGGCATCCTCCGGACGCAGCAGCAGCTCGCGGTCGATGCGCTCGCGCGGGATCTCCAGCACGGCATTCATGGCGATGCGGTCGACGCCGAGGGAGCGGCCGAGGTCGTACATTTCGACGATGCGGGTGATGTTGGAGCGGTCGAGCAGAAACTGCGTCACGATCGAGGGATAGATCGACTCGCCGCGAACTTCCACCAGCGTTTGGATGGCCGTGATCACCTTGTCGAAGAGCGCCGGCTTCACCTTCATCATGCGGGCGTAGTCCGCGGCGTCGACGGCGTTGAGCGAGAAGATCACCTCGCGGGCCTTGTTCGCCACCAGATACTCCGCGATCTCGCGGCCCAGCGCCACGCCATTAGTGGTGACGTTGTCGACAACGATGCCGCGCTTGGCGAGATGGGCCAGCACGTCGTTGATCTCGCGATGAAAGAGTGGATCGCCGCCGCCGGAGAGGCGCACCGAGCGGAGTCCGGTGGAGGCCAGCTCATCGATCAGCTCCGTGGTCTTCTGGATCGGGATCTGTTCCTTGGTGCGCAGGTCCTGCTGATTGCAGAAATAGCAGGCCACGTTGCAGCGATCGGTGAGGTCGAGCTCGGCGTGGACGGGACCGGTCGTCGGCCGGTTGGCGACGATGGCGTCGATGATCTCGCGCTTGCGCTCACGCGACACTTCTGCCCAGCCGTGCGTTCCTCTCATGGTTCGTGACCCCTAACGGCAGTGACTTTGTGAGCATTCCGTGAAGAGCGCGTGTTCCGAGTCGGTATAATCGCGCCGCCTTGTACGGTCCTCTGAAGATCTTCACCGGCCGATCCCATCCTGCGCTCGCGCAGGAGATCTGCGACATCCTGGGGATCGCGCTCGGGCACGTGTCGCTCTACAGCTTCTCCGACGGCGAGAATTACGTGCAGATCGACGAAAACGTCCGCGGCGCCGACGTCTTCGTGATCCAGCCGACCGGGCCGCCGGTGAACGACAACCTGATGGAGCTCTTGATCATGCTCGATGCATTCAAGCGCTCCTCGGCCAGCCGGATTACGGCGGTGCTGCCGTACTACGGCTACGCGCGGCAGGATCGGAAAGACAAGCCGCGCGTGCCGATCACCTCGAAGCTGGTGGCCGATCTGATCACCGCCGCCGGCGCGTACCGCGTGCTGACGCTCGATCTGCACGCCTCGCAGATTCAGGGCTTTTTCAACATCCCGGTCGATCACCTCTTCGCCGCGCCGGTCATCGTGCGCCATCTGCGCGACCTCGGCCTGCCCGATCTGACGATCGTTTCGCCCGATGCCGGCGGCGTCGAGCGCGCCCGGTCGTATGCGAAGCGTCTCGGGGCCACGCTGGCCATCATCGACAAGCGCCGCACGGGCGCGAATCAGACCGAGGTGATGAACATCATCGGCGATGTGAAGGATCGGAACGTCTTCGTCGTCGATGACATCGTCGATACCGGCGGCACGCTGATCCACTCGGTTGATGCGCTGCTGGCCAAAGGAGCGCGCTCGATCTCGGCGTCCTTCACGCACGCGGTGCTGTCGGGCAAGGCCATCGAGCGCATCAACAAGTCCGAGCTGGTGCACGTGATCGCGACGAACAGCATGTCGATGGCCGACAAACAGGCCGAGTGCCCGAAGCTGACCACGCTTTCGGTCGGCGACCTCCTGGCCCAGGCCATCAAGCGGATTCACGACGAGGATTCGGTCAGCTCGCTGTTTGAGATGTAGGGCGGCGAGACGCCGCCCGGCCAGCCGGCGCGACGCCGGCGCTCCGTGAGGGAATGAACTGCCACATCAACGACTTAACATCGTTTCGCTGTCCACACCGGAAGAAGGAGTTTCTGCATCATGGCTGAGGTCACCTTGGAAGTTTCCCGTCGCGAGCGCTCGGGAAAAGAGTACGCAAAGAAATTGCGCCAGGACAACAAGATCCCGGCGGTCGTTTACGGCGGTCACAAAGAGCCGGTGGCCATCACCGTGGAGCGCAAGGCGGTCTCGGATCTGATCCAGAAGAGCGAGCACGGCATCCGCTCGATCTTCCTGCTCAAGATGGCAGGCACCGATCAGCAGCGTCACGCCATGATCAAGGACATGCAGATGGACCCGATCTCCCGCCGCATGACGCACATCGACTTCGTGCGCGTGGTGATGGATGAGGTCATCCGCGTGATGGTTCCGGTGCTTCTCAGCGGCAACTCCATCGGCGTCAAAGAAGGCGGCATCCTCGACTGGCAGATGCGCGACCTTCATGTCGAGTGCCTTCCGAACGCCATTCCCGACAAGATCGAAGTCGACATCACCAACCTCGGTGCGCACCAGCAGGTCCGCATCTCCGACCTCAATCTGCCGGAAGGCGTGAAGGTCGAGGAAGATCCGCACCGCGTCATCGTCGGCGTCACCACCGCGCGTGCAGAAGTCGTCGCCGAAGTCGCGGCGGTCGAAGGGGCAGCAGTGGCCGAGCCGGAAGTGGTCAAGAAGGGCAAGACCGAGACCGAAGAGTAACGCTCGGATCACCATCAATTCGCTTACGATTGCGCCCCGCGGAAACGCGGGGCGTTTTGCGTCCGGAGGAAGAGATGGCCCGCCTCACCAAGCTCACCAAGGATCAGGTCACCGACGAGATCCGGGAGAAGTTCCAGGAGATCGGCGCGCAGCGCGGCAATGTGCCGAACATGTTCCGGGTCTACGCGCACAGGCCGGAAATTTTAAAATCCATGATGGCGCATCTGAACGCCGTCACGAACACGGGGACGGTTTCGGTGCGGACCAAGGAACTGGTGGCCACGCTGGTCTCGCGTCTCAATACCTGCGAGTACTGAAACCGCTCGCACACCGCGCAGTCTGCGCGGCATGGAGCAACCGACGATCAGATGAATGCGCTGCTCGATTTCGAGAACGGTCCGTTCGACGAGAAGGAAAAGGCCGCGCTGGCGTACGCAAAGCAGCTCACGCTCGACGCGCACGGCATCGACGACGCGATGTTCGCGCGGCTGCGGCAACACTATGACGAAGGAGAGATCGTCGAGATCTCGGCGATGGCAGGAATGTTCAACTATTTCAATCGGGTGAATGACGCGTTGCAGATGGAACCGACGAAGCCGGGTGAGGGGCTGTGAGACGAGTGTTCGCCAGCGCGTTCCTTCTGCTCCTCGGCGTGGCGCCGCCGCCGGCCTCGATCGTCCCTGTTTCTTTTCCATTCGGCCATGCGACGGCGACCCCGTACGTGGTCGCGGATGGCAGCGGCGGATTCGACGTCTCCTGGGTCGATCGCGGCGCGAAGACGTTCAATCTCGCGCACTTCGACGGAAAGGCGTGGTCGAAGGCGAGTGTGATCGCGCGCGGCGAGATGCTGGATAACAAGGCTGACTATCCGTCGATCGCCGCCTCCGGCCGCAACGTTTTTGCGCAGTGGCGCGAGCGGGCGGGCATGGGGCGCATCATCCGGCTGGCCCGATCGGCGGACGGCGGGACGACGTGGAGTGCGCCGGTGACGCCGCATCCGCTCATGTCGCGCGAATTCGGGTTCGTCTCGATGCTGCCGCTCGGTGATGGCACCGCGCGAATGGCCTGGCTCGATGGGCGTCGGAAAGGCGAGACCGAGTTGCGCGCGGCGACGATGTCGGCCGCAGGAACGCTTGGTCCGCAATCGGTGGTCGACGCGCGCGTCTGCGACTGCTGCCAGACGTCGATGACGATGACGTCGCGCGGCGCACAACTGGTCTACCGCGATCGATCGGCGAAAGAAGAGCGCGACATCGCCGTCGCAGCGCCGGCCGAGGATGCGCACAGCACGCTCGTGCACGCGGATGGCTGGCATCTGACCGGATGTCCGGTGAATGGCCCGCGCATCGACGCGCATGGTGCGCATGCCGTCGTCGCCTGGTACACCGGGGCCGGTGGCAAGCCGCTGGTGAATGTCGCGTTTTCGCGCGACGGCGGCGCAACGTTCGGCGCTCCGGTTCACGTCGACACCGGTCATCCGGCGGGCCGCGTCGATCTGGCGCTGCTCGACGACCATTCGGCGATCGTCTCCTGGATCGAGACCGCCGGACAGGCCGCGCACGTCATGGCGCGCCGCGTTACGGACGCCGGCGCGCTCGATCCTCCAATCCTCCTCGGCGACGGCCCTTCCGCGGCGTCGATCGGATTTCCACGAATGGCAATTTCGAACGAGAACATCCTCGCCGTCTGGAATGGCGACGACGGCGTTCATCTGGCAATGATCAAACCTCAGAAACGGTGATGACGACTATGAAATCGACCCTGGCAGCACTCTGCACGCTCCTCCTCGTGACCGCGTGCGCGAAGCAGGAAACCAAACCATCCAATCCGGCGCAGCCGCCGAAGACGGAAACCAAATCGTCCCCGTCATCCAAGACTGCGAAGGAAGAACCAGCCGACCTGGCCTCGGCGCGGACCGACGTCGGTGACCCGATGCCGCCGTATTCGGCGAAGTATCTCGATGGCAAGCCGCTGACCATCGCCGCGGAAAAGGGGAACGTGATTTTTCTCAACGTCTGGGCGACCTGGTGCGGGCCGTGCCGCTTCGAGACGCCGGAGCTGCAGTCGCTGCAGAACCAATACGCGGCCAAGGGGCTGAAGGTGATCGGCGTCAGCGTCGACGAAGGCGAGACCGAGGCGGTGAAGACGTTCGTTGCCGAGCAGAAGATCACCTATCCGATTGCTGTCGACCCCGAGGGGCGCATCGCCAACCTGGTGCAGACCACGGTGTTGCCGACGTCGCTTCTGATCGACCGGAACGGCAAGATCGTCTGGCGTCAGATCGGCGCCATCCTGCCGAATGACGCGAAGTTGAAGGCGGCGGTGGAGAAGGCGGTCGCGGACAAGCGCAGCTAGAGTTTGCGGCGGTCGCCCGTGGCGCGGGCGACGCCGCGTCGTTCGCGCTGGCGCTCGATGAAGGCGCGCACGTTGCGGGCGATGTGGCCGACCAGCAGGCGCAAGGGCAGGTAGGCCAGGCCGATGGCGAGGATTACGGCAAGCGCGGCGATGATCAGGATGACAAACGCGGACATGCTTACCCTTGAGCAAAGACCGCGCCGCCGCTTTTGAATTTTGGGCGCGCGGCCGAGGTTGGCAGAACATCGATGGCTGACGTCCCCGATCCGCTGCCCATCCCGCCTGCGCTGCAGTCTTTGCTGCGCGCCTTGCTGCGTGGCGAGCCGGCGATCTGGCCCGCCGAGGCGGGGAGTGAGGATGCCGCGCGATTCCTCGAGTCGATTCAACAGCATGGAATCGGGCCGCTGGTTTATGCGCGGCTTGTTGACGACTCATGGCCGATTCAACCGGCGCTTCGGGAAGACGCCATTCGCGCCGCGGCGATGGAGTCGCTGCGGCTGGCGGATCTGCGGTCGCTGCTGGCCGCGCTCGCCGGTCGCGGCATTCGCGCCGTCATCATCAAAGGAACCGGCTTGGCCTACGACCTTTACGATGCGCCGGAAGTGCGGCCGCGCGGCGACACCGATTTGCTCATCGCCGAATCGGATGTTGGTGCACTTCGCGAGCTGATGCGGGATCTTGGATACGAGTCCCAGCTCACCAGCGGGGACACGCTGGCCATCCGGCAGCAGACGTTCGTTCGCGCCGGGCATGTCTACGATGTCCATTGGGACATTTCCAACTCGCCGGTTGTCCGCGACGTGCTGCCGTTCGAGGAGGTTGTCGATCGGGCGATTGTCGTCCCGCGTATCGCACCCAACGCGCTGGCGCCGTCGCACGCGGATGCGCTTCTGCTGGCCTGCATTCATCGCGTCGCGCATCACCACGACAACGAGCGGCTGATCTGGCTTTACGACATCCATCTCCTGCGCGAGGCGATGACGCCCGACGAGCACGAGCGCTTCTGGCGGCTGGCCGCGGAGCGACGCGTCGTCGCGATCTGCGAGCGTTCGATCGAGCTGGCGGATGCCTGGTTCGCAACGGCGCCGCACGACCGCGCGTCGGACTGGCTCTCCGAGGACGAACGGCAGCGCGACGAGCCGTCGGCGGCCTTTCTCGATCGCAACCGCCGCGGCGTCTCCATCCTCCACGGCGACCTCCAAGCCCTCGGATGGCGTTCTCGACTCCGCCGGCTGCGCGAGCTCGCGCTCCCGCCGGCCGCGTTCATGCGTCAGAGTTTTCCCACCGCGCCCGCCGTGGCCTTGCCCGCGCTCTACGTCTGGCGCGGCGCGAGAGGGGTGGCGCGGTTGTTTCGGCGGGTCACTGAAACCACGAACCCCCGTTGATGTCGATCGTCACGCCGTTCAGATAATCGGCCATCGGCGAGGCAAGGAAGAGGATGACGCCGGCGACGTCGTCGACGCTGCCGACGCGGCGCAGCGGGATCTGGCTGATGATCTCTTCGCGATGCGCTTCCAGCTCCGGCTTAGCCATCTCCGTTTCGATGAAGCCGGGGGCGACGCAGCTGGCGACGATGTTGTCCTTCGCGCAGCCGCGGGCGATCGAGCGGGTGAGATTGACCAGGGCCGCTTTCGATGCGCCGTAGTCGGCGAACTCGGTTTCGCCGCGCCAGGCGGCGCGCGACGCGACGTTGATGATCTTGCCGCCGCCGCTGCGGCGCATCGAATGCATTGCCAGCCACGCTGCGTTCGCGGCGGCGAAGACGTTCAGATCGAACGTGCGCCGCCAGCCGTGCTGCCAGGCTTCGTAGTCCTCGCCATCGAATGGGTTGTATTCGAAGATCGCGGCGTTGTTGACAAGAACGTCGATCGATCCGAATCGCGCCACGGCCTCGTCGATCAGCCGTTTTACCTCGGACGGATCGGCGACATCGGCTTTGATGGCGATTGCCTGTTCACCGATCTCGCGCACGACCGAATCTGCCGCGGCGTCGCTGCCGTGGTAGTTGACCACCACCCGCGCGCCGGCCGCCCCCATCCGCCGCGCGGTTTCCGCGCCGATGCCGCGCGATGCGCCGGTGATGACTACGGTCTTGCCACGGAGATCGAGCGTCGCTTTTTCTTTCACGTCCATCGGTTATCCTCGGCGGCGGAGTTTACGCGATGACTCATGAGGTGACTTTTTATACGCGCCACGATTGCTCGCTCTGCGATGCCGCCGAGGCCGCGGTGCGCGCGGCGACGGTCCTGCATCAGTTGCCGCTGTCGATCACGCTGGTCGACATCGACGACGATCCGGTGCTGCGCGAGAAGTTCAATGACGATGTGCCGGTCATCTACGTTGATGGCGAGGAGGCCTTCCGCCATCGCGTGACCGCCGACGAGCTCGCGGCCTGGATCCGCCAGCGCGAACCGCAGCGCGCGCTGGCCGAGGAGAAATGCATCCCGTGCAGCGGCGGCATTCCGGCGATGAAAGGCGAGGAGCTCGCTGATCTGGCGCGCACACTCGGCGGCGGCTGGCGCGTCGTCGACGAGCATCACCTGGAGAAGGAGTTCACCTTTCCCGACTTCGCCCAGGCACTCGCCTTCACCAACCGCATCGGCGCGATTGCGGAGTCCGAGGGGCATCATCCGGACATCTATCTTGCGTGGGGAAAGGTGAAGGTGACGATCTGGACGCACAAAGTCGACGGGCTCACGCGCGCGGATTTTGTGTTGGCGGCGAAGATGGATCGGGCGGCGGAAGCGTAGCGCCGGCGGCCCGCCGGCTGGACCGCCGCCGGCTCGGCGGCGATGAGTAAGAACCGCCAGCGAGCCGCTGGCGGTACAGCCGTCGAGCCGACGGCGCTACGCTTTCTTCTGCGATCACTCGCTCCGCGACTTCCAATCCTCTTTCTCGACCTTCCAGGCGCCGCCTTCTTTCACCATCGTGATGGTGCCGTTGGAAGTCTGGTTGTCTTCCTTGCCGGTGGCCAGGAGCGTGGCGCTGTTGCCGTTGATCGCGCCGCCGGTGATCTTGACGTTCTTCGGTTGCATCGCCTGCAGGAGAGGAAACATCTTCTTGAAATCGGGATCGGACGATGCCTGCTTCGCGCGCTCCGCGCTGACGCCGCCGAGGAAGGCTTTCATGTCGCCGCCGGCAAGGAGCTTGAGATAGGCCATGTAGGCCTTGCCGGGCTCGCCGCCGCCGGCGGGAAGCGGCGTTCCTTTCAGCGTGGGCGGCGGAGGGGGACCGGCGGGCTTGCCGACGGGAAGATCGAAAATCGCGTGGTACTGATACTTCTCATCGAAAAAATCGTCCGGCTTGGCCATGGTGATCGAGCCGGCGATGTGTGTGTCGGTGCTCGCCGTCAGGTTGGCCTTCTGCATGCCGACGCCCGAGAACTGGTGCATCTTCTTGAACGCGGGACTGAAGACGGTGGCGCTGATGACCTGCTTGTCGGCGTCGATCGTGGCAGTGAAGCCGCTCAGTTCCTGCTTGTCCTGCGCCTGCATCAACTCGATGTCGTCGGACGCGGCGGCGGGGGAGAGCTCCTTGTCGGTGAAGATCAGCTGCGTGACGGTCTTGGCCTTGTCGAACGGGCTTTTGCGTTTGGTGGCGTAGGCGTGGGTGAGCTTGAAGGTCTTGCCGTTTGCGGTGAGCGAGCCGTCGACCTTGCCGTCGGCAGCGAGAACGGGGAGTGAAACTGCGAGGAGAACGATTGCCAGGGACGAGTGGAATCGATGCATGCTCAGAACCTCCGGTTGCGATTGGTTGTGGGAGAGAGAAGTGCGCGGAAGATACGGCAGCGCGTGCAACGCGGCTGTGATGCAGGTCAACAGCTATGATCATCGAGGTGCCGAAAGGTCTTCGATGCAGTCTCCTGGCGCTGCTTTTTCTTTGCGTCTGCTGTCGCCGCGAGCCGCGCACGGGAATGCCGTTCGTGCGGATCCCGGCCGGCGAATTCGAGATGGGGTCGCCGGTGAATGAATCGGGACACCGAGGGGATGAGACGCTGCATCGCGTGACCATCACGCGACCGTTCTACATGTCGGCGACCGAGGTGACGCAGGAGCAGTGGACGGCGGTGATGGGCTCGAACCCGAGTCACTTTCACGGACACAATCTGCCGGTCGAAAGCGTGACCTGGTTCGAGGTGCAGGAGTTTCTGCGGCGGACGCATTGCCGACTTCCCACCGAGGGCGAGTGGGAGTATGCGTGCCGGGCAGGATCGAAAGGGTCGTACAGCTTCGGCGAGCAACTCTCCACCAGCGTCGCCAACTTCGATGGCCGCGCCACGAAACCGGTAGCGTCCTATCCCGCGAATGCGTGGGGGTTGTACGACATGCACGGCAACGTCTGGGAGTGGTGCGCGGACGAGTACTGCCCGTATCCGGCGTCCGAGGTCTCCGATCCATTCGAGAAATGCGGCAGTCCGTACAAAGTGATCCGCGGCGGCAGCTGGTACTTCGGCGCCGACAGCGCGCGCAGCGCATTGCGCTACACACATGAACCGCGGCTGCGCGGGTTCAGCATCGGGTTTCGGGTCGTACGCGATGCCGCAACCTTCACGAGGTGAGCACGTAGCTCCCCAAGCATGTTTGCCACGATGGTCTTCCTGGCCGTGACTGCTTCTCGGGTGTTGCCGTCCGCCACTGTGCAGACTCTCTCCGGTGAACAGGTCGTGCTTCCGCGGGATCTCGGACAGGCATCGATCTTCGTGGCCGGTTTTACGAAGGCATCGCGCGCGGAAACGGAGCCATGGGCGCAACGACTTCGCGCGGATGCGCGGATTACGGCGAAGGTTCGGGTTTACGAGGTTTCGATTCTCGACGGCGTCCCCGGGTTTCTGCGCTCGATGATCGTGAAGCAGATGAAGTCCGGCGTCGCGCCGGCGCGGCAGAAGCAGTTCCTGATCGTGACCGATGCCGTCGACGCCTGGAAGCGAGCGCTCGATGCAACCGGCAACGACGATCACGCCTCGCTCATCCTCGTTCAGCCCAATGGCGAAGTGGTCTGGCGCGGTCACGGGCCGGTCGCCGAATCGGCGTACCAGGATCTGTTGCGCGCGATCAAGTAGCGGCTACACCAACCCGCGGTCGCGCAGCTCGCGCTTGATGAACGCGTACATGATCGGCGCCATCACCACGCCGCTGACGCCGAAGGCGGTTTCGCCGATCAGGATGGCCATCAGGATTTCCCACGCCTGCGAGTCGGTCTCGCCGCCGACGATGCGCGAGTTTGTCAGGTACTCGAGCTTGTGGATGATCACCAGGAAGAGCAGCGATGCGATCGCGGTGCCGGGTGAGATGCCGAGGGAGAGGATCACGATCACCGTGTTCGAGATCAGATTGCCGAGAACCGGGATCAGGCCACAGACGAAGGTGACGAAGACGATCGTCGTCGCGAACGGAATGTGCTGCCCGAACAGCGGCAGGACGATCAGGAGATAGATCGCCGTCAGCGCCGTGTTCAGCATGGAGATCTTCACCTGCGCGCTGGCGATCTGGGCGAAGGCACGGGTGAAGCGCTCCACTTTCTCTTCCATCGCTTCGCTCAGCGTTCCGGGAACGCGGTTGGGATGGTGGGTGACGTGGCGGAAGAAGACCAGCACGGCCAGCAGCATGCCCATGACCATGTGCACCACAGCGAGGCTGAAGGTGCTTCCGGCGAGCTTGAGCGTTTCGGCGTGCAGCTTGAGCCAGTCCGCCAGCGCCGCCTTGATCGTCTCCGCATCGGTCATGACCTCGGGGATGAGCTGTTCGCCGTAGTCGCCGAGCCAGGCGCGCGTCGACTGAAGGATGTCGGCCATCTTGGTCATGATGGCCGGGATGTTGTCGACGTGATGCCGGGCGAACGACACGAGCAACGCCACGGCGCCGAAGACCAGGCCGCCGACGACGAGCGTGACCAGGATCAGCGCCAGCGGCCGCGCCGCCGTTCCGGGCATCCGTTTTGAGAATGACTGCGAGAGGCGGTCGAGGAGGAGATAGAGCACCAGACCGCCGACCACGCCGGGGACGAGATGGCGCATCAGAATGTACAAAAGCAATCCGCCGAAGATGACCCAGGCGGCGATCTCTTCGTTGGAAGGGCGAGGGCGGGAGGTCGCCGGCGGAGTCTCGCCGGTCTCTGCCGCGGGCTGCGGCGGGATCGGGAACGGATTCGTGCTCATCTGTTTCGAATTGTAGACGTGGGGTCAAATAATACGCATCATGACGATACGTGCCGGAGGCGGCGGAGTTGCCGCACGCACAGACGCGTGTGACAATGACCGGCGAACGGGGCGAGGCCAAAATCGAATGACGGATCGGCGGGTGTTTGCACACCGCGGTGAATTTGCACTGCGGCAGGTCGGCGGTGAGAGCATCCTGGTGCCGATCCGCAATCACGTCGGCGATCTCGATTCGGTCTATGTCTTCACGGCCGTTGCGGCGCGAATCTGGTCGCTGTTCGATGGCAATCGCGACATCGATTCGATCGTGGACACGATCTGCAGCGAGTACGATGCAGAGCCGGCTGTCGTTCGTGCCGATCTCGACGAGCTTCTCCAGTCGCTCGAGGCGGCGGAGCTGGTCGGCGCGGCGGTCGAGGCAAAACCATGAGCGCACTCGAGTCAGGAACCTATACCGATTTCAGCCTGATCGTTCACGGCAAGGCCGGGGTCACGCGCGTCCCGGTCAACGGCACGATCGAAGTCACCAACCGCTGCCCGCTGGAGTGCAAGCATTGCTACAACAACCTGCCGATGGGCGATTTCGTCGCGCGGGCACGGGAGATGACGCTCGAAGAACACAAGCGTCTTCTCGATGAGCTGGCGGACCTCGGCTGTCTGTGGCTGCTCTTTTCCGGCGGCGAGATTTTCGCGCGGCGCGACTTTCTCGACATCTACGCCTACGCCAAACGCAAAGGCTTTCTGGTCACGCTCTTCACGAACGGGACGCTGATCACCGAGAAGATCGCTGATTTCCTGGCCGACATGCGGCCGTTCACGATCGAGATCACGCTCTACGGCGGCACGAAGGAGACGTACGAGAAGCTGACCGGCATCCCCGGATCGTATGACCGATGCATCCGCGGCATCGACCTTCTGCTCGAGCGGAAGCTGCCGCTGAAACTGAAGACGGTGGCGCTCTCGATCAACAAGCACGAGATTCCGCTGATGCGGCAGATGGCCGCCGACCGCGGCTGCGAGTTCACCTTCGACGCCATGATCAATCCGCGCATCGACTGCTCGGCCAGTCCGCTGGCGGTGCGCTTGAAACCGTCGGAGATCGTGGAGCTCGACCTCGACAATCCCGACCGCGTTTCGGAATGGCGGCGGCTGGCGCGCGATCATCCGTCGCCTCCGTATGTCCCCGGTAAGGCGCGGCAGGTCTACGAGTGTGGCGGCGGGACCAACTCCTTCGCCGTCGATCCGTACGGCGATCTCTCGATCTGCGTGCTCTCGCACGTCGACCGTTACAACGTTCGCGAAGGAAACTTCCGCGAAGGTTGGGAGGAGTATCTCCTGGCCGTGCGCCAGCGCGAGACCACGCGTCCGACGAAGTGCAACGGCTGCGGTATCAAGTCGATGTGCGGCATGTGCGCGGCGAACGGGGAGCTCGAGAATGGCGATGCGGAGTCGCCGGTCGACTTCCTTTGCCAGGTGGCGCATTTGCGAGCGGAGACGCTCGACATCGAGGTGCCTGCGCACGGCGATTGCGAATACTGTGTCGGCGGCAGCGGTCACGCACTCGTCCGCGAAGCGGCCGAGGCGTTGAAGTCCGGCGAGGCGGAACGGATTGCGGCGATTCCGTACGAGCCGGCGGTCCGTCCGGCCGCGACCGGATGCGGTACCGGAAGTTGCGATAGTTGCTCGATTACGAACGCCGTTGCGCTTTAGAGGAGAGAACGAATGCAACAGCAGCAGGCAGGCAGCGCCAGGAAGAAATACGAAAAGCCGGAGGCGAAGCGGTTTCCGCTCCGTCCGGACGAAGCAGTCCTCGGATTCTGCAAGACCAACGCGGCCAGTGGTCCGATTTCGATCGGCTGCCGCGGCACTCAGGCGTGCAGCGCGCCGGGTTCGTAAGCGGCACAACGTTCCCGAATGAGCTCCGCGAGCGAAGTTCTTCGCATCGCCGATATTGGTATCGGCATTCGCTATGCGGATGAGTCTCTGCGTCGACCGCTGTCGAAGACCGTCAGTCGCTTCGCCGTCGACCCCTCGGCCGAAGCGGACATCACGATCACCGTCGAGGCGATGCCGGAGTCTCTTCCGCCCGCCGGCCGCCTTCTCTTCGATTCCGGCGCGGTGTGGCGCGCCTTCGATGACGACGGCGGTTTCCGGATCGATTGCTTCAGCGACATCCTCGGCGCGCTTCCTTACAAAGTCGCGTTGTTCGATCGCGAGCTTCGCGAAGGCCGCATCCTCATGCGCCGCGAGGCCGTCACCGATGGGATGCACGCACTCGACTATCCGCTCGACGAGGTGATGGTTGCGCATCTGCTCGGCCGCGGCCGCGGCGTCGAGCTGCATGGCTGCGGCATCATCGATCGCGACGGCCGCGGGCAGCTTTTCGTCGGGCAATCGGGCGCCGGGAAGACCACCACCGCGCGAGTCTGGTTGTCCGAGGGGCATTACGAGATCGTCAGCGACGATAGGGTCATCGTCCGATTCGTCGACGGCGAATGGAGAATGTTCGGAACGCCGTGGCATGGCGAGGCCGAGCTTTCCTCTCCGCTCTCCGCGCCGCTCGGGGCGATCCATCTACTCGTTCAAGCCTCGCGCACGGAGTTGGTCTCGCTGCCGCACGCGCATGCCGCCGCGGCGTTGTTCGGTTGCACGTTTCCGCCGTTCTACGACCAGGCCGCGGTCGCCTTCACGCTCGAATGCCTCGAGCGGATCGTTCGCGACCTTCCCGTGCGCGCGCTCCGCTTTCTGCCGGATCGGAGCGTCATCGACTGCATCCGGAGCGCCGCATGAGCGAATTCGAGCCGACGCTGCGTGCGCTTCTCTCCGCCGGACACGAGGCTCGCTTTCGCGCCTCCGGCGACAGCATGTATCCCTCGATCTGCAACGGCGATTACCTGCACATCGTCCCCTGCGGCACGTCGGAACTGCGCCGAGGCGACGTCGTTCTGACCGCGACGGAGCGGGGATTGACGGCGCATCGGATCGTGAGGATCCGGGAGCGCGATCGTGGGGTGCAGGTCATCACGCGCGGCGATAACGCCCTTCGATCCGATCGGCCCGTCGAGGGGGAGCAGATCCTCGGGCGCGTTGTGCACATCGATCAGGGCACGAATGTTCGCAAATCGGCTCCGGAATCAGCGACAATGATGCGTTTCGCAGCGGTGCTCGTCCGCCGGCTGCGCGCCCGGTTTCAGCATTAAGTCATTGGTCCACAAAGAAATCCGATAAAGGGCAGCGGTCCGCCGGTCTGAGGTGGCGGTCACCGCTGTGACGAAATTTTTGCGGGGTTGGGTACGTGTTAACGACGCTACCACTAATAACCTGTTGGCGCTGTAGTCGGTCCCGAGGGGAAAACCATCGCTTTGCCTGTGCATGACACCTGTCAGTCTGGAGACCGTGTGAGGATCTCGTGCGCGTCTGTCCCATCTTTTTCCCCGCAAGGGCGCTGTAGAGCAGAGGAGTCTCGTATGAGGCAGTCGATTCGTTTCGTCCGGTCGTTCATCGTTCCGGTTGCGTTTGCGCTTCTGTGCGCCGCACCGGTCTCGGCGCAAGTGGTCTTCGACGCGGCGTCCAACGCCGCGACGGCGACGGTCTCGACGGCCAATCCGATCCCCACCATTTCCTGGAACCACACGACCGGTTCGGCCAAGAAGCGGTACATCGTCGTCAGCGTCGCCATCAAGCGGAACGCAGGCACGCAGACCGTTACCTCGGTTACGTACGCCACGGAGGCCGGCGGTGCGAATCTGGCGATGACGCTCCTCGGCGCCGCGACGAACGGAACGAATGAGCGCGCCGAGCTCTGGGGTCTATCCGGACCGACGGCTGGAATCCACCAGATCAGCGTCGTCGTGGCGAACCCCGGAGGACAGAGCACCGCTGTCGTGGCGGGCGCCAGATCATTTACGAACGTCTTCCAGACCGCGGCCGCCGGAACAGCCGTCGCTGCCACGGGTAACACGACCACGCCAACGGTCACTCTCACCAACGGCGGTTTTGACTACGTCGTCGACGCGGTTGCTTACAACGCCAATGTGGCCTTGACGCCCAGCGCCGGACAGACCAATTCGTTCAACGTCACGAGCGCAGCGCCGGTCTTCTCGGGCGGCAGCAGCATCAAGACCAATGCCGCCAACACCACGATGTCGTGGACGGCGGCCGGACCGCAGCAATGGGCCGCGGTTGCCGTGCCGCTGCAGTCAGCGAATCCGCAGATCCTCTTCGATGACGTCAGCAGCTCAACCTTCGCCAGCGCCGCAAACCCGATCGTCGGCTCCTGGAATCACACAACCACCACGGCCGCGAACCGCTACATCGTCGTCGGCGTCAATATCGATCTCAACGCCAGGGCATCGACCACAGCCAGCGTCACCTACGGAACGGAAGTTGGCGGTCCGAATCAGGCCATGACGCTGCTCGCATCGCTCAGCAACGGAACGAACGTGCGCACCGAGTTATGGGGTCTGGTTGCGCCGGCCTCGGGAACGCACCAGATCACCGTGTCGATCACCAACGCGAACACCAGGAGCCAGACGGTCGTCGCGGGTGCGCAGTCGTTCAGCGGCGTCGATCAGGCCGGTCCCACCGGGACCGCCGTCACGGGCAGCAACAACACGGCAGTCCCGGCGCTGGCGGTCACGAACTCGGCGTACGACTATGTGGTGGACTCGATCGCCTGGAACACCAACGCCGCACTCACGCCGGGCCTCCAGCAGGACAGCCGCTACAACATCGTCTCGACGACGCTGAACAATTTCTCGGGCGCCGGCAGCGGACTGCGCGGCTACACCAACGCCACCATGCAGTGGGCTCCGGTCAGCGGTGGCGCGCAGCAGTGGGCCATGGCCGCCGTGCCGCTTCACGGGGTTTCCGTCGGCCTCACGAAGACGGCCTCGGCGGACGTCATCAAGCTCGGCGACACCATTACCTACACCCTCAAGGCGACGAACTACAGTTCCACCAGCCAGACCACGGTCACGATCAGCGACGCTCTCCCCGCCAACACCACGCTCGTGTCGGTGGGCGCGGGTTGCACGGGAACCGGTCCGATCACCTGCAGCGTCGGGACACTGGCGCCGGCGACGAGCTCCTCGTCGTACACGTTCACTGTCGTAGCCAACGCAGCGGGCACGATCTCGAACGTGGCCACGGTGGCCCACAACGGGCTGGCCACGCTCAACAACTCCGAGACCGTGAAAACGCTGGTCGAAGCGAAGATTTGCGCCAGCCCCGGCAAGGATGGAGCGGGCGGAACTCTCACCGGCATCAAGAATGATTACTGGCCGGGCACGCTCACGCCTGCGGCCGGTGCCACCTCACTGGTCGTCGGCGCAAGGGCCGCGGGCGGCGCGGGCACGACCACCATCGCGGCCGGCGATCTCCTCATCGTCATGCAGATGCAGGACGCGGCCTTCGACACCACGAACGACGAGACGTACGGCGAAGGCACCGGATCGACGCGGGCCACGGGCACCGGCAGCGGCGCCGCGACGACGCTGAACAACGCCGGCCGGTGGGAGTACGTCGTTGCCACCAACACGGTCTCGGCAGCCGGCGGTACGCTGAATTTCAGCGCCGGCGGCAGCAGCGGCGGGCTGCTCTACAACTACACCAGCCAGACCTTCGCTGCGACGACGACGCAGGGACAGCGGACGTACCAGGTGATCCGCGTTCCGCAATACACGACGGCGACGCTCAGCTCGACGCTGACGGCGAAGGCGTGGGATGGCTCCACGGGTGGCGTCCTGGCCATCGACGTCAGTGGAACGGTCACGCTCGGCAGTTCTACGGTGTCTGTGAACGGACTTGGATTCCGAGGTGGTGGGGGCGTCAAGTTGGCGTCGGGTGTCGCGTCGACCGCGAACTACGTTTTCACGGACTTCCGGACGCCCGCGCCCGATTCGGCCACGGCACCGACGATCAATCTGGCCAATGGCTCGAAGGGCGAAGGCATCGCCGGCTCGCCACGCTTCATCTACCAGAGCGGCACCACGATCGGCACGCCCGGAACGAATTCGGCACTCGACACAACGGTCGAGGGTTACACGGACGGCAGTTTCGGAAGAGGCGCGCCAGGCAATGCCGGCGGCGGCTCGACGGACGGAAATCCGAGCGTCGACAACGGTGACAACAGCGGCGGCGGCGGTGGCGGCAACGGCGGCGACGGAGGACCGGGCGGCAATAGCTGGAACAGCAACCATCCCTCCGGCGGACAGGGTGGCGGCGGCATCTCGCCCAAGCTCACCCGCATCACCATGGGTGGCGGCGGCGGCGCCGGCACGTCGAACAACGGTTCGGCGGCGGATGCGACCGGTGCCGTCCTTGCCGACGGCACTGCGGCCGCGAACGGCTACTACAGCAGCGGCGCGAACGGCGGCGGCATCATCATCATCCGGGCCATGCAGGCAACCGGTTCAGCCACGCTGACCGCGAACGGCTTCACTGCGGCCAACACCGGCCGTGACGGATCCGGTGGCGGCGGCGCCGGCGGATCGGTTCTCTTCACCACGCAGATAGGAACGTTGACCGGACTCACGGTGCAAGCCAAGGGCGGCAACGGCGGCAACGCCTGGATACAGCAGGCTCCGGGCGGCGATCCCGGCGAGCGCCATGGACCTGGCGGTGGCGGCGGCGGCGGATACATCCTGCTCTCCACTGCGGCGGCTTCGACCGACGTCTCCGGCGGACAGAACGGCGTGACCACGACCGCGCTCGACGATTACGGCGCGCAGCCTGGCGCGGTGGGAATCGTCGAGTTGATCTCCGGCAATAACGTCCTCCCCGGCGGCGACGGCGCCTCGTGCGTGATCGCCGATCTGGCCGTCACCAACGTCGTCAGCTCTCCCTCGATCCAGGCAGGGAACAACGTCACCTTCACGCAGACGGTGACGAACAACGGCCCGAATGCGGCGGACGGCGTGGTCTACATGGCCCCGATTCCTGCCAGCTCGACCTTCGTCTCGATGTCCGTTCCGGCTGGCTGGACCTGCATTACCCCGGCGGTCGGAGGGACGGGTGTCGTCATCTGTACGACGCCCACGCTGGCGAATGCCGCGACGGCAAACTTGTCGCTGGTGGTCAACTCGTTCGGCGGTACACCGGCCGGCTATGTGATGACGGAGACGAACTCCGTCTCCAGCAACACGCCGGATTCGAATCCGGCAAACAACAAAGCCACCGCCACGACGATCGTCGAAGCGGCGGCCAACGCCGATCTGTTCGCCGACATGGCGGTCACGATTTCCGAGAACACCAGCGTCCCGGTACCGGGCGGCAACATCAACTACACGCAGACGATCTCGAATCTCGGCAGTTTCACGGCCAATTCGCCGTCGTATACCCTCACGATTCCGGCAAACACGACGTTCCAATCGCTGGGGGCGCCTCCGGCTGGATGGACCTGCATTACGCCGCCGGTCAACGGCACGGGCACGATCACTTGCACCGGCGGAACGCTTGCCTCGGGCGCGTCGTTCAGTCTGCCCCTTACCGTGAAGGTCAATGCGGCAGGCGTGACTCCTGGAGTAACCGTGATCACGGCAACGCCGTCGGTCTCCAGCACCTCGCGCGATCCTTACCTGCCGAACAACACCGCCAGTGTCTCGGCGACGGTGGTGGCGGCCGGCTCCGGCGATGTTGCGATCACCATCGCCAACAGTCCGAATCCGGTCAGCCCGGCGCAGAACTACACGTACACCGCGGTGGCGACCAACAACGGCCCGGCTGCGGCCACGACGAACACCGTCACGATTCCGCTGCCGACGGGGACAAATTTCCAATCGCTCACGCCTCCCGCCGGTTGGTCGTGTGTGACGCCGGCGGTCGGTTCCGGCGGAACCATCACTTGTACCAACCCCTCGTTCGCCGCGAGCGCTACCTCGACGTTCTCACCGGTCGTTCAGGTGAACGCCGGCACGGCCGCCGGTACGACGCTCACGTGCAACGCCTCCATCACGACCACGTCGACGGACAGCATCGCCAGCAACAACACCGCCTCGACCAGCAACCTCGTGGTCGCTCGCACGAGCGCGGACGTCGGCATCGTCAAGACCGATTCGCCCGACCCGGTCGGCGTCGGCCAGTTCGTCACCTATCGCCTGACGGTCACCAACAACGGGCCGGCGGTGGCGACCAATGTCACGGTCAACGATCCGTTGCCCGGCACGGTCACCTTCATCTCCGTCAATCCCAGCATCGGCTCCTGCACCGGCACAACTACGATCAGTTGTTCGCTGGGCACGCTTGCCGTCGGCAACTCCCAGTTCATCGACCTCATCGTCCAGGCCAATGCCACCGGCACGCTGACGAACACGGCGACCGTCACCCGTACCGAAACCGATTCCGTTCCCAGCAACGATTCATCGACCGCCACCACGACCGTTCTGGCCGTGACGCTGGTCCATCTGCGCGACTTCACCGTCACGCAGGACGGCAAGAAGGTTCAGATCGCCTGGCAAACGAGCTTCGAGAACGACAACCTCGGCTTCAACCTCTACCGCGACATCGGCGGCCAGCAGACCAGGATCAACAAGCACCTCATCGCCGGCACCGCGCTGCAGTCGAAGAAGCACGACAGCGAGGCCGGTCACGTCTACCGCTACAACGACAAGCTCGACGCCGGAACGTTTGCCCAGTACTGGCTCGAAGACGTCGATACCTCCGGCCACCACACGATGCACGGCCCGGTCTCGCCGGTCAACGGAACGGTGGCCAATCCGGCCAACACCACGCCTCTGGCCGGTCTCGGCGTCAACGGCTACGTCTTCGGATCGCCTGACGGCTTCGGCGCCGCGCACGCCACGACGCTGGAAACTGCCTCGTCCGCGCAATACAAACAGCAGCTCGTTCTCGCGGCCGATAACGGCCTGAAGATCTACGTCGCACAGGAAGGGTGGTATCGCCTGACCAAGGCGGCCATGACCGCCGCCGGCTACGATCCGGGCACCGACTCGCGGTCGCTTTCGCTGTACATGCTCGGCACCGAGCAGTTCATCAACGTCGATGACGGCGGCGACGGCAAGTTCGACACGAACGACGCCATCGAATTCTACGGATACCCGCTCGATCTTCCCTCCACCGGCGCGCGGACGTACTGGCTCCGGTCGGTGAAGGGCAGCAGCAATCGCGTTACGGTCTCGAAGATCAACGGCGGCGATCCGATCACCGGCAGCGTTCCGTTCACCGTCGAGCGGGCCGAGCGCAGCATCTTCGACTCCGTCTCCAACAACGCCGACATCGATCCGTGGGTTGGAACGCTGATCCTGGCCGAAACCGGCACCGAGCCGCTGACGGTACGGAATCTCGATACCTCCTACGGCGGCAACGCCACGCTGGAGCTCGACATCCTCGGTGCCACGGAACTTGTGCACTCGATCGGCGTGGCCCTCAACGGCCACGATCTCGGCACCGTCTCGCTGGCGCGCCTCGATCTGAAGACGTTCAGCTTCACCGTCCCGAATTCGTGGCTGAGCAACGGCACGAACAGCGTCGTCCTGACTTCGCTCAACGGCGAGGAAGACGTCAGCGTGGTCGTGAAATCGCGTCTGACCTATCAACACTTGCTGCGTGCCGACAACGGCGCGCTCGACGTGAAGCTGGCCGGAGGCCGCGCGGTGACCATCGGCGGATTCGGCTCGAACGCCGTGCGCGCATTCGACGTCACCGATGCCCAGCATCCCACCGAGCTTCAGACCACGGTCGCCGCCGATCCGCTCGGCGGTTTCGCCGCTACGTTCACCACGCTTTCCGGCACGTCGCGCACGGTGATGGCGTTCGATTCGTCGCGCCTTCTTGCGCCCGGCGAGCTGGCGTCGAACACGCCGTCGTCGTGGAGCGATACCAACGGCAACAGCAACGGCGCGAAGGGAGCCGCGGACTTCTACATCGTCAGCAACAAGCTGTTCATCCCCGCCGCTGCTGGGCTGAAGACGGTTCGCGACGGTGAGGGAACGGCCACGGCCATCGTCGACGTCGACGATCTCTATGACGAGTTCAACTTCGGCATCCGCACGCCTGGTGCGATCCGCTCGTTCTTCCAGCTCGCCGCGAGCTGGAAACGCGCGCCGGGCGCCTTCATGCTCCTCGGCGACGCCAGCGTCGATCCGCGGAACTACCTCGACTTCGGAACCTTTGACTACACGCCCACCAAGCTGGTGACCACCAGCCTGCTCACGACGGCGTCCGACGATTGGTTCACCGATTTCAACAATGACGGCATCGCCGACATCCCGGTGGGCCGCATCCCGGTTCGTACTCCGGAAGAAGCCTCCCTCGTCCTCGGCAAGATCACGTCGCGCGGCACGCCGAGCGGCACCTGGTCGAAGAGCGCTCTCTTCGTCGCCGATCACTCCGCCGATTACGACTTCGGCTCTGTGGCGGTCTCGCTCTCGCACCTGTTGCCGTCGTCGATCACCAGCCAGACCGTCGATTACGGTACGACGGCCTCGCCGCACAACGACACGGTCTCCGCAATGAACAACGGAGCGCTCCTGGCTACATACATCGGCCACGCGTCCGTCGAGATCTGGGCGGAGAGCATCTTCTCGTCATCCGACGCGTCGACGCTGACGAACGGCAGCCGCCTGCCGGTGGTCATCGCGCTGAACTGCCTCAATGGTCTCTTCCACGATGTCTTCACCGAGTCTCTCGCCGAGGCGCTGTTGAAGGCGCCGAACGGCGGAGCGGTGGCGGTTTGGGCGTCATCGGCTCTGACGCAGCCCGATCAGCAGGCGCAGATGGGACGCGCTCTCTTCCAGCAGCTGTTCAGCACCGAGAACCTCACGCTCGGTCAGGCCGTGGCACGCGCCAAGGTCGTAGCTACCGATCCTGACGTTCGGAAATCGTGGATTCTCTTCGGCGATCCCACAATGAAGCTCCGCTAATGGCATCATCCCTCTCCCCGCATTCGCGCGGGGAGAGGGAGCCTTTGCCAGTGACCGAGCGGTTTGCCGTTGTGATCCCGGCGCTCAACGCCGAGAAGAGCGTCGGCGACGTCGCCCGCGGATGCCTGGAGGAATTGCCGGACGTCGTCGTGGTCGATGACGGCTCGAGCGACGCCACCGCAGCAGCAGCCACCGCCGCTGGAGCGCTGGTTCTGCGTCATCCTCGGCGTCGCGGCAAAGGTGGCGCGATGAAGACCGGCTTTGCCTGGGCGCTGGCGAACGGTTTCGATGGTGTCATCGGCGTCGATGCGGATGGCCAGCATCTTCCGAGCGAGATTCCGAAACTCCTCCGCTGCCGTGAGGAGAGCGGTGCGGACATGGTCATCGGCGGCCGCGCGCATCTCTTCGCGCAAATGCTTCCGCGGCGGCGTCGCGCCAACCGCTTTTCGACGTGGGCCATCGCCATGTTTTCGGGGACGGCCATCACCGACTCACAATGCGGCTTCCGCCTGTACACGGCGCGCCTGCTTCGCATGTTTCCGCTCCGCGCGGAAGGGGTCGACATGGACAGTGAAATCATCGTTCGCGCGGGCCGGGCCGGTCTGAAAGTGGCCATGACGCCGATCGACATGGGCTTCGTCGACGGGATCTCCACGAGCCACTACCGCCCTGTGAGCGACACTCTTCGCATCGCGGCGACGGTCCTGCGGGTTCGTTTCTTTGGATAACTTGCAATCCGAGGTTCGTTGAGCTAACGTCACGGCGGTCCGCTTTTCAGCAATTTCCCTCTTTACACAAATTACCTGGCCCAGGAGGCTGTCTGCGCGATGAGAGAGATCGCGTGGCCAGTGGCCAGTTTCAAGTCTCTCGCAAACAATTAAAGGAGAGTCATATGCAGAATTTCAGGAACGTACGTCTAAGCATGATGATGGCTGCGGTTGCACTCATCGCGATCGGCGCCAGTGCTGCAAAACCGACCGGCCCGGTCGGCCCCGTTGGCGACACGTCGCACGCCAAAACCATCGTTTCTCTCGACGGTCCCGTCGCGCCAACCGGTCCTATCAGCGCCTCGCAGTGCTTCCACTGGAAACTGGGCGACGACAATCAGTCCGGCACGACGTGGGTGAGCGCGAGCAACGCGTACCTTTACACCGGCGCCGGCATTCAGTTCACGCCGAACAAGTTCACGGCTCCTGAGGACTTCGACGTTCCGAGTCCTGACCTTGCCGGTGTGATCGGCGTCGGGATCGCCAATCCGAACTTCATCCCCAACAGCATCACCGTTTTCTACTCCCTCCTGCCGGTGTCGCGCTCCAGCTCATCGACGCTGCAGCCGCCTCCCTCGACCATCGGTCTCACCTGGTTCAACGGCTACGAGGCCGGCCATCGAATCCTGACATCGGAAGACACCAACACCACGTACCCGGTATTTGGTCAGCTCAGCTACGGCCCCTTCTTCCCGCCGCTGAATCCCAACACGCGTTACCTCGTCTTCCTGCACACGGGTGACAACGGCAACGGCGCGACCGGCAAAGACCGCGGTTTCGCGGCGGCCGGCGTGATCTGTTTCAACCGGTAGCTTCATCTCCGACGCGATGCGCGCGTCCCGACAATTCCTGATTGCGGCGGCCCTTGCGGCCGCCGCAATCGTTTTTGCCTACAGCGACTCGCTCCACAACGCCTTTCACTTCGATGACAGCCACGTCATCGTCAGCAACGTCTACATCCGCAGTCTCCGCCACGTACCGCTCTTCTTTCGCGACGCCCACACCTTCAGCACGCGTCCCGACCACGCCACCTACCGGCCGCTGGTCACGCTGACGTACGCGATCGATTACGCCATCGCCGGCTCTCTCGATCCAGCGGTGTTTCACGTCACGCAGATCGTGTTGCTGCTGGTGATCTGGGCGATGTTGATTTTCTTTTTCCGGCGGGCTCTCGACATCGCCCGCCCTTCGCCGCAAAACGGATGGATCGCGCTGGCCGCATCGACGCTTTGGGCGATTCACACCGTGAACACGGAGACGATGAATCTGATCTCCGCGCGATCGGAAGAGCTTTCGGCGATCGGTACGCTGGCTGCGTTTCTCCTCATTCAATTTTCGCCACGCGCGCGACGACAGCATCTCTATCTCATCCCGATCGCCATCGGTGCATTGGCTAAGGCGCAAATCGTCATTTTCGCGCCGCTGTTTCTGGCCTACCTGGTCTTGATCGAGGGACGAAGCATTCGCAAGAAAGCGACCTGGTGGGCCGTGATGCCATCGCTCGATGCGGGAGTTCTCCTCCTATACGTGCTGAACAGATTGAATGCTCCGGAATGGATCCCCGGCGGCATCTCGAAGTGGCACTACTTCCTGACCCAGGGTTACGCCTGGATGCACTACACGCGACTGTTTTTCCTGCCGGTCGGGTTGACCGCCGATACGGATTGGAAGGCTTTCGAGAATTGGTACGACCCGCGTGCTCTTGCCGGCTTCGCCTTCGTCGCACTTCTCCTTGTCCTGATCGCGTATCTGTCCCGCCGCCACGCGATGCGTCCGATCGCATTTGGTTTGTGCTGGTACGCGATCGCGCTCATTCCGACGTCGAGCATTTATCCGCTCGCCGAGGTCGTGAACGAGCATCGCGTCTTCCTGCCGTACATGGGTCTCGCACTAGCGGTGATTTTCGCGCTCGATTCGATCCTTGCGAATCATCGCCGAGTATTCGCGGTCGTTGTCATCGCCGCCATCATCGCCCTCGGCGTTGGAACGTGGGTGCGCAACGAGGCGTGGGCCACCGAGGAGAGTCTTTGGAAAGACACGGTGCAGAAGAGTCCCGGCAACGGACGCGCGCTCTTCAGCTACGGACTGACCCAGATGACCAGGGGCAATTACGTCGTGGCGAAGAGTTACTACGATCGTGCGGCAAAGGCCGCTCCGAATTACGCGCCGCTGGAGATCAATCAGGGCATCGTCGAAGGTGCGCTCTCCAACGCCGCCGCCGCGGAGAAGCACTTCAAACGCGCCATCGAGCTCGCGGATGACGTCGACGGTCACTACTACTACGGTCGTTGGCTCGTCAGCGCCGGCCGCGCGCCGGAGGCGATCGCGGAGCTGACGACGGCGTCACGCCTCGATGCTGCCCGCCCGGAGCCGCGCATGTTGCTGATGAAACTTTACGCCGCCGCGGGCGATTCGCCGGATGCGCAACGGCTGGCCCACGAGGCGTTGTCGTATGACCCGCGCGACCAGCGGGCGCTGGCCGTTCTCGGCGGATCCGTCGCTTCGTGCCGCACATACCAGGAATGCTTCGACAAGGGATTGCCCGAGATCGGCGGCAAACAGTTTCTCGATGCCGCGCTGTCGAATCGCGAGGCCCTTCGCTACGACTCCAACTCGTTCGACGCCTGGACGAACCTCGGCTGGTCATTGGGGCAGATTGGTCTCGATGACGAAGCGGAGAAGGCGTTCCGCCGCGCGATCGCGCTGCGGCCGGATGAAGAACGCGGCCGGAACAATCTCCAGTGGCTGCAGGATCGGCGTGCGCATCGCGCTCAGTGAAAGTCGTGGCTGGCTACTTCGCTGACACCTTCGAGGGACCAGAATTTTTCCGCGCGCACCGAGCACTGCCCATCCTCGTTCTGCAGAATCCCTTCGACGATCAATCCCGGCGAGCCGACGATCAGCGCGCGATGATCGCGAAAGAGATCGGGCTTCACGATGGCTTGTGAAATGCCGGTTTCATCTTCCAGCGTCAGGAAAACGAATCCCTTCGCGGTTCCCGGCCGCTGCCGCACGATGACCGCGCCGGCGGTTGCTACCCGTTTTCCATTAGCTAGTTTCTTCAACTCGCTCGCCGAGTAGACGCCGTCGCGCTTCAGTTGCGGACGGAAATGGGTGAGCAGGTGAGGGCCGGCGGTGAGATTCGTGGCGTCGTAATCGGCGAGGGTTTCCTCGGGTGGCGACATTTCCTGCAGCGGTGACGCAGTGTTTTCTTCGTTTTCTTCGAACAATTCTCCCGCCGGCTTTGCCGCCTGCGCTGCCTGCCAGAGTGATGCGCGGCGACGCAGTCCCAAGGACGACAGCGCGCCGGCGTAGGCGAGTTTCGTGAGTTGATCGCCGCGGAGATTTGCGCGGCGAGCCAGATCGTCGGCGGAGGCGAATGGCGCCGCTTCTTCGATTGCCCGCGCGGCTGACGCGCGCAAGCCGTTCACGAACTTCATGCCGAGGCGGACGGCGCCGTGTTCCCAGCGGCAGTGCCAGCCCGAGTGATTGATGTCGATCGGCAGCACCGTGACGTCGTGCCGCTCCGCGTCCTTGATCAGCGTGGCCGGGTGATAGAAACCCATCGGCCACGCGTTCATCAGCGCGATGTAGAACGCCGCCGGATGATGCGCTTTCAGGTACGCGCTGGCGTAGGCAATGAGCGCGAAGCTGGCTGCGTGCGACTCGGGGAAACCGTACAACGCAAACGACGTGATCGACTTGACGATTTGATCCTGCGCCGGTCCGTCGATGCCGTTCTTCGTCATCCCCGAGCGCAGCCGCGTCTCGATCTCCGCCATCCGCTCCATCGATCGCTTGAAGCCCATGGCCCGCCGCA
>Ga0157378_10000070_pt1 | contig 91609 bp, 80 predicted proteins | sample M65metaG_FD_115309 | JGI IMG/M metagenome (GOLD analysis project Ga0157378, IMG submission 115309) | Miscanthus rhizosphere microbial communities from Kellogg Biological Station, Michigan, USA - M6-5 metaG | ecosystem: Host-associated > Plants > Roots > Rhizosphere > Soil | place: USA: Michigan...
AGAAAAGTCCGAACAATAACGGGACGACTTCTGCACTGGCTGATGCAGCTCCGGATCAACGCTTCCATAGAGTGGAGCGACATGGCGGGCATCCAGAAAAGCCTTGACCTCTTCCAGAGCGCGTCCACCTACGTAGCTCAGCACCAGATCGAATCCAGAAAGGCCGTATCTGGGTATGTAGTCGACTTGTCCTTCGGCGCGCAACCTTTCCAGAGTCACAGCAGTGTCAAGATCGTAGAAGACCTTGATAATTGGGGATGACAGCACCAGATCACAGGCCTGTTGGGCATCAGGACAGTACGAGGTCACGATCGCGGCGTCGGATGCCTCGACTTCATCATTGGCGCGGGAATGTATCTGGTCCCAATCTGAATATAATTCGAGCTTATACCCCTCGGGATTGTGCAGGTCACGATGCCGAGCGTAATAGGGGACGTCGCGCTCGAAGAAACTCACTTGGTGGCCTTGTCGCGCCAGCCATTTGCAGAGGCCCCGCCAGAGGGTGGCATGCCCGTTCCCCCACGAGGAACTAAGGGTCAACCCGAAAATCACTAACTTCATCTCGGTTTCCTTGCCATACCGGGCTTAATGACCCGCACACCCGGAGCACACGTTCTCTGGTTTCGCATCTTCGATGCCGTGCCCAGCGGGGACGATGTATTGGTCTATTTCCCTCTGTTTAGGGGGTCGGTGCTTGACTCCCAATGGGGTCAGGCCCTCGCCACAAGCAACATAAGTGAAATGCCGAGAATCTCAGGTTTGAAGATCAATTCCAGGACTCGGAGTGACGTTCGCAACCGATCGGACCGGATGCCCCGTGACCATTTCGTGACCAGGACATGAGCTCGTAATCAACTGGAAGAGGCACTTCGGCATGACCGTTAGCACGGAAACTCTCAAAGCCGCCGCTCGACCCAAGGCGACCTCACAACCCCGTCCAGCACGTCCGGCCGATCAGGACTTGTGGATATTTCGCGATGGCAAGAAAACGGTATCTGCCCAGGACTTGGTGGCAGACCTGCGCGCTCGACTCACGAACTCCACCTTGAGCACTGCAGTCATTGATGCCCTCATTGAGGCAGGTGAATTGGAGGCGGCCCTTGAGGATGCTGGGTGTGAGTCTGCAACAACTGCTTCAAGAGTCACCACGGCGATTGCCTCCGTTGTTTGCGGCAACTCGCGTGACGCTTTGGCGAGAGCCGCTGATACCCTGGAATCCCTCGAAGTGCCCGCCCGTGTCAGCGTTTCCCCGCCGGAAGGTTTTACCTACTACGCGCTGCACGCAACCGACTTCGTTGGGGTGCTCGATAAAGTTGCCAGAGAACCGAAGCCTTGCGCGGTGCTTGGAATACGGAGCATTGGAACCACGCTTAGCGCGGTAGTGCTGGCTGCCTTAGTTAGGGAAGGAATACCAGCAACCCGAATTACGGTCCGCCCCACGGGACACCCGTACTCCCGCAGAACAGAATTTAGTGCTGTACAACTGGCGTGGGTGGAACGAAATCTCGGTGCCCAATTCCTGATTGTGGACGAAGGACCAGGTCGAAGTGGGTCAACCTTCTTGTCCGTCGCCGAGGCCTTAGTGGAAGCCGGAATTACGCGCGAAAACATCACCCTCATCGGAAGCCGGGAGCCGGACGTCGGTTCCCTGTGTGCTGACAATGCGCCAGTTCGATGGCGGCAATTCCGATTTGTGGCAACCACTCCGTCGGTGAACCAACGGTTTGCGCGTCATATCTATGTCGGAGGCGGAGATTGGCGTAAGTTCCTGCTGCCGCCGGACAAATCCTGGCCGGAAAGTTGGACACAGATGGAGCGGCTTAAGTTCGTGTCTCCGGACTGGGAGCACCTGTACAAATTCGAGGGCATGGGTCCTGTCGGAGTCGAAGCCCGCGCTCGCGCCTTCCAACTCGCCGATGCGGGTTTCGGACCCAGAGTTTGCGAGTCAGAAGACGGTTTCCTTTGTTATTCCCTGGTCAAAGGAAAAGCCATGCAATCCGAGGACGCGGACGGCAGAGTCCTGGACCGCATCGCGAGCTACTGTGCATTTCGCAATTCGGAATTTTCTTCCGGATCATCTGGAACTCCGCAGCTGCGAGAGATGCTCGAGTTCAATATCATGCAGGAGTTTGGAATTGCACTCCCATTGCATGAAGATGATTTCTGCGCTCACCGCCCAGTGATTAGCGATGGCAGCATGCAGCCTTATGAATGGATAGCGGCAAAGTCCGGTCAAGTGATCAAAGTCGATGGCTTAGACCATGGTGACAATCACTTTTTCCCTGGGCCGTGCGATATTGCATGGGACCTGGCTGGTGCTTCGGTGGAGTGGAATCTGAGTGGAGCAGCAACCGAGTACATGCTCAATCGCTTCCGCGTTGAGTCGGGACTAGATGTATCGTCTAAATTCGATCTTTATCGACTAGCTTACCTGGTCTTCCGGCTTGGTTTCTGCAAAATGGGAATTTCTACCGTTAAAGGCTCTCCCGAGGAAACCCGCTTGAGAAAGGCGTATGCGAACTATCGCGCGCAAGCTCACACATTGCTCGAAGTAGCTACCGTCAGTGGGCAAGCAGCTTAGCCACCAGCGTCGTGGCGGCGAGGTAACCTAGGAGGCGTACAGACTTTCCTGTATTGTTGCTGATCATTTCTGAAGAATAGACTTCGTTGGTCCTCTGGCGAATCGCCTCAGAATTGCTTCCTAATTGACAGGAAAGAGGAGTCTCTGTGGGGCTCAGGACCGTTGCTTCGCGTCATTCGTGCAACTCTGGGCAACTTCAGGTTTGAGGCACCCACTACTGGACGTCTACGGGAGTAGCTATGTTTCTCGCCGGGATGCGAACGGGCGTCACTCAGGATGGGTCCGAAAATGGCGAATTTGCTATGCGTTCCAGAGAACTCTGAAGCGAAATCGCGGTTCACACTAAACCGGAGAGAAGCGCTTCGTAATTATTCCGTTCATGTCACGTATCATCTTGAGTCGTTGGCATAAACTGTGGGGTGTATCGCTATGGCTTCCGCTGTTATGCCGTTGAATTCCGTGGCACCGAAGGTTGGAGATCGACCCGTGCGCATTCTGGTCGCAGACGACCATGAAGTTATGCGCCTGGGCCTGCGAAACCTTCTGGAGTCGGTTCCGGGTTGGTCGGTCTATGCAGGCGCCTCCACGGGGAACGAAGCTGTGGAGCTGGCGCTTCTCTCCTCTCCTGACATAATCATTATGGACATCACCATGCCGGAGATGAACGGCATCGAAGCCGCCGCGCGCATCGCGGTACAAAGGCCCGAGATCCCTATCATCATGTTCTCCCTGCACCTATCAGAAGAGGTTGTAAACCGGTTTAAAACCGGTAGCATCCGCGGGGCGGTGGCGAAAAGTGAAGCAGCCAGGGACTTAGTCGATGCAGTTCGCATGGTGCTTAGCGGTGGCACATTTTTCCCTGGGCGACGTTTGCAGGGCGCAAACGGACAAGAGTCTCCAACGGCTAGCTAAGTTCCCGATGGTTCCCCTCTCTATCTGGTCATCCTGACGATTTGGCGCGTCACAAGGGGTGCATGGCGAAGGATCGATAGCGCCGGTCGTCGAATCACCTTAGGCACTCTGAGCAAGGTTCTTAGCACCGAAGACGCACGAAAGACGGGCGCAAGTCGGCGCATGTACAACACCTGGTATTGTGTCGCCGCACTCCGTAGCGAGCCGCCACGGAAATGCCGCTCAAGACATGCAGCTGCCAAAACTCCGCTGCGCAACGCCAGAGAAATACCGTCCCCGATAAACGGGTCCACAAAAGTTGCGGCATCACCCACCTGAACAATCGTTCTCTGAACCGGTTCCGGCTTGTGAAAAACCAGCGGGGACGTGCGGACCTGGCTCGTCGCGGCCTGCCAGGATTGCGATCTTTCGCGCAAATCTGGATGTAGGTCGAGGACCTCCCGTAACTCCGTTGCAACGTTCGCTTTCACCATCGCGCAGGCATTGACAACGCCGTGGGGATGGTCACCGTCCCGCAGCACGACGGGTTGCACTCCACAATATCCGCCGTTGAAAAAATAGAGATCTACGGTCGGGGAAGGATCAGCCTCGAAGAAGTGGGCCTTGATTCCGACCCATCGGTCAGCGTCGCTGGCGCTGTCTCGGATCTTCGAGCTCGTAAGAAATGACCATCGTCCAGCAGCATTCACCAGAGTTAGAGACCGGAACACTCCAATACTGGTCGTGACCGTAAATGGCCCCTCGCCATCGACAGACTGCACCATGCAGGACTGGTGCCCGTCGACTTGCGCCTGCACGCAGGACTCCCAAAGCGCTCGATCCAAATCAAATCGGGCGATACTCAATGCCGAGGGGTCAATTGGCAGAGCAAGCACACAATCATCTGCGAAAACTCGAGACTGTGAAATGTTGGGCGCGCCTTGGACGAGCTCGATATTGGTCGACGAGAGCAGCTCTCGCAGAAGTTTTGATGCCTCAGCAGAAATGAACTCTCCACAAACGCGATGCCGCGGATAGCGTCCTCGCTCGAGCAACAGCACGCGCATGCCCGCACGGGCCGCCGTCATGGCCGCTGCACAACCTCCGGGACCGGCGCCGATCACGATAAGGTCGTAGATCATTTTGGTTTCTGGGCAACGACTCCCATGCGATATAGAAACTGCTCGGTCGCACTGACCTCGGCGGCTCCGGCCTCACGAAAACAATTCGTCACTTCCGGCACGGTGTAGGCTTGCCACACCGAGGCGGGCGCGTCATGACGCGTAATACGGCTTCGATAAAGCGGCGCCCCCGCATAGGCCAGCGCCAGATGAAGCGGATGTCGAATCAGATCATGCACCAGCACAGCGATGCGACAGACCCGTAGCGCCTCCCGCGCAAATTCTCTTGCCTGCTCGAGGGCCAAGTGATGAAGAAAAAGCGAGCATGAAACCAGGTCGAAGGCCGACTCACGAAAGGGGAGGCGGAGCGCATCGGCGCTAACCTTCGCCATTGCGCCGTTCGCTGGCAGGTGTGACGGTTGGCGATCGAGTAGCGTAACGTCCAGCTGAATACCATCGCGCCCAAGTTGGCCGGCAATCGTGTGCATGAGGTATCCATCTCCGGAGGCAACTTCAAGCAATGTAAAGCGAGTTCGTCCGGTCAGTCGAGTAACGCTTTCGAGCATCCGGCGGGTGGTAGAGAGTCCACCGAACCATCGGTTGAACCAGCGCAGGTCGCGGAGAGAAGCTGCAATTTCGGCGGACGTGCCCAGATCTTGGTCCAACAACTCGCGCATTGGCCGACGCTTCATTTTGGGGATTGTAATGGATGGCGCGGGACCGTGCTGTCACGAGCGAGTTATTTCAAAATCGTTTGCCCACAGAAACACCCCGGAAATCGACAGTCGCTGGAGCGAACGCTCGAAAGAAACGATTGTCAAAATTGATTTCTGGGAGTCGTGCCTGGTGCTGACTCAGACTTCGGCGAGCTCCTCTTCCAACAGTTGCTTGTTGTAAAGATCCGTATAGTAGCCATTGAGGGTGAGCAGTTCGTCATGCGTACCCAGCTCGACGATACGCCCACCGTGCAGTACGGCTATGCGATCGGCATTGCGAACGGTGGAAACGCGATGCGAGATGAAGATGGTCGTTCTGCCCTGCATGACGGCGCGCAAGTGGTTCAGTATCTTGTCTTCAGTTTGCGTGTCCACGCTAGACAGCGCGTCATCGAGCACCAGGATCCGAGGATTACGGATCAGAGCACGGGCGATTGCAGTGCGCTGCTTCTGTCCTCCTGAGAGCGTAATTCCCCTCTCGCCGACGACAGTTTTGTACTGACCGGGAAAATTTTCGATATCGCTGGCAATATTGGCGGCCTCCGCAGCCCAACGTACTTCTTCGTCAGTCGCGTTTTGCACACCAAATGCGATGTTCTCGCGAATGGTTTCGCTGAAAAGGAACGTCTCTTGGGGAACGAAACCAATGTTTCGACGCAGATCGGCGAGCGCATATTCGCGTATGGGCTTCCCGTCGATCAACACAGCGCCTGGGTCGGCATCGTAAATTCGAGGAATCAGACTCACCAGAGTGGTTTTTCCCGAGCCGGTCGGTCCAACGATCGCGAGGCTTGTACCCGCCGGTATCTGCAAATTGATGCCGTGAAGAACCGACACACCACGATAAGCGAAGTTCAGATTGCGAAACTCGATGTCGCCTTTCAGTTCCTTGTCCGCAGCGGAGGTAACTCCAGCTGCGTCGGTGATTTCTGAGCGCTCCTGCATCAACTGGTGAATGCGGCTAAGCGAAGCCGTTCCTCGTTGGAAGATATTGATGACCCAGCCAAGAGCAATCACTGGCCAGGTGAGCTGGACCATATAAGTATTGAATGCGACAAAATCACCAACCTTGATGCGTCCGTGCAGCACTTCCCTGCCCCCCAGCCACAACACCAGAACGATCGCAAGTCCGAGCATCGTTTCCAGCGTAGGCCAGAGCATTCCCATGAGGCGAACCAATTTCAGGCTGCGAGCGATGTATTCGCGATTGGACTTCTCGAATCCGGCTACCTCCGCCTCTTCCTGCACATAGGCACGGATCACCCGCACGCCGGAGAAGTTCTCTTGCGCGCGGGCAGAGATATCGGAAAACATAGCCTGAATGCGCTCGAAGCGCTCGTGGATGCGACGCCCGAAGTACTGAATCACGATGCTCACAATCGGTAGCGGCAAGAAGGCATATAGCGTCAATCGTGGGCTGATCGAGAACATGAAGGCAAGAGCGCCCGCAGTGAACACGATGGTGTTTGCGGAATACATGATGGCCGGTCCGAGCAGCATGCGGACGGCATTTAGGTCATTGGTGGCGCGCGCCATAATGTCGCCGGTGCGCGTGCGCTGATAAAAGCCATACGACAGGCCTTCCAAATGCAAAAACAGATCGTTGCGCAGATCGAATTCGATTTCTCTCGAAACACCAATCACGATCCAGCGTGTGAGGAACTGAAAAACGCCCTTGGCGCCCGCGACGGCCAACAGCAAGAGCGCATACACCATCAGCACACGGGCCGTGACCGTAGGAGTGGTCAGATCGTTGATTGCCCGGCGGATGACCAACGGAAAAAGGATCCAGATACCGTTGTGGAAGAAGACACAGATCGTCCCGAGAAGATACCTCCCGCGGTACTTTTTTAGATATGGGAATAGAGGACGGAGCTGTTCCAACATGAGCTACTAGATGCGATTCTAACCGAGTGGTTTCTTTTAAGTTTAGCCTATCCTGCAGGATAGCGGTGTTTATGCAGGATTCGGCACTTTGTCGGGGATCTCCGCTATGGCATCTTTCGCCGGGAGCTCAATTGGGAAACAATGGTTTCCAGCTCGCATCACCTCACTTGTACACTGCGGATGTTCAACAAATCAGCATCCCCTGTACCGGCATCCTGCGCGATGCCGAAAGCGATCCCGCCGTCGATGTAAAGAGCGATAGAATTAGGTCGAAAGTGGGTTTGTGGTGGAAGGTCAGCTAAGATCTTCTTTTGTTCGTAGCTATTTGGTCGCGACAACTGCTGGCGTGGCCGTTGCCCTGGTCGATTATGCGATTAATCTTTGGATGTCAGCGCGCGGACTGCATGCCGAAGCCACGTTGCTTGACGAACTCCTGCTGGGAATATTCACGGGCGTGCTCGTACTGGTACTCGAGCTCGCTCATAGACGGGATCAGGAGCGGATGAACGAGAAGTTGAGGACCATTGAGTTGATGAACCATCACGTCCGCAACGCACTGCAAACCATCGTTGATTCCGCCTATATTCATGGGCATCTTGATGACGTGCGAAATTCAGTCGATCGAATAGCGTGGGCATTGCAGGAAATCCTGCCCGGCGATACAGACGCTTCCATGGAATCGTCCAGCGTCCAAGCGCCCCGAAAGTAGTCGCACTGGAATTTCGCCCGCGAATCAAAGGATTACCCTGAAAACCCTCCCCGGAATAGGTCCTGACAACAAAGTTTCGCGCGAGGCACCGACAGGATGCCATTTCTCAGTCTCTTTCCCCCCTCCATAGAATGATCGCGATCCATGGGCCTTTCAAACCTCGAAATGCCGCCACCGGCTTGGTCTTTGGCCGGGTTTTCATCAGACCTAAGGGTCTCTACACAATTTGAGGAATAGACGAGCATGCCTAGTGCGGTTCAACATGGAATCAATCAATCCGGTGGCATCCTCGTCGGGGGAGACTAGGAAAGCTGCTGGCATTTGTCTCGTTTTCGAGACAAAAGCAAATCTGGGCCGCCCGAATGTGCCCTCCCCCAAGTCGTGCGAATCGGGCGGCCTTTTGCTGGAACCAAGCCGATGTCACGGCATTCCTGCCGTCGGGGGTTTACCGGGGCCTGCTTGACTCGACCAGTTTTGCGGAAAACTCGCGCGGGCTAAGTCCTTCGATCTGGTATGCCAGAGATCTCGTTCGTGCGGCGCGAACGGCCACTGTGCGAGCAAGCTATGCTCGCGGTTCGTCCGTCTGGGAAGTTCGCGAACGACTCAACTTGGGCGGTAGCCTGGTAAAGCTCAGGACAACGGCAACTGCAAGCGACACGATCCAACCGCCAACCAGGTACCAATCCGAATGGATCAACCAGGAAATGAAGTTGTCAGCGTTCATGAGTCCTTATGCTGATGCAAGCTCCTCCCGGCCACTGCATTGCTTATACTCATGCACGATGGCCTCAATGGCTGCGAGTCGCTGCGCTATCGTGAAACTGCCATCGATAAGTTCCAGTTCAATACGCCCCAACCAAAAGCCCAAGGCGCGATCGATTCCGGACGAAATCTCCAGTGCGATTAGATTGACAAATTCGTTATTGTTGGCTGCGTGCGACATTGGACTCCTCCCAAAAACAACAGGGCGGAAGGATCCGCCCTGACTCAGATTGTCCGCTCGGCTACTGCTCCGGCGGCGCGGACTGGCCATCATTTTGGCCTTGCAGGTGTTTTTGCATCCGCTCCTGGTGCTTTGCCATGATGTCAGCGACCTTGGTCTTCTGCGTGGAATCGAGCAGCTGGTAGATCTGAGAAGCGATCTTCGCGTGCTCGACCTGCATCTGTATGTGGGATTGAGCTTCCTGGGTGGCAAGCGCGGTGGCCTTCGCCTGGTCGAAGTTGCCACTGGTGATCAACTGCATCATCTGCTGATGCGATTGAAACTGTTGCTGTACGAGCGGCTTCAGGTTCGGTTTTTCCGCTTCGAAGATCTTTTTCACCTGGGCCTTTTGATCATCGGTCAGGTTAAGCTGATGCAGCATCATGCCAAAACCTGGATCGCCCATCATGGGGCCATGCATGCCGCGCATACCGCGCATGTGCCCTCCTCCCCCTTCTTGCTGAGCAAAAGCCGCTCCCGCAATCAGCGCCAGCCCCAGCACTACGAATAATGCGGTTTTCCCTAATCTTGAATTCACTGCGTCCTCCTGGTTCTCGACTATCTGCCGAGGTTATGTTCTACGTAGAATAGAAACACGGAACGCGGGTGTTTGTTGGTAAAGAGTGCGGTAATTCGGGTAAATCTTTGTAAAATCAATGGTCGAGGATTTGACGATTCTTTACTCGGCTTGCGGCGATACAGTCCATAAAATGAAGAACGTGGATCGAATTTTGGTTATCGATGACGACGTGGAACTCTGCTCCCTGGTGAGTGAGTACCTGCGACCAGAAGGTTTTCAGGTCGACTGCGTTCACGACGGGCGAATCGGGCTTACGCGGGCGCTCAGTGGGGAGCACCTGATGGCGGTTCTTGACGTCATGCTGCCGGGTATGAATGGGTTCGACGTCCTGCGAAAAATTCGGGACACTTCGAAACTACCGGTGGTGCTTCTTACCGCACGCGGTGAGGATGTCGACCGCATCGTGGGCTTGGAGATCGGTGCCGATGACTACCTGCCGAAGCCGTTCAACCCACGCGAGCTCGTCGCACGAATTCGGGCAGTGCTGCGGCGAACCCGGGCCCGGGGTGAAGCTTCGGTGCCCGACGTGATTCGGGTCGGCGATATCGAACTGGATCCAGCCACGCGAACCGTGACGCACCGAGGCAAACCGGTCGAACTCACTTCTGTCGAATTCAGCCTACTTCAGGTCCTGCTGCGCGAGGCAGGACGTGTGGTGACCCGCGAAGCCCTGGTTGACGAAGTTTTGGGCCGCAAATTCTCGCCCTTTGATCGCAGCATCGATATGCACGTCAGCAAGATCCGGCGCAAGCTCGAAGATTCCGATGGCGAAGAACACATCAAGACGATCCGCGGCTCGGGCTACATCTTTGCTCTGGCGCGTCCCTCAAATTCTCCCAAGAAGACCATGGCGCGATGAGACTCTTCCTCAGAATCTTCCTCTCGTTCTGGCTGGCGCAGGCACTGTTCTTGGTGCTAGCCATCCTGGTCACCATCGTCATGCGGCCCACCCGACGAATCTCGGAAATTGAGGCACTGCTACCGAAAACGCTCGAGGATTCGGTCGCCACCTACCAGGCAGGGGGACCGGGAAAGCTTCGTGACTATCTAAGGACTTACCACGACACGCGACGCGTCCATGCCATGCTCTTCAACGAGCACGGTCAACTCGTCGATCGGCCTATCCCACCTTGGCTGGCGGAAACCGCCCGCGGCAAACGCAGAACTGCCGACACGTTCTTGGGTCGATTGAATCCTCATATTCAGACCCTGAAAGCCGAGATGACCGCGGCAGATGGGCACCACTACGTTTTGGTAACCGAGCTCCCTCCCGGACAAACGGCCTTCTTTGGACCGAACGGTATCCCACTGCTTGGCCTTCTCATCGCTGTTCTTACGTCCGGACTAGTTTGCTATGTGCTCGCCGGATTTCTCACCTCGCCCATTTTGAGATTGAGAAAAGCAACCCAGAAACTGGCCGCCGGGGACCTCTCGGCTCGAGCTGGTGAAACTGGTTTGTTTAAGGATGAACTCTCTCATTTGGTGTGCGACTTCAACACCATGGCAGAACAGATTGAGAAGCTGGTGAGCTCACAGTCGCGGCTGCTGAAGGATATCTCGCACGAATTACGATCGCCACTTGCTCGCCTGAACGTGGCCCTCGAGCTCGTGCGGCAACGTACGGGTCCAGAGGCTGAGGGGATTCTGGAGCGGATCAGTCTTGAAACCAGCCGCATGAACGAGTTGATCGGCAGTCTGACCACGATCGCTCGGCTGGAAAGCGGCGCCGGAAGATTGCGCAAGATTCCCGTGCGGCTGGAGGAGGTGGTCGAAGAGGTCGCTCGCGACGCAGACTTTGAAGCTCAAGCGCGAAATTGCCGGGTCGAAGCCGAAATTCTCGACGAACTACCAGCGGAGGGCGACCCTGCTTTGTTGCGCAGCGCCATCGAAAACGTCGTACGCAACGCAACCCGTTACACGCGGGAAGGAACCACGGTCAGGGTCCGTGCCGAGAGAGTGCAGCGCTTAAATTCCGCGCAGGCGCTAATCCGGGTGACCGATTCAGGACCCGGCGTGCCAGTCGAGTCCCTGGAAAAGATATTCCGTCCCTTTTATCGCATCGACGATGCTCGGGGACGGTCGACCGGAGGGGTGGGGCTCGGGCTGGCCATTACTGATCAGGCGGTCAGGCTGCATGGCGGCTCGGTGGTCGCATCCAATTTGCCAGAGGGTGGGCTGTCAGTTGAAATCCGCCTTCCGCTGCAGCCAACTACTGTGGGGGAAGCGCGGACCCAGCCAGCGCCTGCGGCAACTGGACTCGACTGATTGAGGGCGGTTTGCTCTTTTCTGCCTATTCCTGATACACAATTGGGGTAAGCCTTTCAGAATCTCAGGTTTCAAGCTTCAGCGGTCAAGGTCCACGCACGGCAAGGCAGCTTCTAAGGCTCTTGCTCTGAGTTGATGCCCGTAAAAGATTGGGCTCGACTGGAACTGACCAACGCGTTAGAACTCTACGATCCGGAGAGACATAGACGAATGCGCATGAAGTCGGGTTGGGCGCTGGCTTTCGTGATCCTGCCGTTAGCGACAATGATGAGCTGTAGCAGTTCGAGAAACGTAAATACGACCGGATATGTCTGGGTGGCAACTAGCGGGGATCAGAAGCTAAGTGTTTACGCCGTCGATCTAACCAGCGGAGGAACGTCGCGGATCGGCACCCAGGTTCCGACCGGAGTGCAGCCGTCCGCGATGGCAATGACCCCCGATCGGAAAGTTTTGTTTGTGGCGAACGCGACCGATAATACAGTCGCGATTTACACGATTAATCCAGATCAGACGCCTAGTGCGGCTTGCTCTTCCCAGGGTTGCACCATTGCGACCGTTCCGACGGGCGAGACTCCCGTCGCGTTGGCCGTAGACCCAGGTGGCAAGGATCTTTTCGTCGCCAACCAGGGCTCGTTCGCTGATCCCGCTTCCGGCACAATCTCAGTTTTTTCGATCAGCGGAACAACTTTGACAGAAGTTTCAGGCAGCCCGTTCCCAACCGAAGTCCTCGGAGATGTGACCGGATCCGGCCCAAGCGGGGTGATTGCGGCGCCCGCAGGGAACTTCCTCTACGTCACCAACCAGTTCACAAACACCGTAGAGCGCTTTACCTATGACGCGAACAGCGGCGCGCTGACGCTGCCCCCAACCCGCTACACTGCAGGGACAAATCCCTCGGGCATGGCTTTCTCCCGATGCGCGGGATTCACGACCGCAACCAGCGTTTGCGCGGCTGCGGATGAAAACAACTTGTTTGTCGCGAACTCCGGCTCCAACAATGTGACCATCTTTACGGCATGCATTCAGGTCTCACCCGCCTGCGCCAATGCCGATGGGTCGCTCGTGGCGCTGTCCAGTTCACCGGTTGCTTCCGGGATCTCCCCCACCTCATTCATCATCAACCCGGTCGCAAATTTCGTCTATGTTGTGGATTCCGGAGCCAACCAGATTTCGCAATACCAGTACAACACTTCGACCGGTGCGTTGACGGCGCTCACGACTCCCTCTGTTTCCACATCCTCAAGTCCGGGAGCGGGAGGGATGACCTCAGACGGCAGCTTCCTGTTTGTCCCCGATCGAGGCGGTTCCACGATATCGGTGTTTAAGGCGAATTCGGTGGTAGCAGCGAGCGGTTCCGCGCCGACCGGGCGTCTGTCTCCCGCCGCGAGTCCATCAGTGAGTCTTTCCGGACAGCCATCCGTTTTGCTGGTGAAATAAATCTGGCCATGCGCAGGACAGAGAGAAGACTTGCCACTGCCGTCTTTGCGGCTGCTATGGTAATAGCGATGAACACCGTGGCCGAATCACAGATCGTGCCACCAAAGGCAATTACTGACCCAAAGCAGGTTACCGCGAAGCCCGATGCTGATGTGGAGCAGGGGGAGGAGAGTCTTTCCCTTCAGCGGCTCTACCTTACGCGACAGATCATTGATACCGCATGGTCGCCGGATAGCAAAAGCATCGTTTTTGTCTCCAACATCTCAGGACGCTACAACCTGTGGCTTGTTCCTGCCCAAGGTGGGTGGCCAACGCAGCTTACCGCCAGCGATCAGCGGCAAACTCATCCGACGTGGTCGCCAGACGGGAAATGGATCGCTTATCAATCCGATTACGACGGCGACGAGCAATGGGATATTTTCTTCGCCTCACCGAAAACTGGGCAAGTCGTAAACGTTACCAAAACAAGGGAGATCTCGGAAGAGAATCCCACCTGGTCCCCGAACGGACGATATCTCGCATACATGGTGAAGCCGAAAACGTCTTCGTCTTACGAGATTGATGTCTTCGACACGCTGATGCGTGAAACCAAACATCTGACGGAGAACACGCCAGAGAACAAACTGAATACCAATCCAGTGTGGTCGAGGGACGGGAAGTTGCTCGCCTATACGCAGGAAGAAGCCAAAGGTACAAATTCGAATATCTACGTGGTTGAAATGGCGTCGGGCAAAAGCACGCTGGTAACTCCCCATGAGGGCGAGTATATCTACTCAGGCAACGACTTTTCCCCCGACGGGACTTCCCTGCTGATCACGTCCGATGCGGGCAACGGCTACCAAAATGCAGGCCTGCTGAACCTCGCGACTAAGAAGATTCATTGGCTGACCCGAGAGAAATGGCAGGTCTCGGGGCGCAATTTTTCGCCCGACGGTAAGAGCGCCATTCTGGTTGCCGAGGTTGACGGAGACACCCAGATTTATCGCTACGAGCTGGTTACCGAGAAGAGCTTTCCGCTTCCCCTGCCGAAGGGGGTGAATTATCCCGGAGGCGCGGAGTCAGCCTTCAGTCACGATGGAGCGAAGTTTCTGTACTACCACAACGGGCCTAATGCGCCGAACGACGCGTGGGTTTATCACCTCGCGACCGGCAAGAGCACACAGATCACGCATTCGCTCATGGCAGGAATCCCGGCACGGCATTTTGTGGAGCCGTTTCTGGTACATTATCCGAGCCGCGATCGTACCTGGACGATTTCCGCACTCCTGTACGTCCCGCGGAACATGCAGCGCAGTGGTCAGAACGCCGCCGTTGTCTACATTCACGGCGGACCAGCTTCGCAGTCCGTGAATTCCTTCAACCGCTTCATTCAACACATCGTGAACCAGGGCTACATGGTGATCGCACCCAACTATCGCGGATCGACCGGGTACGGCAAGCGATTTCAGCAGGCAAACCTTTTCGATATGGGCGGCGGCGATTTGCAGGATGTATTGGCTGCGACCGACTTCCTCATGCAGACAGGATATCCTGACAAAAAGAAGCTGATCGTGATGGGGGGCAGCTACGGCGGTTATCTCACGATGATGGCGGTGACCAAGGCGCCGAACCTGTGGGCAGCGGGTGTGCCGATCGTGCCTTTCGTGAACTGGTTCACCGAGATTCAGAACGAAGATCCAATCCTCCAGCAATCCGACCGCGCGACCATGGGCGACCCGGACAAGAATCCCGAATTCTTCCGCGAGCGCTCTCCATTCTTTTTCGTCGACAACATCAAAGCACCGCTACTCCTTCTGGCGGGAGCCAATGATCCGCGATGCCCTCCGGAGGAAACGACGCAGGTAGTCGAAGCGGTAAAGAAGCAAGGTGGGGTTGCGGAATCCAAGATCTACGAGAACGAAGGCCATGGATTCTCCAAGGTCGAAAATCAGATCGACGCCTACCAGCGCGTGACGAATTTCTTGAAAGCGCACGTGAAGCCCGCAGACTGCGGCTGCAAGCTGACGGAGTAGATACGAGGACGAGTCCCATCGCCTGCTAAGGCTTTACCCCCGAGTGTGAGGAGGCAGGTTCCTGAGCGTTCCCCTCCTTTCCCGCTATCCTTTCTCGCAATCTCCGCGTTGATTTCAATTCCCCAGAATCGCCTGTAGCAAGCCAGCAATAGTAAATTCGCGGGCTTCGATGTCGACGGGAAGTCCGAGCTCGCGCAGCGTAGCGGAAGTGACCGGGCCGATGGAGGCGAACCGAATACCTTTGAGTTCCACGGGGAATGGGCGCCCACGCACGCCCAGAAGCCGCACGAAGTTCCTCACCGTCGAGGAGCTCGTAAAGGTGATAATGTTCGGCCGGCGCTTCGGATCACTCATCACGGCGCGAAGCTTTCTTTGTGAGGAAGTGGGCACAACCGTCTCATAAGCTTCTACGACATCGACTGTAGCCCCGATGTTTCGCAGTTCGCGGGGGATCACGTCGCGGGCGACTTTGGCACGGGCCACGAGCACTCGCCTGCCTTCCACTTGGTCGTGCAGGCTCTCAACAACGGATTCCGCTACATATCGCTCAGGAACGATTGTCACTTTCAAGCCAAGCTTCTCTGCGGCATCGCGCGTCGAAGGCCCAATGGCGGCCACATTCATTGAACCCAACCCTTCCGGCTTGATCCTCAGATGTCTGAGTCGCGACGCAACCGCATCCACCCCATTTACGCTGGTTAGAATGATCCATTCATATTCGCCAATACGCTTCAATGCTGAATCGAGCGGCCTGTAGGAGCGGGGCGGGCGAATCTCGATGAAGGGAATTTCGATTACCTCGGCACCAAATCCCCTTAGTGCCGCAGCCAATGCGCTTGCCTGATGCCGCGCCCGGCCGACAAGGACACGGGTATCCAAGAGCGGCTTGGAAGTATCCGTCATGGTTGCTGCGGTAGAGCAGTCAGGGTCCCGTAAACCTGTTCAAGAATGGCGGCACCGCCCCGGGCAAGAAGATTTTGCGCGGTTTGCTTTCCCAATTGCTGAGGATCGTGACCCTCCAGTGCCTCTCGGACGAGCTGCTGGCCATCGGGACTGGCAACAATGGCTTCGAGGTGCAGTTTGCCGTCATGCCATTTTGCGTTGGCACCAATCGGCACCTGGCATCCGCCGCCTAGGCATGCAAGCAGGGCTCGCTCGCATGTCGTCTCATAGCCAGCCCGAGTGTCGTTGCAGAATGAAAGAGCCTGGCGCACACCCTCGTCGCCGGCACGCGATTCAATTGCGAGCGCTCCTTGCCCGGCCGCAGGGCACATCCGAGCCACGGCCAGAATCTGGCAAATGCGCTCCGTCCTGCCCAGACGGCGGAGGCCGGCCGAGGCGAGAATGATCGCGTCGTATTCGCCGCATTCGAGTTTCCGGAGCCGGGTGTCTACATTCCCTCTGAGAGGATGAACGACAAGATCTGGGCGAAACACTCGTAGCTGTGCTTCGCGGCGCAGGCTGCTCGTCCCCACGCGCGCACCCTGCGGGAGAGATTCCAGACCCGAGTACTTCACCGAACAGAATGCGTCCCGTGGATCCTCGCGCTCGGGGATGGCAGCGATTTCGAACTCGTCGGCCAACTCGGTCGGCAAATCTTTAAGGCTGTGGACGGCAAGATCGATACGCTCTTCCGCTAGCGCCTCCTCAATCTCTTTTGTGAACATTCCCTTGGCGCCGACTTTCGCGAGCGCGACATCGGTGATCCTGTCGCCCGTAGTGTGTATGATTTCGATCTCAACGTCGTGCCCCTGCCCCCGCAGGAGGGAAGCAATGTGGTTCGCCTGCCAGAGCGCGAGTTGAGAGCCGCGGGAACCGATCCTCAGACGCAAGTGCTAGTTCCGTTGCCCTTTCTTTAGGTCGTCAGCCGGGGTCTCATCTTCCAGTGAAGCTTGAGATTTGTCGTGCAAATCAAAGATTTTACGAAACGTATCAACTAATGTTGTCATTTCTGGGCCGACCGCCGCGCTCTTCAAGCTTCGGATTGGTGTGTGCATGATCTTGTTGATGATCCCCCGTGTGAGGGCGTCCACGGCCATCTCCTGCTCGGGAGTCAGTTTGCCGAGGCGGCCACGCACGCGATCAACTTCGGCCTGACGAATGGTCTCGAATTGGTCCTGCAAAGAGACGATCGTAGGGACGACATGAAGCGTCTGCAGACGCGCATGGAAACGTTCGACTTCGAGCTGAATAATGCTCTCCGCCTGCTCGGCTTCCTTCTTACGGCTTTGCACATGGGACGAGACCGCTTCTTGCAGGTCATCGATGTCGTAAACAAAGATACCGTCGAGCTTGTTCATCTCCGCATCGACGTCGCGTGGCACAGCGATGTCGATGAAGAACATGGGACGGTTTTTTCGCTTAGCCAAAAAACGTTCACCGTGCTCGCGGCGGAAGATGGCCACGGGAGCACCCGTAGAGGTGATCACGATATCGGCGCGCTCGCAGTAATCGTGGAGCTTGTCGAATTTGATGGCTTGCCCCCCAAAGCGCTCGGCCAAGGCACAAGCGCTCTCGTAGGTGCGATTGGCGACGAATACGGGGCCGGCGCCTCGGGCGACCAGATGCCGTGCCGCAAGCTCCGACATCTTCCCGGCACCCACCATGCACACCTGCTTGCCTTCTAACGATCCGAAAATTTTTGCGGCTAGTTCGACGGCCACCGATGCTACTGAAACCGATGAGGAGCCCACTTCGGTTTCCGTGCGCACGCGTTTGGCGACCGCAAAAGCGCGAGTCAGGAGTAGATCAAGATAGGACTGCACGGCTCCGGAGGCGCGAGCGATGGCGTAAGCTTCTTTGACCTGTCCAAGGATTTGCGGCTCGCCGACGACCATGGAATCCAGGCTGGAAGCTACGCGGAAAACATGGCGAACTACATCCTCCTGACGGAACTCGTACAGATGTGGCCCGTAAAATGCTGGATCAACTTCAAAGTATTGCCGGAGAAAGTGTCGCAGGTCGGTGCTGCCGTTCGCCGTGCGGGCCAAGATTTCCACGCGATTGCAAGTGCTGAGAATCAGGCCTTCGTTTACTCCCTCGAGGGTCATGAGCTTCTGCAAAGCTTCTGGAAGCTTGCGCTCGGGGATAGCAAGACGCTCCCGCACTTCGACCGACGCTGTCCGGTGATTCACCCCGAGCAGTTGCAGATTCATGGTTTCCCCAGCTGATGAATCGTGCTGAAGTAATTCGCGCCCCAAGCGATAATCGCCATCACAAACGTTCCCGCTGCCAGATATGCCGCTCGCCGCCCACGCCATCCGACGCTCCAACGCATATAGAGAAGAAACAGATAAACGGCCCAGGTTAGCAGTGTCACCAATACCTTGGGATCGCGGAAGTTGATATGCCCGAAATTCATCTGCGCGATCACCAATCCAATGGCCAATCCAGCAGTCATGAAGGGGAAACCAATCAGCAAAGAACGCAGTCCGATCTCATCGGTGACCTGAAGAGCTGGAAAACGGGAGAGCAACCATGCCGAGCGCTTTGCCTTCAGAGCCCGTTCCTGCAATAGGTAAACCAGGCTGGCGCTGAAGCTGAGGACCAGGGCGGCATATCCGGAGAAAATCAGTGCAATATGTGCGATCAGCCAGCCTCGCTTGGCAGTTTCCGAAGCCAGAACGAAAGGCTCCTGCCGCGCCACACTCAGAAATGTCAATATGAAGACCAAGGGAAAGACGACGATCCCGGGCGAAGTGGTCCCGTAAATCATGTAGACCAACAGGAAAACCACCATGATAAGGAACGCCAACATGGAACCGGCGAGCGGCAACGTCGCCAGGCCGAGTTCGCCCTGCTGATTCACGGTTTCAGCAATCGCCACGAAATGAAAGACCATTCCCAGGTACGCGGCATGCAGGGCGATACGATCGAGGATTTCCTTGGTGCGGGTTAACGCTACCAACACGTAGACGAGCCCTAGCCCGTAAAGCGCGAGCGCAACTCGCAACCATGTGTTTGGCATGTGAGAACCGAGGCGGAACGCAGTCCGCGCGTTCATTTCATTATATCGGCTCAGGCCAGCCGTTCAGGATGTCCATTTTGCCGCCGCTTCCCCTCGTGACCTACTTACGAGGCGCGCTTAAGGCGGTGGAGACTTCGAGTGGCGCGAATCGCCTTGGTGTGCCCGCGCGTCTTCTTCACCTCGCGCACGAGGTGCTGGGTTTTGATGCGTCGCGGCCCAAACTCCTCAGGCCTTACTCCATCGATGGGCAGCAGGGTTGCTCGTGCTTTCAGCCTATCCAACGCTTCTGCCGGAAACTGCTTCACCTCGAGAAGTTCCTCAAAATGAGTAAAGTAGCCGTGCCGCTTGCGATGGCTGACGATATTATGGGCGACATTCTTGGCAACCCCAGGCAGTTGGGTTAATTCCTTGGCACTTGCGGTATTCAGATTGATGATATCGGCCATGTGAGGTAGTGGGATGACTCCGTGGAGCCGTGGTTTACTCGCCAGGGGCGAGCATGATCAATCAAAGGGACGGGGCAACAGCAGGCCATGCGATGAATCCAAGGAAAGGTTTGAACGATTTGTGGATCTGCACACGTCATGGAGCTGTGGTCATCAAAATCCAGGATTGGCAAGAGCTTCGTGGTCGCCGCCACGGCCTTGCTTATTCTCATCGTCACTTCCGCTCTGTTACTGCATCACTACTGGCCTTTTGCCGAGGACGCGGTCCGAGGCCAACTGGGCGACGCAGGCTCAGCGGACGTGAGCTTCCGAAGCTTCAAGGCGAAGTACTTCCCGCCGGGTTGCGTGGCTGAAGGCGTCGTGTTTCAGCGCAAGACATCCAGTCGGCCCCTGATCACGATTCAGCGGCTTACGATTCGCAGTAGTTTCTTCGCCTTGCTTCATCACCGCGTGTCCATTATTCGAGCTGACGGCATGCGAATGAACTGGCAAAAAGAGCAGAACCAACCAGGGTCGAAGTCCCGACCCACGGTGGTGGACCGCCTGATTGCTGACAATGCCGTGCTGGAAGTCCCTGACGGTTCTCCCCACGGGCTGCGGTTCATCTTTCACAAATTTGAAGCCAGAAACCTGAGGGGGCGCGGTCAATCGAGTTTTGCCGTGCAGCTCGACAACCCATTGCCCCACGGACTGTTGTATGTGTCCGGCCGTTTCGGGCCATGGGACCGTTCCGCGCCCGCCAGAACAGAGCTCGATGGCGAGTACATGCTAGAGAACGCAGATCTGAGTGTGTTCCACGGCATCGCCGGAATGCTTTCGTCCAAAGGAAGCTTCCGCGGAACGTTCGACAATCTCGCAGTTCAGGGACAAACCTCCACTCCTGAACTTACTGTCGTCAGCACGCATCACGGCTTACCGCTGCAAGCAGACTTCGTTGCAAGGGTGAACGGCGCGGTGGGCGACGTGGTCCTTCCTAGGCTCAAAGCACAGTTTGGAAGAGACGATCTGGACGTACACGGAAGCATTGCGCGGACTCCCGACGGGAGGCGTGTCGCCAGTCTCGAGATTCATTGTGATCGTGGCAGGATTGAAGATACCTTTTATCCTTTTATCCACCTTCCGCAAGCCGCGGTCACCGGAGCGGTAAGGTTCCGCATGCACGTGACCATCCCGCCCGGGAGGGAGAAGTTCGAGAAGAAAATGGGGCTCTCAAGCACCTTCGATATTGAAAACGCGCGCTTCACGCACGAGCAGACACAGCGTAACCTGAGCAAGCTCGCCCAGGCACCCCGCCAGACGCAGCCGGACACCACAGCACCGTCCAGTATTCGCGGCCGCGTATCCGTGGAACACGGTGTGGCTCGATTTTCCGAGTTACGGATAGAGGACCAGTATGCGTGGGCAAACTTCCATGGAGAATTTGGACTGCTCGATCAACGAGTGAATTTGCACGGCCAGTTGAAGACCGCGACCAGCCTGGCGAAGACCACACACGGAATCAAAGCCATTTTCGCTAAGGTGATTGAGCCTTTTTTCAAGAAACAGCCTCACGAGACGGTGGTGCCGGTAAGGATTGGGGGAACCTACAGCCGCCCTCAGTTCGGGCTGGGCCTGACCGGGAGGTGATCTCAGTGTTTCTTCTTCGCGCTTTTGACAGGTTTAGGCGCGGGTTTTTGGCCCGGAGGATGCGCCAACTTTTTGCCTTCGACCTTTGGCAGTGCGGGCTTCGCGGCCGGCTTCGATGCTTTCGGTGGCTCTGAACTTTTCGCAGCACCCTTTACCGGAGCGGGCGCTTGGGCCACTGTCGGAGCCGGTTCACCCTTGCCCTTCTTCTTGCCCTTTGGCGCAGCCTGTGCTGGTGCCTGGGCGGGAGCGGCGGCAGCAGCGGCTTTGCCACGTCCCCTCTTAGGCGGAGGCGGCGGAGGCGGCGGCGGGGGGGCAAGCGGTTTCAAGAAGTTCAGGCGCTCCGTACGCGATCGCAATTTTCCATCGAGCAGAAGCATGAAAACATCTTCTGCGATCTTCGGGTACTCGGGGAGTTGCGGCGTAATCAGCAACTCAGTCATTTCCGGCAACGGGATCTTCTGTTGCACCTCGCGCCACTTGCTGAAGAAGTTCTTGATCTTCAGCGCGACCGCCTGCTGCCGCGATGTGACGGCGAGGAACAACACCATCTCGGGACGCGCACTGGATAGCAGTCTCCAGGTTCGCGACGGAGTAGCCGCTTCCTTTCCCGTCAGCCGCTTGGAAAGTTCTTTGGCGTGATCTTCAAGGTCGCGCCAGGCTTCCGCCAAATCGCGGCGGGGAATCATCTTGCGGATGTCGGTGGATTCCTTTTCCGTCAGGCGCGCGGTCAAGAAATGAAGCATCGCGGGTGCGGGCGCAGGTGTATAACCCAGGTCCACCATCTGTTGACGCGTCTTCATTAATTGGGAAAGGCCGTTGGTGTCAATCTTGGCTGTGGTCCAATGCGGACTCAATATCTTCAGCCAGCCTTCCTTTTCAAACACACGAGTGACATTCAGCGGATCATCTTCATAGGCCACTTGCTCGATCTCGTATCCGATGGCACGATCGGTGATGTACTCGATATAGTTGTTCTCTTTGGCCGAGTCGTAACGCGCCTGTGTGCGCTCTTCGATGGGCCAATGAAAGCGCGTCGAAAAACGGGAGGCGCGAATCAATCGCGAGGGGTCTTCCACAAACGAGTAGTTGTGTAAAATCCGCAAAACCTTCAACTCGATATCGGCCGCGCCATTAAACGGATCCATGAGCAGCCCGCGAGAACCAGGGTTCAACGATAGAGCCATGGCATTTACCGAAAAGTCGCGGCGTCGCAGATCCTCGATGATTGTCGCCGGTGTGACAACCGGTGGCTTCCCCGTCTTCTCGTGGCGTTCAATACGGGCGCTGCTGATCTCGGCGCGAACTGCGCCCGGAAGCGTCAAGTACAACGTTCCGAAGTAGTCGTCGGCGCCTCCGATCACGGCTCCGGCTCGCTCAAATTCCTTCTGCAGTTTGAGCGGATTACCCTGGACGGTGAAGTCCAGGTCACGAATAGGAAAACCGGTGATAATATCCCGAACTGCACCGCCGGTAAGATAGAGATTCATACCGGCGTTCCGCGCAATGTCCTGAACCAGAGTGACGCCCTTCTGCTGCTGGGGCGACAGCCTCAATTCCATCGTGTATATGTAGTCAGCCATTCTGGGTCGTGAGCTGCTGCCCTACACTGCTATCCCTGGGTCGAATCCACAACGTGGTATGTCGCTCATCCAGATTTCCACAAGCTGTGGAAATCCTTGGCAGCATTGGATGTAAGTGCTTATAAATGAGTAGGATGGTTTCATCTAGCCAGATTGAGCGAACTACAAAAAATAACATAACGTTATTATTTTGGCTACTGTTGAGCTGGATACCTGAAGGAAATGGCGTGAGAAGTGCGAGAATCGGGAAGGATCCGCTCATCGGGTGGTCGGCCGTCGGATAACCTTCCCTCCGGTGACCAGATGACGCGATCATCCGATCACCCCGATCTCATGCCTTCGACGCACAAGAAAGTAATCGTCCGCAAGGTGGACCGCGACACCGTCAACGGATACGTTGCCGCGCACTTCATCCATGAGGGCAAGCTCGAACTGCTCAATACCACGGGCAACGTGGTGGCAATTGAGTTGTCCGACATCAAGTGCGTTTTCTTCGTGCGGGAGTTCGGGGACACCGATTCTCTATCGCGCAAGACCTTCACCACTCGTCCTCGTTCCGAAGGACTTTGGGTAAAAATCAGGTTCAAGGACGGCGAAGTCCTCGAGGGCCTCATGCCCAATGATTTGAGTCTGAGCTCGGCAGATGGATTCTTAATCAATCCTCCTGACCTGCGCTCGAACGTTCAGCGTATGTTCGTCCCCCGACTCGCGCTGGAGTCTCTTACCGTACTTGCTGTGATTGGCGCCACTCGCCGACAGCGGCGTGGTCCAGAGGACGTGCGACAAGTACCAATGTTCGGTGAATGATGCCCCGCGTTTCAGCTAGGCCGGTCCGATTTACAATGCCGTTTACCGCATGAAACTTTCTGAAATCGCCAACGAGCTAGGAGCACACCTCGAGAATGGCTCCTCTGATACGGAAATCAAAGGTGTCGCTGGAATCGAGAAGGCTGGACCAGGCGAACTGACCTTTATCTCAAACCGTAAATATGCTCCGCTGGCCCGGACTACTAAGGCTTCTGCCATTATCGTGGCGGAAGACTTCCCTCCCGTCCCGACCACCCTGCTGCGAAGCAAGAACCCTTACCTGGATTTTGCTCGGGCCCTTGAGCTGTTCTATCACCCTCCCCGCTATGCACCGGGAATCCACTCCACCGCTGTCGTCGCTCCATCGGCCAGGGTTGGCGCGGATCCCCACATCGGACCCTACGTGGTGATCGGCGAAGACGTCGAGATCGGCAACGACGCTGTGCTGCTTGCACACAGCGTGATCTATGGCGGCGCCAAGATCGGCGACAACTTTGTCGCCCACTCGCACGCCATTGTTCGCGAGTTTTGCCGAATTGGCAACAACGTGGTCCTGCAGAACGGCGTTGTAGTGGGCGGAGATGGGTTCGGATTTGCCAAGGACGACTCCGGACATTGGCGCAAGATCGTGCAGTCCGGGCCGACGGTCATTGAGGACGATGTTGAGATTCAGGCGAACGCTTGCATCGATCGGGCTAGCGTGGGTGAAACACGCATTGGCCGCGGGACAAAAATCGACAACCTTGTGCAGGTAGGACATGGGTCGAGCGTGGGCGAGGATACGTTGCTATGCGCCCAAGTGGGCCTTGCGGGTTCAACAGCAGTTGGAAAGAAAGTGATTCTCGCGGGCCAGGTCGGAGTTGCCGGTCACTGTACGATCGGCGACGGAGCCATCGCCACGGCCCAAAGTGGGATTCCCAATGACGTTCCGGCGGGCGCGATCGTAAGCGGCTATCCGGCAATTGATAACAAGCTGTGGCTGCGCTGCGTCGCAGTGTTCAATCGCCTGCCGGAGCTTGTGAAGTTGCTAAGAGGGAAGGTCCAATCCTGATGAGTTTCGCTGCAAGAGGTCTCTCACTGCCTGTGCCAATAGCAGCAAATGGCAACAACAACGCCTCGGGTAAACATTTTCCTCCCCGAGCTAACTGCGATATTCCTGAGGCAAGCTGTCGTTAATCGCTCTGCGAACTTTTTCCATCAACTCAGGACGGTCTCCAAACTGAGATGTCGGGATCGCCTCGTGAAAAGTCACGACAACTTCTCCGGACTTTAAGGCAAACCTGCCCTTTGGCATGACATAGTGGGTACCCGCAATTGTGACCGGAACTACTGGGACCTGGCAGCTCTCGGCAAGATAGAAGGGACCCTTTTTGAAAGGCATCAGTTTTCCGTCGAAGGAACGGCCGCCCTCGACAAAGATAGTCATGTGAACTCCATTGCGCACGACCTGCTCGGCGGCCCGTACCGCGGCGATGCCAGCTTCGCGGTTGCCGCGATCAACCGGCACCAGGGATCCCATGCGCATGGCCCGACCAAGGATTGGATATTTGAACAGACCGTGCCTCGCCATCACCGAGGTGCGCCGCGGAATGATTGGCAATAAAAGCGGAGGATCGATGTTCGACGTATGATTCGCCATGAAGATGTACGTGGCATTCGAATCCAGCTTCTCTAAACCAATGGTCTTCACTCGCACTCCCGCCAGGCGAACCCCAGTCCAGGCGCCCCACATTCCCAACCAATATAACGGCATGATGTTTCCCGTGATAAAGGCGTAAGGCATGCAGATCACCGCCACAATTGGCAATGCGATCGCCCAAAAGGACAGCATAAAAACGGTTCGGATCATTGCGTTGAGGTCCCGGACAGCCACTCGAGTCGTGCACGCCTTTGGTCCGCTGTGACGGACGGCAAGTCAGCCAGTTCGTAAACCCGCACCTTGCGGCCCGCGAGCTTCCACTGAAATTCCAGGCGCTCCCCTTCTCGGCGCACCGCAATATGAATGGTCGAGCCGGGCCCTGCCTTTTCGATCCCCTCCCCAAAGTCGCGACCGGGTTTGACTCCATTGATGGAAATCATCTGATCGTCGGCTTTCAACCCGGCTCTTTCGGCGTCGCCTCCTGGACGCACTCGAACAATCGTCGGTGGCCGATCGAACTTCTGCACGGCATCGAAACCTGGGTCGGCAAAGATGAGGTCCGAGGTTACAACGTGAAGACCGACTGAGGCGAAGAATGTGTCCCAGGGTATCTCTTTCACTCCGCTAACATAGTCTGCAAAGAAGGGATGGAAATCAGCGCCCGTGAGAGCCTGCAGCGCATTCAGGACGCCCTCTGCATCGTCGAAAAACTTCCCACGCTTGGCATAATATTGGTTCATCCATCGAAAGAGCGTTTGCAGAGACTGTTTGCCATGCGTGAGTTCACGCATGCGAAGGTCGAGTAGAACCCCGAGCAATTCACCCTTGTTGTAGTAGGAAATACTGCGCTCCGGCAGGCCGAAATAGGGATATTTCTCCAACCATGCATCCAGACTCGCTTGCTCCGCGGACTGGGTCAAGTGCGCCGCGCGGCCCTGCAGTTCACGAATGCCCTGCGAAAGGTGATTCAAATACCGAGGCTGATCCAGCAAGCCAGCCTTCAGGCGAATGAGATCCGAAACCGCCGAGTCGACTCCCTCGCTGAACCACAATGCCGTCGTGTAGTTCTCGCGGGTGTAGTCGATGGGCTAGAGAGATTGCGGGCGAATCCGTTTCACGTTCCAGAGATGAAAAAATTCGTGCGCACTGACCGAGGTGAAGGGGTCAAGATCGTTGTCGATCTCTTCGCCTGAAACCGTAATGGCAGTCCCGTAAGCGTGTTCCATGCCCCCGCCATCCCCATCCGTCGAGAAGTGAAAAATGAACGTGTAGGTTTGAAACGGGCAATCGTTCATCCAGGAGGTAGCCGCGTCCACAATCTTTTCGAGCGGAGGCACAATGCGCGACAGGATGGAGGCTGCTCTTGCGGAGTCAACTACGACCCGGTAGGTTCCGCACCTACCCTGGAAGTCACTCTCCCCGAATGTCCCGATCTCAACCGGAGAATCCACCAGAAGGTCGTAATTCGCCGCTGTGATCTCCGCAGCGGGCCCGGGCTGCACTGCCACCACCTTCCAACCCTGGGGAACGTTCTCGAACTTGACCTGGCTCTCCTGGTAGCGAGTGGTATCCGCATAGACCAGAATCTCAGCCAGATTGAGAAAGGCGTGCTGCTGATTAAGTTCAGCACCGTAGGGGCCGGGGTCGTTCACGAACATCGCATAGTCAATACGCGCGCCCTTGGCGGTTCCACTGATCCGCCAGCGCCCCTTGTTCACTTGGGTCAGCCGAATGGGGTTACCCGCGAGGTCCGAGGCTCGAATGGAGTCCATGTATTGCGCGAAATCGCGCACCTGGTAGAGAGCATTCCAGACCGGAAGCTGCAGGTCGGTTTCCGGTCCTGGAGGAAGTTCCATGGAAACCCCCACCAGGTGGCGAACGGGATCAGCCAGAGAGACCGTGTAGCGAACCACCGCCTGCACCGCATGGCAGGATAGCAGCAACCAAAGTGTTATTAAGACACGTCGGAGGTCGGAACGCATTCAGTGCGCCGCCTCGACTTGTCGAAGGTTTCGTAGGCGTTGCGGCAACTTTTCATAGATTCCGCCGAAGCCGCCGTTAGAAAGAATTGCGATCACGTCGCCCGAACGCATTTCCGGAGCACAGATGCTCACGATCACGTCGACATTCTCTAAGACTCGTGCGCGGTGGCCGCGCCCGTTTAGCTCAGCCGCAACTGCATTCACATCGAGCCTCTCAAGCTCCGGGATTGATTCTGACTTAAATACGTTGGCAATGACGATCTCGTCGGCAATGGAGAGACTGCTCGCGAGTTCGCCTTGAAACACGTTGCGACGTAAAGTGTTTGATCGGGGTTCGAGGATCGCCCAGAGTCGCCGTGCTGGGTAGCGGGCTCGCAGGGCGTTTAAGGTGACCGCGATCGCCGTAGGGTGATGGGCGAAGTCGTCAATGATAGTCATGCCATTGACTTCAGCTTTGACTTCCAAGCGGCGTTTGACGCTCTTGAAGCTCTTCAGCGCAGACGCGATCGTGTCGGGCGAAATGCCATAATTGCTTGCCAGGGCCGCCGCCGCAGTCGCGTTCCACACGTTGTACTCGCCCGCCAGGGGAAATGCGAAGTCGGCCCATCGCAAGCCATCCTTCGTAACCGTCCAGAGAGTTTCGTCGGGGCTGAATTGGAGATTTTCGATTCTCCAGCCTGCAGCATCGCTTTTTCCGTAGCGCTCAACCGGACAGAACGCTTTCCCTACACAGCGCTGAATGCTGTCTCCTGCGTCAAAGGCGACAATCCGGCCGCGTTGCGGGAGCAGGTTAACCAGCCGCTTGAAGGAAGTTTCCACCGCCTCGAGGTCCTTATAGATGTCGGCATGGTCGAATTCCACAGATGTAAGAATCAGGCCATCGGGAAAATAGTGCAGAAATTTCGGGCCCTTGTCGAAGAACGCCGTGTCATACTCGTCGCCTTCGAGAATGAAGTACTTCCCTTCTCCGAGCTGAAAGCTTCGTCCGAAGTTCTCGGCAATTCCTCCAATGAGAAACGACGGATTCGTACCCGCAACTTCAAAGATCCACGCCAGCATCGAGGTTGTAGTGGTTTTGCCGTGTGTACCTGCCACCACGAGAACCTCTTTGCCCTCGAGAAATTCGCCATGCAACAACTGGGGCAACGAACAAAAAGGAATGCGTTCGTTGAGTAGATATTCCAGCTCAACGTTACCGCGCGAGATGGCGTTACCGACGACGACAAGATCTGGCTTAGGGTCGAGGTTTTTGGCGGCAAACGGCTGCGCGACCGGAATCCCGAGTGACTTCAGGAAATCCGACATCGGGGGATAGGCAGCGGCATCGGAACCGCTGACCTGGAACCCTTGCTCCCGAAGCATTCCCGCGAGCGAAGCCATGGCGGTTCCGCAGATTCCAATCAGATGAATGTGCTTGGTCTTCATTTTTCTTCAAACTTCGTGTTCCTCAACTTGACTATCGTCATCGCAAAGGAGGCCAAGGTATACGAGGAAGTTAGATTGTAGGTGATTCTGCGATTGTGAGGTTTACACCCGAAGTCTCGGCTTCAAGCCGTGCTGAGACGCCGAGCGGCAATGTAATGTTCGATCGTGAAACGTGTCCTGAGCGCAAACCATAAACCGTTGGTATTCCCAGATCCCCCACGATCCTCATTATTACTTCTTGCAGCGTGCACGGGGAATTGCCCGGCTGAATGCAATCGAGCATTTCGCCGAAAATAATTCCACGAACGCCGGCAAATTTATCCGCGAGTTTCAACTGCATCAGCATGCGGTCGATCTGATATGGCTTGGTCGCAACGTCTTCGATAAAAAGCACCGTGTTCTCAGTGTGGATTTCATAGGGCGTGCCAAGAGAAGCTGCTAGCATCGACAAACACCCACCATAGAGAATACCTTCCGCGGAACCTGGGACTAAGACTTGCATTGCGGAATCGGCTGCGAAGTTGAAGTTGGGATCGGCAGCCCCCAGCGCCGCCGCCCATGAACCTCGATCGACCCCGTCGTGCCTTGCGAAATCCTTCGCAATCATCGGACCGTGGAAAGTGACCAGTCCAGCCGCATCGTTGAGATACGTCATTAGGCTGGTGATATCGCTGTAACCGACAAAGGCCTTGGGATTGGCAGCGATGGTTTTGATGTCGAGGAGCGGTAGTAGATAATTCGCTCCATACCCGCCTCGGGCGCATAGAATCGCCTTCACCTCCGGGCGAGCAAACATGGCCTCGAGCTCCCGCGCCCGCCGTTCCGCGGAGCCCGCAAAATAGAGTTCGCGATCGAAAATAGAGTCCCCAAATACGAGTTGGTAACCAAGAACGCGCAGGGCCTCGCAACCCGCATCAAAATCCTCGCGAACGAAATAGCTGGCAGGCGCGACGATTCCTAAGGTGTCCCCCGGACGAAGGGATCCTGGCTTGAGTGCTGCGGTTTTTCTGGACGCGACCATACTAGAAAATGTACTCGCCGCGGCAAATGATTTGCGCCGGTCCGCGGAGGAGAACTTGGCTGTCCCATTGCACGGTTTGCATTCCGCCCGGAGCGTGCACGCGTACGGGCGACTTCGCGCGCTGGCTGAAGATTGACGCTACCGCCGCCGCGCACGACCCAGTGCCGGAGGATTGCGTTTCGCCGACACCCCGCTCGAAAAATCTGACCTCGACATTCTCCAGGTCGCGCACCCGCACGAACTCGACGTTGATCCCGTGCTTGAAATCATGATGCTTTCCGATCTCCGCGCCCTCGGCTTGCCAGCCGATTGGGAACTCGTCCACAAAGACCGAAAAGTGAGGATTGCCCATCGAGACGGGAATCCCTCGAACCTCACCGAAGGCAACTCTGATAGAGAATTCATCCCCTATCTGTGGTTCGCCCATGGCGGCCTCGAACTCGAAGAGCAGGTCCGTATGCGCGACCAACGTGCAGGTCTTGATGCCTGCGCCCGTGCGAACCGTGACTTTCTCGCGGGGACTTTCCATACAAAGATAGGCAGCCACGCAACGTGTGCCGTTGCCGGAGATCTCCGCCTCACCGCCGTCAGCATTGAGCAGGCGGGCACGAATATCCGCGTCCTGGGCGGGAAATAGCCACTCCACCCCATCGGCGCCAACGCCATTATGGCGGTCGCAGATCGACCGAGTGAAAGCCGCCAGATCGGCGGGCGCATGCATTCCATCGATGATGAGGAAATCGTTTCCGCAGGCACTGGCCTTGGTGAACGGGACAACCGTCATTCGGCCTGCACCGGGCCCAGCGCGGCCACACTGTCGAAGGCTTTGGAGCTGCTTAGTAAAGAAAAGATGCGTGCTTGTTTTTTGCGCGTACCTTCGCATTCAAAGCGTACGCGCACGTGCACAGGCGTAGGTGCGACTTGGACGTTCTGCATCATGGAGTGAAGCGGCTCGAGCAAGTCATTCACGTTCTGACGCACTTCCTCGGCGCTTCTGCCCGTTACCTCATAGCCGTGGACCATGATCTTCAAATTCAGAAAGCGTTCCATCAACCCGAGCAAAGACAGGACTCCGAGCACTAAAGCGGTGGCAAAGATGGCGGTAAGGTAAAGCCCCCCGCCCACGGCCATGCCGAGTGAGGCGACCACAAACAAGGTTGCAGCCGAGGTGATTCCTGTCACCAGATCCCCGCGAGCATGGATGATCGAACCGGCTCCGATAAAACCGATTCCAGGAATGATCTGCGCCGCAATCCGCGTATGATCTCCGGTATGCTGACCGGCAAGTTGATCCGAAAGCAGCGTGTACATGGCCGCGCCGACACAGATAAAAATGTTCGTACGCAGTCCAGCCGGGCGGTGCTTTGCCTCCCGCTCAAGGCCGATCAGTCCACCGAGCAAGGCCGCAATCAGCAATCTAAACAAATCTGACCAGACTATGGCGATGTGCAAAGCGCGTCCTGAATGAGATGATTTGCTCGGATTCTAACACCGTGTAAGCACCGCGATGAATGACCGTCGGAGGTCCGGTTAACGCGCCTGATTACTCTTTCGCGCCTTGTAGATAGTGGCCGACGGCTGCCCGGTGACGTGAAGGACAAGTATGGGGTCGAGCTCATCTTTATTCACATTCTTCGAGACATCGTCGGAGTCCAACGAGACCACATAGTCCACGTATGCGGATGGATGTCCGAGTGCCCTTTCCCACAGTCCTTCGGGATCCGTGGGGCGCTTCCAAGGACGATGGTTTCCCTCATTGATGACGTGCGATAGGGGAATTCCGGCACGCTGGAAGGCACCGGGATGGTCACCCAGGTACATCAGGAAGTTCGAGTTTGGTGGCAGCGTCTCAAAGATCGAGGCCAGCTGTTTCTCGAGCGCGATTCGAGTGCGGGAATTGACCACGGCTTCCTGGTAGCTGACAACTCCCGTCTTCCAGGCATGAATGTAGGTCAGAAGCGTAAAACTCGCAAAGCATCCGCCGATAATCACCGCCGTACGGGCGGTCGCCGCGAATCGGATCAGGCCATAGGCGGCGATTGCTCCCAGTACTGCAAAAGCTGGAATGAGTTGCACACCATAGCGGACGTTGTAATAAGACCATGGCCACCACACCGGAACGAAGATCGGAACGCCACCGTGCGCAATGGATTGCATGTAGAACGGCACGGGGATCCACAGCAACAGTGTGGGCCAGAGTCTTCGTTGGAAGAGAACAACGATGGTAGTCCCCAGCAGCAAAGCCGCCACCCACAGGATTTGCAAAATCCTGGTTGCGAAGCTCTGCTCGCGTTCGAGGATTCCTCCTGCCGCGAGATTCACTTGCCCGGCTTTAAAGAAGTAGTGAAACGACGTCTTCAGATCGTTGCTACCGGGATGCGGAGGGAAACCGGAAATAGCCGTCTTTTGTTCGATCGCCTTTGCCGAGTACGGTCCATTGGCAAACTCCAATGGATTGCCATAAACGGCAGCGTTATAGCCCAGCCAGACGGCGGGAGCGATTGCAGCGATAATTACGAGCTTCACCACGCCCGGCCGCAAGGGCGAGAAGTTGGGAGTCAAAGCCAACACCCCGGCTATGGTCACCACGACGGCAATCAGGAACCACCCGTCATAGCGGGTCAGGCTCGCGGCAGCGAGGCATAGCGAGGTCCAGAGCAACGCGCGGTGGGCACGGGGATGATCTCCGGCGCGGCAGAGCTGCAAAGCCTCGGCAAAGAAAACCAGGGTCCAGAGGAAGAAGGCGAGATACACCGCCTCGGTCATCGCCGTCGTCTGCATGTAAATGACATTTGGATTCAGCCCAAGACCGGCTGCGGCCAGCCACGCGGTAAATCTCACGGCTGCGCGAACCTTGGAGTCGCGAGCATCGGGGAGCACAACCCGAACCAACCTGAAAACTCCGAGCACGCTGAATACATATGACAGCATGGACGGAAACGAGCCCCCGATTCCGGTCTGCCACAACCAGCGAAAAGCCACGAACGGAAGCATCAGGAGATGTGGTAACGGCAGCCAAACGGTGCCGAGTTGTAGCAGCCCAGGTGTCCGCGAGTCGATCACACGTCGCGCAATGTTCATGTGCGCGACGGCATCGCCGAACAGCATGATCTGGTCCTGCCGCAGGCAGTACAGGAAGGCGGCGATGGAAATGGCCGAGGATATTTGCACGACCAGGACAAGGTCGGAATCGGTTTTCGTGGCTGGATGTTTCATTCCAGGTGAGTTAATTCGCGAAATACGCCAAAACGCGCGTCAATGTCCTCGCGGGTAAGCGACTGAAGACGCTCCGTACCAAAACGCTCGACGGCAAAAGATCCCATCACGCCACCGTAAAAAAGGGCTCGCTTGACGACCTCGCGGTTGATTTCACCCTGTGAGGCGATGTACCCCATGAATCCGCCGGCAAAAGAATCGCCTGCTCCCGTCGGATCGACGACTTCCTCAATCGGCAATGCCGGAGCCCGGAAGGGGTGTCTGCCAACACCAAACGCCCCTTCGCGGAAGAAAATCGTAGCACCATATTCTCCGTGCTTGATGACGAGCGCCTGCGGTCCCATGGAAAGCACTTTGCGCGCGGCACGAGGTAAGCTGCGTTCAGCCGCGAGCAGTTTGGCCTCGCCATCGTTGATCAGCATCACGTTGACCTGCTTCAGAGTTTGCCGCAATTCGGCGTTCGCTCCCTGAATCCAGAAATTCATCGTGTCCCCACCCGTCAGCTTGACGCCGGAAAGCTCGCAGCGAACTGCCGACTGCAACGCCGGATGAATGTTACCCAGGAAAAGGAGGTCAGAATCCCTGTATGCCGCGGGGATGCGCGGCTGGAATTTCTCAAAGACGTTCAACTCGGTGAACTCGGTCTTTGCTTCATTGAAGTTCTCGAGATACTGTCCACCCCATCGGAAGGTCCGCCCTTTCGCGTGTTCGATCCCGTCAGTATCGACACCTCGTTTCTTAAGCACGTTCTCATGCTCGGCGGTGAAATCTTCGCCGACTACTGCCACCACGCGAACCTGAGTGAAGTAGCTCGCGGAAAGGGAGAAATAGGTAGCCGATCCACCGAGGACCCCGTCTTTTCGGCCGGCTGGCGTAGCGATGTTATCGAATGCAATAGAACCGACGACGAGTATGCTCATGTATGTTCTGTCATTCCAAACCGCTTAGGGTTGAGGACCGCCTTTATGCCTCCAGGTACTTCGAGAGAATCAGCCTTAATCTGTCCTTGGCGGATTGGGGAATCTTGCTTCGATCCGTGATGATGGCATGCGCCAGAGCCGAGTCGCACTTGCACGTTCGTTCTTTCGGCATGGCAGCCACGGCTTCGCGCACCACATTGCACGCATTTTCCGCGTTCTTCACGAGCACAGCCACGATTTGATCGACCGTGACCGAATCGTGGTGCGGATGCCAACAGTCATAATCTGTAACCATCGCCACCGTCACGTAGCAGATCTCGGCCTCGCGCGCGAGCTTCGCCTCCTGCAAATTGGTCATGCCGATCACATCCATGCCCCAGCTGCGATATAGGTTTGACTCGGCTTTAGTCGAGAATTGCGGGCCTTCCATGCAGAGATAAGTGCCGCCGCGTTTGGCGACGACGCCAGCCTTCTGGCAAGCTGCCGTCACCGTTTCAGAAAGTTGCGGACAAACTGGATCTGCGAAAGCCACGTGGGCAACCACACCACTCCCGAAGAATGTGTCGACACGATGCCGCGTGCGGTCGACAAACTGATCGGGGATTACGAACTCCAGTGGCTTGTGCTCTTCTTTGAGCGATCCGACCGCGGAAACCGAAAGGATGCGATCGACTCCCAGCTGTTTAAATCCATAAATGTTTGCGCGGAAGTTTAGTTCGCTTGGGAGAAGGCGGTGTCCGCGTCCATGACGCGCAAGAAACGCAACTTTCTTCCCCTCGAGCGTACCGAGAACGAATACGTCCGAAGGTGCACCAAACGGAGTTTCTTGTGGGACTTCGTGAATGTCGGTGATGCCGGGCATGTTATACAGCCCGCTCCCCCCTATGATTCCGATCTCTGCCTGCGCCAAGATGACCCCTCAATTGAAGTTGCGAATCGCGATTATACAATCTTGGCTACCAAACTTCCCTTCCGCTCGTCTATCGAAGCAGTGGCTTCCACAAAACAAAGCGACGGCTTCATTCGCCAGCTGGCGGCATTCACCATCGCGCTAGTTGGCGGACTCGCTCTGGCAATGACGCCGGGAGGTCGCGGGTGCCCTCATAAGGCCTCCCCTGAATCGGCTTCCTCCATGACTCATATTTCCAGCAGCACCATTGCCTGTGGCGTTGAAACTGGGGAAATAGCGAAATTCCAGAAGATATTCTCAGTGACCGTCGCTCAGCTTTTCGAAGAAATCGTCCCTAAGCACAAGGTGAGAGTGGCGAGTTTTTGGATCGACAAATATCTCGTGACCAACTCTCAATTCAAAAAGTTTGTTGATGGACATCCTGACTGGCAGGCGGGGAAGGTGCCAGCGGAGCTGGACAACGGCAGGTACCTCAATCATTGGGCGAAAGGCACATTTAGAGCGGACCAGGAAAATCATCCGGTGGTGAATGTGAATTGGTATGCCGCAACTGCCTATTGCCAGGCACAAAGTAAGCGGTTGCCCTCGGAAGCCGAATGGGAATACGCGGCGCGAGGAGGTTTGGAAGCACCGCTATTCCCTTGGGGAGACGAACCCGCGAGCCCGCGGCTCGCAAACTATTCGGCCAGCAAGCTTCACACCACATCCCTGGTCGGCAGCTACCCTCCGAATGGCTATGGGATTTACGACATGGCCGGCAACGTGTGGGAATTCCTGGCCGACGAATGGGGCAAGTATCCTCTGAACCCGGCAAACACGACTCCCAACGAATTTTCTTCCCGCCCGGGCATGCCATTTAGCGAGGTCCGCAGCAGACGCGTAATCCGCGGGGGAAGCTTTGATGGGGACCCGATCAACCTCTGGGTGGAATATCGCGACAGCCATCCTGCAAACGGCTCACAAGCCTTTGTGGGATTCCGCTGCGCCAAGTGACGCTAGTGTGGAGTAGCCGCGTCCGAGAACACAAAATCCCGGAAGGCATCGGTAATGGGCTGATCGATGCTTTCCGTCACCAGAACGGTGTTGCCTTTCACGTCGAGGACGATCGCCCCATCTTCTGTCCTCCAGTTATGGCTGCCGCTCAGGGATTGCAGGGTTTTCAAGTCGGACGGCAACTCACTTCCCGCCGGGGCGGCGGCATTCTCATATCTCTGCTGAATTCCTCGGGCATAGACGGCGGCAAACTGCGCTGCTGCCTTTGAATTCGCCCAACGCGAGACAAACACTAGTCCCAGGGGACCTGCAGGGTTGCCTTTTGGCTTCACTGAGTAGTAATACCCGCCGCGCCAATTCGGGTAGATTCTCTTGGCATCCTTTTCGCTGGCGTACTGCTCGGCCAGCATGTAGACGTCGAACTCACCAATCGCTCCGATGTCGAAACGATCATAGTCTTTAAAAATCTTCTTGAAATCGGGCAAAGGAAGGGGAGCAAGATGCTCGCCCGCCAGATACGTCTGCGGCTCCATGATCTCGCGGCTGGTGCGCGGCGGATTTTGGAAGGTCATGGCAAATGCTTGCTGCTTCCCTCTCGCCCGTAGCACCTCAGCCTCAAATTCCAGCCCGTAGCGATAGGGAAAGGTCAGAGACTCTTTCAAGAAGATGGGAGCGTTGCGATACTGCACCGAATCCGCCCCGCCCGTTGCCATGTCGGCGCTGAGAGTATCCACGATATCGGGCGAGTCGGCGACGGTGCGATGCATCGGCGCAAGCATGTAGTCGAGCAGCACGATCATCGCTTGTCCTTCCACGACCGCCTGTCGCGCCTCGCTATCTTCATCTTTGGTAAAGTCCTCGGGAGTAAGATTTTTCTTTTTGTCGAGGTCTTCCTCGCCACGCCTAAGCCACTTGTCGAGCCCGAACGACTGATCCTGCAGAGCATGCGTCAGTTCGTGCGCAAGCACCGGGCGCTGGAGATCGGGAATCACCCAATCGAGGAGATTCACGGTCTTGGTTTTCGCGTCGTAGTATCCTTCGACCTGCTCCTCAAGCAAGGACACTAAGAAGGTCTGCAGATTGAAATCCTTGGGAAGAAGACCGAACTTCTTTAGGACAAACTCTGTGCGCCGGAGCCGCTGTACGTCTTTGTCCTCAGCCATGTTCTTCTTCAGGTAAGCGACAACTTCGTCACGACTGGTGAGGCGCCGCTTTACGCCGTGCTTGATATCCAGAGTCGTGTCCTTGCTGGCAAAATCGAGAATTGTATCCACGTCTCGGAAAAGTTGTTCTGCCTGCTGCGGCGTGATTTTAGTTTCTGTGGCTTTGGAGTCGGCGGTTTTTGAGCTGTCACTTTGTGCGTCCGCGGGCGCATCGCTGACCGCTGTCCCATGCTCGGACGGGCGTGGGGATGACAAAACTTCTGTGGCGGGAGGGGGCGGGGTTTCTGTTCCAGCCAGGTGGGCAACCGGAACCACGATCCAAAGCCAAACACTGACGGCTGTCAAATACTTCCGCAGAGCAGAAAGCATTGCTTAACGATACTGGCGCCGAAACGAGCACGCAACTACGAGAACAAAAGAGTGGTTTGCATCAGGGGCGGGATTCAACCGTTGGCTAACGCCCCGCGTCCAGCCGCGCCATCTCCTGCGAGAATAGTGGATTAGCGGGAAATTCCTGGTGTAACTGAGATAGTAGTTGGCGGGCCCGCTGCTTATCATGGTCGCGAACGTAGGCGATGGCGAGTAGTATGTCGGCGAACGGCGCGAGATAATGTCCACGCTCGGCGACGAGCTTCAGCTCCTTGATGCCTTCCTGTTTATCCCCTGCGACGCCTCCCAAGCGCACCAGCCAGCGCACCGGCGCCGCCATGCTGCCGATGATGTACTTACTGATACCTCCAGCGATGTGGGCGTCGTAGTAATCCGGATCGGCGGCAAGGGTCTTGTCGGCCCATTTGGCCGATTCCTTGGTGAAGCGCAACGAGGTCAGGTTGCGCTTCTCAATGAGCGCCGCGTAGTCGGCTTGAAGTCCGTTGCACAAGGTCATTGCGAACAGAGCATTCTTGTCTTTCGAGTCCTTAGCAAGCCGAGCCTCCGCCAGCTCTATCGCTTTTTGCACCGCCTCGTTGAAGCGGGCGCGCACCGCAGGATCCGGACTCAGTTTCGGACGGCCGTCGAACTTCTTGTCATCCTCGTAGAACTGCGATTCGAGCACGCCAAGACGATGAAATTCAGAAAACAGCAGTCCCGCCGCGTCCGATGTTGGCCCCAGCGGATCCTGGGGATGATTCTGTTCATACGTTGCAAAAACGCTATGCGCCCCGGCGAAATCAAGGTTGTAAAGCAGGTGAAAGCCGCGGTCGAGTGGAGGCAGGCTGACGGCGAGGTCGGCGGCAGTGAGGCGCCCTACCGACAACGTGACCAGACAAACAACGACGGTGAAGCTCCTCGACATTGGTTGCTGAGAAGTATAGATGCGCAGACACCCATCGCTTCTGTCAAATGCTGTAAAAGAGTTGTCAAGGTAGACACGGATTGTCTAGGTCTATTTGCCTGCGGGTCGCAGGTTCGGGTTCCCTCGGTAACCGCAAAGAGCCATTCCGGTTCCAACCATTCATTGACCTTCCGAGACTTGCCGGGGGCCAGAAACAGCACAGTAAAATAGCCTCTCACACCGTTAGGTTGGAGCTTATCATTTTGAGAAATCAGGCGTTTTGTCTTTTGATTCTGACACTTACAGTAGGTGCGTCTTTGCACGCCCAGCAACCGGTTGCAGCCCAGCCGGGGACGGCGCACATCACGGGCACGGTGACAGATGGCAACGGCGATACACTTTCGGACGCGACCGTAGTGCTGCAAGGTCCGGGAGCAGAGGATTCGAGAAAACTCCAATCAAACGATAATGGCTTTTTCGACTTCGATCAGCTGGCTCCAGGAACGTATCACGTCACGGTGAGCGCCCCGGACTTCACCCACTGGAATTCGCCAGAAGTTACCCTTAACGCCGGCCAATACATGATCCTAGCTGACTGTACCCTGCGGGTTGCATCAGTAGAGACCACCGTGAATGTTGCTTACCGGCCCGAGGAGATCGCCACCGAGCAGGTCGAAGTTGAAGAAACACAGCGCGTGCTTGGCATCATTCCGAATTTCTACGTCGTCTACGATCCGAACCCGGCCCCTCTGACCACCAAGCTCAAGTATCACCTTGCATTAAAGACCTCGACGGACATATTCACGGTGCTTGGAGTGGGTACTTTTGCCGCTATCAATCAGGCTGGGGACACTCCTGGCTATCCTCAGGGATGGAATGGTTATGGCGAACGCTTGGGAGCCGCGAGTGCGGACGGATTCTCCGACATCCTGATTGGTGGCGCAATCTTGCCTTCCCTGCTGCACCAAGATCCTCGCTATTTCTATCAAGGCAGCGGCACGACGAAATCCCGAGTTTTTCATGCCATCTCCAGCCCATTCATGTGCCACGGAGATAACGGACAGTTGCAGCCTAACTACTCGAGCATTGGCGGAGACTTGGGGTCGTCAGCACTCTCCAACTTGTACTATCCCGCCTCGGACCGAGGCGCAAACCTGGTGTTCCAGAATTTTGCTATCACCACGGGCGAACGGATGCTCAGCAGCCTGGTGCAAGAATTCATTCTGGGCAGGCTCGCGCACAAACGGCAATAAGCTCTCGACTTCGATCCGCTCTGGCACCGGTTTGACCGACCGTAGCCCCTCTGCTACTGTCAAACGTTTCCTTGGGCGGTTCTTACCCGGTGTGCCTTCGCGCTCTTTGTGACGAGCTTTTTTGGAACTTCCTAGGAAGACGGGAAGGCGCACGAAGGAAAACCCGTGCGGCCCGGAAACAGAATCGAGTGTTGCCATGGCCATTAAATTCCGCGGAGTGGACTTCATCGAGTTCGACGGCCTGCTCACCGAAGAAGAGCGCCTGGTCCGCGATACCTCGCGCCAGTTCATCGAAGACAACCTCATTCCAATCATCGAGGAGTGCAACCGCGCCGGACGCTTCCCCCGCGAACTGGTGAAGCCCATGGCCGGGCTAGGATTCTTCGGGGCTAGCTTGAAGGGCTACGGCTGCGCAGAAATGTCGCACGTGGAATATGGCCTGGTCATGCAGGAACTCGAGCGCGGAGATTCCGGTGTGCGCTCATTCGTCAGCGTACAGTCGGCTCTGGTGATGTATCCGATTTACGCCTTTGGCAGCGATGAACAGAAGCAGACTTGGCTTCCCGCGATGCGATCCGGCGACAAGCTCGGCTGCTTCGGTTTAACGGAACCTGACTTTGGCTCCAATCCGGGGGGAATGCGAACCCGAGCCAGAAAGTCAGGCAACGAGTACGTTCTGAACGGCGAGAAGATGTGGATCACCTCGGGCTCGATTGCCGATGTTGCGGTGGTCTGGGCCAAGGTCGAAAACGAAGACAACAAAATCCGCGGGTTCCTGGTCGAAACCGATCGCCCGGGTTTCCGCGCCGAAGATATCCACGGTAAGTGGTCATTGCGTGCCTCGGTGACCTCTTCTTTGTCCATGCAGGACGTACGCGTGCCGGCATCAAATCTGCTCCCAAAATCCGGCGGTCTCAAATCTCCGCTGATGTGCTTAAACCAGGCCCGCTACGGAATCGCCTGGGGAGCGGTGGGCGCGGCTATGGCGTGCTATGACTGCGCACTGCAGTATTCGCTCTTCCGCAAGCAGTTTCACGATCGACCGATCGCCTCGCATCAGTTGATACAGGAAAAGCTCGCGTGGATGATCAATGAGATCACCAAGGGCCAACTCCTGATCCTGCAAGTCGGACGTCTCAAAGACCAGGAAAAAGTCGGACACCAACACATCTCCATGGCGAAGCGCAATAACGTCTGGATGGCACTGGAGTGCGCCCGCTTGTCACGCGACATCCTCGGTGCCAACGGTGTCGCCGACGAATACCCCATCTTCCGCCACATGGCGAACCTGGAGTCCGTAAAGACCTACGAGGGCACCCACGACATCCACACGCTGGTAATTGGTCAGAGTGTAACCGGGATAGACGCGTTCTGAACCTGCCACCTAAGGCGGTTAGTTGCGCATCTGTCCTTGTAGCCCGGGACGCACAATCTACGAACTGGTATGCATTCACTTCTACGGCGATGCCTCCGGTTGTTTTGTCCCCCTGCGAGAAGGCTCCCGCGATCTGCAATACTTCGGATATTCGCAACGCTCGTCCCCAGTCTGTTTGCGTCCGCGACCCCCGTTTACGCTCTCCCTCACGCCGATCGCATCATCGTGCACAAGAAAGAACACACCCTGGAACTCATGCACAACGGGAACGTGCTGAAGACTTACAAGATTGCGCTGGGGCGTAAGTCTGGGGCAAAGCAGCAAGAGGGGGACCTGCGCACCCCCGAGGGCGCATACATCATCTACCGCCGGAATGCGCGGAGCTCGTGTCATCGATCGCTCCACATTTCCTATCCGAATGCGGTGGACCGCAAGCGGGCCCGAAGGCTCGGGGTTTCGCCGGGTGGCGACATCTCCATTCATGGCCTGCCAAACGGATATGGGTACATCGGTCCTGCGCACCGTCAACATGACTGGACCTATGGCTGTATCGCGGTTACGGATGAGGAAATCGAGGAAATCTGGAAGCTGGTGGACAATGGCACACCGATCGAGATCCTACCCTGAGATCCCCTCAGTTCCTGAAAAACAGCGAGCGCAAGCGCATGCCACCTCAAGACCACGGTCCCCGATTTGGCGGCATTCAGTGATGTCCACGAACGCTTGGTCCCACGGTTCCCAACGCGATCGTAGGATCGGCTAACATCGCCACGCCATGTTTCTGAGAACTTCGACAGCTCTCACTACTTTGATCTGGTTCATTGTTCCCTGGTGCTTTCCACAAACCTCTACGCCCAGCAAGCCTCCCAGCCAAACCGTTCCCTGCACCGAGCCCCAGCATAAGCAGTTTGACTTCTGGGTTGGCAAATGGGACCTCGCATGGCCCGGTCAGAATGGCGGTGAGCGAGGACAAGGCACAAACAGGATCACGCGCGTGCTCGATGGCTGCGTCGTAGAGGAAAACTTCGACGGTGGCACATCGATGCATCTGCGTGGTACGAGCGTGTCCACCTTTGATATCCGTTCCCAGAAGTGGAAGCAGACCTGGGTCGACAACGAGGGCGGCTATCTTGATTTCGTCGGCGAATTCAAAGACGGTCAGATGGTGCTACAGCGCGAGGCAATAAAAGCCGATGGAACGATGGTCCTTCAGCGCATGGTTTTCAAGAACATCACTCCAAATGAGTTCGATTGGTCATGGGAGCGGTCTCAAGATGGCGGCAAAACCTGGCAGGTACTTTGGCCGATCCACTACAAGCGAAAAATCTAGTCACTGCCCACGAGGCTGGATGGGGTGATCGAGCGAACTTCGCCAGGTGGCCGATCGCCGACGTAGATAACCTTGCTGTGGTGGAGCAAGTCGGCCACCTCGATGCCGGCACCGATCATTGCGGCACCCATGAATCCTAACCCAGCGCCGGCGGCGCCTCCCATGACGATTCTGAACCCTTTGCATCCCTGACAATCGTGGTGGTCTGACACTGAAACCGCCGTCGCTCCAGCCACGCCTCCGACGACCGCGCCGGCAACCAGCAGCTTATGGGGATCGGGCGCGTGAGTTCTAGGTACTCGGATGACTCGGCGGACCAGGTTGCGGGAAATCTCTTCCATCGCCGTGCCGTCCCAAAGCTTCAGCCGTACACTTGAATCAGTCGCCAATTCCAGCCTTCCCACCACAACCGGCCCTTTCCATAGCTCAATTTCCAACAAAGTTCCAGGCTTCAGTTTCTCGACTTTGTTCCAGTCGTGGTTTCGAGCAAACAGTTGCACTGAGAAGACCACCAAAATAGCGCAGAGGATCAGAAGTTTTCGCACGGTAAGCCCTCCTCGGCAAACAGGTAAGCGACAGTAAGTCTAGGTTCGGAGGTTAGTAAGAGGGTCTTTTCCTGTGACACTTCCTTCACTGCCACAACTGGGACAAGAGCTGCGAACCCGTCAAGGGTTTACAAAGAAACGCAACCGCCTTAATTCGTAGCGTCCGTTCCTCCCCGAGGTTGCGAATGGCGGCACCTCTGCGCGGCTAGCACCTCTTTTGGGTGGACAGCTCACCGGGAACTTGAAGCGCCTTCCTCCATTCACAAAAGACGTTGCGCCCAAGAACTGCCTGCGCTAGGCTGATTGTGCTCTCGCGATTCACCCCCCTCCTCTTTCCGAACTAGGTCCCTGATCCGCGTCAGAGCTGCATAGCTGCTGCCGGATGATGGGTTTAGGACGAATTACCCACAAGATATGGTGTTTTACTACTTGACCCCGGTTCAATTTCGTCGGTACAGTAGCTTCAATCTGTGCCCCGCCCTACCCAGCCAAGGACGGGTTCGCTTTGGAGCGAACTGGCGGAGGAATCACCTTGGTTAACCCGTCCACCGTGGGCCGCCGTCAAATAACTGAGTTGGTCCCTCGGTACACAACTGCAGATCCCTCGACTAGCTGCCCCGTCCAGGCGCGGACGGGCAAGGCGTTCGGGATGAGATGGCCGGAAAGGGAGTTGTAAGTTGCTAAAACTAAAGAAGCTCCAAATCCTCGGATTCAAGTCGTTCTGCGACCGCACCGAACTCAAGTTCCATGGGGACGGCGTGGCTGCCATCATCGGCCCGAACGGCTGCGGCAAGTCGAATATCGCTGACGCCATCTCGTGGGTGCTCGGCGAACAGTCAGCCAAAACTCTCCGCGGCTCGCGGATGGAAGACGTGATCTTTGCCGGCACGCGCGACCGCAAACCCACCGGCATGGCTGAGGTGTCGCTCACTCTGATTGATCCCGAGGTTTACGACGGCCCTGACAAGCATGCTCCCACTGAACTCGACCTGCAGGACGACATGCCCGACGAGGAGTGGGACGAGGCCGAGGTTCGTGCCAAAGCAGCGAAGGAAGTCGAGGAACGAACTGAGGACGCGCAGCCCGGAAGAACGGAAGAGGTCGCCGCGCCGCGCCGCAGGAATAACGTAGTTTCGATTTCGTCGGCGTTTCCGGAAGATGAGCCGGGCTTTGCTGCCGAGATGATCGCGTCGACCTTGATCGGCGACGTCGCCCGGACTTCCGCCTCAGCAGGCGCTCCCGACGTTGTTCTTAAGATTCGTCGCCGGAAATTCCAGCAGCAGTTTCGCGCCGGAGAGATCAATGTTACTCGCCGCCTGTTCCGCTCTGGCGACAGCGAGTATCTGTTGAACGGAAAGCTCTGCCGCCTGCGCGACATTCAAGAGCTCTTCATGGGTACCGGCTTGGGACCAGAATCATATGCCCTGATCGAGCAAGGGCGCATCGGTCAGATCCTCAGCAGTCGTCCGACAGACCGTCGAGCGATCATCGAAGAAGCCGCCGGGATCACCAAATTCAAGACCAAGAAGCGCCTTGCAGAGGCGCGGCTGGAAGATGCTAGACAGAACCTGAATCGCGTGAACGACATCTTCGACGAAGTCACGCGCCAGATGAATTCACTGAAGCGCCAGGCATCCAAGGCGGAACGTTATGCCCGGCTTCGAGATGAGATGCGCGCCAAGCTGCGGATCGTAGTCGCAAGCAAATTCGCGCAATTCGATCAGCAAACCGCCGACCTTGACGCACAGATCAACGTGATGGTCGACGAAATGCGCCAGCAAACACTCGCCGTCCAGGAAATGGAAGCCGAGCTCGGCGAGCGCACGCAGCGGGGATACGCAATTGACACCGAAATTCGCGAGAACGATGGACGGCTCAGCGAAATCAAGCTGGAGGTCGATCGCAACCAGGCGCAACGCCGCCATAACGAAGAGCGCTGCAACGAATTGACGTCGCGGAACGCCTCTTCCGAAGCCGATCTTGCCCAAGCCCGCAACCGGCTCTCTTCGCTCGAAGAGGACCTGAATTCCAATCGGCAGATACTCGAATCGGCGGTCGCAGAGTTAGCGACGGCACAGTTGGAGCTTGAGGCCAGCCATCAGCAGGCGGAACTCGCCGCCACGTCATTGGCCGACCTTGAAAAACAGCAGGAGCAGTCGCGGACGGCAATTTTCGATTCGGTGTCTGCCACTTCCAATCTGCGCAATCAGCTGACGCAGGCAGAAGAACGTATGGCAGCTGCCGATCGGGAAACGCAGCGGCTCCAAGCGGAAATGGAAGCCGCGCGGTCGCAAGCCGAAGTCTTTGGTGGTCAGCGCGGACAGCTGGCAATCGAGTTCGAATCTGTTTCTCAACGAGTCGAGGCACTGACTGAAGAAATCAGCCGCACCCGCGAGTTGCTAGAAAGCAAGCGTAGGCAAGAAGCGGAATCTAAGAACCAGCTCGACAACCTGCGGGCAGAGTACGCAACTGCTCTCGGCAAAAAGGGCTCTCTCGAGGCCGTGATCGCCGAGCATGGATACTCCACGGAGTCCGTCCGTCGCCTCTTCCAGTCCGGTGCCATGCAAGGCGGGCGCGCTCCGGTGGGGGTGCTCGCCGACTTTCTCGAAGTCGAGCCTCGCTACGAGGCTGTAGTCGAAGACTTCCTGCGTGACGAACTGAACTACATCGTTGTGAAGTCGTGGGATACCGTCCATGAAGGCCTGCGCGTCCTGCGCTCCGATGTCGACGGCCGCGCCACGTTTCTAGTTCATCCCGAAGATTCGCAAGCGCGGTTCTCGTTTGAAGTTCCCGATGGGCCGCCCAGCCCTCAACCGGACTCCATCGTTCCGCTGAAAAACACGATTCGCGTGCTGGACGGCTTCGGGAAATCGCTCGAGGTGATTCTGCCAAAGCTGCGCGATGGATATATCGTTCCCGATCCGGCCTTCGCCCGCGACCTGGCGCTAGAGAACCCGGATGCGTTCTTCCTCTCGCAAAGCGGCGAGTGCTTCCACAACGTGACCGTCACCGGGGGCAGGCAGCGCACCGAAGGACCGTTGTCCATGAAACGCGAGCTCCGCGATTTGCTCCGGCACATGGGAGAGCTGGAACAGGCGCTTCGCAACCAGGAAACTCGCGTGTTGAATCTCGCCCGGGAGATCAAAGATTTCACTTCCCTGCTGGAACGTCTGGAGGCTGACAAGCGTGAATCCGAGAAGGAGGTCATGACCTCCGGCCACGCGCTGCGCCAACTCGACAGTGAGATGGTGCGTGTGCGCGAGCGCTGCACCATCTGCGAACGCGAGCTCGCTCGCCTGGCTTCCGAACACGCAGCGCAGGAAGAGATCGCCTGCCACAAGCGTGAAGGGATCGCAGCCGCCGAGGCCAAGCGCATCGAGCTGGAACAATTAGCCGTTGCCGCGCAAGAACAACTGGGGAGGTTGCGCGAGCATCGCAACCAGACAGCACTCGCCGAGTCGGAGCGCAAAGTCAGCGTGGCTGCGCTGCAGGAGCGTCACCGCTCAGCGGCTTCGGTACTGCAACGCATCGAGCATCTCGCGAAGGAGATGGGCGAACGCGTGACCTCACTCCTCGCCCAAATTGAAGCCGCCGCGAAAGAGAAATCTGATCGCGAGATGGACAACCTCGCCATTGCTCAGAAGCTGATCGACTTTGACGCCGAGCGCAACGCTTGCGAAGCACGTGCCGGGCTGCTGCAAGTGGAGTCCGATGAAGTGCGCAGCCGGCTCGCGGAGATCGATGGCATGCTCAAACAAGCCCGTCAACGCCTCGAAGCTTCGCGCGACCGCAAAGCCGAGCTTTCGACGGCAGCGGTTAAACTCCAGTCCGACGCCGAACACCTGGCGCAAACTTGCATTCACGATCTGGGTGTCCCCCGCCCCGAACTGATGGCGGATGTAACCCTGCTCCGAGTTTCCGGCGACGAACTCGCGGCACAAGAGCAGGCCACGCAGGAAATGCGCTTGCGACTCGACGCTATGGGCCCGGTCAACATGATGGCATTAGAGGAATACAAAGAGACGGCCGAGCGGCAGGCGTTCCTCGATACCCAGCGCAAAGATCTGATTCAGTCCATCGAGAACACGACCGCAACGATCAAGGAAATCGACACCTTCTCGCGCCAGAAGTTCGAGGAGGCATTCAACAAAATCAACGAGAACTTTCAGGTCACGTTCAAGAAGCTGTTCGGTGGTGGCCAGGGCATGATGCGCCTCACCGACCTGGAGAACAGTGCCGAAAGCGGCATCGACGTGGTCGCCTCTCCTCCCGGCAAGCGCCTGCAGAACGTGCTACTGCTCTCCGGCGGCGAAAAGGCCATGACGGCCTTGGCACTGCTGGTCGGCATCTTCCAGTACCAGCCGAGCCCCTTCTGCATTCTCGACGAGGTGGACGCGCCGCTCGACGAAGCCAACATCGGCCGCTTCACCGAATTGGTGAAAGAAATGAGCGTGCAGACCCAGTTCGTGCTCATCACCCACAGCAAGAAGACCATGAGCATCGCTCCAGTGCTGTACGGAGTGACCATGCAGGAACCAGGAGTATCGAAGCTGGTGTCGGTAAGGTTCGGGGCGACAGCGTAAGTAGGCAGTTGATAGGCGCGCGCCTGAAGGCGACCCCTCGCAGGCGCGCGAACCTTGATTCGGGTCGCGGTATTCTGTTGAGTGTACCTCCACTCTCGCATCTATCCTGTCAATGACCTTCAGCAGCGCGCGCCAGTTTCAGCAATGGTGTTTCACAAATTTCTCCACCCTCAGTTCTCCCACCTGGAGCCAATTTGCAACTCTTGCGAGTTTGTCAATCCCACTTCGGTGTTAAAGTTGTTGTTCAGAAAATCCATTATCATATCGGCCGTTGACAAAAAATTCTGAGCGGCTAGAATACGCGACGATTTCCATTGTTAGAATTCCTGCATGACTACCCAGACCCTTGATCCCGTTCTTCTCAAGACTGCCTTCCCGAACCTGGAACTCTTTGCCAGTGGTAAAGTGCGCGACGTGTACCGAGTCGGCAACGACCGTCTCCTTTTCGTCGCCACCGACCGCATTTCCGCATTTGACTACGTGCTCGCGACCGGCATTCCGCACAAAGGGCGCGTGCTTACGCAAATCTCGATGTTCTGGTTCGACTTCCTCCAGCAGACCGTAGCCAATCATCTGGTTACCGCCGACGTGAGCAATTATCCGGCTGAGGTTCAACCTTATGCCGACCAGCTTCGCGGACGTTCCATGCTGGTACAGCGTGCCGAAATGTTTCCCGTCGAGTGCGTCGTGCGCGGATATCTTTCCGGATCAGGCTGGAAGGAATACAAAGCAGCGGGTAGCGTCTGTGGAATCAAGCTGCCCTCGGGACTTAGGGAGTCCGACAAGCTGCCCGAACCAATTTTCACACCGGCGACCAAAGCTACCACCGGCCACGACGAAAATATTTCCTTTGAGGATATGTGCAAACTGGTCGATCCGGAAGAGGCCAAGCAATTGCGCGATCTCAGCATCGCCATCTACACCAAGGCCGCCGACTACGCGCGCACCAAAGGCATCATCATCGCCGACACAAAATTCGAATTTGGCAAGACTGCCGCAGGCATCACGCTGGCCGACGAGGTGCTCACGCCGGATTCATCGCGTTTCTGGCCCGCCGAACTTTACTCGCCGGGGATGTCACAGCAGTCGTTCGATAAGCAGTACGTGCGCGACTATCTTGAGGAGATCCGCTGGAACAAGCAGCCGCCAGCTCCGGCGCTCCCCGCCGAGGTCGCCCGCAAGACGAGTGAGAAGTATGTGGAGGCGTACCGGCAACTTACGGGGCGTCAACTGGATGTGTAGGTCCGCCGCCGGCGAGGCCTGCAATTGAACATCGCAGATTGGATCATCCTGGCTGTACTGATCGTTTCAGTGATTCAGGCGGCAAGCTCGGGTTTCTTTCAGGAGGCCTTCGGCATTGCCGGCTTGGTGTTTGGGTATCTAATCGCAGCTTGGGAGTACCGTCAGCTTGCCGCTCATTTCGTCGAGCACATGAGTTCGCAATGGCTGGCGCAGATTGTCGCTTTCCTCGCCATCTTCATCGGCGTCATGATCCTTGCGGGAATTTCGGGTAGGATCGTGCGCTGGTTGATGAAAGAGGCGGGTCTCAGTTTTGTAGACAGGTTTTTTGGTGGTGTGCTGGGATTGATACGGGGCTGTTTGCTAGTGGCAATCGTCCTGGTGGGTATGACGGCGTTTACGCCGACTTCGCGCTGGTTGCAGGGTTCCTCGTTCGCTCCGTATTTTCAAGTCGTAGGGCGCGCGGCGATCTGGATGGCTCCAGCCGAGTTGCGGGACGCTTTTTATAAGGGATTAGATTACGTGCGCAAGTCGCAGCAGGCTGACCAACCGGGAGCAAAGTAGTCGAGTCGCCGCGGACGGCTGGAGCGCTCCAGAAAAGAGATACTTGTGAAAGATCAACTTTTGACGCTCGTACAGAACATGTACCGCAGCAACATTCTTTATTCCGAGGCGGTGCGCGAGTTTAAGAAGTGCTTCATCGCCACCGTGCTTGAGGAGAACAAGGGGAACCAATGCCGCGCTGCCAGGCAACTGGGCATGCACCGTAATACCCTAAGCCGCACCATCGAAGAGTTGAAGATCGATGTCCGGGAGTTTCGCGACGTCGGCAAGCGGCCACCTCGTAGTGCCCGGCCCGGCATGTATGACAAGAAGGCGGCTCGCTAGCTGGTTCGAGAAGATCCTTCGCAGATCAACAGAAGGCCGCAACCCAGGCAGTACGAACAAATCCGGGAGGTTTGTCCAGACTCACCGGAGTACACATTCCTAAAAAAATGAAGGCAGCCCTTCGATGCGGGCTGCCTTTGGTATTCGCGAACAAGTCTCTGGTTACTGGGCTGGTTTTTTCGCAGCCGGACGACGTCGAACGGGTGCTTTCTTGGGCGGGGCAGCACCGGGCTTGCGGAGCAGCTTGCCTTCATTCATTTGCATCATGAACGGGGTTGCCGTATAGGAAATCGGAACTCCCTCAAAGGCAAAGGAAGTGTCCCCGGCCTTTGGCATCTTCGCCGCCGGAATCGGACCACTCATGGTCAATTGAATATCGGCGCGCTTTACGTCGATATCATCAGCGCTGGCAGCCACGTGTAGTTCCGTGTTGCTGGGCACCTCGATCACATCGCCAACCATCTGCAGCGGCTTGCCCTTGATCACACTCCAGACCTTGTCCTGGTCTTCTGGAGTGCCCGCTGAAAGCACCAACTCCCATTCACCAAAGCTCAATTGCGCAATCTGCTCAGGAGTCTTCCCGTTGACCAGATCGTGTGCCTGCTGAGCCGGGGTAGGTGGAACGTACTTGGTAATCTTTGAGGTGCAATCAGCCGTTGGAAGTGGATTCGCCTTGGCACAAGCGAGCAAATCGCTCAGGCCCTCTTCCGATCCATGGAAATTCTTGTAGGTCTTGGTTAAATACTTCAGAAGGTCGGCGTTGCCGTTGGCGAGATTGACAGCACGAGACATGAAAAAGAGCCCATTCAATGCATCTTCGTCTGGTCGTGGATTGGGTGTGAGATAGGCCAATGCCAGAGGGTAGACGTTTTGAAGATCGTTCGGTTCCACCTCCACCGCAGCCCTGAGGTATTTTTGGGCGTTCGCATAGTCCTTGTTCTGCAACGCCGCAAACCCGCAGCCGCCGTTGAAAAGTACCCCGGTATCTTTCTTCAGCTTGGCGTAGTCCTCGTCCTTCATTCCCGCCGGCTTCTTGCCGCCGGCCACCGCCTCGAGGCCTTTCGTGCAGTACTGTTGCAGATCGGCCAAGTTCTGCGGGACGTTTTGGCCGCCCATGACGCCCTGGCGGGCAAAAAACGTAAGCAGAGCCAACGCCCTAAGGTTCGTGGGATCTGCGGTCAAGAGCCGCTTCGCCGCGTCCTGCACCTTAGCCTGATTATTGGCGGCTTGATAGGAACTCATCAACTGCTCTAGCGCCGAAGCCTTCATCACACTGTTGGGGTATTGGGTCAAAAATGCTTCCAAGGCACTGGCCTTGGCGGTTGGATCCTGCTGCTGGATGGCGCCCATGTAGGCGTTGTATTCCGGGCCGCTCACCGTTGGAGCATTCTGTTCTCCGCCGCTACCGGCTGGTGGATTTTGCGCGGCTTGGGCCTGTGTGGAAACTTGCGTGGCGGCCACCGTGAGGCACGCAAGCAGAATCGCCAGAACAATCTTTTTCATTCCATCGCTCCTAGGGCTTTTGGGAAATCGATTTCTTCAGGATACCGGCCGGACGCGGAACCCGAACTCAAGACATCTAAGACGTGGATGGTTCCAGCGCGACACGCCCCCTGATACGCTGGGGACGGAACTCCCTTCTGCTTTTTCGAAGCAGAAGCCTTGTTCCGGTGAGCGGATTATATTGGCGCCCCTAAAGTTACGCAAGCTTCTAGCTCCAACACGTCTTAATTCTTTCGATGCCGAATTCCATAAAGTTGGTGGTTTGATCCCAAAAGGAGCCTTAAGCATGACTTCCCCACAACCCCTTTCAAATCAAGTCGCGCTGGTAACCGGTGCTGGGCGCGGCATAGGTAAAGCCATCTCCTCCCAGCTGGCGTCTTTGGGCGCTACGGTGGTGCTATGCGCCCGCTCGGGCAGCGAGTTGGACGTCTTGGCGCACGAAATTGCCTCTAGAGGCGGAAGAGCTGTGCCACTTGTATGCGACGTCAGCGACCAGCCTTCCATCGAAAACGCTAAGGTTGAAGTCGAGAAGGCGCACGGTCGCCTGGACGTCCTCGTGAACAATGCCGGCGTCGGCTCATTCTCCGGACCCCTCCATGAAATGACACCGCAGGACTGGGAAAAGGTCCTGAATACGAACTTAAGGGGCGTTTTTTACTGCATTCGGGCGTTTGCCCCCATGATGATCCGCCAGGGTGGCGGGCACATCGTAAACATTTCCTCGCTGGCGGGCAAAAATCCCCTGCCGAATGGAGCTGCGTACGCCGCCTCAAAATGGGGACTGAACGGCCTCACTTACTCCGTCGCAGAAGAACTGCGGGGAAAGAACATTCGCGTCTCCGTGGTCTGCCCGGGATCGGTGGACACCACTGAGGGCTGGCATCAGGGGAAAAGCTCAAACAAGATGCTTCAGCCGGATCAGATTGCACACGTAGTGGCAATGCTGGTGACGCAGGCTCCCCAGTCCTTTGTGAGCGAAGTTTTGATCCGCCCAACTCAGAAGCCGTAGGGAACTACCCTCCAGGGGCGGGAGGCTCTCCTAATCCTTGAACAAGTTGTCGAAGGCTTTGCGAGCGTCCTTAGGGGTAGACGAGCTGCCGATCGAGGTTTGCTTCTCCACCCGTACGCTGATCGAGTAGAACTTGCATTCGTTGCGCGCGTCTTTCTTCGCCACCCGCTCAGGCACACGCTGCGCGCATTCGAACCTTTGCGACGGATCGAAATAGGTGCATTGCTTACAGGAATGCAGTTCAAACCCACACTTTGCGCATTGGCCCAGTGGTTCTGTGACCATCGTCAGAACCGTGCCGCATTGGGCACAACGAGAGACCGTGTGGGTTCCGGGCATCTGGATGGCGCGCGGCCCAAAGGTGTCCTTACGCGCCGGTGGCTTGTTATGCGATGGGCGCTGCTTGTCGCCGCCGCTATCCTGATATCCCTGCTGTCGGTATTTCCGGTCTGACAATGCTGCTCCTGGAACGTCTCATTCTCTCGCTTGACGGCGCTCAGCACAAGTCCACCAAAGTGCCGTTATCCGCCATCTTGCAGACGTGGCTCAATTGTATTTCCCTATAGCGGGTGCTACCATCCGTTTGTTGCCATCATTGCTGGAGGTCCTATATGTCTGAACGTAATGGAAGTGGCGGCTCATTGTGGTTTCTCGTCGGCCTTGGAATTGGAGCTGCCGTCGGCATTCTTTTTGCTCCCCATTCCGGTGAGGAGACTCGACAAATTCTGATGTCGAAAGCCGAAGAAGGCCGCGACTTCGTAAAGAAGCGAGCGCGTGATGCTCGGGACCAGGCCGAACAGTGGGCAGCCCGCGGGAAAGAAGTAATTAGCTCCCAAAAGGAGCAATTACGCTCGGCGGTCGAAGCCGGACGGCAAGCCTATCGCGAGAAGACGACCGCTCCTGCGGGAGATGGAGAAAATATCTAGTCGTTTGCCGGCACAAGTTGCCGGGGCCCTATGTCGAATACCTACTTGGCAGTGTTCATTGGCATTACCGCCTTCGCCGTCCTTTTGCAGGCAGGCATTCTTCTCGGCATGTTCTTCGCGGTGAGGAAGACCAGTGAGAAGCTGGAAGCACTCGCAGAAGAAATGAAGAACAAAGTTCTGCCCACGGCGGAACTTGCGCATTCGATGATCACGGAACTGCGCCCGAAGATCGAGACCGTGATGGACAACGTGAGCGTATCGACCACGGTTTTTCGCACCCAGATGGAACGAATTGATGCGACTCTCACCGACATCGTGGACCGCACGCGTCTGCAGGTGATTCGCGCCGACGAATTCGTCACCGGCACCATGGACAAACTGGAGGAAACGCGGGAAGTCGTGCAGCGTACCGTGGTTTCTCCAGTCCGCTACCTTTCCGGCATTGCCCACGGCCTGAGCGTGGGACTCGAGGCATTCTTTGGGAGACGCCGCGGCCGCAACGGTGTCAACGTCCAGCAGGACGAGATGTTCATCTAGTTTTCCCATCCCCCCGGGTACAAAATGAGCCAACACCGGTCAGCCAGGTTGGCACCGGCAAAGGTTCAGTCCTTGCCAATAACTCCCGAGCGCTAATCCTTTCTTGATCGATAATTGCGCAACAGATCCAGGTGCTACCATATGGACCATTGATGACGCTAATGGCCAGCGATTGGGTTGAGATTGTTCTGGGCTGTGCCGCGGCTTTCAACCGGCGAGAGGACGCCTGCTGCGACGGCAGCCCGCGTGGTTTGATCACGGAGGCCGCAACCGCTGCCATGCTTCCAAGGGTTCTAGCGAAGCTCCAGTCCAGATGATGCCCTTCTACGCATACCTTGTCATCGTAGCTGGTCTGGTTGTCTGGTTTTTTCCCTTCGTTCCTGCGCACCGGAAAACTTCAGCCGCAAGCGTGGTGAATAAAAACTCTCGCTGGGGCGTGCTGCTGCAGTTCGGGGCGTTTACTCTCTTATGGCAAGCGCATTTCTGGACGAGATCCCTTCCATGGTGGCGATTTTCGATTTCAGTGGTTTTGTTTGTTATAGCGATTACGCTGTCTTGGACTTCCTCTCGCGCGCTGGCGGGACAGCTTCGCGTTGACGCCGCTCTTGGCGGTGATCATCACCTAGTTCGTTCCGGACCATACGCGTTGGTGCGCAACCCAATCTACACTTCTATGCTGTTGGTGATCTGCGCGATAGGCGTGGTCCTCACGCCCTGGCCTTTGCTTATAGGGGCAATTGTTCTGTTCTTACTTGGCACAGAGATTCGCGTACGCACGGAAGAGCGACTCCTCGGGGAAAGATTCGGCGAGGAGTTTAGGAGCTACAAGCGCAGCGTCCCGGCCTATCTCCCCTATCTGATGAAATAACGCGTGGTGCGAGAACAGGCCTTTCCTGCTGGACGCAAGAGTCAGCGATCAAGGCCAAACAACTGCTGGCCAAGCATGAAACGGCCAAGCCCCCACATCGGTCGGTGGATGCAGCCCAGCCGCCGCGGCACACATGCGGTACTGTTGTTGAAGTTGTTGAATCTGGCCGAGTCCTTGATTAACCTCTTGCGTCAACTTCATGCATTCGCTACCGTGCGAATCAGCCGAACAAGCCACAGTCTGTGCGTGCCGGGTTTGATCGAGCCGTGCTTTCCGACGTCTTAGCTCCCCCAAAATCTGCCAGCAATAACTCGAATCTACCGAAGCCCAACGGACTCGGCAGTGACCCAGAGAATTGACCGCATATGGGTAGGAACAATTCTCGAGGTAGCCCCAGGGCTGGCAAGATCCACTTGTTCCCCGGAACCCACTCCCACAGATCGCCTTTGTAGACGGGGATGGTTTTGGACAATTGCTTCCTGCACACGGCTTCGGAGGAATAGAACCGGCCTTGCATTCCTTTCCATGACACACTCTGAGTTCAGACTTGATGGGCGGCGTCGTGACGTCCGTGGATTTCGCATTTTTCCCGAAAACCCTTGCGATCCAGCTCACATGCCGGGCTCCTCGATCGTCCAGAGACGCCATCGTTCCTTTGAACGAGGACCTATTGGGTTCTAAGCCGATCGCACGCGCACGTTCGGCAAAAATCTCCTCGCGCATGTGTTTGTCCAAATTTTGCGGGGGTAAGACCAGACGAATCGGCTGATGCGACCATGCCGGGTCTTGGATCAAGTCTGGCCTGCCTGAACCTGGTGATCCTGGCGTTGGGAGCGTTGCCAGATCCCGGGCCCCGAAGCTGTCTGGTGTTCCCCGGTTGAGTTGCCACCCGTTAGTTCCGACCCGGACGTTCGAATGAGAGGAAGTATCGGGACTGGCTGAGTTTCCGGTGGGCACACCAGGGGCCTCCAATCCCGAGAGGCCCACACGTATGTTCGAATGCGAGGAAGTCCCGCGCGAACTGGAATTGGCATTTCCGGCGACAGAAGATGAAGAAGAGGAATTCGTGGTGGAGTGCGAGCTGGACGACCCGCCCCCCGAATAGCCTCCGGACTGGCTGGAACTGGTCGGCGAAGAGGAATGTGAGCCGCCCGAGTAGCCTCCGGAACCGCCGCTATAACCGGATGAGCCACTGTTTGAACCAGATGAGTGGTAACTACCGCCGCCTCCCCCGATATCGCCGGAAGAGCCTCCATGGTAGCTGCCTGAGCTAGCCCCGGACGACGAACTTGAGCTGGATGTGCCCTGATGTTGAGAAAAGGCCTGAAAGGGAACAAAGAACGACAGGGCAATGGCAAGTGCGAATCGTCTCACGACGCACCTCCTTGGCGCGCGGCCTGGTTGGCGGGCGTTAACCTGGCTGCGCTATCCCCCCTGATACTCCCGTCAACTCACATTTTGTGACGCGAAATAGACGGGGTCAAGAAAAGTTGCGTATCGATTTGTCAAGGAAGATCAACCGCGCGAATTAGGTGTTGGCGCCGCAACACTTCTTGTATTTTTTGCCGGAACCGCACGGACACGGATCGTTGCGGCCAACTTTAGCTCCGCCGCGAACAACTTGCTGGACCTGACGGTCACCGGCCCCCGCCATGCGCGCCTGCTCCAGTTCGCGACGCTTGCGGCGCTGGAAGGATTCCTCGAGATCGTCGACTGAAGTCGAAACTCCGCGCGGCGGGCGGTGTCCATTACCACCGCTTCCGTCTCCATGAACAACCGGACCACCCGTCGGTCCAGCCTGGCCATCCTGGGCTGGCACAACTCCGGTTGCTTCTCCTCGGGTGATGACCTGCATCAGGTACAGGTAGCGCGCCGTATCTTCCTGGAACTTCTGCATCATGCCTTCGAACATGTCGAAGGACTCGCGCTTGTACTCGACCAGGGGATCTTTCTGACCATAGCCTCGCAGCCCGATTCCTTCCTTGAGATGGTCCATGTTGAGCAAGTGGTCTTTCCAGAGCTGGTCGAGCACGCTCAACATGATCATGCGTTCGTGATACCGCATGGCGTCGGCGCCGATGAGGCTTTCTTTTGCGTCGTAACGCTGCTTGAGTTTTCCGAAAATGGCGTCGCCGAGTTCCTGACGGTTCAGCGTCTCGGGCTTCACGCCTTCGGCAAGGATATCCACCCCAAAACGGGTGAAGATGTCATCTTTCAGTCCCTTGACGTCCCAATCGGCGGGATGCACTTTTACCGAGGCGTGCTGTTCCAGTAGATCGCTCAAGATGCCAGCAACATAATCTTCAACGATAAGGTCTTTCTGATCGACACCTTCGAGCAAGCGTCGGCGCAAGCCATAGACGGCTTCGCGCTGCTTGTTCATGACATCGTCATACTCCAACAGATGTTTGCGCGACTCGAAGTGTTGGGCTTCGACGGCTTCTTGAGCCTTCTCAATTCGGCGGCTGATCAGTCGCGACTCGATCGGCATACCCTCTTCCATCCCGAGTTTTTGCAGCAAGCCTGACACCCATTCCTTGGCAAAGATGCGCATCAGGTCGTCTTCAAGCGACAGATAGAACCGGGAAGCGCCGGGGTCGCCCTGACGGCCGGCCCGTCCGCGAAGCTGATTGTCAATGCGGCGAGCCTCGTGGCGCTCCGTGCCGAGAATGAAAAGCCCCCCGGAATCGATTACCGCGTTGTGGTCGCCGTCGGTCTGCGACTTGTGACGGGTAAGAACTTCGTGCCACTGCTCGGACAGGACGACGTACTCGCTTCCGGCGTAATACCAGACGGTATTCTTGCTGCTATCCACGTTGGTCTGAATCTGCCCCTGAGCAGCTTTCAAGGGCTGAGCTGTTCCCTTCTTCACGCACTCCTGTTTCGCCGTGAATTCTGGATTGCCGCCAAGCAGAATGTCGGTACCACGACCAGCCATGTTGGTTGCGATGGTGACTGCTCCCCGTCGTCCCGCCTGTGCAACGATTTCGGCTTCTTTCTCATGGTATTTGGCGTTCAGAACGACGTGCCGAATGCCTTTCTTCTTCAGCAGCTCGGAAAGACGCTCGGATTTCTCGATAGAAGTTGTACCAACCAACACCGGCTGGCCCGCTTCATTCAGCTTTTGAATCTCATCCGCAGCTGCAAAATACTTCTCCTTCTCTGTGCGATATACCAGGTCAGGGTTTTCGACGCGAAGCAATGGCCTGTTGGTTGGGATGACGACGACGTCCAAGCTGTAGATCTTCCCGAACTCCGCCGCCTCTGTCTCGGCTGTACCGGTCATGCCAGCGAGCTTCGAGTACATGCGGAAGTAGTTCTGGAAGGTGATGGTCGCAAGCGTCTGGTTCTCTCGCTCGACCTTTACGCCTTCCTTGGCTTCGACCGCCTGGTGGAGGCCGTCGGACCAGCGTCGACCGGGCATCAATCGCCCGGTGAACTCATCCACGATGATGACTTCCCCATCTTTCACCACGTACTCGACGTCGCGATGATAGAGAGCATGGGCCTTGATCGCGGTTTCCACGTGATGCTTGAGCGCCCAGTTCTCCGGGTCGGCAATATTTCCAATCCCGAGAAGTTGTTCGACGTGCTCCCAACCTTTGTCCGTAACGGTGATGTTCCGGTGCTTCTCGTCGACGGCATAATCACCGGTGAGGATCTTTCTCTGAGTATCGCTGCCGGCTTCTGCCAGTTCCGCCAGTAAGGCTTCCTTTTCCTCTTCCGCAACTTTGCCTGAATCGAGGAGTTTGGCCAGCTCTTGTTGGCTCAGCTCCTCACCTTTTTCCAGACGGGGAATGATGCGATTGACGCGAGCGTACTTGTCGGTAGACTCCTCACTGGCACCGGAAATGATAAGCGGGGTTCGGGCTTCGTCGATAAGGATAGAGTCCACTTCGTCGACGATGGCGAAATTGTGGCCACGCTGCACGCACTCGCGAAGGTCGAACTTCATGTTGTCGCGGAGGTAGTCGAAGCCGAACTCGTTGTTGGTGCCGTAAGTGACGTCGGCGGCATAAGCCTCGCGGCGTTCCTGGTCATCGAGGTCGTGGACGATGACGCCAACTGTGAGGCCGAGGAAGCGATAGAGTTGGCCCATCCACTCGGAGTCGCGCTTCGCCAGATAGTCGTTGACGGTGACCACGTGCACACCGCGCCCGCTGAGAGCATTTAGGTAGACCGGAAGCGTGGCAACCAGCGTCTTTCCTTCGCCGGTCTTCATTTCAGAAATCTTGCCCTCGTGCAGCACCATGCCGCCGATCAATTGCACGTCGAAGTGCCGCATGTTAAGAACCCGGCGACCTGCTTCGCGAGCAACCGCGAAAGATTCTTCTAGAATCTCGTCCAGGATTTCGTTGGTGATGCGGAGGCGCTCTTTGTCAATTTCTTTTTGGCGCTCGAGATCGGCTTCTGGCTCGGCCGGAACCTGAGTGATGCGCTCCTGTATTTTCTTGCGGAACTCGTCGGTTTTAGCGCGCAGCTGTTCGTCAGAAAGCTCCTGCATTTGCGGCTCAAGTGCATTGATCGCCGCGACTCGGGGCATTAGACGCTTGATCTCGCGTTCGTTCTTGGTGCCAAAAACCTTGCCTAAAACTGTGTTGATCAACTTGGAATCCTTGAAAATCTGCTGCTAGCGGCTAGCCGCCAGGAAATCTCATTGCGCAGTAATTTCCCTTTTAGAAGCCTAGCATATTAGATGCTCGCGGAGCGGCTAAGTCGCTGACAAGGAACGGGGTGGTCTCCAGGAGACGACCACCCTTCCAGACGAGTCGATCGGAAGATGATTGGTACGAGCTTAAGCCGTTACCCAAGCAGCGACGTGGCTCCACCATGCGGTACTAGAGACAAAAACCTGGAGCAAACAGGCGAGAACGATTCCGACAAAACCGCCCGCAAAATAGCGGTCCAACGAACGTGTCATCGCCGACTTGAGGACCACGAGCAACACGCCAAGGATCAACATCGGGGTCCAAGCGGCGATGATGGTGTGGATCGCCCCCAAGATCGGGCCGCTGATGAAGGGGATCCGGAAGAGGCCAGCGGGACCAGCTACAAATAAAGTGGCCAAGAGCATCATGGGGCGATGAATTTCAGGACGCCGTCTGTACGTCAGTCCGATCCCCGCCAGAATCCCGAACCCTGAGATATTGGTCAGCATGAAACTCAAGAACCGCCGGGCTCCCCAAAGATCTTTGTAGCCGTCGGGATTGTAATGAACCGAAGTGATGGCGGTCGCCAAGCCCAGAACAACCAACAACCCGGCAAGCACCGCGCCTCCAACCCCCAATGTCATATGCAGCTTGCGATTGCCGCCTACGATGAGGCCGGATTGCACGACCAAAAGAATGATCCAAGTCGACATCGCAATCCCATGCAGAACTACCAGGGAAGAGATCTGCGGAGTAATGGATCCTCCGCCGAAAGCTCGTCCATGGAGATAAAACCGCTGAAACCCCATGGCAACAATCATGAGGAACAGACAGGAAGAGAACAGATAGAACAAGCGCTCCATCCGCTCCCGGGCAACGGGAAAGCTTGCCGCTGTTGCCACCGCACTCGATGAACTCATCCTTGTTACCTCCCCCCCACAAGGGTGTTCTTGATTGGCTTCCCCCAAGCATGCTCTTGCGGGGAGCGCCAGCCTAAGCGTCCCCCTCCCGCGATGCTGTTGAGCCGCCTCAATCTACCCTTGCTGGGCAGCCGAGTCAACAGAAACCGTGGCTCGGCCCCTTGTCGAGGGATAGAGGCGGTTTTACTGTATAGTTCCCCCAACCAATGCCGACCTTTTACGAGCGATTTGTCGAGTGCTCCGAACGCTGGCCGAAGAATGTAGCGGTTGAAATCCAGCGGGCTCAGGGAGTCGAGAGCTACACCTACACGGAACTGCGTCGGATGGCGGAGTCGTTTGCCGCCTGGCTGCTCGCCCACAGCATGCCGCCGGGGTCGAGAGTAGCCATCCTTGCCGACAACCATCCGCGGTGGGTGGCAGGATATCTCGGGATCATCGCAGCCGGTGGCGTGGCTGTGCCGCTTGATACCGCATACCATGCCGACCAGGTTCGGAAGCTTCTAAAAGACAGCGGTACCGAGTTATTGGTCTGCGATCGCAAGCACTTGGAGACATCACAGGAGGCGGTGGCGGGCGCAACTGTTGAACTGGTTCTAACAGAACGCGAGGGAGCAAGGGAGGGTGGCTCCATTTCGAACCAGGGTTCTGCTTTGCCAGCGAAGGCTGAACTTCCGCACCCAATTTCAGATTTCGACGATATTTTTGCGCAGCCAGCCAATGGATTTAAGCCGATTCCGCGTCAGCTCGACGAGGTTGCCTCCCTGCTCTACACTTCGGGCACGACGGCCGATCCCAAAGGGGTGATGCTTACGCACGCCAACCTCCTAGGGGAGGCGGATGCTGTTTTCGCATGGGCGGATATTGGACCCAACGATGCCATTCTCGGCGTGCTGCCACTTTTTCATGTTTTGTCGCAAATGGCCAACCTGCTCTTGCCACTGGTTGCGGGCGCTCGAGCAGTCTACCTCTCAACTCTCAACACCACCGAGTTGCTAAGAGCCTTGCAGGAACGGAACATTACTGCTTTCGCCGTGGTCCCGCAGTTTTTCAACTTGATCCACGAGCGCATCTTCCGAGAGGTAAGGCAAAAAGGGGCCCTAACTCGAACGGCATTTCGCCTGCTGCGCGCTCTCACCGTTGCTTGCCGCCGGTTGGGGATCAATCTCGGGAAAACATTCTTCGGCAAGATTCACGCGCTGTTTGGAAAGCACATGCGCTACCTCGTAACCGGGGGATCGCGCTTCGATCCACAAATCGCAAGAGATTTCTACTCCCTGGGAATCGACGTGCTTCAGGCATACGGCCTTACAGAAACTTCAGGCGGAGCCTTCGTAAATTCGCATGACCGGCTGGTGATTGGCTCGGTCGGCAAGCCGCTTAAAGGAGTTGAAGCAAAAATTGTGGAACCGCAGGCAGCCGCGGATGACACTCCGGCGAGCGGTGAAATCCTGCTGCGCGGGTCAATTGTGATGAAAGGTTATTGGAACCGACCGGATGCAACCGCAGACGTGCTCAAGGATGGATGGCTCTACACTGGCGATCTCGGCTATTTCAATGGCGAAGGGAACCTGTTCATCACTGGACGCAAGAAAGAAGTCATCATTCTATCGAACGGGAAAAATGTTTATCCGGAAGAGATCGAGGCACACTACCTGCAGTCTCCGGTCATCAAGGAGATCTGCGTAATGGGCATGGAGGGCGCTGACAAGCTGTACGCCGTCATCGTCCCCAACTTCGAAGTGCTGCGGCAACGGAAAGTGGTTAACGTGAAAGAGGTGATTCGGTTCGACGTGGAAGGTCTGTCGGCGAAACTGGCTTCCACCAAGCGAATCAGCGGATACGAAATCTGGCAAGAGGACCTCCCCCGCACGACCACGCGCAAGCTGAAGCGATTTGAGATTCAGAAGCAGGTAAAGTCCGGAAAAGGCACGGAACCCGGGGATCTTCCGGCTGCCAAGCCGCTGGCACCGGAAGAAACAACTTGGCTGCAGAAACCCGATGTGCAGCGCGCAATCAAGATTATCCGCGATTACTCGACCACCAACCCCGAGCAGGTTGGTCCGGCCGACAACTTGGAACTAGACCTCGGTTTGGATTCGATGCGGCGCGTCGAACTCCTGGTAGCCATCGAACAGGAACTCGGCGGTGACGTCCCCGAATCAAAACTCGGCAACATCTATACCGTCCGGGAGCTCATAGACGCTGTTCTGGTAAGCGCGGCTTCCGGTGAAACCGGGGGCGAGGGCGCGCGGCCCACGAGGGCGTTTGCGGGGTGGAATGCGATGTTGCGTGAGGATCCGAGCGATTCGGCTACGCTCGGAATCACGAAGCCACGGCCAATACTCGACCCGATTCTGTTTCTCCTTTCTCGGCTGATTAGTGGGTGGTGGCGCATGGTTTCGCGAGTCGATGTCGAAGGAATGGAGAATCTTCCTCCGAACCGTCCCTACCTCCTCTGCTCGAACCATCAGAGCTTTCTCGATCCTGTCATTCTGATGTCGGTTTTACCGTACCGCGCCCTGAAGAATATGTTTGCCGTGGGCACCAGCGAAATCTTTGGGTCGGGCCTGATGCGGCAATTGGCGAAATTGCTGAAGGTCGTCGTAGTAGATCCCGACGCCAATTTGGTTCCGGCAATGCGGGCCGGAGCCTTCGGGCTACGGAATGGGATGGCACTCATCTTGTACCCCGAAGGCGAGCGCAGCATCGACGGAACTCCGCGCATCTTTAAAAAGGGCGCGGCCATTCTTTCGACGCACCTGCAAGTACCGATCGTTCCGCTCGGAATTGCAGGATTTTACGAAGCATGGCCGCGCAATCAGCGCTTCCAGAAGTTCTCGCACCTGAAGATCAGAATCGGGAAACCACTCGAGCCACCTCCGGAAGCACAAGCTTCGGAGGAAACCTACGCTAATTACACGACGGAGTTGAAGGAGTGCGTGGTGGCGATATGGGAGGATCTGCAGGGCGCCCAAACGCGATCAGCCATGGCGAAATGAAAAGACGAACGAGCCAGTGGTCTTCTGGTGGAGAATGCGGGCGATCGCCAGGCTAGACAATCCAGCCGCCCCCGACCACCACCTCGCCATCATAGAAGACGGCCGCCTGGCCGGGCGTTACGGCGCGCTGCGGCTCGTCGAAGCTGACGAGAATCTCGTCAGCCCCGGTCCTCTCGATTGTGGCGGGAGCGGGCTCGTGACGATGGCGAATTTTGACCGTCACGCGCGCCGGCTGATCGAGCTGGTCGACCGAAATCAGATTCGTGCGTTTCGCAGTCAGGATCTTTGAGTAGAGATTCTCCTTCTCGCCGACCACCACTTGACGCTGCTGACCGTTGATCTGAATCACGTAGAGCGGCGAACCGGTCGCAACACCGAGCCCCTTCCTCTGACCCACGGTAAAGTTATGGATCCCTGCGTGCTCGCCGATGACACGCCCGTCGGTGGTCACCAACTCGCCTGCGGTATCAGGAAGCGAGTCGCCCTGCTCTCCCAGATAAGCGTCAAGAAACTTTTTGTAATCACCACCTGGGACAAAGCAAATCTCCTGCGAGTCCCGCTTCTCAGCTAACGCAAGACCATGCTTGCGGGCCAAATCACGAACCTCAGGCTTGGTCATTCCGCCGAGCGGAAACAGTGTGCGGCTGAGCTGTTCCTGCGTGAGTCCGAACAAGAAATACGTCTGGTCCTTCGAGCGATCAACCCCCCGCTTCAGCAGCCAGCGCCCGCTCGGCTCATCCAACTCCACGCGAGCGTAATGGCCCGTTGCCACCGCCTCGGCTCCAATCTGCTGTGCCACAATAAGTAACTGGTCAAACTTCAAGTGATTGTTGCAGAGACTACAGGGGATTGGTGTGCGTCCCGAGAGGTACTCCTGCACGAAGGGGCGGACCACATCGCGCTCGAAGCGCTCTTCGTGGTTCACCACGTAGTAAGGAACGCCGATGGTCTCGGCCACCCGCCGCGCGTCGTAGACGTCATCGAGAGAACAACATCGCCCGGTGACCGCAGCCGGCATGCCCTCGTGACCCGCCAGACGACGCTGATTCCACAGCTGCATGGTGAGGCCGACCACGTTATGTCCTTCCGCGCGCAGCATTGCCGCGACCGTCGAAGAGTCAACCCCTCCCGACATGGCAACGGCGATGGTGCGAGGTATGGGCATGAGTTTCTGGCTAACTTTGCGTGCTTTCTTCGCAACTGTTGCGGTTAGAAAATGTCCTATCTCATCCGCACGCGCGTAGTGGCCGTAGGTGGCTCTCGCGAATGGCTAATCACTAAAGGCTAAGAGCTTACGGCTGTCTTTCTATTGTACAGAGGTGATAATTCTCGCAAGCGCTCCACGGCTGAAGGAACCAGCTGGGCGGCAAATTCCCAGTCATCCGCGGTGTTCTGCTTGCCTAAACTAAAACGAATACTGGCGCGGGCACGCTCCGGTCGTAGCTTCATTGCGGTGAGAACATGCGAGGGCTCGATCGCTCCGGAAGAACAGGCGGCACCGGTTGAAACCGACAATCCTTTGAGGTCAAGCGCGATCACCAACGCCTCGCCTTCAATGTAATCGAAGTAGATGTTTGCCGTGTTTGGCACGCGGGGCGCACCCTCACCATTCACTCCAGCCGAATCAACCTGCTCAAGGATTGCTGCCTCGAGCCGATCTCGAAGACCGGCGACATTGCGATCTTCTCCGCCGGAAAAGGCCTTCCTTGCCAGCTCCGCCGCCTTTCCCAGACCAACAATCCCTGGCACATTCTCGGTTCCCGCGCGGCGCGAACGCTCGTGTCTTCCACCGTATAACAAGGCCTCAAGGTTTGTTCCCTTGCGGACATAGAGCGCGCCAATTCCCTGGGGAGCGTGGAACTTGTGTCCGGAAATCGAGAGCAGGTCGCAGCCTATTGCCTGCACGTCGATCCGGATCTTGGACGCTGCCTGCACGGCGTCGGTGTGGAAGTAAACGTCGGCGTCTGCGCAAATCTTCCCGACCTCCTCCACCGGTTGGATTACGCCCGTCTCATTATTCGCGTACATGACGGTCACTAGCTTGGTGTTCGCCCGTAGAGCCCGGCGCACGTCATCGGGATTCACCAGCCCTCGTCCGTCCACCGGAACAAACGTGATCTCCGCGCCGCGTTCCTGCAGCTGCTTGCAGGAGTTCAGGACGGCGTGATGCTCAATAGTGGAGGTAACGACGTGATCGCCCGGACGGACCAATCCAAAGATGGCGAGGTTATCGGCCTCGGTTCCGCCGCTGGTGAACACTACTTCGGCTGGGCGGCATCCGAGCAGTGCGGAAACCGAATCCCTGGCGCTCTCAACCGCGGCCCGGGTTTCTTGCCCATGGTGATGGATCGACGACGCATTTCCAAAGTGCTCGCCAAAGTAAGGGCGCATAGCATCCAGCACTTCGGGCAGGACGGGAGTGGTGGCGTTATTGTCGAGGTAAACTCGCCGCATCTATCTATCTATTCTACGCGTCTTATTTTTTTCGATCACAAACCATGCCAAAGGACAAGGAAGACGAGAGGCGGCATCAATGCCTTCATGGATCCCCGCGTTTCGTGCTCAGCATCCTGCATGAAGTCCGACTACCGCGCGGCGACCCGGGAGAGGTAGAACTTGAAGAACGCCTCCGGATCCGAGTGCAAGCACACCTGCGCATTGGGGGCGCCGTTCCCGCGCAAGGTCATGCCCTTGGCATCAACCACGATATTCATGGGTTCGACCGGACACAGCTTGGGATCATCGAGGAACGCAATCGTCATGGGATCGAACAACGTCGGAGTCTGCTGGGCCCATTGGTGATACAAGATCGTCAGGGCATCGGTCAGCGGCGTCCCCTGTCGGAAGAGGTATTCACGCCTCACCTCATCAAGCTTCAGCTGGGTCGAATCTAGCGGCATCAGGTAAACCGGCACGCCCGCAGCAAACAACTTCTTCGATGACTCCACGTCATTCAAAATGTTCCACTCGGGTTGAGCCGGGGGTGGCTCAGAATAGGGATCTCCATAGCCTCGGTCGACTGAACCGCCCATACTCACCACCCGCTTCAACTGGCGAAACGCCTGGGGATCGCGGTCGATAGTCGCGCCCACATTTACCAACGGCCCAATCGTCACCAACGTGATCTCTCCGGGATAGCGGCGTATTTGCTGCAGAATGAAATCGACCGCAGCCGGATGCGTCGCTCGCCCGAAGTGCCCGCCTTCGGCATAAGGACGCTGCCCGAAGCTAGTCTTCGCGTCGGTATGGACACCAATGGCAACCGGAATGTCCTGCCGGCCTGCCTCTCCCAACATCCGGTCCACGAGTTTCGCGCGCGTCTCCGTGTCACCAAACTCAGTCGTTATGCCCAGGATCTGAAGCTCCGGGCTTTTGAGCGCCAGCGCCAGCGCGAAGGCGTCGTCTATGTCGTCGCCGATGTCGGTGTCGATGATGACTTTCTCGCGCAGAGGCGCACTCTGGGCGGCAGCGGCCGAAACCAAGACCACGATCATCAGCCAACGGAATGAATTTGCAATGAAGAAACGCAGGTTGGAAATTACCTTTTGATGCACGGGTCATATTGTACGCACGCGTGAATACCCTTTGCATCCAAGACTGCCTTGACACTTCCGGCTGCGCTTTTCGGCACTTCGAAGACGACAATCTGCTTCGCCAACTGGTCGTTCAGGTAAACAATCGTAAAAACATGCCGATGCTGGCGCCGTTTGAGGAGGCCGACGGCAATCGATGGCAGCACGCCCAAGTGGTGCGCCACCTCATCGCTGTATTGATAACTGACGATCCGTTCATAGAGGATGGCACAGTGCGACTTCCCCGTTTCGAAGGTAATTGACTCTGGCGACGACAAGTCCAGGTGCCCGATCGCGCCAACCTTTGAGTTGTCGAAAGTGCCTCCCAGGTAGCGGACTTGCCCCGGTTCGACTGCCATACAGCAGGCTGAGAGAAGCAACACAATGCAAGCAACCCGTTTCATAGAGCAACGCCTCCAGTCGATCGTGAGTGGAGAGTAATGGGGAGTAGGCAGCGGGTGACGTATGCATGTTGCACTTCTTCGAGTGCCACAACCCCCCGCTTGCGTGATTCCCCTTCCGCCTTTCATACTGTTTGTGCTTAAGAAATTATGAAGACTTCACTTTCTCTCTCTCCCGCCGCCCAACTTGAAACCGAATGCCTGGCCGCAGTCGTGCTCGACCGCGGGGATAAAGACAAGACCGAGTCGTTTGTCTCCACCGCCGACAAAGCCGTTCAGCAAGCAGCCGCCGAGGTGATTTCATCCGGCGACGTGACAGGTAAGAACTTTGAGACCACTTGGCTGCATAACCCTGTGGGCTTAAAAGCGAAGCGCCTGCTCCTGATCGGAGGAGGCAAGGCTGAGAAATTCACCAACTCGGATCTTCGCAAGCTTGCGGGCGCCGCCGTGCGTGCGCTCAAGCCGCGCAAGCTTCGCAGTCTGGCCTTCCTATTGCCCGACGCGATTCCTGCCGAAGAGGCCCTTTCCGCGGTGGTCGAAGGAGCTATCGTTGGCGACTTCGATCCCGACACCTACAAGAGCGACCGCAAAGATCAGCGCGTGGAATCGCTCAGCGTGCTTGCTTCAGGCAACGAGAGAACGCTTCCAAGTGCGCTCGAAAAAGCCCGGATTGTTGGCGAATCGCAGAACTTCACGCGCGAGTTAGTCAACGAACCTTCGAACCGGATGACTCCCGCCATCCTCGCCGATCGGGCGAAAGAGATGTGCCAGGAAAACGGGCTGAAATGCGAAGTCTACGGCGCCGAGAAAATTAGAGAGTTAAAGATGGGTGCATTCTGGGGCGTGGCGCAAGGCTCAGACGAGCCACCGGCGCTGATCGTTATGCGCTACGAACCAGCGGGGGCGCCGGAAAACCCCGTATTGGGCTTGGTCGGCAAGGGGATTACGTTCGACACGGGCGGCATCTCCATCAAGCCCGCCGATGGCATGGAAAAGATGAAATACGACATGGCTGGCGGCGCGACGATGATCGGCGTCATGCGTGCCATCGCACTGCTGAAGCCAAAGGTGAAAGTAATCGGCATCGTCTGCGCCACGGAGAACATGCCGTCTGGCAAAGCGCAGAAGCCCGGCGACATCCAAACGGCTATGTCCGGAAAGACCATCGAAATCATTAACACTGACGCGGAGGGCCGACTGGTTCTCGCCGACGGTCTGTGCTACGCGCGTCAACTGGGCTGCACGCATCTCATTGACGCCGCCACACTGACCGGCGCCGTTGTCGTGGCCCTGGGATATGCGAACGTCGGAGTCTTTGCCAACGACGAATCCTTCTATCAAAGGTTCGCTACTACTCTGGCGAAGTCTGGTGAAAACATGTGGCGTCTGCCAGTCAATGATGAGTATCTCGACATGACGCGTTCGAGCATCGCTGACCTGATGAACACCGGCGGACGCTGGGGAGGCGCAAGCACTGCCGCCGCGTTCTTGAGGGAATTCGCGGAAACAACGCCGTGGATCCATCTCGATATCGCCGGCACCGCGTGGATGGAAGAGAACAAGCCTTGGATCGCAAAGGGTCCTTCGGGAGTAGCGGTGCGCAGCCTGATCGAGTTCGCCCGCGAACTCGGGAAGGATTGATTCATGACCGAGACATAGAGGGGATAGAAAACGCGGCATTCAAGGAGGGATCTATGAAAGCACTGCTTGTCGTCGGACTCATCATCGTCGTACTAGGAATTGCATCCTTTTTCATTCCCCTGCCTCACACCGAGCGCCATGGCATCGATGCGGGCGACGTCCATGTCGGCGTCAACACCCACCACGACGAACTGCTTCCCCCATACGTCGGCATCGCGCTCATCGTGGTTGGCGGCGCGTTGATGGTGGTGGGCGGAAGAAAGCGGGCCTAGCCTCATACGAATCTCTGGCGAGCCTATTTGAGCCCTGAAAAAGCCCGGAGAAGCAGCAGAAGAAGGCCGTCTTTCGAGGCCATCATTCAAGAGAGGCATTCGTCATCCCGCTGACGCCCCGATCCTTTTTGGCGCGCCAACCGCAAGGCAGCATTGTGTTTGCTATTTACTCTCTTCGCAGAACTAGTAAGGAGCCCGAGATTCAGCACTCTAAGGGGTTGCTACATCAACATCGGCGCTTCAATCCCCAGCACGCCCAAAGTTCTGATTAACTCCCGGCGCACGATGGCCGCCGTCGTAAGCAGAAACTTCTTTCGCGCCTCATCGGCTTCACTCAAAATGGGGTAGCGGTGATAGAAGGTGTTGAACATCTGCGCCACTTGGAAGACATGCTTGGCGAGGTACGCTGGCTCTGTGGTCGCGATGCATTGATCAATCACGTAAGCCGTCTTCGAGGCTGCCAGCCAGAGCTCCCAAAGCTCGTTCGAGCCTTCCCCATTGAGGTACTTCGCGAGCTCGTCGCCCGAGATCTTATTCCCAACATCGGTTAAGAAAGTATCCGGATCCAGACCGCCCTTGCGGAAGATATTGGTCGCGCGCACCACCGCATACTGCGCGTAGGGTCCGGTCTCACCTTCAAAGCTCAGGGCTTCTTTGAAGTCAAAGGCAATCACGGAAGGTTTCGTGTACTTCAACATGAAGTAGCGCAGTGCGCCGATAGCAATTTGGCTCGAGATGAGCTTGCCCTGAGCGTCGGTAAGCTCGCGATTACGTGCGTCGACCTCCTGTCTGGCTGTCGCGATCAATTTGTCGACGAGATCGTCCGCCTTCACGCCAAAACCTTTCCGCCCTGAAACTTCCACGTAGGGTCGAGCTTTGTCATCCTCGGAAAGTTCGTACCCTAGTTCACTAGCACAGCGGGGAGTGAGCGCGACCATCTCGTAGGAAAAGTGGGTGTAGTGGTCAGCAGCGTCCTGATACCCCAGCCCGCGAAGGGCTTCGATCACCGTGCTTTGGGCTTCGGCCTGCCGTGCGTCGATCACGTTATAGATCTCGGCGACCCCGCCAAAATGGGGGTGAGTTTTTTCTCCGTTAGTAGTAGAAATCCAACAGTCTTTTTGGCTAACGCGGTAGTGATAGAACTTGCGGTATCCGAAGTCTTTCCCTAGCAGCCCGAATTTCCACATGTGATAGGCGATGTCCTTGCCGACATAACCCACCGTCCCATTCGATCGTACGATGACTTTCTGATCTTCCTCAGAAACCCCTGCCTCTTGCTCCGCGGTCCCCGCGCGCCGCATCACCCAGCAGCCTTTGTTCTTTCCCTGATCTTCGTAGAAGAGCACTCCTGCAGCCTTGAGCTTCTCAAAGGCTGCATCCCAGAAGTGCAGGTGCAGAATTTCACTCTCCCGGGGCAGGAAGTCATACTCGATCTCGAGTCGATCCATGGTTTCGAGATGCCGGCGCAGTACCGCGGTCGAAATCAGTTCTGCGGTCGCCGAGGTTTCATTCCCTCCCTGCTCGATCTCGTGTAACACCTGGAGACGCAGCTTCTTGTTCTCCGGACCCTGCTCATACCACTGCGACACGCGCGCATACAAATCCCAGCAGTGGTAATCGAATCGCGTCTGAGTCGCCAGCTGCTCAATTTCCGCTCGTGACTTTTTCTCAAGATGCAGGAATCCGACAACCACATCTGCAACCTGTACGCCAGTGTTATCGATATAGTTCTGAACATCGACATCACGGTGCGCAAAACGCAACAGGCGCACGAATGTGTCGCCCAGAATTGCATTGCGCAGATGCCCGATATGCGCCGCCTTGTTCGGATTGATGCTTGAGTGCTCAACCAGAATCTTGCCCGACGGTTTTTCGACTCGATGCTTTTCGTCCCGGGCTACGGTCGCTGCCAGTGCTGCGCGATCAACTCGCGCGTTGATGTACCCGGCACCGGCAACCTCCATCTTTTCAAATCCCTCGACCGCACCCGTCCCTGCAACAATCTCTTCGGCGATCTTTCGCGGAGCCTTGCGAAGCTTTTTTGCCAATTCGAAAGCCAACGGCAGCGCATACTCTCCGAACTCAACCTTTGGAGGTTGCTCGATGACAATCCTGTCCAGTTCCACCCCGTACTTTTGGCGCAGAAACCCACGTATTTGTTGGGCGAGACGATTCTCAAGGTGACGATACAAGTAGGTCCTCTAAGTCGTTGGGAAAACAGTGATTCTAGCAGACGATGGTATGGCACCTGTTGTAGACAGTACGCAAAAAAACCGGTTCCGCTTTAGAATTTCTGTTTGGCTATTGGCAAGGACATTTTTGTCGCACAACGGCAAACACGCTAAAGACTCACTCGCCTCCGACCTACGGCAGAGAACGTACGACGCTCGCGGCCGGATCGCCTACCTCGACTGCTTCTCCGGCATTAGCGGCGACATGTTCCTGGGAGCACTCATCGACGCCGGAGTGCCGCCCGAGGTCTTTCTGACGACCGTCAGAGCGCTGGATCTCGGTGCAACCCTTGAAATCAATCGCGTTAATCGCAGTGGTATCAGCGCGACCAAAGTCGAAGTGGTCGTGGGTGGAAGCAAAGAGCAGCCTCGTGGGTGGACGAAGGACCAGCCTGACAATCGACACCCCAGCGCGCAATCGCACTCGCAGCCACACTCCCATTCCCATGCGCACACAAACGACTCTCCCGCCCACGAACACCACGAGCAGGCTTACGCGCCCTTCGAGCACTTCCATACCCATTCCTCAGGGCATGGTCGGACTTTGGGCGAGATTCGGCATATCATTGACCAATTAAAGAGCAGTCAATCCGCCAAGCGCGTGGCCATCAGCGTTTTCGAGAAGCTAGGGACAGCCGAGGCCAAGATTCACAATGTGCCAATTGAGAAGATCCACTTTCACGAGGTGGGCGCCGTGGACGCGATTGTCGACATCGTCTGTGCCGCCGTCGGTGCTGAGGCACTGGGAGTCGACCAGTTCATCTGTTCCCCGCTGAACTTGGGGGGAGGAAGCGTTGAGTGTGCCCACGGGGTATTTCCAGTTCCCGCCCCGGCCACAGTCGAGTTGCTAAAAAAAGTCCCGGTTTACTCCTCGGGCGTGAAGGCCGAGCTGGTGACGCCTACCGGTGCGGCCATTGTGACAACCATCGCTTCACGGTTCGAATCTTTTCCTGCGATGAAGATCGAGAAGACGGGGTATGGCGCTGGTTCCCACGACTTTCCGGGACAGCCTAACGTAACCAGAATCGTAATCGGAGAGTTGGTGCAGGCCCATAATGCGGACGGGAGTCCGATGGACGCGCCGCAAGCGGCGGATGGGACCATTACCGTCGTAGAAGCGAACCTCGACGATCTTAATCCCCAGGTTTTTGGCTATGTGATGGAACAACTCCTCCAAGCTGGAGCCCTCGACGTCTTCGGCACACCTGTGCAGATGAAAAAGAACCGCCCAGGAACTCTGCTGACCGTCCTGGCTAGGCCGCAAGACGCCGAAAAACTGATCAAGATCATCTTTGCCGAGACTACAACCTTGGGCGTACGCCGCCGCGAAGAACTCCGGCAGATACTCGCGCGAGCGTGGCAAACGGTCAATACGCGTTTTGGAGACATTCGCATCAAGGTTGCCAGCATGAATGGGACAGTTTTCAGTTACGCGCCCGAGTACGAGGATTGCCGCCGCATCGCTGCCGAGCAGCGTGTACCATTGAAGCAGGTCATGCAGGAGGCGGTGCAGGCGTACCTGCAGGTCACCAACAAAAAACCATAAACAGTACGAAGGTAAACGAAGTCAATCTTTATGCCTTCGTTTAGTGTTCCTTCGTGTCCTTGGTGGTTAAAGATTTCTTATGCCCAAGTTCTATATCACGACGCCGATCTATTACGTCAACGCTCGCCCTCATATCGGGCATTCGTACACGACGATTGCCTGCGACGCCATTGCCCGCCGTCAGCGAGCATTGGGATTTGATACGTGGTTTCTGACCGGCACCGACGAGCATGGCCAGAAAATCCAGCGTGCCGCCGATGCGGCACAAATGTCTCCGCAGAAATTCACCGACGCCGTATCCGCCGAGTTCCGCGCTCTTTGGGACCGCATGGGCATCACCTACGACGATTACATCCGCACCACGTCCGATCGGCACAAGAGTGGTGCCCAGAACCTGTGGCGGCGTATCCGCGACAACGGCTACATCTACAAAGGTAGCTACACCGGCCAATACTGCGTATTCGACGAGACCTACGTGGAAGTCGGCCCGGGCGAACCGTGTCCGGAGTGCGGTCGCCCGACTGAGACCATCAAAGAAGAGAACTATTTCTTCAAGCTCTCTGCTTTTGCCGAGCCACTGCTGGAGCTTTACACTTCACAGCCGAACTTCATCCGGCCCGAAACGCGCCGCAACGAAGTGATTGCGTTTGTTCGCTCCGGCTTGCGCGACCTTTCGATCAGCCGCTCGACTTTTTCCTGGGGCATCCCCGTTCCCGACGACCCTAAGCACGTGCTTTATGTTTGGCTGGATGCACTAACCAACTACATCACCGCACTCGGGTACGGTTCCGACGACGACTCCAAGTTCACAAAGTTCTGGCCTGCCGACGTCCACATGATCGGCAAGGAAATTGTCCGCTTCCATTGCGTGTACTGGCCGGCCTTTCTGATGGCCGCGCGCCTGCCCCTGCCCAAATCGATTGTCGCCCACGGTTGGCTGCTGTTTGAAGAGAACAAAATGTCGAAGTCGCGCGGGAACATCGTGCGCAGTGAAACAATTCTCGACGTGCTGGGCGCGGACGCGCTCCGCTATTTTCTGCTGCGTGAAGTGGTGTTCGGTCAGGATGGGTCGTTCTCCTTCGATGCGCTCGTGCAACGCTACAACTCGGATCTCGCCAATGGTCTTGGCAATCTAGCCAGTAGGACGCTGGCCATGATCACGCGCTACTTTAAGGGCGAGGTGCCGTATCCCTCGCACACGGCCGCACACACGCCGGAAGAGGATCTGGTGGCGACGCTCGCCAGACACACGATTAAGGAATTCCATGAGCTCTTCGGGCTGCACCAGTTCTCGCGCGCTCTTGAGCTGGCTTGGGCCCTGGTCGCCGCGGTGGACAAGTACATCGTGGAAAATGAGCCTTGGGCTCTGGCCGAAGAGAAGGATGAGGACAGCCGAGCGCGCTTGGCCACCGTGCTATACACATCCGCAGAAGCGCTCCGCATTGTGACTGCCCTGGCGTACCCCATCATCCCACAAGCCAGCGCCAAGATCTGGTCGCAGCTCGGACTTGGGGACATTACCAAGTTCCCGCTGGCCGATTTGCATTGGGGACAACTCAAGCTTGGAACCAGGCTTGGCAAAGTCGAACCGGTATTTCCCCGCGCCGACAAAAGCACAATCGAAAGGATGCAGCAGATGGAAGAGCGAAACCGAGGTGCGGCGGCTCCGGCAACGACGGAAGCGGGACAGACGTCGGCTCCGGCCGGAACGACCCCAGGGGCCTCGCAGGGATCCGCACCGTTGAACCAGGCTACGACGGCCGCAGCCGTTGACGGCAAAATCAACATCGACGACTTCGCGAAGATCGAACTTCGCGTGGCACAAGTCAAGGTTGCGGAGCGTGTAAAAGGCGCAGACAAACTTCTGCGCCTCGAAGTCGATCTCGGAACTGAAACTCGCCAGATCCTAGCCGGCATCGCCGAAGCCTATGCACCCGAAACTCTGATCGGGCGCAAGATCGTGATCGTCGCCAATCTTGCTCCCCGTAAACTGCGCGGGCTCGAATCTAACGGGATGTTGCTCGCCGCATCCCTCGAGGGCGGGAAACCAGTGCTCGCAGGATTTCTGGAGGATGTACCTCTCGGAGCAAGGTTGAAGTAGCGGGCTATGGACGCATGTACATCGACTCTCATTGCCACCTGGACGCCCCGCGCTTTGACTCTGATCGCGACCAAGTGCTGCATCGCGCTCACCAGGTAGGCGTCGCCAATATTCTTTGTATCGGCACCGGCGACGGCCCGGGCACGCTGGATTGCGCTCTGAAAATTGCCTCGCAGCACAGTTTTATTTACGCCAGTATCGGAATTCATCCGCACGAGGCAAAGTTGGCTAAAGAATCCGACTTCATGGAACTCGAGCAACTCGCACAACGGCCGAAAGCGATTGCTTGGGGAGAAATTGGACTCGACTACTATTACGACCATTCGCCCCGCGAGATTCAGCAGAGCGTTTTTATCCGGCAGATGGAACTCGCGCGCGCCGCTCAATTACCGATTGTTATCCACTGCCGCCCCACCGACAACAGCGAAAATGCCTGGGAAGACTGCCTCGCGTTGATCGACCAGCACTGGAGGCCCTCTGGCCTAGGCGGCATTCTGCATTGCTTCACTAGCACCTGGCGTCACGCAAAACGGGCGTTGGACATGGGTTTCATGATTTCTTTCGCAGGCAACGTCAGCTTTCCCAAAGCGCAGCTGATTCGCGACTCGGCGACTCAAGTTCCACTCGAACGCATGCTCATCGAAACCGATGCGCCCTACCTAGCTCCCATTCCTCATCGCGGCAAGCGCAATGAGCCCGCTTACGTCAAAGAAACGGCACAGCATATCGGCGAATTGCGCGGTCTGTCGGGAGAAGAAATAGGCAGACAAACCGCAGATAATTTCTACCGATTCTTTGGCCTGAAGCCGTGAACTGTCTGTGGCGGGCGTTGGAAGACGGCTCGCGGGTCGGTTCTGGTTGTACTCTTTTCTTCGAGGCAGCATTTAGCAAATTGGAAGCAAGGGAAGGACCGCTTGTCGGTCGCGGGTGCCTACAACCCCTGCTCCAGAGATCATAGAAGTCCGCCGTAAGGCGCCCGCAAAGGGAGCCCTTCGAACTCTGCTCCGGCGAAGCAGCCTGCCGCCACGATGTTCTCTCGTGGCTCAAAGCTCGCTGCTTCTGCGCTGCCAGCGGTACAATGCTCTAAAACGTAGGGCAAGTGGGAATCGTTCGCCCAACTAAGCTAATCTATTAATCCATGCCAGAGAACACATTCGACATCGTCAGCAAGATCGACCTTCAAGAGGTCTCGAACGCCATTCAGCAATCGATGAAAGAAATTACCACGCGCTTTGACCTGAAGGATTCGAAGTCCAACATCGCAATGGAGGGCAAGGATGCGATTGTTCTGCACTCAATTGACGAGTACAAGCTAAAGTCGATTAATGACGTTTTTCAGCAAAAGCTCGTAAAGCGTGGGGTACCGCTTAAAGGCCTGACCTACGGCCCGATTGAGCCCGCTGCCAACGCGACAACCAAACAGAAGATCACCATGCAGCAAGGTATTCCCGTCGAGAAAGCCCGCGACATAGTGAAACTTATCAAGAATTCGAAGAAAAAGGTGCAGGCATCGATCCAGGGCGACTTGGTGCGCGTCAGTGGCAAAGATCGCGACACGCTGCAGGAGATCATCGCGCTGTTGCGGCAGCAGGATTTCGGAATCGATATGCAGTTCACGAATTACCGATCGAACTAAATGCTACATCACCGCGGGCATCAGGGGTTTACGCCTGAGGCCTAGAGTTTGGAGCCTGAACCGGTTTTTCATGACCACTTCTGCCATCACAAACGGGGTTGCCATCAACGGAGCTGAAGTATTCGAGCTTCTGCGCGATGATCTTGCCGCGATTGAGCGTGAGTTCGGCCGCGATACCGTATCCGGCGTTACCGCCATCACCGAGATCGGCGAATACCTGCGCGGTGGTGGCGGCAAACGCATTCGGCCCGCACTGCTGCTGCTCTCTTCCAAGCTTTTCAGCTACGAAGGACGAGGCGCGATAAAGCTTGGCGCTGTAGTTGAAATCATTCATACCGCCACGCTGGTTCACGACGACATCATTGACGAAGCCAAGACCCGCCGTGGTCGCCCGGCAGCGAATACCCAATGGGGCAATTCAAAATGCGTGCTCGCCGGCGATTGGCTCTACATGCAGGCCTTCAAAGTTGCAGTACAGGAGCGCAACTTCAGAATTCTCGATGCCCTCATCGAACTCACGCAGCAAATGGTGGAAGGCGAGTTACTGCAGATGGAGAAACTTGGCAAGCTCATCTCTCTCGACGAGCACTTCGATCTTATTTATAGGAAGACTGCCTGTCTGTTTTCTGTTTGCATGCGGCTCGGTGCAATTCTCGGCGGCGCTCCCCCCGAGCAGGAAGAACAAGTCGCAAGATACGGGCGCGACCTGGGCATGGCATTTCAAATCGTGGATGACGTGCTCGACCTCACCGCTTCCGAACGGGTTCTCGGCAAACCGGTCGCGAGCGATCTGCGTGAAGGCAAAGTTACGATGGCTGTTATTCACGCCCTCGAGCGTTGTACCTCTTCCGAGCGCAAGAAGATTGCAGCCGTCGTTGAACAGCGCGCGTTCAATGGCGTTACTCATGCCGATATTCTCGAAATCCTCACGCGCTATGGCTCGGTTGAAGCGGCCACTGGCGCGGCGATCAAGTACGCAGACTCCGCCCGCCAGGCCATCTGTACCTTTCCCGACTCGGAGATCAAACGCGCCCTGTTGTGGGCTCCCGAGTTCGTGGTCGCCCGCGAAAAGTAGCCTCGTAACTTCCTTCTAAGGCCTAGATCCAAATGCTTCGCCGCTTCGTACTTGGTTCAGAGGTTCACTCTTGGAACAACCAACGAAGGAGGATTCCATGAAGAAGTTTTTGGTACTTTTGTTCTTACTGTGCATGGTGCTAAGCACCCTAGCGCTCGCCCAGGACACGTCAAAGAGTTGCGATATGGGCAAGGCAAGTGCAGCTAAGGCTTCGCTGCAGACACTCAAAGGGACCGTGAAGGCTGAAGGCGATAAGATAACCTTTGTCAACGACGCGGATCAGAAGGCGTGGGAGGTAACCAATCCCGAATCACTTAAGGGACACGAAGGTCATCATGTACAGTTGAGCGCGCATGTCTATGCCGACAAGAACAGCATCCACGTGATGAAGGTGAAGATGCTGAAGCAGAAAAAGTCCTCGATGTAGTCAACGTTCAACCGGATCAAGGCGGCCTTGAATCGCCTTTTTCATGTACCCTGGAATCAGGGATGAACAACCTGTTGCATGCTGTGTCGCACCACGGATATCTGCTGCTGTTTCTGGTGGTGTTTGCGGAAGCGGCGGGCCTGCCTGCGCCCGCCGCCCTCGCTTTGATCGCCGCCGGCGCGGCAGCAGCTTCTCATTTGATTTCTGCGCCCGTCGCTCTCGCCACAGCCATCATCGCAATGGTTTTGGGTGACACTCTCCTATTCGTTCTAGGCCGCTACACCGGCTGGGGTCTACTTGCATTTCTATGTCGCGTTTCCATGAATCCGGAGACCTGCATCTTGCGTTCGGCAGAATCGTTCTATAAGCGGGGCAAGCTGACGCTGGTTTTTGCGAAATTCATCCCTGGCGTGAACACGATGGCGGCACCGCTCGCCGGCAGCATGCGAATGAAGACCGAACAGTTTCTTCGCCTCGACTTGGCAGGCACCTGCCTGTATGTCCTTGCCTACGGAGCTCTCGGCTTCTTGGCCCGAGATTTTGTCGCCAAGATCACACGCGGACTGCAAAGCGCCAGCCACGTCTTTGGCGAAGTCATTCTGGCCGCTCTTGTGATCTTCGTGATCTATCGTGCTGTCCAATACCAGCGCTTCAAGTTGTCCGACGTTGTCCCCCGCGCAAGAGTCGAAGACATAGCCAGACGAATCGCCGGTGGCCAGAAGGACGATGTTGTCTTGATCGATGTGCGAAGTCATGGTTACTACGATTCCAGCGCGGCTCGCATCGCGGGCTCAATTCGCATAGAACCCAATCGGTTGCAAGAAGAACTCGATTCCCTCCCCAAGGACAAGGACATCTATGTCTATTGCACTTGAGCGCGCGAAGCCACCAGCGCCCGTGTGGCGCTGCTACTCAGGCAAGCAGGCTTTCGGGCGTTCGTCATTCAGGGAGGGCTGGGAGCCTGGCGTAAAGCTGGCCAACCGGTAGAACCCGTGCCACCCGACGACTTGGTGAAGCTGCCCACGTTCAGTTAGCCCCAAAGCACTCAGCATTTCGCACTCGGGCGGGCCCACATCTCTGGCCTTGGACTTGAGCCAGAATCACGGGCGTCTGAAGGCCGATCCGCTCACCCCATGGTGCGATCTCAAACCAACCCGTTTCCACAGTCTCAGCCCGGTGCCGAATGCTGCGCTCTTCCCTGCCCGTTATACTCAACCTATGTCATCCCGGAACGAAACCGAAATCAAATTCCCCATCCCTGACTTGCCTTCACTCGCGGCAAAGTTACGCGATCTCGGTTTCGTGGAAATCACTCCGCGGACGCATGAGATGAACGTGCTTTTCGATTTGCCAGGTCGACCGTTGCTTGGCCGTGGAGAGATCCTACGCATCCGCAAGTACGGCGACTCATGGGTCCTCACTCACAAGGCGAAAAGCAGAGACAATTCCGGGCCGCACAAAGTGCGGGTTGAGACCGAAACCCGAGTCGAAGACGGGGCGAAGCTCGAAGCAGTTTTTCGCGCCCTCCACTTCGAGCCCACTTTCCGCTACGAGAAGTTCCGCTCGGAGTGGAAGGACGAACACGGGCATGTCCTCGTCGACGAGACCCCTATCGGAAACTTCGGAGAAATTGAAGGCCCTGGCGAGTGGATTGACCAAGTCGCGCGCAGCCTTGGCATCAGCCCATCGGACTACTCGACCGACACCTACGCCGGCCTGTTCTACGCCTGGAAAGAGCGCACCGGCAGCGCCGCCAATGAAATGACCTTCGCCGCTATCGATTCTTCAAAGCCTTGAATCAGCGGGCACCTACGTCCTAGGAGGGCCACAGGAAAAACATCCAAGCGTGCAAGTCTGAGGCCATCTTCTGCAAGACCCCAGTATCTACATGGGCAGGTTTTCAGCCCTCTTCTTTACCTTTTTACCTTTTTACCTTCGACAGCTAATCCCCTCGCCTTCCGATTTGCAACTTTCTCCGGCCATTCCCCGCCCTCTCGGCTCAAAACTGCTATAGTGTCCAAATCCAAACAAGAAAACTCCCCGTGCTATGTGAAGGAGAGCATTCATGGCAGGCAAAAGCGTCAACAAAGTCATTCTTCTCGGTAATCTCGGCAAGGATCCCGAAGTGAAATACACACCCTCAGGCACACCGGTAGCGAAAATCACGGTTGCTACGAACGAGCGTTTCAAGGACAAAGACGGCCAATGGCAGGACCGCACCGAATGGCACAACGTAGTGCTGTGGCAGAGGCTGGCAGAGATCGCCGGCGAGTATCTGAAAAAGGGTGGCAAGGTTTACATTGAGGGCAAACTTCAGACCCGCTCCTGGGAAGATAAGCAGAGCGGACAGAAGAAATACATGACGGAAATCGTGGCTAACGATCTGGTGCTTCTCGGTGGCCGGGGCGAGAGTTCTGGCGAGTCGGGCGGGTATTCTCGCAGTTCGGCAAGCGGCAACAACTTCGATCAGCGCAACCCCGAGCCCGAGCCGGCGACCGCCATGTCGTCGCCAATCAGCGACGAAGACATCCCGTTTTGAGCCTGGAAGCGGGCAGCAGCCCCAAAAATCCATGTGCTGGTTGCGAAGTGGCTCGCACTAGGGCTTCGAATCCAAGAGAACAGGCCTGATAGGAAAACGCGGTCCCAAACTTCGGCATCTCGTGCATCGTCCAGGCCATTTTCAGTTTCGATACGGAGTCTTCATGACCGAACTTGCATCCCGTACCTGCGTCCCCTGCCGAGGAGGCGTTCCGCCCCTCAAGGGGAAAGAACTTGCCGACATTCACCAGCAGCTCCCTGACTTCGCCCACTGGAAGGTCATCAACGAGCACCACCTGACCCGCACCTTCACATTCCCGGATTTTGTGAAGGCGCTCGAGTTTGTAAACCGCGTGGGAGCCGTCGCCGAAGAACAGGGCCACCACCCTGACATTTTCCTAACTTGGGGAAAGGTGGAAATTACCCTTTGGACCCACAAGGTGAATGGCCTCACCGAGAGCGATTTCATCATGGCGGCAAAGATCGACCGGTTACAACCTTAGTTGCAGATTACGTCGATTCCTTGAGTTGGGCCAAGGGCGAATGAAACCGCGGAATCATAGGTTTTAATGCTGGTGTGTTAGCACAGAATGTGCAGTAGATTGCATACTCCCGCCCCAAAATTATGAAACGCAAGCCTGTCCATAATTGTTCGCCTTTAAAATCAATCACTTAAAGATTAGCAATTTCCACTGGGAAATGGCACAAAGCGTGCGATGGGTAACCCGTTACTGTTGTACTACTTTAGCTCCCGGAGGGGGATAGGTCGTGCGAATTACCAGTCTCAAACTTTCAATTCTGGCTTTAGTGCTCGCGGCTTTCGCCATCGTGCCCATGGCTTCAGCGACTACCTTGGACTTCATTTACAACGGTCAAACCGCCGGTACCATCACGTTGACACAGAACGGTACTGACGTCTCTGCCGTTATCTCGATGAATACGGGTTTCGCCATTGCAGTTCAGGGCCCTACGTTTGGGTTTAACGGTGGCCTCACGAATACGAGCGCGCTAAACACCTTTTCCTTGAGCGGTGTGTCGGCTTCGGCGTGCAGTGGACAGGGGCAGTTGGGCTCTTTCCAGTTCTGCTTCAAAACTACAGGTGGCCAGGCACAGTTCCCGACAACTCTGAGCTTCACCATCACGAACGCTACAGCCAGCACTATCACGGCAGCGGGAATTCACCTCTGCGTCGTGAATAATTCTGGCGGGTGCTCTCTGACAACCTTCGTCGGCACCGGCGGAGGCACTCCGCCGCCGCCCCCTGTTCCCGAACCAGGAACGCTGGGCCTTCTCGGAACCGGCCTAGTCGGCATCGCAGGATTGGTGCGTCGTCGCCTTCTGTCTTAAACAGTTTTTCCCCTTCTGCTGACCCCGGGAGCAATCCCGGGGTTTTGCATTTTTGGAAGACGCCCGCGGAGGAAAATTCGGTTATCGGGCGCCCAATTTGAACTTAAGGTCGGCTGCGATCTGCTGGCCGTGAAAGCGACCATTTTCAATAAAAATTTCGTTGGTTCGTGATCCCGCTACGATGACTCCCGCGACATAGATTCCCGGGACATTACTCTCCAGACTTACCGGGTCGCAAACCGGGCGGCATTGCTCGCTTGAAAGTTCAATTCCCATTGATCGCAGAAACTCATAGTCGGGGTGATACCCGGTCAGTGCAAACACGAAATCGTTCTTGATCGTCACTTCGCCTTCGGCAGTGTCAAGCGTTACTTGGGCGGGCTGAATCTCTTTGACATGGCTACGGAAATAGGCGGCGATCTCGCCGTTCTTGATACGGTTCTCGATATCAGGAAGGATCCAATACTTCACGTGATTGTGCATCTTCGGACCGCGATGTACGAGGGTCACGCGCGCTCCGTGCCGCCAAAGGTCTAGAGCTGAAATCGCGGCGGAATTCTTTCCACCAATCACCAGTACGTCGTTATCGAAGTAAGGATGCGGCTCGCGATAATAGTGAAAGACCTTGGGCAGGTCCTCTCCAGGAACGTGCAGCAGATTTGCACGATCATAGTAGCCGGTGGCGACAATCACTTTCCTGCAGAAATAGTCGTAGACGCTTCCCAGCCGATCACAGGTTGTGAGGTGAAAATTGCCGTCCTCACCTACGACCGTCTCCACCTTTTGATACTGGCGAACATCGAGCTTGTAATGCTCGGCGACCTTTCGGTAGTACTCGAGGGCCTCCAGCCGATTCGGTTTGGGATTTGCAGTCGTAAAAGGGATGTCGCCAATCTCAAGCAGTTCCGGCGTAGTAAAAAAAATCATATTGGCCGGGTAGTTGAAGATCGAATTCACCAGACAGCCCTTGTCGATGCAAACCACCTTGAAGCCTGCTTTTTGCGCTTCGATGGCGCAGGCCAGTCCCGTGGGGCCGCTGCCGATCACAATGACGTCCACGCGCATGTCTCCACTCGTGAGGAATTGCGGTTTTGGCAAGGTGTCGGGAATCTGCTTGGTCGAGGGCAATATGGCGTTCCTGAGGTAAATCAGCCGCTGGGAGACATAGATTCTAGCATGTGGCTTTTGGGCCTCAGGCTTAAGCGTTGGATGTCAGCATAGGGGGTCGCTCGGGCAGCCCTCTAGGCCGAGGCTAGTTTCGAACCCTTCCCGTTCCTCATCGCCCTTCCTGGTCCCTGTGCGTACCTTTCGCTTCTAACCGTTAAATCACAAGGCTCGTAGCTGACGCCTGAAGCCGGGTGCCGCATTCGCTATAATTTTTGGTTCCCCTAGGAGAAATCGATGTCTGCTGATCACGGAAGTCGCGCCACCCGCACGGAAAAAGACTCTCTTGGCACCAAGGAGATTCCAGCTCAGGTGTACTACGGTATTCAGACCGCTCGCGCGGTCGAGAATTACCCGATCTCCGGCGTGCGCACTCACCCCACCCTGGTCCGCGCTGTTGCCATGGTGAAAGAAGCGGCAGCCGAAGCCAATCGAGATCTGAAACTGGTGGATAGTGAAGTTGCAAATGCAATTATTCAGGCAGCGAAGGAGGTCCAGCAGGGCAAGTGGAACCACGAGTTTGTAGTGGACGTCTTCCAGGCTGGTGCCGGTGTCAGCTTCCATATGAACTCAAACGAGGTGATCGCCAACCGCGCTGCCCAGATCCTCGGCGGGAATCTAGGAGAGTACAACCAGGTCCACCCCAACGATCACGTTAACTACGGGCAGAGTACGAATGACGTGTTTCCTACCAGCATGCGTCTGGCAACGTTGCTTGAGCTCGAGAAGTTCTATCCGGTGCTCGATTCGCTGGTTTCTGCGTTGGGGAAAAAAGGGGAGGAATTTCACGGTATTTTGAAGTCCGGCCGCACCCATATGCAAGACGCCGTCCCGATGCGTTTGGGCCAAGAGTTCACGGCCTACGCCGGCGCAATCCGGCGCTCTAAGGACGCCATTCGCACGAGCGCGGACCTGTTACGAGAACTGGGTCTTGGCGGATCGGCGGTAGGCACAGGCATCAACACGCACCCTGATTATCGCGAGAAGGCCATTGCCAATCTGTCGCGTATCTCGGGTCAAAAACTAGTTCCAGTCGATGACATGCGCTACGCGATGCAGTCGAACCTGGCCATGGCGGCAGTTTCATCGGCGCTCCGTAACCTTGCCTTAGAGGTTATCCGCATCTCGAATGATCTACGCCTGCTTTCTTCTGGCCCGAACACTGGGTTCGCAGAAATCAATCTGCCGGCATTGCAACCCGGGTCTTCGATCATGCCCGGCAAAATCAATCCGGTCATCCCTGAGCTGGCAGCAATGGTTTCCTTTCAGGTGGTCGGGAACGACGTTGCAGTTGCTATGGCAGTGCAGGCTGGGCAACTTGAACTGAACGTGATGATGCCGACCATGGCTTATAACGTTCTGCATTCGATCGCCATCTCGACCAACATGCTGCGCCAGTTCACAGACAAATGCGTGACCGGCATCACTGCGAACGACAATCGTTGCAATTTCTATGTGCAGGCAACGGTATCGCTCGCAACCGCGCTAAATCCGTATATCGGATACGCAAAGGCGGCTGAGATCGCGAAAGAAGCGGTGGCGACCGGGCGCTCCATCATCGAAATCGCTCGCGAGAAGAAACTGCTGAGCGAAAAACAGATCAGTGAGATCCTTGATCCAGTACGAATGACGGAACCGGTCCGTCCACTCGAAATCAAAGCCAGGTAGCCATGGGCCCTCTGCCGCCGGGGAGACAGCAGAGGACCTGTTCCGGCGAGAGGTCTCATTTTCCCTTTCCGGACACTCTGTTAATACGCAAGTTCGGTGGGCGAAGTTCCGCCCCAGGCTTGGACCGTTCGGCTCCATCAACCGGCGGCATCGCCGGTTTCGGCGTCTTCACCAGCTGGGATCACGGATGAGGAAGGATCAGCGTTGCGCGGTTTGCGCAGGCTCGGCGGCATATTCGTAAACACCCCGTCCACTCTTACGGCCGAGCCGCCCAGCTTTGACGTATTGCACCAGGAGTGGCGCTGGTCGATACTTCTCGCCCAGACTTCTGTGCAGGTACTCGAGAATGTGCAGGCGCGTGTCCAGCCCGACAAGGTCTACCAACTCAAAAGGGCCCATTGGATGATTGAGGCCAAGCTTTAGCGCCTTGTCGATGTCGGCGGCCGAAGCGATTCCCTCTTGTAGCATGTAGAAGGCTTCGTTGCCGATCATGGCATTGATGCGGCTTGTAATGAACCCCGGCGACTCGCGAATGATAACCACTTCCTTGTCCATCCGTCTGCCGACTTGGGCTGCCGCCAAAAGCGTCTGCTCGTCGGTCTCCAGCGCACGTACGATCTCCAGCAGCTTCATCTTGTGCACAGGATTGAAAAAGTGCATGCCAACGCATTTCTTCGGACGGTAAGTCACGCTGGCGATTTCCGTAATGCTGAGTGATGAAGTATTGGAAGCGAGAATCGTTTCCGGGCGACAAACCTTGTCGAGAAGAGTGAAGATCTCGATTTTCGATTCCATCTCCTCAGGAACGGCCTCGATCACGAGATCAGCCTCGCGCGCCGCCTCCTCCGGGCGGTTGGCGTACTCAAGCCGGTCAAGGGCCGCGGTAGCCTCGTCCGGTAAGACCTTCTTCAATTCAACGGCTTTGTCGAGATTGTCGCGAATTTCATCCTGTGCTTTGCGTAGCGCGGCGGGCAAGACATCTTCGAGCACAGTGCGATAACCGCCCAGCGCGGCGACATGGGCAATTCCCCGCCCCATGGTTCCTGCGCCGATAACGGCGATCGTTTTGATCTCCGCCACTACTTCTCCACTTCGGAAAGAAGGTCGCGAAGGCGTGTATCGGCGGCGCGCAAACTTTCAGCCAGACGTTTTCGCTCCTCGGTGTCCATGCCGTAAAGCGAGGCTTGAATACGGCGAAGGGTGGTGTTGATGTCGTCGACGTAGTTGATGAGACGAATGAGTTCTCCGGTAGCTGCCATAAAAACTTTCTATCTCCTGGTTACGGTGCGAGCAAGCGCCTCCGCAAGGCTTTTATTTTCAACTGCCGCGCCAATTAAGTAAAGGTGGCGAGCGCAACATGAGCTGCCGTTCCTCGTTCTCCCGAGCGCTTCCCGAACGGCGGCGTACTGCAGGCGCGCGAGGAACCCGGCCTGGCGGCACCTCAAACGCCAGGACACCACGCTTACCCTCATCCGATATCGAGCGCAAAGCTGCTGATATGGCCACGCTGTAGCAGAGCGCGGAGCTTTGTCTATCTGCTGCTGCTGCTGCTCAAATCCAGAGTTCCGCTCGCGTGTTCGTAAGGAACACCTTACGAAGTGGGCAAGCGGATTCGCCTGAAAGAGACTATTGCACCTCAGTATGTGAGATTCTCGACGGAAGTATTCTCGGGACACCACTTGGATTTGTGCGTTGTCAGCTGCTCCGGTGAGTAGGTCCGCACCGACTGCTCACGCTAAGACAGGTAGCGGCGGAAGACTCCGAAACTGGTAAGGCATGGATACCCCGACGCAGGCCTCTGTCCGCCCACAGGGACGCAGTGAAAAGGATGGCCATCGAGTAGTGACATTGCGAACGTGAGGAAATCTTCGCTCGCGGCGTTCCTCTTTCTCAATCCGGGAACGAGCCTATTTCTGAGGAATCAAATCAATTGGGTTCTGCCCCGCGTGGGCGGCCTTCCAATTCTCCGTACGCAAATGCGCTTCTTCGATCTGAGACTGCGATAATCCGTCCGTCGCAATTTGAATTGAGTCAGCCTCAGGCTGTCCTCGTTCTTTTGCGAGTTGTAGCCAGGAATAGGCGATTGCATCATCACGTTTGACACCCTGGCCCAGGTGGTACATGTACGCAAGGCCGACAAAAGCTTTCGAGTTTCCATCATCCGCCGCTTGACTGAGCAATCGCAGTGCCTCGCTTAGATCTTGCGCAAGTCCCCGTCCTTTCAAGTACAGCAAGCCTAAATTCACCTCAGCTGAAACGTATCCTTGCAGGGATGCCTTGCGATACCACGTCACTGCTTCTTTCAGATTCGGGCGAACACCTGTTCCTTTTTCCAAGCAGTATCCCAGGTTGAACTGGGCTTCCGCGAACCCTCGCTTCGCTGCTTTACGGAACAACTTCGCAGCTTCAACGGAATCGACGTTGCCTGTTCCTGTGCCGGTGAGATAGGCGAAGCCGAGATTGGATTCGGCATGCACGGATCCTCGTTCTGCAGCTCTCTTCCACAGTCTCACGGCAGCCTCTGGATCGGGCGGAACTCCGAGACCCTGGAAATACATGGTCGCTAAATTGCTCTGAGCGGCTCGTGAACCATTGCTGGCCGCTCGACGAAACCAGGCAAGCGCCTGCTGATAGTCGCGAGGAACTCCGTCGCCTTGCGCGTAGATGCGCCCCAGTTCATTGCTGGCCCGGTCATCGGCATGATTCGCCGCCCGGCGATACCAATACAAAGCTTGCAGGCGATCCTGGTGAACTCCGGCGCCGGTGGCATAGGTAAATCCTAAGAGGAACTCGTCGCCGGGAGATCCCGACTGCGCACGCAGCAGCAGTCGCTCCGAGTATCGAACGTTCGGTAGTGCTCTATCGGACACGCCGAATTGCGCCAGGCCGAAGGACGAGGTCAAAAACCAGAACACACAAAGCGAGTACCGCATAAACCCTCTTTACAGTTGGGCCTTCGGGGCGATTTCTCACCCCAAAGAACTAGACGGTCGTTCGTGTGATTGGTTTTCGACGATTGATCCCTGTCCGCCGTTTACGCAGGACGATTTCTAAAGTGGGGAGTTGGATACGAATGGCTAGCAGATAGGGATCAGTCGTTCGCAACCCGGTGAGTAAGGATAGACGTCGGTATCACAAAAACCACACAACTTGGCCCATTCCTACGCAGCCTTGTCGTGGGTAGCCACAAAATCAGCAAGCGCAAAATCTATTCCTTATTTTTATGCTGGGGGTAAATTGTCTCCCCGCGCTTCAGCATTGCAACGAATGTCTGAATCTTTTTCTTGCGGCCAGCCTCGGTTTTCATGTTGTGAATGCGAAAGGCCAAAGCGTAGCGGTTCTGAGCATTGAGTTCCTGGAGCATGTTCCGAGCTCTGGGTTCTGCGTCGATGGCGGCGAGAAGGTCATCGGGAAGCTTCATTTTTCTGCCACTTTGATAGGCTCGATGCCAACGGCCGTCGGCTTTTGCTGCATTCACCTGTTTGAAGCCGTGCTCAGTCATCTTGCCTTGGTTTATGAGGCGAGAGACGTTCTGCACATTGATCTGACTCCAGATGCTTTTCTTCCCGCGCCGGGTATAACGCTGTAGGAAACTCTTGTCGTCGAAAGCTTTACGCAAGCCGTCGATCCATCCCCAACAAAGAGCTGCATCGATCGCGTCCTTAGGATTGATCGATGGCAGTCCAGATCCCAATTTGTGGACCTTGATCCAAACCTCGTAGTCTTTGTCATGGTGCTTGCTCAGCCATTTGTAAAACGCTTCGAAGGACTTGAACTCGCGGATCCTGGTGGGATCGACCTTAACAGGCATCACCTTGATCGTAGCATTCGCCTGTACCTGAGTAGACTTGCCGGTCCCAATCATCTCCGAACAGCTCCGCCGGGTGTGGTGCGCGGATGGTGCCGTTACCACAGCGCATATCACCTGCTGGACACAACTTGTCGCATCCCCAGCAGATCCGTTCCGGATGTTTGGGGTGGAGGAGAAACTTGCGCTTTGGATTCGACTTGGAGCCGTGGGTCGTTCGTGCTTCGTCGTTTGCCATCTGCAAGACCATGTTGTGCGTTGTTCGCTGCCCGTCGCTGCCAAGCTGGCGTCCAATGCGCGAGTCTGAACGTGTAACCTAAGCGTGCAAATTAGCCTGTCGAGCACTCAGCACCGGCTGATACGGACAAAGCGGATCGCTGTCGAGCGCGTCGCCCGTGTAGGCATAGGCCCGTGCGCGTGAGCCGCCGCAGATGTGGCGGTACTCGCAAATCCCGCACTTGCCATGGAATTCGTTGGGAGAATGCAGTCCGCGGAAAGTACCCGAGTTACGATAAACATCCACAAGGCTATCTTTGCGCACATTCCCGCAGCGGAGAGGCAGGAAGCCGGAGGGATAGATGTCCCCCAAGTTCGACACGAACACGATGCCGTGGCCATCTCGAATCTGGAATCCCTTGTAGACACCGGACTCCCTCATTACCGACGACAGCATGTCCGCAGACTTCATCTTCTTTATGGCGATGCGACGGTACGATGGGGCTTCAGTGGTCTTCACCGCGAATGGCGCATGGGGAACAAGGTCGAGCACCCAGTTCATGACTTGCTCCCCGCATTCGGGAGAAACTTCGTTCAGAGCTTTGCCGCGTCCAACCGAGATCAGGAAGAATAAACTCCAACGCAAGACGGGGAAACTTGTTCGCAGCAGTTGATAAATGGCGGGAAGGTCATCTGCAGTCTCTTCGGATACCAGGGTGTTCACCTGAATCGGTAGCCCGATCTTTCCTGCGTGGCGCGCCGCCCGGATCGTGCGCTCGAAGGTTCCTGAGATTCCTCGAATCAAGTCGTGCTTGGTAACGCAGGAACCGTCTAGGCTCAGGCCGAGGCTTTGAATGCCATGCTTCTGAAGCTTGTCGATTGCGGCATCGGTTAATTCTGGAGTAGCGCTGGGAGTGATCGAGACAGCCAAACCCAAAGTTCGGGCATGATCGATCAAGGAAAAGAGGTCGCGCCTGCGCAAGGGATCGCCACCTGTAAGGATCAAATGCGGCAAAGGTTCGCCGAAACCTACCAGCTGCTGCAAGAATGCTTTGCTTTCGGTGGTATTCAGTTCGAACGGCTGCGGCTTCGAGATCGCTTCGGCACGGCAGTGCTTGCACGCCAAGCCACAAGCCTGGGTCATTTCCCAGTAAACCAGCATGGGATTGCAGGAGAAGTCGCGAGCCGCCATTTTCCTCGAGTGCATTGCGCGGATTATTGGCAAGCTAAGCCTCCGCAGTGAGTTCTGGAAACCCAACGAGTTCAAGCTTATTCCGGCATGGAATTTCTGGCTGTGACCTAAATCACATCTGAGAGTGACGACTCTCCAAAAAGTTGCCGGTTACTCAGCAGCGAGAAAGGCATAACGCACGAGAAATACGAGGGTTAGAACCCAAATCAGAGGGCTGACTTCTTTCCGGCGACCGGCAAACAGCTTAAGAAAGGTGAAGGATAATAGGCCCAGGCTCAGGCCGGTGGCAATGCTGAAGGTCAAAGGCGTAACAATCAAGGTCAGGAAGGCCGGGATCGAGTCAGTGAAGTCATCCCATTTTACTTTGGCCACGGAGCCGCACATGAGCGCGCCGACAATGATGAGCGCTGGAGCGGTCGCATAGGCAGGAATTGCGGTGACGATAGGGGCGCAGAACATTGCTAGCACGAAACCGGCGGCGACTACCACATTCCCCAACCCAGTTCGCGCTCCCGCTGCGACTCCAGCGGCGCTCTCGATGTAACTAGTGACCGTAGAAGTCCCAGTCATCGCCCCAAGAATCGTCCCCAATGCGTCTGCGGTCAGTGCGCGGTTGGCTCGAGGGAGCTTTCCGCTGCGCAGGAAACCTCCCTGTTCGCAGACAGCGACCAAGGTGCCGACATTGTCGAAAAGGTCCACGAAGAAAAACACAAAGACCAGCTCAGCGAGGCCAAGGTTCGCAGCGGCTCGTAAGTTGAATTTGAATAGCGTTCCCGAAGGCGCCGGCAACGAAAACAGATGTAAAGGCCAATGGCTAGCGCCAAACGGGATTCCGACGAGGGCGATCACCGCAATTCCAATCAGGATCGCGCTGTCCACTCTTCTCGCTAACAGAATCGCTGTCAGCAGAATTCCCACGGCGGCAAGGATCACGGGCGCATCGGAGATTTTTCCGAGGCCCACGAAAGTCGCTTGATTCGCCACAATGATGCCGGCGTTCCGTAATCCGACGAAAGCGATAAAAAGGCCAATACCTGCCGCGGTTCCATACTTCAGCGAATCAGGGATTCCGTTCACGATGTGCTCGCGAACGCGAGTCAGTGTCAGGACAAGAAACACCACTCCCGAAAGTAGAACGACGCCCAGCACCGTCTGCCAAGGAATGCCGCGCCCGATCACAATGGAATAAGTAAAATACGCATTCAACGACATGCCCGGAGCAAGTGCAATGGGATAGTTCGCCCATAATCCCATCACCAAGGTTGCCAGCGCCGCGGAAACACAGGTGGCGAATAGGACCCCTTCAGCGGGCATGCCTGCCTGAGCCAGAATTTGGGGATTCACGACCACGATATATGCCATGGTCATGAAGGTGGTGAGGCCAGAGAGCAACTCGCGGTGAACAGTTGTGTGATTCTCGGTTAGCCTAAAAACGCGCTCGAGCAGATCGGGCTCCTTGCATTCAGGGTGAGTCACTATAGGATTTCACGGGCAAGGGCGTCAAACGATGTTCCTTGATTCACAATCTCCTCGAGGATGGCCACGCCAGATCTCATCCGACTTCTTCCCCGGAATTGCTGCCCTCTACTGAAGACTCAGGACTTCAGAATGACGCGAACCTATCACTGATTGCGTTCCGAGCAAAACGCGCGACACTGACAAGTGACAAGACAAGGTAAAATCTCACCAGTTTCGTTGAGAGAAACCGGCGCCGTTGTTATAATCGTGGACGACTCACCGCTCCTGATCGGTCTCAAAAAGTAGCCGTTGCGCCGCGGTTCCGGCGCGTCCCAAGCGAGCGCACAAAACAAGCCGCAAGCGGACACGTGGCCAGGTAGCTCAGGTGGTAGAGCGCAGCCCTGAAAAGGCTGGCGTCGGCGGTTCAACTCCGTCCCTGGCCACCATTGCCGCGATGTCCGTTCCGGAGACATGGGTTACACTTTCGGCTTGAAGGGGTTCTGCAGGGGCTGCAAAGTTTTTTCCTCCAGATCAATGTAGCCG